>Ga0182015_10002322_pt1 | contig 23369 bp, 27 predicted proteins | sample 712P3MmetaG_FD_120478 | JGI IMG/M metagenome (GOLD analysis project Ga0182015, IMG submission 120478) | Permafrost microbial communities from Stordalen Mire, Sweden - 712P3M metaG | ecosystem: Environmental > Terrestrial > Soil > Wetlands > Permafrost | place: Sweden: Stordalen | collected...
CCAGGGCTTTGACGCCGCCAAGGGCGAGTACGTCGACATGGTCAAGGCCGGCATCATCGACCCGACCAAGGTCACCCGTTCGGCGGTCCAGAACGCGGCTTCGATTGCCGCGCTGCTGCTCACGACCGAGGCGCTGATCACCGACATCCCCGAGAAGAAGGGAGCACCGGCGGGCCCGCCGATGCCGGAGTACTGATCGGCAACTGATCGGATTTCAGAAAGGGCGGTCCGGGTTTCCCGGGCCGCTCTTTTCTTGTCTGCAGGGTTCTTCGTCGCCGGGCCTCAGCGATGAGTCGATCAACAATCGGCTACAACACGGCGACAGTCGGAGCGCCACGAGCCGGCGCTGCGTAGATTCGACCATCGCATCCCCCTCCAGAGGTATTTCGATGGACGACCCGCTGCCAGACCACGCTGCTGCTGAGGCACTCGGTTCCGGATTCCTGCACGTGACCGGGATCGGAAGCCGGTTGGCCAAACGCGAGGTCGACGAGGCGCACCTCGACACGCTCGACGACAAGCTGCTCACCGATCTCGACCGCGAGTTTCACGAGCGGGGCGAGGAGGCGGTTCCTGGACTCGATCTCGCCGCCGTGACCACGGTGGATCCCGCGTTCACGCCCGACTCATTCCTGTTGATCGCGAGGGACACCTTCCGGGTGCTGCAGGATTCCCACACCGACGGTGCGCCGTCGCTCGACGCGGACATCGCCTCGGCGGAGGTCGCTGCCGCGGTCATCGTGGCTGGTCGCGAGCGCGTGGTCGTCCGTTTCGGGATCATCGGCACCGCTCCGACCACCCAGGACTGGACCTTCGAGCGCGATCCGTCCATCGACACGAGCGCCGACGACGAGGATCACGAAGTTGCCGATGGCGGATGGCTCGTGGCCCATCGTGGATGGCGCCTGACCGGGATCGCAGCCGCCGCGTAAAGGCTCCCATTGGGGATCATGGGTGCCGAGGAGACACCCGTGCTAGGCAATGCCCGACTTCCCGGCCCGTTTGCGCGCGTACCCATCGCCTGGGCGATCGCGCTGCTCGTCTTCATCGGTGCCGGTCTCACCGCGACGTCGAACTCCAAGTCCGGGAAGGAGCAGGGGCTGATCCTCGCGGGGATCGGGGTGCTCCTGGTGCTCCGCGGAGCGATGGTCTTCAACCAGCACCGTCGCCAAGGCGAGCCCGTGACGAACAGCCCCATGCCGGCGAATCCCTCTGTCCAAGGTTCGACGCCCTCTGCCGCTCCAGCTTCCGTGCTCGCGGCCGTCACAACCCATTTCTCGCCGCCGACCCCATCAGTCCCCGACGTTCCCGAGACGGTGATCGTGGCGACCGACCTCTCCAAGCGATACGGGAACATCGTCGCCGTCGACGCGGTCAGCTTCTCGGTGCAGCGCGGCGAGATCTTCGGGCTGCTCGGGCCCAACGGCGCGGGCAAATCGACGACGCTCGAGATGCTCGAGGGGCTCCGCGATATCGACACGGGCACTGCTTTGGTGCTGGGAACCGACGTCAAATCGAACGCCATCGCGGTCAAGCGCCGCATCGGGGTGCAGCTCCAGGCGACCGCCCTGCCGAGCTTCACGACGGTCGCTGAGTCCATCGACCTGTTTCGCGCCTTCTACGACCACACCCGCGACACGGCGGATCTGCTCGTCGAGTTCGATCTGGTTCCGCAGGCGAAGCAGATCACCACCAAACTCAGTGGCGGGCAGCAGCAACGCCTGAGCATCGCGCTCGCCATGGTCAACGACCCCGACGTCGTGTTCCTCGACGAGCCGACCACCGGGCTCGACCCTCAAGCACGAATCTCGCTCTGGGACTTCATCGAGCGGTTCCGGGCTCGCGGCAAGACGGTGATGCTCACCACCCACTACATGGAGGAGGCCGAGCGCCTCTGCGACCGGGTTGCGGTGATGGACCAAGGACGTATCGTGGCGCTCGACACGCCCGACCGCCTTGTTGCGCTTCACGGTCCGGGCACGGCCATCGACTTCATCAGCCACAACGCTGAGGTTCTCCAGCTTCGCGCTTTGACCGGGGTGGACTCGGCTGAGGTCGACGCGGGCTCGGTACACCTGATCACCCGCGCGCCTGAGGTCGTCCTGGCGCAACTGCTCCATCCCGACGGCGATCAGCCCAACGGCATCACCAACCTCCGCGTGGAACGCGGAACGCTCGAAGACGTGTTCATCGCCCTGACCGGCCGGGATCTGCGTTCATGAGAGGGTGGCTGGCCCTCGTCAAGACGACTGTTCGGAGCAGCTTCCGGAACCGCGCGGCGCTCATCTTCACGCTGCTGATCCCGATCTTTCTGATGGTGCTGCTCGGCAACGTGCTCGGCGGTGGCAATGCGTCGGTGAACATCGGCGTTGTCGATAACGCGACCAACGCAACCAGCAAGGCATATGTCTCCACGCTCAAGCACAACAAGAACCTGGTCGTCGAGCAGGGCAGCGCATCGCACGAGACGGGCCGTCTCCAGCACGACGACGTGGTCGCTGTGGTGGTGATCGGACCAAGCTTCGGCACCACGTGCGCACCCGGCGCCTCATGTCCCGGGGCAGGCGTGAACCTGCAGCTCGACCGCAACGATCCATCGGACTCGCAGATTGCCGCAGAGGTGATCAACGCGATCACGCAGGGTTTCGCGCAGGCGGCGCAGCTCGGCGGCACGCCCGGGATCGCGGTCACCACGACCGAGGTGGGGACGCAGAACATCACGACGATCGACTATTACCTGCCGTCGATGATGACCTACGTCGCGGTCCTCGCCGGCCTGACGTACGTGTCGATCACAATCGTCGACCAGCGCGAACGCAAGGTGTTGCGCCGGTACCGCGCGACCCCGTTGCATCCGCTCCAGGTGCTCGGTGCGGCGATGACCGGCGGAGCGGTAACAGTGGCCCTGGAGGTGGTCGCGCTCGCCGTCGTCGGTGTCTTCATCTTCGGCGCGCGCGGACACGGCAGCTGGCTGCTCGCGATCGTCGCGCTCATCGTCGGGATCGCCAGCTTCGTGAGCATCGGGTTCCTGCTCACGTCGTTCGTCAGCACGAGCGACGCGGCCCGGGGCATCTCGTCACTGATCGGGTTCCCGATGCTGTTCCTCAGCGGCATCTTCTTCCCGGTCGACGCGCTGCCGCAGTGGATCCAGGACATCGTGCACGTGCTCCCGGTCTATTACGTCTCCGACGCGCTCCACCAGATCCTCAACTCGGGCAGCGGGCTCTCCCTCATCGATGTCGTCGTACCCCTCGCCTGGGCCGGCGCGTGCTTTGCGCTTGCTGCCTGGAGGTTCCGCTGGGAGTAGCCGGTCAGGAGCAGGCAGTGGCCCGGTACGCGGCGTTGCCGAGACTTGGAGCGGGTTTGCCGGTCACGGTGATGGTCGCGTCGCGCGCCGGCGGTGTGCACCCCGCGGGAAAGACGATGAACACGCTCCGGGCCCCGGCGGAGATGTACCCGTCGCAGCTCGTGCTGTTGCAGGTGTACGGCTCGAAGCTTCCCGACAGCGTGGCGGTCCCGTCGGCGTTGGTCGATTTCACGGGATTGGCGAAGAGGCCCGTGAAGCCGACGACGAAGAGCACCGCGATGACCACCACGGCGATCACCACCACGGGCACGCCCCACACGGGTCTCCGCCGCGGCGTCGCCGGCTCCTCGGCGATGGCCGGCCTCGGGGCCTGCTCGGGGGCGCTCGGCGGATTCTCCATCGCACTGGTACGGTACCGAAGTCCGCCATGGGGCAGCCGATTGTGTTCGTCACCGACTTCGGGCGCGACGACGCCTACGCGGCGGCGCTGGTCGGTGCCGCCTGGCGCGTCGACCCGGCGGCGATCTGTGTCGAGGGCACCCACGGGATTCCGCCCGGCAATGTGCTTGCCGGCGCTTACCAGCTCAAAGCCCTGGCCCGCGCCTTCAGCGGCGGCGTGGTGTTCTGCGCGGTGGTCGATCCGGGCGTTGGAACCGAGCGACGGGCGATCGCGATCAGGGCGGGCAACGTCACCTGCGTCGCTCCAGACAATGGGTTGGTGTCGTACCTCTGGGAGGAGACGGCGCCTGAGCACCGCCGGGCGGTGCGCCTCCGGATCCCGGCAGCCGCCTCCACCACGTTCCATGGACGCGATGTCTTCGCGCCCGTGGCCGCCGCGCTCGCGTCGGAGGCGCGATTCGACGACGCCGGCGATCCGGTCGAGGACCCGGTGATCCTCAGCGGCGCGTTCGCCGCACGGGAAGGGACGCGCGTGACGGGGCGAGTCGCCGTCGTCGATCACTTCGGCAATTCGATCACCACCATTCGCGCCGGCGACATCGATGACGCCGAGGTCCACGGGGTGACCTGGCCGGGCGGCTCGACGAGGGGACTGGTCACCACCTACGCCTTCATCACTGAGGGACCGCGAGCCTTGATCGGCAGCGCCGGGCACCTCGAGGTCGCCGGCCGGGGCATCGCGGCCGCGGCGGTCGGGGGTCCGCGTCTCGGCGACACTGTGGAGGTGGAGCTGGCATGAGCGCGAGCGCTGACTCCGCGTCGCTCGGCGACCTCACCTCCGAGCAGGTAGCGCACCTCGATGCCGCTGCCGCCGAGTGCGGCGTCTCGACTCTGCAGCTCATGGAGATCGCCGGATGGCAGGTGGCGCGCTGTGCGTGGCGCCATCTCGGCGGTCCGGCGGAGGTGAGCGTTGTGGCCGGGTATGGCAACAACGGTGGTGATGGACTCGTCGCCGCGCGGCACCTGTCCACGTGGGGATGTGCGGTACGGGTGCTCGTCCTTGGCGATGAGCAGCGGGTGGCCGGCGTGGTACGCGACCACGTGACCTCGGCGCGACTGTGCGGTATCGATGTCATCGTTGATGCGAATCCGGCAGCGGTGCGCGGCGTCATTGCCGGAGCCGACCTGGTCATCGATGCGATCCTCGGTACCGGTCTGCGCAGCGCGCCTCGCGAGCCGCAGTCGAGCGGGATTCGAGCCCTCAACGAGTCGGGGATTCCGGTCCTCAGCGTGGATGTTCCAAGCGGCCTGGATGCCACGACCGGCGACGCGTTCGACCCGACTGTTCAAGCCGCGCTCACGTGCACGCTCACCGCGATGAAGCGCGGTCTCCGGCTCGGCGACGCTCCCGCGCACGCCGGCGCAGTCTGGGTTGCCGACATAGGGTTGCCGGCGGCCGCATGGCTGCGGGCAGGGGTCGAACAGCCGTCGGGCATCAGGGGTGGGGAGTTGGTGCACACTTCGTCTTGATCTCCCGCTTGACCGCAGAGCGGACTCCCGGCTATTCTTCGACCCGTACTCCGCGCCCCAAAGCGCAAACGTCATGATCAACGTCTCAGCACACATCGCTCCCGAGGCGCGCGAGCTTGCCGCAACCGCACGCGAGCAGCTCGATGATCTAGTCACGTATGCCACGCATCTGGTCAACCACCAGGCCGACGCGGTGGCCTTCGTCGCCGGCGGGATCCATCACGCCAGCCGCTACCCACCGACGCGCCTTCGCGTCGACGGCCGCGCGGCGCTCTATCGCGCCGTCACGCGGGCCTGCCGGCACGGGCAGCGATTCCCACCACGCCCGCAGGGCATCGGCAGGATGTTCCGGCGCGGCAGCGGTTCGGTCCGCGTCGAGGTCGAAGAGGGCAGCGCGGGTCGCATCAACACTGTCAAGCGCGCTCTCGCCATGCTCGGCTTCGACCGCAGGGCGGCGCTGCTCCTCCGTGACCTGTGTGGCCTCGACTACCACGAGATGTCGCGCGCACTCGAGTGCTCACCCGAGGCCGCGGCCCGGCTCGTCGCCGCCGCGCGGCGGGAATTCGGCTCCATCTATCGAGAGATCGCGCTGTGAGGTGCAGCCTCCTCGCGCTCAGCAGCTACATCGACAACGAGCTCGATCACGAGCCGTCGGGTGAGCTCGAGGCGCATCTCGTCGCGTGCGATCGCTGCCGAACGGCGATCGGCCATCTCCGCGAGGAATCGGCGCGCATCGGCGGGCTCGCCCGAGTCCACGTGCCCGATGACGCTGTGCACGAGCTGTTCAGCCAGATCGGTTTGATTGCGGAGGAGGACGAGTTGCCCGAAGGACCTGTACATCGCGATCGACCTGCTCCCGTGGAGGCTCCGCCCTGGTTCGGCGCGGAGCGTGGTGCCGCGTTGCCGTGGGCGCCACGGCCGACCGCGCACGATCCATCCCAGCCACGCGAGCTGATGGGCGAACGCTCGCCGGTCACGGCCGTCGCGGAGCCTCCGGAACTGCTGCTCTGGGACGAGACCATCGACCAGATCGACACTGCGGTTCCCGAACCACCTCCGGTGCATGTGGTGCGTTCCTCTGAGCCGCTTGCGGCTCCCGACGTGGAAGTGGACGCGGTTGACGACAATGAGACCTACCCGATTGCGTATCTCGAGCCGGAGCCGATCGCACACCAAGAGCCGTCCCCGACTTCGTACGCGGATCGCTCGTTCAGCGACCCGCAGCCGCCCGCGTTCAACGCGGCAGTGCCGCAACCACCAGATCTGTCGACGTCGGCGCCGATGGTGGCGCCTCCACGGCTTGCGACCGGACCCAACGCGTTCCAGCGTCTGCGCGACGCGGTGGCAGTGCGCTTCGCCCTGCGCCGGGGCGGCGACGCGGATTTCGACTCCGGAGTCGAGATAGTCAGCGGCGTCGGAGCTCCCCGCTGGGATCAGCGCACCCGCCCGCGGCACTGGAACGATAGCCAGCCGATCGTGGTCACGGCGCCCGTCCCCACGGCGGTCACACCGCCTGCGCCCGCCGTCACAACGGCTGATGCAGTCGATGCTTCCGCGCCCGCCATTGTCGAGCCGCCGTCATCGCATTCCGCAGCCAAACCGAATCCGCTCAGCAGGTTCATGGCACGCATCACCGCCCTGCGGCCGGTCGACGACGTCGAAGACCCGGTGCCCGACGCGCACGGAATCGACAGTCACCTCGTCTCCGCAGACCCGGATGCGATCCCGCGCGACGATGCGCGAGCCGCCGGCAACACCGCCACGGCAACGCCGCCGCCCGAGCTCGCCGACGTGCTCAGTGAAGTGGCAAGCCTGGCCGCGCCCCTCGAGCGCACCCAAACACCCGCAAGCAACGGCACCTACGCGGCACCCGAGTCGTGGATGGACGAGAAGCCCGCGGCGCGGACTTTCGAGTATCGCGGAGCCGGCGCCGCGCCGACGCTCGATCCCGAGCCCGACACGGCCGGATTCGACGAAGAAGAGGAAACCCGTTTCGGTGTGCCGAGCGGTCCGGCCACAGCACCTCCTCCGGGGCGCCATCTTCGCCGCCTGCAGTCACAGCGGTCCGATCGGCGCGACTGGAACCCGGCCCAGCCGGTCACCGGCCGTCACGTGCTGCCGCTCGGCGGACCGGCCGTCGGCGCGGCGGACCGCGATCGCCGCCTCTGGCTGTTCGGCGCCGTGACCATCGTGCTGATGCTGCTTGGATTGCTCATCGGCAAGCAGGTGACCCAGACAAAGCTTCCTGTCGCAGCCACCCTGCCAAAAGCGACGGCGCCGGCAGTCCAGGCGACCGCCCCGCCCTCAGTCGCGTCACTCCCGGTGGCGACTCCCGCTGTGGCACCGACAGCGATCATCCCGTCATCGCCGACTCCGCAGCAGCTCACCGCAGCGAAGACGCTGGGCACGGGAGGCAGCGGCTTCTCGGTCGCGGACGTCCGCTACGGAGAGCACCCCAACGACTTCCGGCTCGTCTTCGACATGGCGTTCCCAGACACTGTGAGCGGGGATCCGACCACGGTGATCGGATACGACGGACCAACGACGCTCTACGTCGAGTTCAACGGCGTCGCTGGAGCATCGAACATCGCGACCATTCCGGCGCACCAGGTGGTCATGTCGGTTGACGCGCTGCCGATGGCGCGCAACACCAACCGGCTGATCTTCAAGATCACGCTGAGCAAGAACGCGCCTTTCGACGCGTACTACCTCTCAGGTGCTCGCCTGGTCATCGACATCACCTAGCCGGGATCTCTCCGGCGGCGGTCGTGGCCCCCTCGTGCGAGGGCGCTTCCGCGCCGGATGCGGGTGCGCCATGGCGTTCGCGGAGGTCGAACTTGAGCACCTTGCCCGCCGGATTGCGGGGCAGCACGTCGATGAAGACAACGGACTTGGGCTGCTTGTACCGAGCGAGCTTGTCCTGCGAGAACTCGATGACGTCCTGCTCGGTGAGCGACACGCCCTCCTTGGGCACCACCACCGCGCGTACCGATTCGCCCCAGCGCGGATCCGGGACGCCGATCACGGCGACCTCCTTGATGCCGGGATGCTGGTACAGCGCATCCTCGACCTCGGCCGGATAGACGTTCTCGCCGCCCGTGATGATCATGTCCTTCTTGCGATCGACGATGAAGAAGTAGCCGTCGGCATCGCGGATACCCACGTCACCGGTGTGGAACCAACCGTCGATCAGCACCTCGGCGGTGGAACCAGGCCGGTTCCAGTATCCCTTCATCACGTTTGGGCCACGTACGACAATTTCTCCGCGTTCACCGTCGGGTAGCTCGTGCCCGTGGTCATCGACGATCTTGACGTCGGTGAAGAACGGTGCGATTCCCGCGGAGCCGAGCTTCTCGGTGGCCATCGACGACGGGAGGAAGGACGCGAACGGCGAGGTCTCGGTGAGCCCGTACCCCTGGTTGAAAGGCAGGCCGCGGGCGCCGTAGACCTTGATCAGTGCCTCGGGCACCGGTGCGCCGCCGCACGACAGGACGCGGATGCTGCTCAGGTCACGCGTGGCGAAGTCGGGATGCTGCGCCATGAACAGGTACATGGCGGGGACCCCGAACATCGAGGTGATGTGGAACTTCTCGATGTACTCGAGCACCAGGCCGGGTTCGAACATCTGCTCGAGCACCACGGTCGCGCCTTTGATGAACGCAAGCAAGGGGGTGACGTTGAGGCCGCCGATGTGGAACAGCGGCGCGATCACGAGCGTGATCTCCTGCGAGGTCGAGTCGTCCGCGAGAAACGCGTTGATGTGGTTCCAGATGATGTTGCCGTGGGTGAGCATCGCTCCCTTGGGTCGGCCGGTGGTCCCCGACGTGTACATGATCAGCGCGACGTCGCTCATCGCCACGGGGTAATCGAGCGTGCTGTCGCGCTGGTCGTGAAGCACCGTGTCGAAGCCGCGCGTCCCACTCTGCTCGACGGCGCAGACATACTCGCGGACGCTGAGGTCCGCGCGGATCGAGTCGACGATCGCTGAGAAGGCTTCCTCGTACACGAGGGTATGCAGACCGGCGTCGCGAATGATGAACGTGAGCTCTGGCCCGGTGAGCCGGAAGTTGAGCGGCACGAAGATGGCGTCGAGCTTGGCCGCGGCAAAGAGCGTGAAGAAGAAGCGCGGGTGGTTGAGACCGAGGAAACCGACTCGGTCGCCGGGGTTCACTCCAAGCGCATGGAGGCCGTGGGCGAGCTTGTTGGTCAGCCGGTCGAGCTCTGCATAGGACCAGCGCTCGTCGCGGTAGATGAGGGCCGTGTTGGTGGGGTTGAGCTGAGCACGCCGGCTGAGCGTGAAGCCGATGCCCTGGTCATTCGCCATAGCTGAACCCTCCAATTACCCACTTCGCCCGCACCTCGATTCTCCCATTCGCGGCGTGCGAACGTTTCGCTCAGGCGGTCCAGCCTCCGTCGACCACCAGGACGGAACCGGTCACGAACGACGCCGCGTCCGAGGCGAGGAACAACGCGGCGCCGGCGATCTCGTCCGGAACCGCGTGCCGGCCTAACGCTGTCTGCTCGAGGATGTGATCGTGGATCTCGGTGGTCTCCACCAGAAAGCGCGCGAGCTTTGTTTCTACGAGGCCTGGGGCGATCGCGTTGACCCGGATTCCGACAGGCCCCAGCTCTCGCGAGAGCGTCCGCGTCAGCGTGATCAGCGCTGCCTTGCTGGCGTTGTACGCGCCGGTCAGCGCCTCGGGCCGGATGCCGGCGACCGACGCCATGTTGATGACGCTGCCGCCGTGATCGCGCATCCATGCGGCCACCGCGTATCGAGTCAGCCGGATCGGACCCATGACATTGACGTCCCAGATCTTGTTGATCGCGCCCTCGTCGGCGTCGAGGATCGGCCCGTACTGCGGGTTGGTCGCTGCGTTGTTGACAAGAATGTCGAGGCGCCCCGCCTGGCGCATCACCTCGGCGACCACCGCCTCGCAGGTTGCGGCATCACCAACGTGCCCCGGCACCGCAACGGCAGTCCCGCCGGTGGCGACGATCTCCGCCGCCGCCGCCTCGCACGCATCGGCATGACGCGCGTTGACCGCAACGGTTGCCCCTGCCTCGGCGAACGCCTTGGCGATGGCCAAGCCAATCCCCCGGGTCCCTCCCGTGACCAGCGCGACACGGCCGTCGAGAGAGAACCTCTCCGCGACGCCCATGTTCAGTTGAGGCTGGAGGTGCCGGCGTGGTCCTTCGACCGGACCAGCATGCGGTCGAGCAGCGCCGCCTCGCGGCGGAGCAGGCGCAGGCACGCTGCGAGCCGCTCCGCCGTGCCGTCGATCTCGAGCAGTCGCTGGCGCTGGGCCGTCTCGACCTGCATCGCCGCCGAGACGAGGTACGAGAGCAGCTCCGGGTCCGACGGCAGTCCGAACTCGAAGGGATCTTCCTGACCGATCCCGCGGAGCTGTCCGGCGTATCCGCGGAACGCGGACGTGACCGCGGCCGCGAGGCGCTCGGTGTCGTCCGCGGGGGCCGGGACGTCCTGGAGGTAGTGGACCGACCCGACCAGGTATGGCCGTGCGTGGGAGAACCCGTCGATGTGGAAGCGGGACGCGCCCACGACGGTGAGGTTGTACCCGCCGTCTGCCAGTTCCTCGATCTCGTCGAGCTGCGCCAGGGTGCCGACCTCATAGGGCACGGCCCCGCCACCCGTCTCCTGACCGGAGCGTATGGCCACGATGCCGAAGGTGGTGGACGCCCGGCGGCAGTCCCGCATCATCGCCTTGTATCGCTCCTCGAAGATGTGCAGCGCCATGGGCATGTGCGGGAAGAGCACGGTGCCAAGCGGAAAGAGCGGGACTTCGATGGCCATCAGGTGACGGTCCGCGCCCGCAGCATCACCGCCTATGCGGCTTTGCAGTTCTTGGTGTGCTTGATGATCCGCTCGCGGCGAGGCTCGCCGGGGCGGCGGCTGTGCCGGAATGCGATCTCCACGCCGATCTCGTTTTGACGCATCAGGTTGTTGCAGATCGGGCAGCGGACTTTGGTGAGGATGTCGCGCTGCGAGGCGACGCCCTTGGATTCCTTGATCGTGTTGGCCATGGCTGCTGGGCTCCTTGAGGGGTGGGCTAATTCGATTGTACGCGGCGCCGGGGTACGATTCGACGCCGATGCCTCAATACCTCCGGACCCTCCGACTGCGCCTCGCAGGCATCCTGGCGGGCGCTGCGCTGGTGTCCATGGCCCTCGGCGCATGCGGCACCCTGGTCCCCGTCAGCAGCCAGATCACCCCATCGCCGCCCGATTGCTCGACCCCGCGTCCGGTCTCAGCCTCCGACTCGTTCACGACGACGGTGGCGCTGCAACCGGGTACCTCAGGGCTGCAATTCGGCAATATCAGCGTCGGGTGCGGAGCGGAGGCCAAGGCGACCTCCAACGTGAACGTGCAGTTCACGGTCTGGCTTTCGACCGGAAAGATGGTGATCACCACGCGGGGTGCCGGCCAGCCGACCAACGCCCTGGCACTCGGGGACCCGACGACGCTCCCCTTCTGGAGGCTCGGCGTGCCCGGCATGCGCGTGGGCGGAACGCGCCGCCTGGTGGTGCCGCCTGCGCTCGGATTCGGCGCGGCCGGCAGCACCTCAGCGAATGTTCCGGCCAACGCGACGCTCGTGATCGACGTCGAACTCGTGTCTCTGGGCTGAGCGCAGCTCAGGACCGGGCTACGAGCCGGCGCGGGTCCAGAGGACGAAGAGACCCAGGGCGCCTGCGGCGGCCAGCAGCACGAACGCTACCGGGAGGCCGATCACCAGCGAGAGGTTGATGCCCGTCGTTGCCAACATGCGATGTGAAGCATACCGCCAAGGCAATCCCGCGCTCGGCTGACCGGTCAGATCAGGAGGCGACCTCCATGCGAGCGCCCAGCAGGCCCAGCTCGATGTCGTGCATGACCGTGATGCGGAACGCCTGACGAGCGGCGGCGTCGAGCTCCGGCGCGATCGTCTCGTTGCGCGGACGCCCGATCCACGGGGGCTGATGGCGACCCATGGGCTCGCCGCCGACGCGCACCACGACGGCGCGATCGTCCTCTTCATCGACCTCGATGGATACGTGCTGGAGGACGCCCGTGCTGTCGACCAGCGTCCAGGCGCGGAGCCAGACGGGCATCGTGCTTCCCGGAACTCGCACCGGACGAACGGCGCCGCTGACGACGTACGCATCCTTGTGGGGGGCATCGGCGGTCAGAGCGATGCGAACCGCGGTGTCGAGCTCGCCACCAACCCAGGTGGCCAGTGACGGTGCGCGGTTCTCGACGTCGGGGAGCATGTGGGTGAAGAAACCGTTCGAGAGTGAGGGGGCCACCGTGGCATGACGGCGGCAGTATGGGAGGCCGAGCACGATCCGGCTGTGCTCATCGCACCAGGTCGTGCCGCACTTCACCTGCCGGCGATCGACATATGTGCAGCGACAGGTGGCGGGCTTGGAGCACTCCCCGTCGAGGCATTTGCCCAGACCGTCATGGTCGTCGCCGGTCGACCCGTCGCCGCCCGACTGCTTCCTGGAGAGCCGCTGCCAGGGCTTCAGCTTGTCCAACGTTGGTAACTCCTCGGCACCCACGATTCGGCGCCAGAACCCCAGCCTAGTCGCCTTCCCGTACTCATCTGACCACCTGCATCCATCTTGTTACGGCTCGGATGCGCCCCGTGACCCCTGCTGATCGCCGTGCGGACGGTCACGGCGAGACGAGCGGCGTGCACGACCGGCGCCGGTAGTGACCGCTCCTGGTGCGTGGCGTCAGTACGAGGGCGACTCGATCGCGAGTATCTGCCCCGGCTGCAGCTCATGTGCCTCCGGCACTTCGAGGACCAGCTGAACGCGATGGTCTCCAAGGACCCCGACACTTTCGATCCGTGCCCTGAAACCGCCGTCGACCAGGACGTCGCCATGCCGCGCAACCGCACCTCCGACCAAGCGTCCGACAACCGACGCTCCGGGCCGGTTTTCGACGGCGATGGTCTCAGTCACTTCAAAACCAGATGTCATCCTCGCGCGGTCCTCACGTATCCATTCGGTGGGCGAGCGTCCAGACGCGGAAGCTCAACGCCATCATCGCGGCCAGTGGCGAGGCGGACGCTGCTGTAGCCGAGATGTGAACCGCGCGTTGCAGGTGCGCCCCAGACGCCCCGTATTTCAGCCTCTGACGCACCGGTACGCGCCAGTTCGACAGCATGCGTGAACACTTTCCAGTGCCCCCAATTCGCATAAGGGCGTGGAGCTACAGCAAACCAACCCTCTACCCGGCGACCGTTTCCTCTGGCGCGAGCAGCGATCTCACGTAATCCTCCACATTGTCGAAGCTGGAGAGGAGGCCGTCGTATTTCGCCATGTGGGCACGACCGGCCTGGTCGGGGAACACCATCCTGTAGGTCAGCTGCGTCACGCCGTTCGCTTCCTGCAACTCCATCGTCTCGACAGCCTCCACACCCGGCCATCCTTCAAACACCCACGTCTCGACCGTCCGGGTCGGCGGCTCGACCTCCAGGTAGGTGCCACGAAATGAGCATTCGGTTCCGTCCTTCGTGACCATGACGATGTGATAGTCCCCTCCGACCCTCAGGTCGATCGAGCACAGCGTCACCTCCTCCTCAAATGGGGCGAAGTGTTTCCTCACATGCTCGGGCTTGGTAAAGACGTCAAAAACGAGTTCGATCGGCGCGTGGAACTCGCGAGAAATGAGAATCTCGAGATCGTTCGGGAATTCGATCGCTGCCGCACCACGCTGATGTGTTGTCACCGCCGCTCTCCTTGTTGTTGTAGCTCTTTGAGGTAGTTATCCACCCGATCCAGTCGATCATTCATGGCCTGCTCGTACTTGGCCAACCATTCGTGCAACGGCGCAAGGCGCGCGGATTCCAGGCGGTACAGCCGGCGACGCCCTTCAGCACGACACCCGACGAGTCCCACCGCACGGAGCACCCGCAGGTGTTTGGAAACCTGGGGCTGGGACATCGAGAGGCGCTTCACGATGGCCCCCACCGCCTTCTCGCCAGTGATCAGTGTGTCGAGGACTTCGCGACGGTGCGCATCGGCAAGGGCGTTGAAGACATCCGACGTCGTGGAGGAGCGGGCCACGGCAGCATTATATGCTGATATCAACATATATCAAGCCCACGGGACAGCCGGAGCGTCTGCTGATAAGTGCGCCGCGATCGAGCCGTGCCAATGCCGTGGAACGATCCCGCCGGCCTGGTCCGCGTGCCCTTGGTACCCCGTATCGGATTCGAACCGATGGTCTCCGCCTTGAGAGGGCGGTGTCCTGGGCCACTAGACGAACGGGGCCCGAAGGCCCCGGATCATACCAGCGCCCAGAGACGGCTCAGACCTGGTCTGGTGCGGCCATGCCCAGCGTGTGCAGGGCGTCGGCGAGTGTGGCGCGGGTCGCGGCCACCAGCGCGCGCCGGTATCGACGCATCGCGGCATCCTCCTCGCGGACGACCGCCGGGGTGTGCTCGTAGAAGTCGCTGAACGCCGATGCGAGACCGAACGCGTAGGTGGTGAGCAGGGATGGCGAGAGCGCCAGCGCCGTCTCGGTCAGCGCCCGGGAGTACGCCTCGATGCTGTGGAGCAGCTCTCGCTCCGCCGGGTGCAGCTCGGACGGAACCTCGATGGACTGGCCGTCATCGCTGACCTTGCGAAGGATGCCGGCGGCGCGCGCGTGGGCGTACTGCAGGTAGACGCCGGTGTCACCCGTCACACGCAGCGCCTCGTCGAAGTCGAACGCGATGATCTGGTTGAGCGAGAACTTGAGCAAGTAATACCGCACGGCCCCGGCGGCGACCACGGTTGCGCCGGCGGCGTCGCGGGCGTTGGCGGTGAGCCGTGCGATGGCGCGGTCGAGCAGGTCGTCAGCGCGAACCTCGATGCCGCGACGGCCACTCAATGCCACGCTGTCGCGACCTTCCTCGATTGCGACCCCGAGCTCAGCGGCGGCCGCCGGAGTCAGCGCGACCACCTCATAGCTGAGGTGGATCGAGTTGTCGGCCTCACGCTTGTGGTGCAAGCGGCGGAGCGCACGCTGCACCACCCGCTGCGGGTATGCCTGGCGTGCATCGATGACGTTGATGACGCGCTGCGCGTGCCCGAAATGTGAGGTCGACGCTCCTTGCTGAGGCAGCGCCGAGGTGGTCATCAGCGTGGGATTCCCTTCCCATGGCACATAGAAGAAGTCCCGGCCAAGCAGGCCGAACTTCCAGAGCTGATAAGCGATATCCTTCGCGGTGTAGGTGGCGATACCGTCAGATTTGACCAGAACCTTCGTGTCGTCGTCACCCTCGTCGTCGTTGCCCTCGGCAGGCATCACCCAGCAGCCGGCGAGCTTGCCGGACTCGACGAAGACGATCGCTTCCGACTCGCGCAGCAACTCGAATGCCTGGCGCCAGAACCCGAGGCCGATGATGTCGGACTCCCAGGTGAGCAGGTCGTAGGCGATGTCGAACCGGCGCATGGTGGCGAGGTGCGCATTGACGATCCGGCGGGCGACGTCCTTGACGAACACCGCTGTCTCGTTGCCACCCTCCTCGACCTCGCGCAGCACGGCGCGGCGTTGCTCGAGGAGGGCTGGATCGGACTGGTATCGCGCGGAGACCGCGATGTACACCCGCGAGCAGTACTGGTCGAACGGTTCGCCGGGCTGCTGTTCGATGCCGAGCTCGCGAATGCCGACCACGACGTCGGCAACCTGGACGCCGGTGTCGTCGATGTAGTTGTTCACCTCGACCGTGTGGCCGGTACGCCGGAGCACGCGGGCAACCGTGTCGCCGATGCACGCGTTGCGCAGGTGCCCGATGTGCGCCGCCTTGTTGGGGTTGGTGGCAGTGTGCTCGACGAGAGTCTTGCCCGCTGCCGCCGCCGCGTCTTTGGGCAGGTCGTCGCTCCCGGTCGCCTCCAGGTCGGTTGCGGAGCCGAGCACCGCTTCAGTCCAGGTGCGATCGTCGAGATGCGCGTTGACGTACCCGGGCGGGGTCACCGTCCAGGCACGGACCCGGGAGACCCGAGCCGCCTCCAGGGATTCGGTCAGCTCCGCGGCGATCGCCGCCGGCGCACGTCGCAGGATCCTCGCGAGGCCGAGCGCCGCCGGCGACGACCAGTCACCGAACTCGGGGCGGGCAGAGCGCTCGACCACCACCTCGAAGGAGGCGTCAACGCCCATGCCATCGAGGGCACGCCGGACCGCCTCGACGAGCAGCGTCCTGGTGTCAGCCATATCGCGCAAGGGTAACGGGGAGCGCGGCCGCGTCCCGACGGGCGACAATGCGCCGCCGTGGACTCGCGACCATGCGTGATCCCGGCAGCGGGCCTGGGGACGCGCTTTCTCCCTGCCACCAAGGAGCTTCCCAAAGAGTTGCTCCCGGTTCTCGATCGCCCCGTGATCCAGTGGGCGGTCGAGGAGGCGGTGGCCTCAGGCGCCGATGAGATCGTGCTGGTCCTCGCCGAAGGCAAGGAGGCGCTGGCGGCGCACCTGCGTCCGGATCCGGCGCTGGAGCACCTGCTCGAGGAGCGAGGCAAGACCGCGGAGCTCGAGGCCGTGCGCCACGCGGGGAACCTCAGCCGGGTGACCGTGGCTCGCCAGGCGGCGCCGCGCGGCCTGGGCGACGCGGTGCTCTGCGCGGCGAATGCCGTTGGAGACCGGACGTTTCTCTGCATGCTCGCCGACGACCTGTCGCTCGCCGAGCCGCCCGTGCTCCGCCAGCTCTGGAACGCGCACGAGGAGCTCGGGACGTCCATTCTTGCCCTGATGCGCGTGCCCAAGGAGCAGATCTCCAGGTACGGATGTGCCGAGATCGCCGAGACGCGTGGCAAGCTGCACCGGGTGAGTGGTCTTGTCGAGAAGCCGCCGGCCGCGGAGGCGAAGAGCGAATTCGCCGTGATGGGCAGGTACGTGCTCACCCCGGCGATCTTTGCCGCGCTCCGTGAGACCCAGCCAGGCGCCCTCGGCGAGATCCAGCTCACCGATGGGATCGGGCGCATGCTCGAGACTGAAGAGGTCTGGGGCGTCGAGTTCGACGGCGAGCTCCTCGATGTCGGCACACCTTCCGGCTGGCTGGCCACGAACATGCGGCTTGCGCGCGAGCACCCGGAGTTTCAGAGCGCAGTCGCGGCCATCGACGGGACCGGCGGAGCGTGAACGCACTTCGCCGCGAGTGGGGCGCGGTCACCTTCGTGGTGACCATCCTGATCGGGGCCATCGCTGTGGCGATCTCCCTGGGAGTGTCCGCAACGCACGCCACACCCGTTCCGTCAGCGCCTCCCTGCCCGTCCTATACCCCCTACGTGGTCACGCCGACGCCGGCGCCGACCGCGACGCCGAAGCCGACCGCGAGTGGCAAGGGCACCCCGGCGGCCACCCCGACCGCGACGCCCACACCGTTGCCAACAGCGGCGACGACGCCGACCCCGTTCAACCCGGAGCTGCAGGGCTGCCCGACGCCGCCACTGCCACCGACCGCGGCGCCGACGCCGACTCCGAAGACGACTCCGACTGCGGTGGGCGCAACGCCGACACCCGCGCCGACCGCCACCCCGACCCCGATACCGACCACTCCACCGAACTCAACACCGCTGCCAACCGGCACGCCGACCCCTTCGACTTCTTCCGGCTGACGACCACCGACCTCAGAGGGCGAAGAGCAGCCTGTTCCCGTTCACCGGGGTGATCGAGGAGCGCTGCAACTCGATGTCGACTGACGGCGGATGCCCCGTGTCGATCACCACGGCGATGGTCTCTGAGAGGCGCAACCCTCCGATGCGAACGCAATCCCGAAGGAACGTGAAGGCCATCGGGCGCACGAGGTTCCAGATGTATCCGCGCACTGCCTGTGCCGTTTCCGCCGGCTCGAAGATCGTGTCACTCGCGTGCATGCTGCGGTCCTGGAAGGCCAGGACGCAGACCTGGTCAGTCAGCTGCACCGGTGCCGTCCACGCGTACTGGTCGTCGTCGCCGAGCGAGCCGACGATCCGATCCTTGTCGGTGAAGAGCGCAAGTCGCTCGATGAGCAACTGCATGGGGCCGGCCGGACCCTCGACGAACAGCGGGATGTCGCGGAGCGGTTCGCTGCGCTCCTGTGCCGGGTAGCGCGCGGAGAATCCCAGGTCTTCAATGCCACTGAATGGCGCGGGGACCTTGATGACCAGCTCGTCCATCAGCGAGCCTCACTCAACAGGACGTTCGCGTTGCTCATCACGTCAACCCTGTGCGCGAATCTAGCACAGGGGTTCCGCAGATCGAGGCTGTGGAGTGATTGCTACACTCGCGCGACCATGCCGGCACTCGACGACGTTCGAGTCCTCGACCTGACCCGGTTGCTCCCGGGACCGTTCTGCACACTGCTTCTTGCCGACTTCGGCGCCGACGTCATCAAGGTCGAGGACACAGGCGGTGGCGATTACATGCGCTGGATGCCGCCGCTCGTCGACGAGTACTCGGCAATGTTCCATCCACTCAACCGCAACAAGCGCTCGCTCGCGATCGATCTCAAGAATCCGTTGGGGCGTGAGGCGTTTCTTCGCCTGGCTGAAACCGCCGATGTGGTCGTGGAGAGCTTCCGCCCAGGAGTGATGGACCGTCTCGGCATCGGGATGGCGGCGCTGCACGTCACGAACCCCAGACTGGTGCTCTGCAGCCTCACCGGTTATGGCCAGGATGGACCATTTCGCGATCGCGCGGGCCACGATCTCAACTACGCGGCGGTGGCGGGCGTGCTCCTGCTCGGCGAGTGCGCTGAGAGCGGTCCGCCGATGCCCGGCCTGCAGGTGGGAGATCTTGGCGGTGGAGCGATGGACGCCGCACTCGCGATCATGGTCGCGCTCCACCACGCCGCCCGCACCGGCCAGGGACAGCACTGCGATGTCTCGATGGTGGACGGCCTGATCAGCTGGGCAGGGGTGCACGCCTCGCAACTCTTCGCGACCGGTGAGCCTCCCGCACCGGGGGCCGGCATGCTGACCGGGCGGTATCCGTGCTACCGGATCTATCCGTGCGCTGATGGCTTTCTCTCCGTCGGCGCGCTCGAGCCCAAGTTCTGGCGAGAGTTCGTCGAGGTGATCGGCCTGCCCGAGCTGGCAGACAACGGCCTCGTCGACGGGGATGAGGGACGGCGAACGGTTGCGGTGGTCGAGGCCTTGCTGCGCACCCGGACGCGCGCCGGGTGGGAGCAGGCCCTCGCCGGACATGACGTGTGCGTCGAACCGGTCCTCGACCCGCGCGAGACCTTCGAGCATCCACAGGTGATCAGCAGAGGAATGAAGCTCGACGCCGGGAGCGGAAGGCCCACCGCGCAGACCGGGTTTCCCATCAGGCTCATGACGTCTCCTGCCACCTACCGCCGTCCCGCACCTGGATACGGTGAACACACGGACGAGGTGCTCACAGAGGCCGGCTATGACACCGATCAACTTGCCTCGTTGCGCGGCGCGGGGGCGATAGCGTGAGCCACGCAGGCGAGGCGACGCAGACTCCACGACACGCTCCGCGCACCACGCGCAGCGCGCAAACGCGTGAACGGATCATCGCCGCGGCCACCGAGGTCTTCGCGCGCTCCGGCTTCCACGGCGCGAAGGTCGCGGATATCGCGGAGCAGGCCGGCATCGCGTACGGACTCGTCTATCACTACTTTCACAACAAGGAGGACATCCTCGCCGCGATCTTCACGGAGCGCTGGGCGCAGTACGTCACCTACCTGCACGAGGTGGGCGACATGGACATCGGCTTCCGCGAGCAGATGCGCAGGCTTGTCCACTTCTGGGTCGAGGTCTACCGGCGCGAACCGGATCTGATGACGGTGATGATCAACGAGGTCACGCGCTCGTACGAGTTCCTCGAATCGCACGACATCGGCACCGTCATGGTCGCCTTCGAAGCCATTGAACAGATCATCCGCAGTGCCCGCGATCGCGGTGAGGTCGCCGCCGGTGTGGATCCCAAGCTCGCCAGTTACGTGATCTTCGGTGCCGCGGAGATGGTGCTCACCGGCTATGTCATGGGGACGTTGCGTCGTGACGATGCGTCGGCCTTCGCCGTCGACGAGACACAGATGCTCGAGGTGCTGCTCGACGGACTCGCACCTCGCTCGGTTACCTGACCGCGGTCTCCCACCACTGATCCACGGCGCGCTGGGTCGCCTCGAGACCGTCGTTGTTTTCGATGACCCAGGTCGCTCGCGCGCGCTTCTCGTCGATCGGCAGCTGCGCGGCGAGCCGTTGCAGCGCAGCGGATTCGTCGAGTCCGTTGCGCTCGTGCAGCCGCCGGAGCTGGACCTCGCGGGGTGCGTAGACGAGCAGCACGCCCTCGAACATCCCCTCGCGTTCATTCTCGAAAAGGAGCGGGATGTCGACGGCGACCAGCGGTGCCGGTCCCGCGAGTGCCGCCGCAACGCGCTGCTGCATCAACTCGAGGATCCGCGGATGCGTGATCCGCTCAAGGTCGCGACGCGCCTCGGGGTCGGCGAAAACGATCTCGCCGAGGCGGGTGCGATCGAGCGTGCCGTCGGGCTGGATCAGGTCGCGCCCGAAGCGCGCCGCCACCTCATCGAGCGCGGGTTCGCCCGCGAGGACCACCTCGCGAGCAAGTTCATCGGCATCGATCACCGCCGCGCCGTGCGCCTCGAGCATTCGATCCACGGTGCTCTTGCCAGTCGCGATCCCGCCGGTCACGCCGATCAGTCGCATCGTCCTGGACCGTACTCCAGTGCCGCCTTGACGGTTAGCTGGACGCCGAAGTGCATGTGGCCCCCGACGCCCACGACGCGTCCCCTCGCAGGAACAGCAGCATCCCGTGGTCGTCGGCGACGAGCGTCCACCCTGGCGTGGCACTCAGCTCGGCTGTGAGCGCGCCCTTCGAATAGAGCACGGCGGTGGTGTCGCTCGACGCGAGCAGTTGCAGCGCTGTCGGTGTCGTGGTGGTGCCGGCGGCGATGCGCTCGTAGTCATCGAACACCGACGTGCCGAGGGAGATCGATTCTCCGTACTCGTACACGGACGCGTGCGGCCAGAGCCGGTAGATGACATAGCCACCCGTTCCGTACGCGGTGAACACTCGTTGCGTGGTCGGGCTGCGGGCCAGCAGTGCGGTCGCACAGGACGGGTACGCCGCCGCGATCCCCTGTGGCGATGCGCTCTGCGCGACGCGTGCGCCCACCACACCCACGCCGAAAACGCCGACGGCAACCAGCGCGATGCCCAGCACCGGTACGGGGCGCCGGGTTGGCGCGACCGGACGCGACCGCGCGCGCCACGATCTGATGGACTCCACAACCCCGGCGCTCATGCCCATCCAGGCCGGCACCATCACCGCGACACAGATCGCGGTGTTGCGCACCGAGGTGAGCGCGAGTGCCGCGCCCGCGGCAGCCAGGGCGAAGTCGCGAAGGTCGAAGTGACGTCGCAGCGCCGGCCGGGCAAGCACCGTCACGGTGAGCGCGGCGAATGACAGCAGCAGCGCCAGCAGCACCCACATCGCCGGATCCGTGAAGTTGGGCGACTGCCACTCCACGATGCCCTTCTGACGCTCGGTTGCGCCGGTGGTTGCCGCGAAGACGAACAGCCACGGCCCGTAGGGGTTGAGGCACGCGGCGAGGACCGATGCTCCGACTGCGACGGCGAGGCGCTTGATGCGCCGGCTGGGAGCAGCCGCGCCGATCGACCAGCCGTGCTTGATTGCCTCGACCACCACGAAGATCACGAGAAAGCCGATGCCGGCGATGAATCCGGCGTGCAGGTTCGCCCAGAGCAGGAAGAGCGGCGGCAACAGCCACAGACGCCTGCCGCCCGAGCGCAGGTACGACTCGGCGATCCACAGCGTCCAGCAGACCAGCACAAAGGTGAAGACCTGTGGCCGCGTCCCGAGGACGGGCTCGGCCGCGCGCGCTCCGAGCGCCAGGCCGACCGCGAGCACGATTGGTCCGGCACCGCGCAGCCGCCCCCGGAGCACCGTCGCGAGCATCGCGCTCCAGCAGACCAGTCCCATCAGCACGGTCACGAGGAACAGACCTCCGACCGCTGCGACTGCGGCGAAGATCGTCTCCGACAGCCACTCGTGGGCGACCAGCGGATTGCCGAACGCCGTATAGGCAAAGAGCTCTCCGGCGGGGATCTGATGGTGGGCGATGATCCAGTCGCCGAGGCGAAGGTGCCACCACACGTCCGGATCGCTGAGCGCGTCGAGACCGACGCCGCCGGTGAGGATCAGGACGGCGGCGAGCAGGGCTCGGCGCGGGTCCGAGAGCCAGGCGAGCACGCGCCCGCGGCGGTGGGGCGTCCCGGGCGCCGACGCCGGTTCGGCGGCGCGGATCAGCGTTGCCATGCGCCCGCAGCGTAGGGGCGCATCCGCCGCGAAAACGGTTCGCGGCCGGCTGGCGACAGATTCGTATACTCCACGCGATGGCCACCGACACCAGGTCTCCCAAACGTCGCCAGACCTCAGCGAGCAGCAGCTCGCGGCAGACGCCGGCCCCGGCCACCGCCTATACCGGCCACACGATTTCGTGGCGGCACTGCCTGCTCGGCCTGGTGGTCGGCGAGGTCGCGCTGCTGGTGATCAGCAATGCCGCGCTCATCGCGACCAACGCGGCCTTCGGATCGACGGACAACATCGATGGCGGCGTCGTCGGGGTGTCGACCCTGCTGTCAGTGATCCTGGGAGGCTGGCTCGCGGCCAAGCTCGCAGGCCGCTTCGGCCTCTACCAGGGAATCGTCGTGGCCATCGGCTTCATTGCCGTCGGCGCCATCTACACGTTCTTCCAGGAGTCGTCGATCATCGCCGCGTCACTGAGCACCAACAGCCACCATCTGATCGACCTTGGTCCGATGGACCTCGGCAATCTCTTCAGCGGCGACCTGCTCGCTCTTTTCGGTGGGTCGGTCGGCGGCCTGCTGTCCGGAAAGCGCTGACGAGCGCTCGAGACTGAGCCTGCGGCGATCGCAGGCGGTCCTGATCCCCAGGGGATCAGACCCCGACTGCTCCTGCCTGGGCCGGCTGTCCGGAGATCGGGACCTCGCGGTACGACTGGCCGATGAGGTCGACCCGGCCCAGCGATTGGGCGAACTCAAGACACGCGGCGCGCGTGAACCGAAGGTGCTTCCCCGGAGTGTGCCAGGCGCGCAAGTGACCCTGAGCGACGGCGCGACGTAGCGTCGA
>Ga0182015_10002324_pt1 | contig 23353 bp, 22 predicted proteins | sample 712P3MmetaG_FD_120478 | JGI IMG/M metagenome (GOLD analysis project Ga0182015, IMG submission 120478) | Permafrost microbial communities from Stordalen Mire, Sweden - 712P3M metaG | ecosystem: Environmental > Terrestrial > Soil > Wetlands > Permafrost | place: Sweden: Stordalen | collected...
CGAGGGGCAAGGGACTCAAACGCCGTCCCTTGCCCCTCGCGCTCCCCCATCCCGGCTCAAACCGAAGATGGAGCAGCAGAAAGTTGTCGTATTCTTACGTGAACCGAAATGGGGGGCAGGTCATACTCGCACGTAGCCCGAAAAGCTAACGTGAACTGAACGGCTGTAGTCGAAGACGGCGGTCGCATTCTTGCCAGTCAGCAGCCTGCCGACTATGTATGCCATCGCAGCTCTACTCTCGGATTTCATTTCTTTACCTGGTTACCGTCGCGTACCCAAATGATCCGCACGTGTTCACCTGGGGCGAATAGCCGCTTATATTCCCACCTGCGATGGCTGACACGGTCGGCGACTGGCGTGAGATGAAACTGACAGCCTTGAGGAGCATCGGTTATTTCAACACTCACTCCAATTGTTGGAGTGTTGAACGAAATGAACTCGCTAAACGTTGTGGGCTGAATGACCTCATATCGAACGCCGAAACGGTAGGACCGGCCAATCGATTGGGCTGCGGGTGGGATTTTTACTTCTTTGCCTTTGCTGGTTATGAGGCCGGCGCTTTCGGTGGTCATTTTCTGAAGGCACTCGCCCTCCAAATGGTAGGCATATCCTTCTTCATCGCAGTCGCATTTCAGCTCTAGCAGTTTAACTGGTTCATGTTTCTCAAAAGCAATTTTGTCCTGGTAGGGCAGGTGTTCCGACGTAATGTTTTGAATTTCCTCGCTGATACGTATGTCGGCCTTTATTTTTTTTCCGTTCGATAGTTCAGCGAAGGCAATGCGAATTTCAAATTTGCGGCGTATCCACTTGCTTTGCATTAGCTCTCTGATACGATCTTGTACTTCTTCGGGCAATCTGTACCCCACCAAATACTTCGACACGTCCAGAGAAACCTCTCGCAAGACCCTCTCCTTGACGTAATGGTCGACCGTGGCTGCAAGAATTGCCGCGATGATAAAAGCGTGGCCTAACGCACGAGTGAAATCCTCCTTCAGATACGGCACTTGGATGTAAAGAAGGTCGATTCCGAGGGCAATGAAAAAGCCAACACTCAAATAAAATGAGACGATTGCAGACTTCCTGTAGAAAAGCCAGACTAAGACGAAGGCGACAAATGCAGCCAAGGCCAGAACGTAATAATAGGGATTTGACGAAGCCACCATCGGTCCAAAACCTCGAATGACTCGATTGATGTAAAAGGCCCAGAATTGTGTCACGAATTGTACATTAACAAAGTGCGGGGACAGACCCTCTCTGAGTTTCGACGAGGTACAACGAATAATTCAACGAAATAAACCTTCCCCACGTTGTAGACGCTTCGGGCACGGCGCGCGCGGGCGGGGGGGCAAAAACCAACCCCTTAACCAGTTTTCTGGTGGGAGGGGGGCACTTTTGGAACGCGCTACCTCCTATCCCGCATTTGGTTTGACCCTCCGCGATGAAGTCCTTACACTTAAGGTTCCGGCGCGGAGCGGTTACCATTCCTGTGGAGGGTTTCCTGAGTCTACGATTGCGAGCATCAAAGCTAGCGGCCGCATTGGGGCTGCTGGGTTGGTTGTGTGCAGGACGCTTGTGCCTGGGCCAGGAGCGCTCGACTCCGATTGCGCTGGACAGCAGCGAAACGATTTTTTCCGTGCTTACGGCCCTGAATTCCTGCGGATACGATCAGGATTTGACAATCTCTGACGCCACTCGCAGCAATGTGCGGTCCGAGGTGCAGCGAGTGCTGCAGGACTCGGAGGACGCCGAAGCGGCGCGAACTGCGGTTTGCGAGTTTTACCAGAACCATACTCCCGACCGGAATACGAACCATAGCTTGTCGCCCTATATTTCTCTGGCGCTTTACATGGATGGGCCGCCGCATTTCCTACCACGGCTGAAAGAAGAAGATCTGCCGCCGGATGCGGCTGGAGTTGCCGACTTTGGAGCCCTGCTGGAACGTTTCTACGAGAAGACGAATTTGCACGCGATCTGGGAACGTCACCGGCGGGATTATGCGGCGGCAATGAATCGTTACCACGAGCCACTAGCCAAGATGGTGTTCGATACCGAAATTTATCTGAAGCGCCCCTCATCGGAATACTTGGGACGGAGATTCACCATCTACCTCGATTTCATGGGATCACCGAATGAGACGGACGCCAGGAATTATGGGACGGATTATTACGTGATTGTGTTTCCCGCTCCGAACACGCCGTCAGGCGCGACTCCACAGGGAGCTTTGAAGATGGACCAGATCCGGCATACGTTCTTGCATTACGAGCTGGATCCGCTGGCTGGAAAACATTTCAGCGCGATCAACCGGCTTCTTCCCCTGTTGCAAGCCGTGAAGCGAGCGCCGCTGGAAGAAAGTTTCAAGAGTGACATCTCCTTACTGGTAACGGAGTGCCTGGTGCGGGCGATTGAGATTAGGACGACCGGAACGAAGCAGCCAGCGGAAGAGGCGATGCGCGAGCAAGCGGTGGACGATGCGGTGAAACAAGGGTACATCCTGACACGATATTTTTACGGCGCGATCGTGGCGTTTGAGAAAGATCCGGTTGGAATCGATGCAGCTTATTCCGACTTGCTGGCAAATATAGACACTAAGAAAGAAGAGAAGGCAGCGTCCGACATTCAATTTGCGAGCAGGACTTCGCCCGAACTGGTGCAGTTGTCGCGCCCCGAAGAGCGGAGAATGCTGCTGGCTGCGGAAAAACGCCTTGCGGCTGGCGACGCGAAGGGGGCGCAGGAGATGGCACAGCAGGCGCTGGACAGGAAGATTGGCGATCAAGGGCGGGCCTTGTTCATTTTGGCCGAAGTGGCGGTGGCCAACAAAAATCGCGATGGTGCGCAGGATAATTTCCAAAAGGCGATTGCAGCATCGAAGGACCCGAAAGTGGTCGGTTGGGCTCATGTTTACCTGGGACGGATTCTGGACATGAAGGAAGATCGGGGTGCGGCGTTACAGGAATACCGCTCGGCACTTGTGGCTGGGAATGATTTGCCGGAAGTTAAGGCGGCAGCGGAAAAAGGGTTGGCCCAGGCTTACGAGCCTCCAGCAAAACCCCAATAGAAAAGACGAGTCTCAGTCGCAGATGTCGTCGCGTGAAATCGGACCAGATTGCATGGGAATTTTGAAAGCAGATTCTGAGACCAGGATTGTGAGAATCGAAGGAGAAAGCATGAAACGAACGGCAATCATGATTCTTGTTGCGGGGTTGGCAATATCGGCTGGCTGCTTTGGCCAGAGCAAAACGGCTGCGCAGACAACGCCGCCCGCAGGGCAAACGGCGGCGCCGGCCGGCAAACGTCCACCGCAGGCCAAGACGCAGCCTGAGTTCGATGCGTACAACACTGCCGCGGCAATCACCGATCCAGCGGCGCAGGAAAAGGCGGCGGACGAGTTTGCGGCGAAGTATCCCGACAGCGAACTGCGCCCCTTGCTCTACAAGTCGGTGATGCATTCCTATCAGCAAGCCAACAATGGCGACAAGATGCTGACCATGTCGCAGAAGGTCTTGACTTTTGACCCGGACGATCCGGAGGCGCTGCTGGGAGTGGCGCAAGTGCTGGCGGAACGCACCCGCGACACCGATGCGGACAAAGACCAGAAAATTGCGGAAGCGCGAAAAAATGCGGAACGGGCGCTGGTGACCGTTGACACCGACATACCAACCGCTGGGCAACCGCCGGACAGAGTGGAAGCATTTAAGGGCTTTTTGAAATCGGAGGCCTATGCAATTTTAGGAACCCTGGATTTCAACGCGAAGGCCTGGGCCACGGCGGAAGCTACTCTGAAGAAATCGATTGATGTGTTCCCGCAGCAACCCGATCCGATTGCGGTGTTTCGGCTGTCAGTGGCGCTGGACATGCAGGGGAAGTACCCGGAAGCGATTAAGTATGCCGATCAGGCGGTGGATTTGACGAAGGCTGGAACCGGTGCCGGCGATGCGGCGCGCAAGGAAAAAGATCGGCTGGTGCAATTGGTCGGCGGAATCAGCGAGCCTCCTGCGAAGTAAGTGAAAAGCGATTTGAAAAACGCGGAACGTGATTGGGCTGAGAGTTGAAAATACTGTTGAACGCTAAATCGGGAGAATGACGATTAGTGCCGGCATGAAAACGAGGGAAATTGACGCTCTGGAGTCGGCACTGGGCTACCACTTCATTCGCCGCGCTGTGATTGAGCAGGCGCTGACCCACAGTTCGCAGGCGCGGGAGCAGGAGTCGCAGCAGGCAGGCGAAAGCAAGTTCCGGGTGAACGATAACGAGCAGCTGGAATTTCTGGGCGATGCGGTCTTGTCGCTGGTGACCAGCGAGGAGTTGTTTCACCGGTTTCCGCAGTTTCGCGAGGGTGAGCTCTCAAAGATTCGTGCGCATGTGGTGAGCGAGCGGCACTTGATTCAAGTCGCACAGCAGCTTGAGTTGGGGCATTATCTGCGGCTGGGGCGGGGCGAGGAAAAGAGTGGAGGCCGCAGCAAAACGGCGCTGCTGGTGGATTCGTTAGAGGCGATTTTGGCGGCAATCTATTTGGATGGCGGGATGGAGCCGGCCCGCGAGTTTATTTTGCGAGTGATTCTTGGGCCGGAACTGGAGCGGATGGAGCGTGGAGGCGGCACGCTGCCCATGACAGACTTCAAATCCGCTTTGCAGGAAACTTTGCAAGGATTGGGAATGCCGCAACCAACTTACGTCCTGGTGCAGGAGGCCGGACCGGAACACCGGAAAACGTTCACGGTGGAAGTACGGCTGGACGCGAAAAAGAGCGAGAACCCCGGTGAGTTTGTGGGCCGAGCAGAGGGGTCGACAAAGAAAACAGCGGAGCAAGATGCGGCACGGCAATTGCTGGCCTATTTGGCGTCACGGCCGCAAGCGGCAGGAGAAAAACTCGAACGCAATTCTCCGTCTGCGGAGAAGGTGCGCGGGTGAGCCGAGGCTAGTAAAGTGAAATGAATTCTTCAAAAGATTTCTTGTCGGAACCTGTCGTAGCGGATCAGATCCCGTCGGAGCAGTTCCCAGAGCAGAACCTGGAGCAGCGCTTGCCGGAAAGCCACAAGGCGTTGCCGGTGGATGGGGTAGGTGTAACCAGCACGCTGCAGTCGCTGATGGGCACTGTAGTGATTGCGGTTTTCGTCATCACTTTTATCGTTCAGGCCTTTCAGATTCCCTCGCCATCGATGGAAAACACGCTCCTGGTGGGCGATTACCTTTTGGTAAACAAGTTGACATATGGCGGGGGCAGCCTGGGAGATTATTTCATGCCCTACCGCCGGGTGAAGCGCGGAGACGTAGTGGTATTTCATTACCCTGTGAACCCGGCCCAGCATTTTGTAAAGCGGGTGATTGGAGTCCCTGGTGACCGGTTGCGGTTGATCAATAAACAAGTTTTCGTAAATGGAGTCCCGCTGAAGGAACCCTATGCGCACTTTAGCCGCCCGGCGAACGACGCGTTTCGCGACAGCTTTCCGCGGCTCGACGTTTCGGCGGGAGAAACGCCGGAATGGTGGGTTCAACTGCGCAAGTTGGTTGACGATGGACAGCTGATTGTTCCAGCGCGGTATTACTTTGTGATGGGCGACAATCGCGACGACAGTTATGACAGCCGATACTGGGGATTTGTGCCAAAGGCAAATATTATTGGGCGTCCGCTGCTGATTTATTGGTCGGTGAAAACTCCGGAAAACGAGGTTGCCCCCCCGAGTTCCCTTGGGGGCAAGCTGGAGCATTTCGCTTATGCGCTGACGCACATATTCCAGATTACGCGATGGAACCGCACTCTGCGGCTGGTGAATTAGACTTTATGCGGCTAAGATAAATGGTGGCAACGCGTCAAAAGAACGGGATGGATTGATCGCCTTGGCAAAAAACGAGAAGGTCAGAAAAGAAGCCCAAACCAAAAAAGAAGTTCAAGAGAAGCCGCGGGAGACTACGGTCGAGTTTCTGTCTTCCCTGGCTGCGGTGCTTGTGACTGGGCTTTTCATCATCACTTTCGTCGTGCAAGCGTTTGAAATTCCCTCCAGTTCCATGGAAAACACGTTGCTGATCGGCGACCACGTTTTCGTAAACCGCGTGGCGTTTGCGCCGAGGACCGACTGGGTGGGTCCCCTGCTTCCCTACCGGCAAGTGCGCCGTGGCGATATTGTGGTTTTTCTGGCGCCGTGCGAGCCAGGGTTATATATCGTCAAGCGAATTATGGGAGTGGCCGGTGATCATATTCACTTGCGGAACGGCGTGGTTTACCGGAACGGCGAAGAACTGAAGGAGCCGTATGTGATTCACACGCAGAATGCCGCAGAGTTTCCGAATCCTTACCGCGATAATTTTCCGGCTGTGCCGCCGTCCGAAAGCTACAACGTATACCCGTGTTGGGAGCCGGAGTTGCCGATGCACATTCAAGGCGACGATCTAGTGGTTCCTCCGGGACATTTCTTTGCGATGGGCGACAATCGGGATGTGAGCCTGGACAGCCGGTTTTGGGGATTTATTCCCCAGGAAAATATCATTGGGCGGCCGATGTTCATTTATTGGTCGTTTGAGACTCCCGCGGACCAATACCGTAAGACTGACATCAGCGACCGAATCGGCTTCCTGGCGCATGTAGTGGTGCACTTCTTCGATGAGACCCGTTGGCGGCGAACGTTCCGAGTCGTCAAGTGAAACCCTCCTTTTCCAAGCGGCGGGTGGCGGCCGCGGCGCTTGTGATCCTGCTGGTTTTGTTTATGGCCCGGCCGGGCGGGGCCAGGCTTAAGGCGCGGATCACGAATGCCATCAGCCGTTCCGTGGCGCGCCCCACCGATATCGGATCGGTACAAATTCGATTTCTTCCCAGGCCTGGATTCGATCTGGAAAATCTTGTCATTTATGAGGATCCTGCGTTTGGCTCGGAGCCCATGCTGCGCGCGCCTGAGGTTATAGCTGTAGTGCGATTGACTTCGCTCCTGCGTGGCAGGTTGGACATCTCTCGCCTGGAATTGACAGAACCCAGCTTGAATCTGGTACGCAGAGAAGATGGACGCTGGAATTGGAACAGTTTGCTGGAGCGCACGGCGAGGACGCCACTCGCGCCGACGGCGAAATCAAAATCGGAGGCGCGGTCTGGGTTTCCTTATATCGAAGCGACGTCTGGACGAATCAATTTCAAGAACGGGACGGAAAAGAAGCCCTACGCTTTGCTGAATGCGGATTTTGACGTGTGGCAAGAGTCGGAGAATTCATGGGGAGTACGCCTTACGGCTGAACCGCTGCGCACTGACATGAATTTGAGCGACACCGGTCTGCTGCGGATGAGCGGAACATGGCAGCGCGCAACGAGCCTGCACGAAACGCCGATGCAACTGACGATGGAATGGCAGCATGCGCAGCTGGGACAACTCACGAAGCTGGTCACGGGGAACGACAAGGGCTGGCGCGGGGATGTACAAGTGGAGGCGAAGGTAAACGGGACGCCGGGTGCGCTGCACATTACTGCGAATGCGTCGATTGGGGATTTTCATCGTTACGACATTTCGAGCAGCGATGGACCCCGGCTGGCGGCACGGTGCGAAGGCAATTACAGCGTTTCTGACGACTTGGTGCGCGAGATTTTTTGTACTGCGCCTGTCGGCGACGGCATGGTTACGTTGAAAGGCGATGCCGGGCTGCCAGAATCGCATGATGTGGATTTGGCTTTGGATGTCGAGAATGTTCCGGTCAGTGCCATGGCACAAGTGGCACGACGAGCAAAGAAAGATCTTCCGCAGGATTTGTCCGCGACGGGGAGTATGCAAGGCGTTTTCGAGATGAAGGAACACGGTCCTGTGTCGGGCGGAGCGGCTTTTAAGGGGCGTGGCGAGTTCACCAGCGTGCGGCTGCAGTCGGCGGCCAACAGGGGCGAGCTTGCGTCTACAAACGTACCCTTTATGGTGCAGCAGGATAATCCGCGAGTTCGCGCACGAGGGGCAATGCAGGTTCGAGCCGCTGCCGACATGGACGACGCAGATGCCATATTGCCGGATGAAGTCCGAATCGAGTATGGCCCGTTTTCGGTGGGATTGGGCCGGCCCATACCTGCGCAAGTACGAGGTTGGGTTGGGCGGTCGGGATACCTAATGGCGGTGCGCGGGGACGCCGAAGTATCTCACGTTTTGCGAATGGCAAGCCTGGTGGGGCTGCAAGCAGTAAAGGCTAATGTTGAAGGCGCGGCGCAGATGGACCTGCGTATTGCCGGCATGTGGTCAGAGAACGGATCCGGAACTCAATCCGATTTTTTGCTGCCGCGAGTGACCGGGAACGCGCAGTTGCATAATGTGCACGCGAGTATTGCGGGATTAAATCAACCGATTGAAATTACTTCGGCGAAATTGCATCTTGGAAAGAACAAGGCGCGCATAGCCGATTTGAGCGCGCAAGCAGCTGGCGCGCACTGGGGCGGTTGGATCGAATTGCCTCGAGGTTGCGGAACTCCAGGGGCTTGCGTGGCGCAATTCAATTTGAGCACCGACGAGATTCGAGCAAGCGATCTGCATATGTGGCTCAGTTCACATGCGAATCAGCGGCGCTGGTATGAAATGCTCTCGCGCGAGGAACCAGAGACACCCGCTTTTGTGAGAAACCTGCGGGCGGCGGGTAAAGTGACACTGGAGCGACTGCTAATTCATGATGTGGTGGCACAACATGTATCGGCCTCGATTGAGATGGGACGGGGAACAATGAACATCTCAAACTTGCGTGCCGATTTGTTGGGCGGAAAACATCTCGGAGACTGGCGGGCAGACTTCACGGGGGTAGCTTCGATTTTCAGCGGAACGGGAACGCTGACGGGAATCTCGTTGGAACAGATGTCCACCGCAATGCACGATCCGTGGATCACAGGGATGGGCGCGGGAACATATCAGTTCAAAGTTTCGAGCACAGTTTCTACGTCGTGGTGGCAAGCAGTGGAAGGCAGCCTGCGGTTCGATCTGCGGGATGGGATGATGCCTCATCTTTCGCTGGCGAGCGATGCCGGGCCTCTGCGTTTTGCGCAATGGCAGGGACGGGCCGGACTGCATGACGGTAAGATCGATATCGAAAAAGGTGAATTAGTATCTTCGAGTGGGGCGTATGAGGTGAGCGGTATCGCTTCGCTATCGAGAACGCTCGACTTTAAGCTGGTTACGGACACAGAAACCAAAGCTGCGGGGGCCGGGTCATTGATATACAGCATTACGGGCACGGTTGCCGAACCCCAGGTCACGCTAACGCCGCGCGACGAAACTCGCGCGGACTTGAAACCGTAGCCTCTACTGTACGTATCGATCTGGCGCGTAACCTTCGCCGCGCAAGACTTTTCCTGGCAGGGCTCCCGTCATTTTCGCGTGGTCAATTACTGGGATTCCATTCACCAGCACATATTCCATTCCTTCGGAGAGTTGATTGGGGTTGTCGAAGGTGGCGAGATCACGGATGGTAGCGGGGTCGAAGATGACGATATCGGCCCACAGACCAGCTTTGAGAACGCCGCGATCGGTAAGGCGCAGGCGTTGTGCGGGCAATGCAGACATCTTGCGGATAGCGTCTTCAAGAGTAAGGACTCTCTCTTCGCGAACATACTTGCGAAGGACTCGCGGGAAAGTTCCATAGGCACGGGGGTGAGGGTGCTCCTGTCCCAAGATGCCTTCAGGGGAAGTTCCGGAAGAATCGTTATCGATGGAAACCCAAGGCTGCTGCAGCGCGAGCGTGACATCCGGTTGCGACATGCCGAAAACGGCGACGCCGCGCTAGGGTCTTTAATGAGGAAGTCGAACAGTGTATCGATGGGATCTTTGCCCCACAGTTTCGCGATTTCAGAGAGTCGCATTCCTTGCAACGGCAGCAGCTTTGGATTCTGCACAACGCCGATCATCACAGCTTCAGGGCCGGGAATTTCCTGCCACTCGTTATCCCAGTCTCTGGAGGGAGTGAGCATGTCTTTTCGGATGTGTTCCCGGGTCGCAGGATCCTTGAGCCGCTCGACGAGTTTTGCGGTTCCACCATCATGCGCCCAGGGTGGAATAAAAGCTGAAAAATCATTGAACCACGCGGTATAGGCATAAGTGTCGGCGGTGACGTCGGTGCCGCTGGCACGAGCGGCATTGATTTTCGCGACGACCTCTGGCATGCGCCCCCAATTGTTCTTACCGGCGACTTTAAGGTGCCAGATTTCGACGGGAACATGAGCTTCGCGGCCGATGCGAAGTGCTTCGTCAATGGCATCAAGGACGGAATCGCTTTCGTTGCGCATGTGGGTGGAGTAGATCCCTCCGAATTTGCCCCCTTCGGCCGCCAGCGCGATCAGTTCTTCGGTTTTGGCGAAGGGCGCGGGGGCGTATTCGAGTGCGGCAGACACTCCGACTGTACCGTCTTTCATGGCATCCCCCACCAAGGATTTCATCTGATCCAGTTGTTGAGGAGTGGGCTGACGGTTATCGTCGCCAAGAACCATGCGCCGGACCTGAGTCGCACCGACGTAGCTGGCAAGATTGATACCCATGCCCTGTTTTTCTAGTCGAGCGAAATACTGGCGGAAGTTTCGCCAGTCCGGAGTGATGTGATAATGCTCATAGTCCGAGCGATCGGACTGAATGATGGCATCATTGAGAGGCGCGATGGAGTTGCCTTCGCCGGTGATTTCCGTGGTGATTCCCTGAAAAATTTTGGACGGCAATCGCGGGTCAACGAGGATGGTGTACTCGGACTGGCCGAGCATGTCGATAAATCCGGGAGCGACGACTTTGCCGGCCGTGTCAATGGTGCGTTTGCGAGGCGAAGCGGACAGGTTGCCGATGGCGGTGACTTTTCCGTCACGGATGCCGAGGTCGCCGGAGTACCAGGGTGATCCAGTGCCGTCGATGATGTGGCCGTTGGTGATGACAATGTCGAAACCGGAATGGTCTTGAGCTCGGAGTAGGCAAACCGCGAACAGTACCAATCCTAGCGAGACGCTACAGAATGCTTTGGGAACGTGCGGCTTCATGTTCTTCCTTAGCGGTTGGATCGCGCGAATTATAAAGCATCTGGGAGGGAGAAAGGGTCCTGAACCACGGAGGGCACCAAAGGTAGACTAAAAAAGGCAGTCCCATAGCGTGTGCCTCAAGAAGAGATCCGCAAGGGTGCATGGTAGTATCGACAATACTTTGCCTGAGCTGAAACCTGTGAATTTGGGCGCGATTGCTCGGATGTCCCTGGTTACAAAATCGCCGAAAAAGTGATGACAACTTCCACCAACTTGCGTAAGCGCGTGCTTAGCGGCATGCGCTCGACCGGAAAACTGCATCTAGGAAATTATGTTGGCGCGCTCGATAACTGGGTACGGATGCAGGATGAGTATGAGTGTTTTTATTGCGTGGTTGACTGGCACGCGTTGACTACAGACTACGCCGACACTTCACGGGTAAAACAGAATTCAATCGAGGTGGCATTGGATTGGCTGGCGGCGGGACTCGATCCGGAGAAGAGCGTGATTTTTATCCAGTCGCACGTGCCCGAGCATGCCGAACTGCATTTGCTACTATCGATGATCACCCCGCTGGGGTGGCTGGAGCGCGTTCCGACCTACAAGGAGCAGCGGGAGAACATCAAGGATAAAGATCTGGGAACGTACGGATTTCTCGGCTATCCGGTGCTGCAGTCGGCGGACATTTTAATGTACAAAGCGGATGTAGTGCCGGTGGGCGAAGACCAGGTAGCGCACGTGGAACTGACGCGGGAGATTACGCGACGTTTCAACGGATTTTACCGAAAAAGCGGGGATGTATTTCCCGAGCCGCAAGCTTTACTGACACGCGCGCCTAAGCTTCCGGGGACCGACGGACGCAAGATGTCGAAGTCATACGGCAATGCGATTCTGCTCACTGACCCTGAGCCGGTGGTGCGGCAGAAGCTGAAGACGATGGTGACCGATCCGGCGAGAGTGCGGCGCTCGGACCCAGGGAACCCGGACGTGTGCCCGGTGGGCGACCTGCACAAGATATTCAGCGATGCCGCAACGTTGGAGAAAGTTTATGCGGGATGCCGAACGGCTGGCATTGGCTGCATCGAGTGCAAGAGCTGGGCGGCGGATGCACTGGTGCAATTGCTGAATCCGATGCAGGAGCGGCGCAAGAAATTCGAGGAGAATCCGCGACTGGCTTGGGATATTCTGGAGTCAGGCACGAAGCGAGCGCGAAAGGTTGCGGGCGAGACCATGAATGATGTGCGCGATGCAATGGGAATGTCGCTGGCTTACGAGCCGCCGCAAGTAAACAACCAGTAGCTGAGACAGGGTACGTCGCTTTTCGACTTCTCCCGACGATGACATTGTTGTTTACGATGAAAGTTATATTTCAGGATGAAGTTCGAGATTCTAATGAGTGAAGGCATGAAATCCGGTTCCCGCGAAGAGACTGCGCCGCCAGTGTCCACGATAGTTACGGGCCGGATCGGCGCGAGACCATCGAGAGATGTAGCGCAGAAGAAGGAAGAGAGCGATTCTCCCTTTGCTGTTTCCGTGACCGATGTGTATGAAGGGCCGCTGGATTTGCTGCTGGATTTGATTCGCAGGCAGGATATCGACATTTACGATATCCCGATTGCGCGCATCACGGCGCAGTATCTGGCTTACGTCGAAAAGATCCGCGAGTTGGACGTGAATGTGGCGGCCGACTTTATCTACATGGCTGCAGTGCTGATTCATATTAAGTCAAAGATGCTGTTGCCGAGGGACCCGTCGGCGAAGGCGGAGGAGTTGGAAGATCCGCGGACCGAACTGGTGAACCGGCTGCTGGAGCACGAGAAGTTCAAGTCGGCGGCGCAGATGCTTTTGCAGAAGCAGCAGATTGAAGAGGCGGTGCTGACGAATCCTTCGCTGAAAGAATTCGTGGATGCCGAAGGCACCGAGCCGGAGATGGCCGCGGACGTCATTGATTTGGTGAAGACATTTCAACAAATATTGGAGCGCGTTCGTACCCGTCCCGTGCTAAACGTGAATGAGGAAACAGTCACAGTGGGACAGATGATCGATTATTTGCGGAAGCGGCTGGAGATTGAGTCCCGACCGATTCGTCTGAAGCAACTTTTGATGCGAGTTCCGTCCCGGCAAGCTCTAGTGTGCATGTTCCTAGCATTGTTGGAGATGGTTAGACTGCAGACGATTCAGGTTCGGCAAGATCAGCTTTTTGGCGAGATTGCAGTTCGGAAGCACACCGGATTCGATGCGGTGATGGCGGAACAGGCTGCGGTGCGGGATGATTGGAGATAGGGCATGCTCTGCGCCTAAAGTCCGTAATAGTTTATTGTGAGGAGGACGGCGGTTTGAAGGTTTCGTGATCTGACTTGACTTATGAGTTTGAAAGCTCAGCTCGAGGCGATTATTTATGCTGCGGAGACGCCGATCTCCGCAGAGCAGATGGTCCAGCTTGTCAAAGGATCGGTTCTTGCTGAGGGTGCGGTCGATGATGCCGATGTGAAATCGCGAGTGCGGGCGGCATTGGAAGAACTGGTTGCGAACTACGGGTCTTCGGATCACGGCATCGAGATTCGGCAGGTCGCGGGCGGTTATCGAATGTCTACCAAGCCCGAGCAACACGAGACGGTGCGAAGTTTCGCCAAGAGTTTGAAGCCGCCGATTCGGTTGTCGCTGCCTGCATTGGAGACGTTGGCTGTGATCGCTTACAAGCAACCAGCGACGGTACCGGAGGTTAGCGAGATTCGCGGCGTGGATTCGGGCGGCGTGATCGCTACATTGCTGGAACGCAAGCTCATTACTACTGCGGGGCGCAAGCAAGTGATTGGGCGCCCGATACTTTACAAGACAACGAAAGAATTTCTGATGCGGTTTGGATTGAAGGACGTGAACGAACTGCCCAGCATGGAAGAGTTCGAAAAGCTCGTGGCGGAATCATTCCAATCGGAATTACTTCCCGCGGAGGATACGGCCGCCGAGGTTCCGGGCACAGAGGCTCAGTTTCCCGCTGACGCAGAAGAAATTGCCGCGCCTGCGTCTCAAAAAGAGTAGCCGTGCAAATCTTATTTTGCCGACTTAGCCTTATATGCAACTTTACGGTGCGGCTCAAGCCGGCCTTATTGAAATGGAAGTTACAACATGCCTGCTGAACGTCTGCAAAAAATTATTGCTGCCGCTGGAATCGCCTCCCGCCGAAAAGCGGAGGAACTGATCAGCGCTGGACACGTGAAGGTAAATGGAACGGTGATCACAGAGCTTGGGACCAAGGCCGATCCCGATGTCGATCATATTCGCGTGGATGGGAAACTTCTGCAAGGCGCGCAAATGCATGTTTATCTGCTGCTCAACAAGCCGAAGGGGTATGTGACCACGGTGAGCGATCCGGAAAAGCGGCCTACGGTAATGCAATTAATTCGCGGCGTAAAGAAACGCGTGTATCCGGTGGGGCGCCTGGATTATGCCAGTGAGGGACTGCTGCTTTTGACTAACGATGGCACGCTGGCGAACAAATTGATGAAGGCAGCTTCGCAGGTGCCGAAAACTTACGTGGTGAAAGTTGCGGGATCGCCAAGCCCCGAATCGTTAGAGAAGCTGCGCGGCGGAGTTTCCATTCAGACCGAAGATGGAAGACGTGTGAAAACTGCTCCTGCCGGCATTCGGTTGATCAAAGAAGCTGCGAATCCGTGGTACGAGGTCACGTTGATCGAAGGCCGTAATCGAGAGATACGTCGTATGTTTGAAAAAGTTGGACACCATGTGGAGAAGATCAAGCGGGTTCGCTATGGACCGCTCACGCTGGATGTTCCGACGGGAGAATTCCGTTCGCTGAACTTGCAGGAAATCGACCGCCTTCGAACCGCGTGCAACAAACCAGCCACGGCGCGAACGAAGCCTTCAGTGGCATGATAAACCTCGAACGTAAACAAAGTCGTAGCCAAGCATGAGCCGCTTTTTTGATCTGGTATCGAAGCCTGCCCGGGACATGAGAAGACCAATCTTGTCCGGCAATGCGCCAGTCGCGATTGACCGGCCGCCACAATTGATTAAGCTGGATTCGAACGAAAATCCTTTTGGGCCATGTACACGTGCGATCGATGCGATGAGGGAAACGCTAGCCGGCACGGGATCGTATCCGGACGACGATTGCAATCTCTTGCGACGCAAACTGGCGGAACATCATGAAGTCCAGATGGAACAGGTTCTGGTGACGGCGGGCTCGACGGCGCTACTCGGCTTGTTGTGCCAAACACTGCTGGAACCGGGACTGAACGCCGTGACCAGCGAACGCTCTTTCATCGTGTATTCGATGGCCGTACAGGCGGCGGGCGGGCATTTGATTGAAGTCCCGATGCATGACGACGGTTTTGACCTAGAAGCAATTCTCGCGGCTATCGATTCGAACACCCGCATTGTCTTTATCGCCAATCCAAATAATCCGACGGGCACAATGCTGGAGTCGGAGATGGTCGATAGGTTTTTGGCGCGAGTTCCCAGTCACGTAGTGGTGCTTTTGGATGAAGCTTACTACGAATTTGCCGCGCACTTTGCCACCCTCCGAAGCGTGAAGTATTCAAATTCACTGGAGTATGTCCGCAACGGGGCGAGCGTGGTAGTGCTGCGCACGTTTTCCAAAGCGCACGGACTTGCTGGAGTTCGCGTTGGATACGGGCTTGGTCCAGCGGAGTTGCTGGGATATTGCGCGCGGATGAGGAACACGTTTTCAGTGTCATCGGTAGCGCAAGCGGCAGCATTGGCGGCATTGGACGATCACCCCCATATTCAGTCCGTGGTCGAGAATAATGCGATCCAGTCGCGGGATCTTAGCCAGGGACTCTTGGCGCTGGGATATGGCGTGGTTCCGACTTCGGCAAATTTTGTATTCTGTGATTTGCGCGAAGACGCGGCGAATTATGCCGATCGCTTGCACAAGGAGAGCATCGCGGTGCGGCCACTAGGGTCATGGGGAGCGCCGAACTGCATTCGCGTTACGATAGGCAGACCGGAGCAGAACCGAGCATTCTTGCGGGCTGCATCAGTCCTTAAGTCGGACGCCGAAAATAGAAGTGCCTCACGCTGAGACGTAACCCTCATCTGCTACTGAAACGGTAACGAGCGACTCTTCCGGATATGCAGGCAGCCCGAATTCAGGAACATCGAGACCTACCTCTTCGGCTTCAGCCGAAACACGCATACTCCTCACTTTGTTGACGCACCAAAAAACGCCATAGGTTGCCCCGAACGCCCAAACTGCATACAGGCTGGCGCCCGCGATCTGGCAAAGAAATTGTCGCGTGTCTCCGTAAAGAAGGCCCGTCACGCCTTGACCTGCGTGGCCGAGATAGGCCGCTGTGCCTACGCCATTCCATCCGGTGCCGTAAGTGCCGTCAGCGAAGATACCTACGCAGATGCCTCCGAACCAGCCACAATAGCCGTGAACTGAAATCGCACCGCATGGATCGTCGATTTTGAGCACCCGGTCGTTGAAGAGAACTCCAGCACAAACCAATACTCCGGCGAGTGCGCCAATCACGATCGCGGAGGTGGGAGTGACAAAAGCGCAACCAGCCGTGATGGCGACTAAGCCGGCGAGCATGCCGTTACAGGCCATTGCAATATCGGGCTTACCGAAAAGGAAATACCACAAGAGCATCGCCGCAGCCGAGCCTGCGACCGCTGCCAGATTGGTATTGACTGCGACCACAGAGATCCGAAGATCGGTGGCGCCAAGAGTTGAGCCGGGATTAAATCCCATCCATCCAAAAAGTAGGATGAAAGTGCCAGTGACGACGTAGACAATGTTGTGAGCAGGAAAGACGCGGACCTCGCCTCGCGGACCATACTTTCCTAAACGTGGACCTAAAATAATTGCGAGCGCCATGGCGCAGAAGCCGCCGACAGCGTGCACCACGGTTGATCCCGCGAAATCAACGTAACCGTGACCCAAATTTAAAGTGGATCCAACTTGCGAGAGCCAGCCTCCACCCCACGTCCAGCAACCGGCAATCGGGTAGAGGAGAGCTCCGATGAAGAGCTCGCAAAGCAGGAATGCCCAGAAAGTAATCCGTTCGCAAATCGCCCCCACGATGATGTAGCCGGCTGTCTCCATGAAAACCACTTCGAACAGGGTCAGGCAATTGCTGCCGGCGTCATAAGCTGGCCCAGTTAGGAAAAAACCTTTTCCGCCAATAAAGCCCCACTGGCCACTTCCGACTAGAAAATGGTTCAGGGTCGGAACCCCGCCCAGGTTTGTCGGGGCGGCATTGATGGCGACGGCTCCGAACTGAAATGCATACCCAACCGCGTAATAAGCCAGGAAGGCGAACACGTAGGCCGCGAAATTCAGCATCATCAGGTGCGCGGCATTTTTCTTTTGCACCAAGCCGCAGGTCAGCAGAGCGAAGCCCGCTTGCATGAATAGGACCAGGTAGCCGGTGTTCAAGGTCCAGGCGAAATTAGTGGCGACGCGGATATGGCCAACATCGTCTGCCAGTTTTATGGCGAGAGGTTCTTTTGCGGCTTGGGCACGGTAGTCATCGAAGGCTTTCCTGGTCTGAACATAATCGGGAACTGATTTATCCAGAGGTTCGGCCACAATGAAGGGATTCCCGGCACCATCTACAACGGAGTTCTTATCGCCAGTGATGACACCCGATGGATCAGGCTTTGGTCCGTCCTGGGCAAAACAGCGTGCTGGCGGGATTGCCAGGACTGCGACGGCCAGGAAGATTGCGGCAAAAGTTGACCACAAACGGAGACCTGGCCCGCAGGGTTTGTTCGTCATTTTCGCAGCTCCCGAGCTAATCGTTCTTGCCTTCTAAACGCTGGACATTAAACGGATGCGATCCCGGAGTCCAATTCATATTTCCTATGGCAAGGATCAGATTGGAGAATGGGTGTAATCAAAGTAAGGGTGGCATTCCAGGGTTACAGGGATAGTGGGTCTCCAGACATTTTCGGAATCGAATCAGTATCGCCGACGAGCGCAGCGAGCCGGGCAGCTCCAAACAATCCTGCATCGCTGCCTAGCAGCGCGCGGGTAATAACGGTTGTTCGTTCCGTACTTTTCGCTAGTAGAGCGTTAGCGCCCGCGTTTTTCAAATTTACAGTCGGGTGCGTTAGTACATTGTCCACCCGCGGGCTACCGGGTGCGGTGGCTGCATAGACTATGGATCGTTGTAGCACTTCTTGAAACATGCTCGGGGCAAAGGCGTCCCACGCACTCGATACGCCTCCGCCGATGACAAACATTTCCAGGTTTAAGACGTTGATCAATCCCGCGAGAAGAATACCGAGATAGCGACCGAAAGTTCGGAAGATGCGACTAGACTCTTCGTCGCCTTGAATGGCAAGGTTGTAGATCGACTTTGCACCAAACTCATCAGTGGAAGACGCAGCCTGGGCGAGCATTGGAGCTTGGCCGCGCGCGATTGCCTCCCGCGCCATCCGAATCACTGCGCTGGCGGATGCAAAGCGTTCCGCACATCCGCGGTTGCCGCAACCGCACCGAGGGCCTTCGGGCTCGACCGTGACATGGCCGAACTCTCCTGCCATGCCGTTCATGCCGTGCCAGATTCTTCCTCCCAGGACGATTCCGCCCCCGATTCCCGTGCCCAACGTTACGACTGCAGCATTCGCAACACCCTGGGCCGCGCCCAGCCACTGTTCCCCGAGAGCGGCAACATTAGCATCATTCTCCAAGACCACCCGCGCAACAAGCCGGCGCTCAATCTCAGTATGTACTGGATATTCGTCGAAACCCGGAAGATTAGCGGACTTGCGTAGCATCCCGGTGTTCAGGTCGATGATCCCGGGAATGCCGACGCCAACGCCGAGGAAGTTTTGCGAGCGTTTGTGCTTTTCAGAAAGGCGCAGAATGGCATCGCACATTTCAGTGATTACGTAATCGGGTCCGAGGGGAACTTTGGCAGGAAGTGTGATTTTATCGAGAAGGTTTCCCTGGGTCGTAATGGCGGCGACACGGAGGTTGGTGCCGCCGAGGTCGACTCCGATGGAGAAATCGGGCATGGCTCAGAAAGATTAGCAGATTCGGTGCTGCGAGACCCGTCGGCACGGATGTTCGATGAATGTGGCCTAATCCGAGGCCGTCGGATAACCGTTTGCTCGTAAATCGTCAAACTTTTACTTCTGGCATTTGGGACAGTAGTGGCTGCTGCGCCCGCCGATAACGACGCGTTTGATCGGCGTCTTGCAGACCAGGCAGGGTTCGCCTTCGCGACCGTATACGCGATGCTGTAACTGGAAGAAACCTTCGTCGCCAGAGGAATTCACATAATCCGAGATCGAGGAACCGCCTGCCGCGATGGCTTCGTGAAGTACTTCTTTCAAGGACGAGTGCAAGCGAGCGAATGGCTCGCGACTAAGAGTGGAGGCGCGGCGGCGCGGACGAATCCCGGCTCGAAAGAGGGCCTCGTCGGCGTAGATGTTTCCGACGCCCCGCAGCAATTTCTGATTGAGCAGGGCACTTTTGATCGGAGTTTTTCGCCCGCGAAAAAGGGCGACGAAAGTTCCGAGAGCGGCCTCGAGCGGCTCAGTGCCAAGAGTCTCAAAGGCGCCATTTGTGGCGACACTCAAGCGTCCGAAACGCCGCGGATCTACAAACCGCAGTTCTCTGCCAGAGGCGAGCTTCGCAATGGCATGAGTGTGCTTGAGGATTTCCGAATGCGGTTCGCAGACCTGCAACCGGCCTGTCATGCCCAGGTGTACGATCCATTGCGACTTGGTTGTTTCGGAAAGTTCAGATCTGCGACGCAGCGGCTTCGCTTTTACGGACTTCGCCGCCCGGTACGCTGAAGCCACAGCGTTTCGTTCGAGATCGAAGATAATGTGCTTGCCCATACGATGCACATTGAGGATCAGAGTGTTCTCAGTGGCAGCAGCGATCTCTTGCGCGGAAGATTTGAGGGTCTGCGGTTTGGAGGTTAACCAGATGGACTCGATTACATCGCCCGTGACGCGCTCGGCCAAACCGCGCGCGATAGTTTCAACTTCGGGAAGTTCGGGCATGCCTTAGTTTACAAGGCCGGCATGGGGGGCGCGAAATGAAACGCGAGCAGCGGAGGCGAGCCTCGGCGGGTCGAGTCTAGTCTTTCAGAGGCACAATCGCACGCCCATCCTGGCAGAAGGTCGCGACTTTTTGCAGATCGCCATTGGCTTGAGGCATCGTCATGACAGGACCGTAGCAATAGACTGCGTGGCCGTTAGCGGCGAAATACCAACGGCCGCCCTTGGAATGCTGTTCGACGCGGCTTAGGGGCTGCCGGACAGGCTGCTCGGAATTTGCAATCGCCATGCTGAACATCGTGGTACTTAGCAATGTCAGACTTAACAGCGTCGTTAGACTGAACATCAAGGTTAGGGTCAGGGCCTTCATGTTTGAACCTCTTTTTTGTTTCCTACAGCGTAATCAAAACGCGACGCTGATCTCCTAAATCGGAAGCAGGCATAGGCGGAAGCTGCATCTGTGGAGCAGGCTTTGCCGCCTTGCCTGTGTGGTTTTGGAGCTGGTGCTGTACTGGATGCGATGGAACTTGTTTTGACGGAACCTGGGAAGACGGAGTTTTCGATATTGGAGCCTGGGTTGACGGGAGTGTGGTCAATGGTGCCTGCGTAGACGGAGTTTCACTGGGGGACGCCAGCCCGTGGGTCAACGGAGCTTGGCCTGCCGGAGTTTGCGAGTGGCTTTGGGCTTGAGCTTGAGCTTGGGCCTGGAATTTTTCCACTTGAGCTTTGCCCTTGAGAGACCACAATTCCGTGCTGTCCACGAGCAAGACTTCAATCAGATTGTGTTGCGACTGGATGGTCTTTCCCTGCTCCACGATCAACAATGTCATCAGACCGTATGAAACCAGGAATACGACAACCAGAAGAGGCAGTGAGCTGCGTTTTTTCTTAGTGGCTACAACCGGAATCCAATCCTTATTGGCTACGTCTGACAAGTTCCACCCCTCGCCTCTTAGCGCAAGCTCATAAAGAGATGCAGCTTGTGAGCCATTGGCAGCCAAGCTTGGAAATCATTGAGATTGCTTAAGTTAAGAGATTATTTTGGGGGAGACACCACCATACCCTAGTGCAATGATATGCACATTATGAGCAAGGGAATTTGGCGTGCGCTAGCGTCCTGTCAAAACCCGTAACCGGCGCGGCTCTCCGGCTCCGCAGTCGGGGGCACGGGGTTGCGGCCCGCCGCTACTTTCCACCGATCAAGAGTTTTGCAATGGTGGCCAACTGCATATTGGATGTGCCTTCGTAGATCTTGCCAATCTTCGCGTCACGCCAGTATTTTTCCACCGGATAGTCTTTCGTGAAGCCGTAGCCACCATAGATTTCAATCGCGAGCGAAGTGACGCGCTCGGCTACCTGCGAGGCGAAAAGCTTCGTCATAGCAGCTTCTTTCACGAAGTTCACTCCCGCATCCTTCATCCGGGCAGCGTTGTAGACCATCAGCCGGGCGGCTTCAATTTCGGTGGCCATCTGAGCGATCTGGAACTGAATACCCTGGAAGTCCGCTAGAGGTTTTCCGAACTGTTTTCTTTCTTGCGCGTATTTCGCGGCAAACTCCCAAGCACCGCGGGCGACACCGATCATCTGCGCGCCGATGCCGATGCGGCCTTCGTTGAGCGTCTCGATTGCGATTTTGTAGCCTTTGCCGGGCTCCCCGATCACGTTCTCTTTAGGCACGCGGCAGTCTTCCAAAATCAATTCGCAGGTAGACGATGCGCGGATTCCGAGCTTGTCTTCTTTCTTCCCTACGGTGAATCCGGGAAAATCTTTTTCGATGAGGAATGCAGTGATGCCTTTGTACCCGGCTGACGGATCAAGCGTGGCGAAGAGGACGAACAGACCGGATTCTTTGCCGTTGGTTATCCATAACTTGCGACCGTTGATGACGTAGTCACTCCCTTTGAGCTCGGCACGGGTTTGCAGGGCGAAAGCGTCCGAGCCGGATCCGGCCTCACTCAGGGCATAGGCTCCCACAGTATCGGCGGCCATCCTGGGCAGGTAACGTTTTTTCTGCTCCGCATTGCCCCAGCGCAGAAGCGCGTTGTTAACAAGCGTATTTTGCACATCCACCACAACACCTGCCGATGCATCGACGCGCGACAATTCTTCCACCGCGAGAATGGCCTCGAAGAACTTCGCTCCGCCGCCGCCGTATTGCTCCGGGATCTCAATGCCCATCAGCCCAAGCTGGAAGAATTCCTGGATGAGCGACTTGTCGAAGACGCCCTTCTCATCCATCTCCTTCACCAGCGGACGAATTTTGTCGTCGGCAAATTGATGGATGTTATCGCGGAAGAGAATCTCATCTTCGGTGAGCGTAGTCAGGGGCGTGGGAACGGCGGCTTGGAGAATTGTGTCGGGCATGGAGACACCTTCGTAAGGAAGAGTAGCAAACCTGCAATTTTAGCACTGCCCGGTGGAGTTGGGAGGAATGCACTAACTGCGGCGCGAATGCACCAGCTTCAATGAGTCGGCCTGCAATATCCGGTGAATCTGATTACGGGCATGCACGGACCATGGTCCGGTGGTATCGAGCTTGATGTATGCTTGCCAGTGTTTCAGCGCCTTACGAGGCTCTCGAACCTTTTCGTAAGCCAGCGCGAGATTGTAGTGGGCATCGGCATAGGTGGGGGCCAACTGGACGGCCATCTTGTACGTTTTGATACCTTCCTGCACGCGTCCAGTTTCGTCGAGGACATTGCCGAGGTCGAAGTATGCGAGAGCATAGCGCGAATCTGCCTGCAGCGCGGCCCGGTAATGCTTTTCCGCGAGGGCGAAATCCTGACGATTGTAATAAAGCGTTCCCAGATTAATGTGGGCCGCGGCATGGGCAGGCTGAAACTCCAGAGCTTTTTGATAGGCGGCAAGAGCCTGAGTCTGGGTCGCAGGATCTTCTTCGAGAGCGACGCCTCGCGCAAACCAGGATGCCGCGCTTTCTTCGCAAGAAGTGGGCTCGTCTTCTGGAATCGGCGTGGTCGTTACCACATGTTCGCGAGTGGAAAAATCCATTAGAAACTGTCCGGCGATCGGCTCGAGCAATCGGCCCTCATGACGAAAAGCAACGCGATGCTTGGCCGTACAGGACGCTCCAGCTTCGAGCAGCGGATTCCCCATCCCCGCAGCTTGCTTCTGCATGGCCTCGAGCGATTGCCGAATCACTGCGGGACGAACCTTCATGGCACAGAGGTCTCGCACTTTTTTAATCTTCAGGAGATCGGCGAAAGTGTACGAAGCAGCAGCGGCGATCAGCCCCGCGCGCTCCCAGTTCGCCAACTGGCGCGCCGTAAGATGCAGAATTCTTAGTAGATCCGCTCGACTATACAAACTTCACGACCTCTCGCGCTGATTTGATTTGCGCAAGAATACATTGCGGCCATTATGCTCAACTCGAGGCCCGGAACGCAACACCAATCG
>Ga0182015_10002325_pt1 | contig 23338 bp, 18 predicted proteins | sample 712P3MmetaG_FD_120478 | JGI IMG/M metagenome (GOLD analysis project Ga0182015, IMG submission 120478) | Permafrost microbial communities from Stordalen Mire, Sweden - 712P3M metaG | ecosystem: Environmental > Terrestrial > Soil > Wetlands > Permafrost | place: Sweden: Stordalen | collected...
CAACACCAAACCACCGTCGCCGCGACCGTCACGTTACAGGTCGTGGATTTCAATTTGACCGCGCCTAATCCGGATTCTCTGACCGTCGACCAGGGCGGAACTTCGGGACCCGCGACTTTCCGGGTAACCGCAGCGGGAAGTTTTGCCGGGACCGTAACGTTGAGTTGTCCATCGGGACTTCCTTCGGGGGCAGCGTGCGTGTTTTCGCCGTCGAGCTCAGTTAACCCAACGTCCTCGACGCCAGTGACGGTCACTTTGACCGTGACCGCTGCGACCGGAACTCCGGCGGGTGGTCCGGTGACAGTGACGCTTGCGGCGGCGACGGCAGGAGCGCCAGCGACAAAAACGCAGACCTTCAGCTTGACGGTAACCGCTCCGACCGGAGATTTCGAGATCGCAGTGACGGCGACTCCGGCTACGACTGTCGTAAGTCAGGACGTAACCTGGAGCGGCACGCTGACGTCGATCAACGGATACAACAAGAGCGTGACTTTGAGTTGTACGACTGGAGATCCGACGACATGCAGCTTTTCGCCAGCAAAGGTAACGCCAACTGCCAAGGGCGCTGCATTCACAGCAACGCTCGGCAGCGCGACGGCAGCCGCGTTCACCTTCACCATTCAAGGCACGGATGGCACGCTGACGCACGCCACGCCCACCGAAACGCTGACGGTAGGAACAGATGTGACCTGGACAGACACTGGTGGCGATACCTCCACGGTGCTGGCAGGACAAACGGCCAACTATACTTTTTCAGCCGTTCCGCTCGGCGGCGCGACCTTCAACACCGGAGTGACTTTCGCCTGCGCGAATTTGCCGTCACTCACCGACTGCGGGTTTAACCCGCCCGCGATCGCGGCGGGATCGCAAGCGACAACCGTGACGGTCACGATTTCGACGACGGGACCGAACCTGGGAGATGGCTCGGTCCGCAAGCGGACGAGCGCCCTTGCCGGTCAACCTCGTACGAGGCGCGGCCCTACCTCGCAGCCGCTGGCGCTGCTCATGTTCGCCTGGGTGGCGCTGGCGGGAGTTGTGGGTCTAACCCTAACCGGCCGCGTCAAGTCGGGTCTCGATTCGCGTCTCTGTGTAGGCATCACGGCGATCTGCCTGGCGCTCGGCTTGCTCGCGGAGCTTTCCTGCGGCGGCGTAGGCGGCGGTGGGGGAACGCAAACGCCGGTCACGGTGACAGTCAATCCGCCGGCAGGAACCGTGCTGTACGCCGACGAAACCGGTAACTCGTGGCCACCCGGAGTGACGCAGCAGCAGTTCACCGCAACAGTGAATAACTCCTCGGACCAGACCGTAACCTGGGCGGTGCTGGGAGGAAACTCAAACGGCACCATCGACGGCTCTGGCATGTACAGCGCACCGGCCGGGGTGCCGAGTCCGACGGGAGTTACAGTGACGGCGACGTCGGCGCAAGCATCAACGGCAGGATCGGCGTTCCTGAACATAGCGACACCGACGCCGCTCGGAACATCGCAGATCACAATAACCGCGACCGCCGCCGGCGGAGCGCCACACGGCGACATGGTCACGCTCATCGTGCAGTAGGCCGCTTGCTTCGAAACCCGCATCTGTCAATCTGGTGTAGTCTGGCTGAGAACCCAACTAACAGAATGCCCGGAGAATCATCATGGGGAAAAGTGTAGGCAGAAAGACGAAGGTCGCGGTTTTGGGGGCGGGCAAAATGGGATCGATCCTGCTGCAGTCGTTTCTCCGCGATGGGTTGTTGTCCCCGGCACAAACCTGGGCGACGGTGGCGCATCCGGAACGCGCGCGCATGCTGAAAGAGAAGTTGAAGGTTCGCGCCGGAACCGACAACTCCAAGGCGGTGAAAGACGCGGACATTATTTTTCTCTGCGTGAAGCCGCAGGTGGTTGCGGATGTGATGCGCGAGATTCGCACGCACGTAAACGAGAAGCAGCTTCTGATTTCCGTTGCGGCGTCGGTTCCCACCGACATGATCGAACGCGCGATAGAAAAAGACATCCCCGTGGTGCGCGCCATGCCGAACACTCCCTGCGTTCTGGGTGCTGGCATGACGGCGCTCTGCAAAGGCAAGTTTGCCACGCGCCAACATCTGGAAACCGCGACCCGCTTCTTCGACGCCGTTGGCCGAACCGTGACCGTAGACGAAAAACACATGGATGCGGTTACGGGCCTTTCAGCAAGCGGCCCCGCGTATATCTACATCATTCTCGAATCGCTCGCCGAAGCGGGAGTGAAAGTCGGTCTTCCGCGCGATATCGCGACGCTGCTAGCCGCGCAAACAACTCTGGGTGCTGCACGCGTAGTGCTCGAAACTGGAGACCATCCCGCCCTGCTGAAAGATGCCGTGACTACCCCGGCCGGATGCACGATCGACGGCATCATGGAACTTGAAGAAGGCAAGCTCCGGGTAACTCTGATCAAAGCGGTAGTGAAGGCCGTGCAGCGTGCCAAAGAACTAGCCTTCTCGTAAACGCCAACCGCGCAACCTCTCATTGCGTGTAGATATCATGATACGTACATATATTTACGTACGTTTTTGATACTACGCGGAGTTCCGTTCCCTAGGCATCTAGTCAGGGAGGGTGAAGGTCAAGGTCACGTCGGTCTGGAATGGGGTGGGGCGGTCGTGCTGGCGGTAGGGGCGGTAGCGCCAGGTGCGAACGGCGGCGGTGGCGGCCGCGGACAGCTCCCGGTCTCCGCTGAGGGGGCGGACGGTCGACACCGAGCCGTCCTCGGCGACCCCGACTTCCAAAACAACGGCTCCGGAGCGGTGGGCGGTCAGGGCTGCGGAGGGATACTCAGGCTCGGTGCGGGTTAGGACGCGGGTCTCGGCTTCGGCCGGAGCCAGCCACACACTTTGTGGAGTGGCGGGCTTTGCGGCGCTGCTTCCGGCTGGTGGATTCGAATTGATTTTGGCAGTCGCCGCGGCTTGTACGATGGGATCGCCGTCGGGCCGGGTAGGCTTCATGCGGAAAACTACTTTTCCTTTTTCATAGACCACTAACTCGTCAGGCGCTGGAGCGGAGGGTTTTTGGGGCGGGCTCTTGGCGGACGCTTTTTCCGCGGACGAACCTTTTGTCAACTGTTTTGGCGGCTGCGGTTGATTGGTCTGGGCGGCGCTAACGGGCGCCGGGTTTGGGCCGGTAAACGGGACGTAAGGTGCAGCCGAACGAAGCCATCCGATGCGAGAGCCGATCAGAAAGCTGACGGCGACAAAGGCTAGAATCGCGAGACCTCCGAGGACGAGGGTCCAGACTTCGTAAGGCGAGCGGCGCGAGGGAGATTCGCTGCGCAGTGCTGGCGGGAGCGCGACGAGTTCGCGATCGTCCACGTTTCGATCAGTCTCGTTTCGATCAGACATGTTTCGATCGGCCAAGCTTTGGTCAGACAGGTTGAGTGACTCGCGCCGTGGGTTCCGCGGTTGCGGCAGCGCGATCTCCGACAAAGCGTCGCCGGTGGCAACGGGCTTGTGGAGAGTTAGTTCGTGAGCGACTTCGCAAATCCGCGTACACTCCTCGGAAAAACCTTCGAGCAATTTCTGATCCGTGGCGGAGAAGGCGACGGGGGTGGTGGCAAACATTTCGAGGAGTCCGATGACGGCGGGCATCATGTCGTCTTCATTCTTATTGTGGTCACTCTTGTTGTCGTTTTTATTTCTTGCGAAAACAGGAACGATGAGGATGGAACGGATGCCGAGAACGCGGGAAATGGCGGGGTCGACGCGGGGATCGAACTCGGTATCGACGGAAAGCTGCGGCTGGCGGGTCTGGAGGGAGGCTCCGGAGAGTCCGTCGCGAGTATTGAGAGGGATGCCGAGATCGGGAGCGAGGTGTCCGGTGGCGGCACGGCAGACCATTTCGTTTCCGCGGACGAGAGCGAGAGCAGCGGCCGCGGCATGAGTAGCCTGGGCGGCGCGAACGACAAGCTCGTGGAGAACCAGATCGAGAGCGAGATCGGGCGGAAAACCAGCGCGAATGTGCCGCTCGAGCGTATAGGCACCGGGCGTTTCGACGCCAAGGTTATGGGCCGGATCATTGGCCGGATGATGGGCCGAATCAGGGGCCGACTCTTCGGGGCGGAACTCAGACCTCGACATAGGTTGCTGGAACATATTTGTGTTCCGGCGGCTACGTTGGTGTGGAGTGCAAGCTTAGAGCCGAGTTTGCCGCGAAACCGGGGGGAAGTCAATGCGATGGTGGTTGCCGAAAGTGATCACGATCACGTTCCTAGTGTGAGATTCGAATTCCCATTCCTGAGCGGGCTTGCGCAGACATTACGTTCGACAGTCTGTTGCGCTGAAAAAGGCTGCTACAGTAATAAGAATTGCACTCCGACGAGCCGGAATGCAGCTGAAATTTACCAAGGAGAGCAGGCTCGCTATGCGCATTGCGGTGGTCGGTTCGGGATATGTCGGGTTGGTGACGGGAGTGTGTTTTGCTGACCTGGGGCACGAGGTCGTCGTGGTTGATAACGACGAACAGAAAATTACGGCGCTGAAAAATGGCGCGGTGCCGATTCATGAGAAGTTTCTGCCGGAGCTGCTGGCGCGGCATCGGGGTGGGCGCATCCGGTTTTCGGGGGATTTGCAGGGGGCGACGCGAGAGAGCGAAGTGGTGTTCATCGCAGTGGGAACGCCGCCGACGGAGAGCGGAGACGCCGATCTTTCGTATGTGGAATCGGTGGCGCGGGAGATTGCGGGCGGCGTGAATGAGTACAAGGTGGTGGTCGAAAAGAGCACGGTTCCGGTTTACACGAGCCAGTGGATCCGGACGATCATCACAAGGAATGGGGCGAATCCGGCGCACTTCGATGTGGCTTCGAATCCGGAGTTCTTGCGCGAAGGGACGGCGGTAACGGATTTTCTTTATCCCGATCGAATTGTGGTAGGAGTGGAGAGCGAGCGGGCGGCGGAAACGATGCGGCAGCTTTACGGTCCGCTGACCAGCGGATGGTATTACGGACGCGGGGAGGCGATTCCGCGGCCGGAAGCGGCCAAGGACAAAGCGCCGCCGCGGCTGATTGTGACCAGCACTAAGAGCGCGGAGCTGATCAAGCACGCTTCCAACGCATTTCTGGCAATGAAAATTTCGTTCATCAACGCGGTCGCTTCGATCTGCGAAGCGGTGGGAGCGAACGTGGAGCAGGTGTGCGACGGGATCGGAACGGACTCACGGATTGGACCACGATTTATGAATCCGGGGATCGGCTATGGCGGGTCGTGCTTTCCGAAAGACCTGATGGCGTTCCGGGCGGTGGCGAAGGAAAGTGGATACGACTTCCGGCTGCTGGAAGAAGTACACCGAATTAATGAAGACCAGCGACACCGTTTTATGCGCAAGGTGCGCAGCGTGCTGTGGACTTTTCGCGGCAAACGTCTGGGCGTGCTGGGGCTGGCGTTCAAAGGTGGGACCGACGATATTCGGGAATCGCCGGCGCTGCTGCTGGTGCAGGAGTTGTTGCGTGAGGGCTGCCGGGTGTGCGCCTACGATCCGGCGGCGATGGAGCGGGCGAAAGAAGTGCTGCAAGCGGGGGTCGAGTTTGCGGCGGACGCGTATGAGGCGGCGACGGGCGCGGATGCGCTGTTGATCCTGACGGAGTGGGAAGAGTTTGCGGCGCTCGATCTGGAGCGATTGCGCGGGGTGGTGAGGTATCCGATTGTGCTGGACGGCAGGAATTTGTACGATCCGGCGGTGATGCTGCAGAACGGGTTTTCGTATTACAGCGTGGGACGTCCGGCAGCGTTGACGGAGGAGCTGACGGCGGGAGCGGTTCCAAAGACAAAGGAGCGCGCTTGAAGGCGACGACCAAAACGCGGCGTGCGCTGGTGACGGGCGGGGCGGGGTTTCTGGGATCGCACTTGTGCGACGGGCTGCTCGGCGACGGCTACGCGGTGATTGCAGCAGACAATCTGGTGACGGGACGGCTCGTGAATATCGATCATCTGCGGAACGATTCGAGATTTGAGTTTGTGGAACAAGATGTTTGCCGTCCCGGCGAGTGGGGCGCGCTGGAATATGTTTTTCACTTTGCGAGTCCGGCGAGTCCGGTCGACTATGCGGAGCATGGGATTGAGACGCTCCGGGTGGGATCGTACGGAACGTTTGAAGCGCTGGAAACAGCGCTGCGGTGCGGCGCGAAATTCATGATGGCGTCGACGTCGGAGTGTTACGGCGATCCGCTGGTGCATCCGCAGACCGAAACCTACTGGGGGAACGTGAACCCGATCGGGCCGCGTTCGGTGTATGACGAAGCGAAGCGCTTTTCAGAGGCAGTGACGATGGCATATCACCGCTATCATGGCGTGGACACGCGGATTTTGCGCATCTTCAATACCTACGGGCCGCGGATGCAGATCAATGACGGGCGGGTGATTCCGAATTTCATGTGGCAGGCATTGCGGGGAGAAAATCTTACGGTGTATGGCGACGGCAGCCAGACGCGCAGCTTCTGCTATGTTAGCGACGAGGTGGATGGGATTCTGCGGCTGGCGCGAGTGGTGGAGCATGATCCGGTAAATATTGGGAATCCGGCGGAGTTCTCGATTCTGGAGTGCGCGCGGAAAGTAATCGCCACGACGGAATCGAGAAGCCAGATCAAGTTTGAGCCGCTGCCGCAGGACGATCCGAAACAGCGATGTCCGGATATTTCGAAAGCGAAGCGGCTGCTGGGATGGGATCCGAAAGTGGATTTGGAGAGCGGGCTGAACCTTTCGCTGGAATATTTTCGGAAAGCGGTGGCGGAGCGGGAGCAACCGGCTTAGCGAAGCTCTTCGTTAAGCGATGGACCAGGACCAAGAACCGCGAGCAGGCGCAGGACTTCTTCGCGCTCGGCGGAATCACGAAACATAAAGCGGACACCCATTCCGAAACCGGGATGAGTGGCGATCACCTGGCCTTTAATGCGCAATTTCGTCGAGGCAGTGCGGACGAGGATCTCTACGCCTGACCGTCCGGAAAGCGGCGAGGGCATTTCGACGTAGCAACCGCCTTCACTGATATCGGAAAGGTTGACGCGATTGGGCACGTCGGCGCCGAGGCGATAGATTTCGGCTCCTACCTTGCAGGACAAACGCCGTTCTGTGCGGCGATTGCCGGCATTGGAGACGAGGGCCGGTTTTCCAGACGGCATTGACGCGGGGGCGGACGGGGACGGGGTTGCTGGTATCTCCTGCGACGGCGTGACCGGCGACTGGCTGGCCGGCGTTGCTGTGGGCGTGGCGACGGCGTTCTGCTGAAGCCACGACTGCATGAGACGACGAGAAGATTGCGGCACGTCGAGGAAACGGATTCCGGTGCGCCCGGTCGAGTCCTGCCAGGCAACCTCTCCCGACAAGCGGACGCGTTCACGCTGACCGGGAAGAGAGAATTCGAAATAAACCTTGGCGGCGGAAGGGAGCGGGTTGGCGGTCTGGAGCGAGGTTCCTCCGTCGCTGAGATCGGTGAGAACCGCGTTGATTTCAGGGGTTCCGGGATAGGCAACGCTGGCGGTCGAGTTCAATCGCGCGCGCGGCGCGCGACGGCGTTCGCGGCGTAAAAGACCGCAGGCGGCGCGCAAACTGAGGCGCGTGCGCTCCGATGAAAGCGGGCGGTAGAGAACAAAGTTCGCGCCGAGTCCGAACACCGGGCGGGCGTTGAAACCGCCGTCGACCACCGCAATCAAGAGGCAGGAACGGTTCTTGGCCGACTGCCGCAAGCGCGCGAGAAACTCCTCGGAACTCTGGTCGGCGCGATAGTCGAAAACGATGGCGTCGAAGCGCTGACTCTCGACCAGCTCGAATCCGCGGGAGATAGACGGCGTGTGGTCGACGGTCATCCCCAATTCGGACAGGACCACCGAAAGCAGTTTGGCGGAATCCTGGTCGGGGCATACCACGAGGGCGCGAAGATCCATGGTGCAGCAATGGTAAGAGAGCGGCGATCGAACGCAAAGTTACGGGTGTCACAGTAGCGGCGCGATTTGGACTTACCGCCGTCCTTCTTCCGTACTCTCGCTTCCGTACTGTTGAGAATTTTGAGAGACCGCGCCAGCATGGGCGGGTCGCGGCAGCGATCGCGATTGGCCCGCTCGTGGCCCGATCGTAACATCCCGCGAAATTACCTTACCAAATGCCAGTGTACGAAAGGCCGGTGTACCCCGGTACTTTGACGTACCCCGGGACAGTTCCTACCATCGGGTTAGTCAGGGCCGGTGTCGCAGCGGCGATCCGTCAAGGGTTGCCGGGGATGCCGGGCTGATCTATTTCCGGTTATTCGAAGTTTTTTCTGGCGAGCGTTTTACCGAGTCGAAAGCGACGGGTGCGGTCGATAAAGGTGCGGTCAATGAACATGAGAAGTTCGAGAACAAATGCGAGACCTTGCCGACACCGGGCCAGCGGCTTCAGCTTGCTGGAGATGGTGATCGTAGTTGCGATCAGCCTTACCCTGCTGGTGGTCTCGGTGGTGAGCCTCGAACCGCTACTGAAAATGCAACGCGTGACCAACTCGTACAACATGACGTTGGCGGCGCTGCGACAGGCGCGCGATAACGCGATTTCGCAGCGCACCGCCTATCAGGTGACTTTCACCCAAACCACTACGCCGCCGGTGGTCACAACGATCACAGTGGCGCCCACGACGACCTTTACCGGCGACCTTCCGTCGGCAACTTATCAATATCCGAACGACGTATTTTTTCTGGTGCCGCCTACAGGCACATCGGCACCGGACAGTATTGGCACGGGATCGAACGCGGTTGACTTCGGCTACACAGCCAGCAGCAGCGCCGGCGGACAAACGAGCTTTTATTTTTGCCCGGACGGCTCGGCGCAGACCGCGTCGACCTGTGCCGGAGCGGGCAATTGGGATGGTGGAGTCGTCTACCTGGCGCGCAGTGTGACCGACACCGGAAGTTACCGGGCGGTGGATCTGTTTGGCGCCACGGGCCGACTTCATGGATGGCGGCTTTACCCCGCGGGATCGGGATATCAATGGCTACGACAATGACAAGGTCAACGAAAACGATCAGGCACGGCGGGCGTCGCCGACAGAGGAAGCACACAGCGGAGGGATTCTCGCTGATCGAGGTTCTGATCTCGATGGCAGTGCTGACGGTGGGAATGGTGAGTCTGCTGGGAGTCTTTGGCCTGGCGATGGCGTCGACGCAAACGGCGCAGCAGGACATGATCGCGAAGCAATTGGCGAACGAGGCATACGAGTCCATCATCACGGCGCGCAACACCACGCAGGTCACGTTTGACGATATTCAAAATGCAGGTTCGACGTACTGCCCGATCACGGGAAATGCGACTTGCGGAATTTTCTCGACCGGGTTGCAGCCGATGTACCAGGCGATCGGGGCAAGCGCGACAGGGACGTGCGCGGCGTACGAAGGCATTCTGGGAACGACGTGCGACGTTGGCCAGCCGGAGCAAACTCTGCAGGACCCGGGGGCAGACGGAGTCTTTCAGACGGCGGACGACACGTTTATACCGTTGACCGGCTACCAACGTTCGATCACGATCGGGTTCCTGTACGACTCGCAAGGCAACCTGATCTCATCGTTGCGCAGTATCACGATCACGATGCAGTACACGACGGCGCAGGCGAAGACGCAGAAGACGTACATCATGAATTCGCTGATTTCGCAGTATCAGTAAAAGGGGAGTTATGAGCCATCGCTCGACCAAGCGCCAGAGTGGGTACAGTCTGCTGGAAATGACGGTGTCGATCGCACTGGGATCGGTGGTGCTGGCCGCTGCGGTGCAGATCTACATTCAGGGAGTGAACGCGACGTGGACCACGACACAACGGGCGGAGTTGCAGCAGGACTTTCGAGCGGCTTCGAACATCCTGACCAAAGACCTTAGCCTGGCGGGGGCAGGACTGACGCCGGGAGCAGCCATTGCGCTGCCCTCGACGAGCACGCCGGTGTATGGCTGCGACCAGTCGGGAACGTGCTATATCAACGGCGGTTCGGTGGCGTATCCAAAACAAGGTTCGACGGCCTACCTTTACGGACTGCTGCCGGGATATGACGATGGCCCGATACTTCTGGCGGTGCAGGGAGCGACCGATGTGGTCACGACGGTGTACGCGGACAGCACTTTTTATCTGGACTGCTACACGGCGACGATCACGAGCACGACCACGGTGAGTTTCACGTTGAACGCGGCGAGTTCGAATTGCACGGCGGGCAGCAACACGATCCAGGCGGTGAATGATTCGGCGGCGGGATTGGTGGCGGGCGATCTGGTGCTCTTCACGTTTGGGTCGACGAATGTGGTGGCCGAGGTGACGACGGCGGCGACCAGCGGGGGAGTGGCCACGTTCGCGACCGGCGATGCGCTGAAGTTCAATCAGGCTGCGGCGGTGAACTACAGCCTGGCCAGCCAGTACAACTCGCACACCCCGGTTACCGGCTACGGAACACGGATCGACGTAATCAGCTATTACATCGACAATAGCCCCTCTCCGCCACGGCTGATGCGGCAAGTGAGCGGACACACACCGGTGCCGGTGGCGGAAAACGTGGTTTATCTGAAATTCACGTATGACCTGTTCAACACATCCACCGATACGCCAGCGGTGGCTTGCAGCAACCCGGGAGCGGCGAGCGACGGGTGCTCGGGGACCTCGACGGGATTGCTTCCGAACGCGATCACCAAGATCAACGTGGCGAACATGGCGATCGACAGCACGCTAAACAGCTCCCAGTTCGGGCAAGCCAACGGCTATCAGCGAATGGACTTGCAGACATCGATCTGCGCGCGAAATTTAACCTACGTCAATAACTATCCCAATTAGCGACGGAGAAGAAAAAGGGCGGTACCGAAGATGGGGCACAAAGCGACGGGGACGGACACCATGGGGAGTAACGGGATGAAGAACGCGAGACTGCACACGACTGGATTGCGCGCCTTCACATTGCGCGTCTTCAAATTGCGCGAGAAGGGATTCACGCTGATTGCGTCCTTGCTGATGCTGTTGCTGCTGTCGGGGATCGCGATCGGGCTGATGTTGATGGTCAATACCGAAGGCAAGGTGGGCGGAACGGACCTGCAGAACAACCTGGCGTTTCACGCGGCAGAAGGTGGCATTGAGAAAATGGCCACCGATCTCGCGTCGACGTTTAATAATGCCCAGTCTCCGAGTGCCTCGCAAATCTGCGGTGTACAGGCCACCGCGAACCAGCCGACGTTGCTGGGCGTGAATTGGACGGTTTATTCGATATCCGCGCCGGGGATCACTTGCACGGGATCAACCGGCACGGGAACGCCGACCGCCACATGGGGCCAGATCAGTGCCGGTCCAAATCAGGGTTTGTGGGCGCAGATCATCCCGGTCAGCATGCAGGCAAATGCGGCCATGTTTGGGCAGCAGGAAGTGAGCATGACGCGGGGCGCGCAGGTGGCGCTGATTCCGGTGTTCCAGTTCGGCGTGTTTTGCGAAGGCGATTGCGGCTTCTTTGACAGCCCGAACCTCACCTTTGCCGGACGGGTGCACACCAATGCCGATCTCTATCTTGGAGTCGCCGGCGGTTACACGCTGACGTTTAACAACAAGCTTGAAGCCTATGGGAACGTGGTAACCGAGGTCCTGCCGAACGGGTTAAACAGCGCCACCTTTAACGACACGGGAACCGTGTACATTCCGACGGCGGTGGGGGGATGCAGTACTCCGACGACAAATTGCACAACCAAAGCCACGAACGGTGGCAGCGCTTACGGGGATGGCAGCGTTCAGGGCGCGGGTGGTGATCCGGCTCAGTCGACGTATAACACCACCATTTGGAATACTTTTTCCAAAACCACGACCAACAGCATGCTTATCAACGGGAACTACGGGAGCAAGACGCTGGTGGGAACGGGAGCCAAGAAGCTGTCGATGCCGTTCGTGGCACAAGGCGCCCAGCCTTATCAGATCATTCGCCGCTCACTTTCGACCGACTCGACGGCGCTGAGCCAATCCCGCGAATATAACCTGGCACAGATCCACGTGCTGCTGAGCGACGATCCGGCGGATTTGCCTGGCGGATCGGGAGATTCCAACAATATCCGGTTGGCCAACGTACCAGCGAACTCGTCAGGAACGGGCTACAACCTTCCCTACGGAATCACGATGACTTCGGGCAATTATCTGGCGTCGCTGCCGTCGCCATCGCCAAACACCTATAACCTATACTTCGCAACCGCGTCGAACGCGATGCCATCGGGAACGTGCGCTTCGAGCGGCGGTGCGACGACCTGCCCAGTCGATTGGCCTTATCCGCCGGCACCGTGGACGGCGGCAATGATGTCGGCGGTGGGAGCGGGGACGGACCCGAATTGCGTGCTGCTGTGCCCGACGGGTGCTCCGTTTGTCTCAAACAACGGCACCACGATCGCGGGCTCGAGCACGCTGAGCGGGGCGGGAGCCAGTACGACCGTACCGCCAGCACTTACGCTCTGCCCGACGGCGACCATGACTTATACAGGCTCAGGGGGCGGAACCCTTGCACCACTTTCGACCGACGTGCCCGCCAACTGCACAACGGCGGGAGCGGCGGCCTTTCCGTATTACCTGACGGGCGGCAGCACAACATTCACTGAAACGACTACAGAGTCGCAGATGACCGGGACCTGGAACCTGATTGATGGCTGGCTGCGAGTGGAATACAAGGATGCCTCGGGCAACTGGCATCCGGTGACGAGCGAATGGCTGCAGCTGGGATTTGCGCGAGGCCTGGCGGCACCGACGCTTCCAGGCAGCAGCTCTCCCGCAGCAGGAACGAATCCGATCAATCCGAATGCGATTTTGCTGTTGCAGGAACCGGCAGATCGAGTCAGTTCGGGCAATGTTACGGCCAGTGTGAGCACGACCGAAACTGCGCCCGTCTGTACTGCGAAATCAAAAGTTGGCGGCACGTACTACTGCACGGCGTGGGCAATTACGCCAGCGCAAGTGCTGGTGGACACGGCGGGAGGCACGGTCTGGCAATTTGGATCGACCACCACGGCGGAGAACGGCGCGCCCGCATCCTCGACGCTGCCGCTAGAGAGCCTGTCGCGTTTCAACTGGTATCCGATTAACTTCTATGACGCCCGCGAAGGCGAGCCTCGTGACGTGGTGTGGTCGAACACGTACCCTTCGGATGCCAGCTGCACGTCGAACGGGATCATGAATGCGGTTGAGATCGACGTAGGCAATCTGAAGCGCTGGCTGGCGGGATCGATTGGATCCACCGGCACGAGCGTGGACTATGCGACACAGAACGGATACATCCTGTACTTTTCTGACCGGCGAGGCATGTTGCCCAACCCGAACGTGGCCTCGGGCGGCGGCGCCAACTTTGTGAAGACTGGCGATTCCGGGCTGGAAGACGTGATTAACGCCAATGGCGCGGGAGACGGAGCCGCGGGTACGCCCGACGGAGCGCTGGAGCCGATTCCGGCCGGCAAGACGGTTTCTCCTGAGGACGTCAATCTAAGCGGAGTGCTCGACAATTACGGCACCGATAACCTGGGATTGGGCTTCTACGGAACCGGGACCAATGGTGCTATCAATTTGAATTATTTCATCGTGGCAGCAAACCCGAACGATCCGTTTGGCACGGCATCGTACAACAGCCGGATCGCGAACTGCGGAACAGCCCGTAAGAACTGGGTCAGCGGCGCGCGCCACGTGTTGAAGCTGGTGGATGGCGCATTCGGCAACGTGCCCCTGGTCCCCGGTGGAACGCTAGCCGATCCCGGCGGGTTTACGGTGGCGTCGGAAAACCCAACCTATGTGCAGGGAGACTACAACAGCAACTCTGCCGACCCGTTCTGGAGTGGGGGAGCGGACTTATCGGGACACGCCGCAGCTTCAGTTATTGCGGATGCGGTCACGATGCTCTCGGACAGCTGGGTCGACCAGCAATCGACGTTAGGCAATCCCTCGGGCGGCGGAAACAACTCGCCGACACTGGCGGCGGGCAACCGGTCAGCCACTACCACTTACTACCGGCTGGCGGTCGCGGGTGGAAAGAACCTGGCCTTCCCATTCCCCGCATGGGAGAACAACACCGACTATGGGTTCGGGACCGATGGCGGAGTTCATAACTTCCTTCGTTTCCTGGAAGACTGGAACTCATCCGGGGCCACGCTGAATTACGGCGGGTCGCTGGTGAGCCTGTACTACGCGACCTATGGTACCGGAGTGTTCAAGTGCTGCGCGTACTCGGTGTATCAGCCGCCGACGCGTAACTACATCTTCGATACGGACTTCACGTCTCCGTCGGGGCTGCCGCCGGGAACGCCGTTGTTCCGCGACGTAGAGAGCTTGAGCTACTGGCAGCTCTTCGCTCCGCGTACCAACAGCAACTAAACAGACCGGTAACACATTCAGTTACCGAATCAACAGTGACCCCGGTCCGAAAGGATCGGGGTTTTTGTTTGTCGTCAGCGCGGCTTGCGGATGGGTGGGATTGGTTCGCTGGTTTTTCGGGCCACGGGCTCGGGCGCGGCGCTGACGGCCAGATCCGAGGACCAGCAGTCGGCCAGGATCTTCCAGTCGCCGGCAGGCTGGCGGACGAGGACGACCAGGTACTTGCCGCGCTCCTCGCGTCGTTTGCCCATGGCAACCGGCACGAGCATTTTGCAGCGGCCGAGATCGAGAGCTATATCGCCCAAAATTTCGAGGCGCAGCGATTCCATCTCGACGTCACCCAAACCGGCTTCGAGCAGAGAAGCAAGGAATTCGCGTATAGCCGGCAAGCTGCGAACCGGTGGGACGCTGGATCGGATGATGGTAGCGTCGGCAGTATAAAGCTCGAGCAGATCATCGATATGCCTGGTATTACAGGCCTGCACCCAGTCCAGCACAACCTTGCGAGCGCCGGCTTCGGCGCGGCCGCCGGTTGAAGTCCCAGGGGGACCCGGAGCACGGCCCCGCGGAGCGGAAGGCGCGAACCCGGCGGCGGGCGAGCCGGATGCGGCGGCCTGGGCGGGAACAAGATGATGATAGTGGTGATGAAAATGATGGTGGCCGGCGGTTGAGACGGATGGAACCATGGACTCAGGGGCAACCTGCAGGGGAGTTCCACACGAGAGACAGTAGCAGGCCCCGGCAGGCAGCGAAGCTCCGCACGATGAGCAGGCGTTGTTACGGGCGTCGGTTCGGGCGTCTGAACGACTGTCGGCGCTGGCATCCGCGTTGGCGGCAGCGCTGCCTGACATGCGATGGATGGCTTCCACGGCAGCTGCTACGGCCTCGGCATTTGGCTTTGGCCAGCGAAAGTTGCCGGGAAGGCGTTGAAAGAATTCTTCAATCTCCTTGCCTTCAGGCTGATCCTGAAACTGGCCCTGGAGCTCGTCTTGCCGTTCGTCTTGCCTGGCGTCGGAACGATTTGGATTTTCTGGCGTCACGGGCAACCTCGACGCTGACATTGTAGGAGAATTTGCGGGCTAGTGGATGCGGAATCGTACGAGCGCTTCGAAATCGGTGGGAACACCGTTACAGAGCGCGGGACGATATCGCCACATGCTGACGGCGCGCAGCACGAGCAGATCCTGGCTAGGACCCCCACTATCCAGGACGAAGGGGCTATGCACATGTCCATCGGTTCCGACAATAAAGCTGACGCGCACATTCAGATCGTCATCTTGAGCCTGGAGCAGCGGGTCGGGGGTGAGCAGGGCCTCGGGTGGTGCAACGCTTCCGCATTTCGGCAGTGCGAGCGGCTCGGCTACGGGAGAAAACTCGGAGATGTGCGCCGGGGCGCTGCGGAGTTCCTTTTCTAACTGCTTGAGCGGCGTGGGGCGTAGAGCGGCACGGGAAGGTGGCGTCACGGTGCACCAAGCCAGGGTGCACAAGGTTACGGCGGATAAGATAAGAAGGCAGATCAATCCGGCGAGCGACGGAGCCGTCGCGAACGCCTTCCTGCTCCTGCTTCTCGTGCTCGGCCAAGCACACCGCATCGGAATGGCAAAGGCAATTTGCCTGCCACCCGAGCCAAAGTTTTAACTGTTTTTCTTCAGCGAGTTACGGATACTTCCTTCAGCGATCCTTGCATTGGGATGAAATCCCTTGCAAATGAGTCGAACTGGAGCGCACTTCCCAGCCGCGTCCGGCGAAAGCCGAACGCGAGCCAGGAATGCGCCCAGATGAGGATTTTGAAGGCTCCTATTGCAGACCGCTTTGTGTAAATTTAAACGCGGTATCGGCGCTCAGGGCGGTGAAGTAGATGCTGGAGGCCTCGGCGGCAGTGCTGTAGTTATCGATAATAATGCCGCTGGGACCGCCATCTACCGCCGAAGCCGTCGTGGTCGTGGTTCCGGCGTTGTTGGCGATGGCCACCACACAGCCAGTGGACCCCGCGCCCCCCGGCAGGAGGGTGCAATCGCCGGTCAGCCCGAAGAAAAAGAAATCGGTCCCCACCGTCACGTCGCCGGTATCGGTTGGGTTGCCGTAATCCGGATTCGTGAAGTTAGCCGTGAAACCTGTGAAGGTGGGGCCTGGACCGATCAAGCTAGCAACCGTGACCGCCTGACCGTTCAGAAAGCTTTCGTCGGTGCCCTGGATGTAGACCGTTTCTCCGACCGTGAAATTATTGCTCGCCGTCACGGTCAGAACGTCGGACGAGATAGAGGTCGCGGTGACGGCATCGGCAACGCCAGCGTAGGGATTAAAGAACTCGTCCCATCCGGTGCAAGTGTCGAAGTCGGAAGTGGAAAGTTGCAACGTACTCAACGGGCTCTCAATCATTTCTCCGTTGGTGTCAAAACCGAAAGTGTATTGGTACGGCGTGGTATCGGAGCTGCCGGTTCCGCAGAGCGTGATGACTCCATCGGAAGGACTGGTGTAGTAAGCATTGCTGAACGTGGGCTGACGGAGGTGAAGCACAGTACCGGTCGATGATCCTTCGCCAATATGCGCCGTCTCATGCACTTCGAAGGTTTCGGTATTGACCTGGAGGAGCTCCGCGCCGGCCCCAGAAGCGTCGGCGTTAACGACAAAGGTGTAGCCGTTGGCGATGTCGACGATCGGCGTAGCGTAGATGCCAGGCGATGTCGTACCGGTCAGTCCAACTGGGAGCACCGCCGTAACCAGACCTTCCGACGTATTGACCTGGTACAGATTGCCATTGACGCTACCAACGATCAGCAAACCTCGGCTATTGTCGAAAACGGGAGGAGTGAGTTCGTAGTTGTTGCTGATGAGGATCGGCCAGTTTGGACCCCCAGTCAGCACGGGAGTTCCGTAGAAAGCAGGCGCGATCTGGTAAACCTGGCCATTATCGGCGCCTACAAAGGCAGTGTTGCTGCTGTAGTCGACCCAGGGCGACGAGGTGGTGTCGCTCTTCAAGGCATAGGTCAGCGAAGTCATCGACGTAGGGGCAAAGGCGGCGCCGATGGCGCCTTGACCCGCAGTCCAGGTCAAAACGTGGAAAATGGCAGCGCCGGTGCTTCCCCCAAGGCTTTCCACAAAGGCGATCTCGGTGCCATCAAGGGAGAGCACTGGAGAAGTATTGAGCTTGCCTCCGTCGGTGGACACATTGTAGGCAAACATCACCGTCGGAGCCGTCAGCACGGGGCAATATCCTGTGCCGTCGTCGTTGACATAAAGGTTATTGAAGGCGACCAGATTGGCCTGGCCGCTGGTGATGCCAACGATATCCAATCCGAATACAACGTAGTCGTTCGTGCAACTGGGCGGAGCCGAAGGATCGAAAGAAAATTTGGCGGGAAACGTGTTTGCGCGGAGCCGTTGTCCCAGATCCTGGACTTCCCAGTCGCGGCCGTCCGAGTTGCCGTGGCGAGGAGCGATGGAATCGGCACTATGAAAGGCGCCCCAGTCGGGGGCCTGGGTGCGCTCGATCAACTGCTGCATGACACGCGGTTCGCGGAGGATCAGATCCGGATTGCGGGCGAGCGCGTCACGGCTGAAAACAATCTGGTGCTGCGACCAATCTTGCACGAATCCGACGTGCCGGAGCGGCACCTTCTGCGCGCACAGGCTAGGCACGAAAGCGAGGAACACCACACACCACAGTGCGAGAACGACGAATGGATGCCTTGGCTTCACAGCCACCTCCGATTGCGATGGGATTGACGCTATTGTAGCCGTTTTTTGATCTGGCATGGATAACTGATTCTAGACCGGGTCGAAAGGTTGCGCGCGGAGATTCTCAGCGCATCTGTCACGCCGGTAATCTCTCGCACCAGATTCCTGCCGATGCGCCAGGAGCTGAGAGCGTGAATAGAGCGATGACGAATGGCGGCAAGACAATCAGGGCTCCGGTTTCCGGCTGGCGCGGTTTCAACTGGCAATCCCGACTCTGGCGACGATTTGTAACCCGGGGATAGATACGCTCATCGTTTTCTCAGACCAGTCTTTCTCCGACCAGCTGGAATTGTTACTACGGCTGGGATCAGGCTTTGCTCGCGACATCTGCAAGGAACGCGTTTCGCGACCAACGTTCGTGGATAGTTGGAGCACTTGTAACGCCCCTCAAAGAAAGAGGAATTAAGTCATGACAGAAACAACGAGTTAGTAATACAATTGGCGACGGTAAATTACCCGAGGGGGTATTGATGACAAACATTGCTCAGGCAATCGACCGGCTCCGCGAGGAACGCCGGGATGCACAGAACCAAGTCCAAAAACTTGGGGAAGCTATTTCGGTCCTGGAACGGCTTACCCGAGGTGGTGGCGCAACGGTGAACGCAGGGGCGCCACATCGCGCCAAGCGCGTTCTCTCCGCAGCGGGGCGTCGGAGAATCTCTCTGGCACAAAAAGCGCGTTGGGCCAAAATCAGACAGACAAAGAAAGCTGCCTGAAGACCAGGCGGGCGGCGGATGAGGCGGAGCTTCCCCGCTAGCCTCAACGCTGCTCGCCGGATTTTTAGGTTGAATGTGCGCCCCCGAGACAAACTAACGGGCCAGAGTTGAGAACGCGAAGTTGAGAAGTTCAGATAGAGGTTCTGATACGCCCTCGGCCACAATTCTCCTGGCCTGCGCAATCCCTTAACAACTAACTGTGTCCTCCGGTCAGTTCGCGCACGATGCTGCCGACGAATGCCTTGGCGTCCCCGAATAGCATTAGGGTGTTATCGAGATAGTAAAGTGGGTTATCGATACCGGCGAAGCCAGGATTCATGCTCCGTTTGATCACCATGACGGTGTGTGCTTTGTCGACGTCGAGGATGGGCATGCCATAAATGGGGCTGGAAGCGTCGGAACGGGCGGCGGGGTTGGTGACGTCATTGGCGCCGATGACCAGCGCAACATCGGTCTGGGGGAAGTCGCCGTTGATATCGTCCATCTCGATGAGGCGGTCGTAGGGAATATTGGCTTCGGCCAGCAACACATTCATGTGGCCGGGCATGCGTCCGGCAACGGGGTGGATGGCAAAGCGGACATCGACGCCGCGCTTGGTGAGAGCGTCATAGAGCTCGCGAACCTTGTGCTGGGCCTGGGCGACGGCCATGCCGTATCCCGGAACAATGACGACGCGGTTGGCGGAGGAAAGGATAGCCGCGGCTTCCTCCGCGGTCGCACTCCGAACGGGCCTGGTTTCTTCTCCCGCTGCCGCCGATGTTTGCACCTGACCGAAAGCGCCGAACAAGACATTGGTAAAAGAGCGGTTCATCGCTTTCGACATGATGATCGAAAGAATGAGGCCTGAAGATCCATCGAGCGCGCCTGCGATGATGAGCAGTTTGCTATCGAGTACAAAGCCCATGGCCGCCGCCGACAGACCGGCATAACCGTTCAGCAGCGAGATGACGGTCGGCATATCCGCACCGCCGATGGGGATGATCAACAACACGCCGAAGGTCAGCGCGATCAGGATCATGAAGGGAAACAACGACTTCGAATCGGGATGCAGTACCAGAGTTACCGCAATGGCAAGAGCGCCGGCAAGCAGGAGAAAGTTGACCAGGTTCTGGCCTTTGTAGGTCAGCGGGCGCTGCGGCAGGATCTCCTGCAGTTTTCCGGCAGCCATCAAACTGCCAGTGACGGTCAAGCCTCCGAGAATGACTTCTAACGACAGCACCGACATCATGAAGCGCGAGATATTGGGAGAGCGCAGGTAAAACTCGGCGGAGCCTACCAGCGTGACGCAGAGTGCGCCGAAAGCGTGGCTGAGCGCCGTCCGCTGTGGGACGGCAGTCATGGCCACTTCGCCGAGCGGCACGCCGATGATCACGCCGAGCACAATTGCAATAGCGATCAGCCGGTAATCGATGATGCCGTGGCGCAGAAGCGTGCCGCTGATGGCCAGCAGCATGCCGATTTCGCCCGCCCAGATGCCGTGACGCGCGGTCGTGGGAGAGCTCATCCACTTGAGCGAGAGAATAAAAAGCACGCTCGCGACGAGATAGACGAGTTCGATGACGATCTGTCCGCCTGCCAGGTCGGGAGCCATTATTTGGTCACCGATTCGGTGGACGACTTGGCTGCGGGACGACTCGGTTTGAACATCTTCAACATGCGGTCGGTAATCAGGAAACCGCCGACGATGTTGCTGGTGGCGGCGACGACGGCGATGAATCCGAAGACAGCGGAGAGCGTGCTTTTATGTTCGCCCACCAGCACGATCGCACCGACGACGGCGATCGCATCCAGAGCGTTGGTGAGCGACATCAGCGGAGTGTGCAGCAGCGGCGAGACGCGCCGGATGACTTCAAATCCAATGAAGCCGGCGAGTACGAAAATAAAGAGTGCGTTGATCAGGTTCGAGCTACTGTTCATCGTTCCTCCGTCTGATCTGACTTAGAACTGTCGCGGTTGAAGCGTCACGGCGCCACGGCCGGCAACTTAAAGAATTCTCGGATCCGTGCGTTCACGATTTCGCCACCGCGAGTGAGCAGAGTCTCGCGGACGATTTCATCTTCGAGATTCAGATTCAACTTTTGGTCTTTTATCAGATGAGTCAAAAAAGAAGTGATGTTGCGCGCGTACATCATGCTGGCGTGATACGGGACGCCGTCCGCAAGGTTGACGGTTCCGACGATGGTCACTCCATGCTTGACCACGGTCTTGCCCGGTTCGGTGATATCACAGTTGCCACCGCGTTCGGCGGCCAGATCAACAATGACTGAGCCGAGCGCCATTCCCTTCACCATCTCTTCGGTGACGAGCACTGGCGCTTTCTTGCCGGGAATGACGGCCGTCGTGATCACCACGTCGCTTTCCTGCACTACTTTTCCAAGCAACTCGCGCTGGCGGCGGTAGAAATCTTCGCCCTGCGCGGTCGCGTATCCGCGAGCGTCCTGCGCGTCTTTCGCTTCGATGGGGAGCTCGACGAAACGTCCGCCGAGGCTCTGTACTTGTTCCTTGGCGGCCGGCCGAACATCGTAGGCGGAAATCACTGCTCCTAACCGGCGCGCGGTGGCGAGGGCTTGAAGACCCGCAACGCCGCAGCCGATAACGAACACGCGGGCGGGAGTTACGGTTCCGGCGGCGGTAGTGAGCATGGGAAATATTCGCGGATGACTGTCGGCGGCGATCAGCACCGCTTTGTATCCGGCGACGGTGGCCATCGAAGAAAGCGCGTCCATGCTTTGGGCGCGCGTGGTGCGCGGCATCAGCTCCACCGAAAACGCGGTGACGCCGGCGCTGGCGACTTCCTGGACCACCTGCTGCTCGCCGAACGGACGGAGAAAGCCGACGAGAATCTGATCGCGGCGATAAAGCGGCACGTCCTGCTTGCCAGTGATGTCATTGGCGCCATAGCAAAGAACTTGCGCGACGATATCGGCGGCGGCGAACACGGCGGCGCGGTCGGGGACGATCTTCGCTCCCTTATCGGAATAAAGGGAATCGGTATAGCCGGCCTCGATGCCAGCGCCGGATTGTATGTGGACTTCGAAACCCGCTTTGATCAGAACCGGCAAAACGGCCGGCACGAGCGCGACCCGCCGATCGCCCGGATAACTTTCTTTCGGAACACCGATGATCACGAACGCCTGCCTGTTCTAGCGATTCTCCGCATTGCGATTAAGAAACTGTTCGGAACCGTCCGGCTCGCAACTCATTCTTGCGGCATCTGAGAAACTTTGGATTCTAGTTGAGCAACGGGGTGCACGCAATGCTTTGCGCGGGAAACGATTTGCCCGAAACATGGTGAGTCAGAGGGAGAGCTGTAATTGCAAGCCATCGTCGTTGACTGACGCCACAATGTCGGCACAGTTCTGAGTGATCCAGTCGGCGCCGGCGGCTTCGAGATCGCGGCGCGGCATGGTGGTGAGGAACGCAATCACTCTCGCCCCGGCGGCCTTGCCAGCGCGAACTCCGGCGGGCGCGTCTTCAACCACGATGCAATCGGAGCCGGCAAACCCCAGCTTGGCTGCAGCTTTCAGATACGGCTCGGGATCGGGCTTGCCTTTCTGCACATCACTCGATGTAACTATGTTGATGGGAACCGGCAGTCCCGCGGCACGCAAACGTACTTCAGCCAGAGGCCACGTGGATGACGTCACGATGGTCCAACGAGTCGAGGGGAGCAGATTGAGAAGTCGCTGAGCGCCGGGTAGCAACACAACGCCGTCGAGATCTTCCATCTCGCGGCGTTCAACTTCGCGATTTTCGCGGTCGATCTCGGCGTCTGTAGCGGAAGCGGGAAGCAATTCCCGGATTGTGGTGCGACTTGGACGCCCGTGCGCTCTGTGCACAACGAACTCTGGATCAAGACCACGCTCAATTGCCCAGCGATGCCAGACCCTTCCGACTGCGGGAGTGGAATCGATGAGCACGCCATCCATATCAAACAGCAGGGCCTGGCAGTGGATCGGGAGCATTGGATGCAATTTCAGGTTGTCCGTTTCCACGTGCCGGCAGGGTGGGGATGGTGAGCGCGGCAGGAATCGAACCTGCGACCCACGCCTTAAAAGGGCGTTGCTCTACCAACTGAGCTACGCGCCCTCACCATATTCCATCTGCTAGAAGGTAAAGCATTTACTTGCTACCGCCTGCTGCCACCGCTAGAGAGCTTTTTGCTTCGGTGTCAGTTGTGGTGCCAGTTGCTTTTTCCTGACCAGCGGGAAACAGTATAACAGCTTCCTGACGCTTCCTCTGCGCCGCATTGAATGCAGAGAGCTTCTTGAGAGCGTCCGCCTTGTGCGCCTGCGCAAGGTGAGCATACCGCATTGTCATCTGAATGTTGGCGTGCCCCATCAGGTCGGCGACCGTACGCAGATCGACCCCGGCCATGACCAGACGGCTGGCGAAAGTGTGCCGCAGACAGTGCCAAGTGAAATTCTCGACCTTCGCCTCTATCACCGCATCTTCGAACCAGTGACGCGCACCCTTCAGCGCCTTAGAGCCGCGCTCGGCAGCGAAGATCGGACCTTTACCCTTCTTCCGCCGGTGAAGCGTCTGGAAAGATGCCAGCGCCTCTTC
>Ga0182015_10002326_pt1 | contig 23330 bp, 17 predicted proteins | sample 712P3MmetaG_FD_120478 | JGI IMG/M metagenome (GOLD analysis project Ga0182015, IMG submission 120478) | Permafrost microbial communities from Stordalen Mire, Sweden - 712P3M metaG | ecosystem: Environmental > Terrestrial > Soil > Wetlands > Permafrost | place: Sweden: Stordalen | collected...
AAAAAAGTGAGATCGCTGTAATTGAAAAGCGATATGAAGCGGTCGATTCGGTTAAACCACCGGCATTGTTGGTAGGAAATGAAAATGATATTTCGTCCCATGCGTTAGGCGATGACCCGGATTTGCAAGTTACGTGCTTGTTGCCGGACGAACCCGGTTTTGATTTTGCCGTCAATACCATGGTGTATCAGCCGGGAGCTGCGCTGCGCATGGTGGAAATGCACGTGATGGAGCACGGACTGATTATGCTGGAGGGATCCGGTATTTATCGACTGGGAGATTCCTGGTATCCCGTGACTGCCGGGGATTTTATCTGGATGGGCCCGTGGTGCCCGCAGTGGTTCGCAGCTATAGGCAAAATACCGGCGAAATATCTCATCTATAAAAATTGGAACCGCCATCCGCTGCACGACGCAGTGAGATGAAAGTAGAAATCGATCAGCAGCAACTTGCCGACGAAATCGAAACGCTCGCCGCGTTCTCTGACGCCGAAGCGCCTGCCGTTACTCGCGTTGTTTTTACCCCTACAGACCTAAAAGCGCGCGCCTGGATAATTTCGCAGTGCGAAAAAGCAGGCTTGGCCGTGAGACAGGATGCCGTTGGGAATATTTTCGCGCGCTGGACAGGAAGTGATCCGGCGGCGCCAGCAGTTGGCACCGGGTCACACATCGATGCGATCCCCAATGCCGGGAAGTACGACGGAGTGGTCGGAGTTCTCGGCGGACTGGAAGCGATTCGCGCGCTGCAGATCGCAGGTTTCAGGCCTAGAAATTCTATCGAACTGGTTATGTTCGCCACGGAAGAGCCTACTCGGTTCGGTATTGGGTGTCTTGGAAGCAGACTACTTTCAGGGACGCTTTCCGTGGATGCGGCTGAAAAGCTTTCCGATGCGGAGGGTGAGACTCTTGACGCGGTTCGCGAAAAAGCGGGCATCGACGGGAACCTACGCGATGTAAAGCTGTCGGCGGATTATTTCAAGGCATTTGTTGAACTGCACATCGAGCAAGGCCCATTGCTTGAGCGTGAACGGATTCCGTTGGGTATTGTGTCGAGCATCGCGGCGCCCGCAAGTTTTCGGATTTCGCTGGGAGGAGCAGGCGGCCACGCCGGAAGCGTATTGATGCCAGACCGCAAGGACGCGCTCTGCGCGGCTTCCGAGCTGATTCTCGAAATCGAGAGTGCGGCGCGCACAAGCGGCGCGATAGACACGGTTGCAACCGTCGGAGTTTGCCAGGTATTTCCGGGCGCGGTGAACAGCATCCCAAGCCGCGTGCAGCTAACCCTGGACATTCGTGATACCGATCGAATGCGCCGCGACAGGGTCATGCAATCTATCGAACGCAAAGCGCAAGATATTTCCGCGAAGCGCCAAGTCTCGATTCAATTCGAATTGGTGAATGCTGACGATCCGGCCGAATGCGCGGAGCAGGTGCAAACCGCAATTGCGGATTCCTGCCGACGGCACAATTTCAAATTTATGGAAATGGTCAGCCGCGCCTACCACGACTCACTTTTTGTTTCGCGTATCGCACCGACCGGCATGCTGTTTATTCCGTGCCGTAACGGGTACAGCCATCGTCCCGATGAGTTTGCTTCTCCGGAAAACATCGCGCGGGGAGTATTGGTCCTGGCAGAATCTCTGGCGCAACTGTCCGCTTAGGCGTTAGGCGCACGCGGGCTATCGTTGTTAGTTCACTCTGAGCCGAGGAAGGCGTAGCGCAGCACAAACAGAACGGAAAGAACCCAAATCAGCGGGCTGATTTCGCGATATTTCCCGGTGCCCAGTTTGATGAAGGTGAAGGAAAGCAACCCGAGACTCAATCCGGTGGCGATACTGAACGTCAGCGGCGTAGCTACCAGCGTAAGGAATGCTGGAAACGCCTCGCTGAAATCGTCCCACTTTACGCGTGCGACGGCACCGCACATGAGAGCGCCAACAAGTATCAGCGCGGGAGCGGTGGCGTAAGCGGGAATCGCGGCAACCAAGGGAGCGCAGAACATGGCGACAAGAAACAGCGCGGCGATAACAATATTTCCAAGTCCAGTGCGGGCTCCGGCGGCAACTCCGGCAGCGCTTTCGATATAGCTGGTGACAGTCGAAGTCCCCGTGAGCGCTCCGATTATTGTGCCAAAAGCGTCTGCCAGCAACGCGCGGCTCGCGCGAGGGAGTTTTCCATCACGCAAAAATCCACCTTCTTCACAAACGCCGACCAAGGTTCCTACATTGTCAAAAAGATCGACAAAGAAAAATACAAAAACCAGTTCGCCAAATCCAATTTTAGTAGCAGCGCGAAGGTCCAACTTGAGAAATGTTCCGGCGGGATGCGGGAGCGAAAAAAAATGTGCAGGCCAGTGACTGAGTCCGAGTGGAATACCTGCAAGGGTGATGGCCACGATTCCCAGCAGAATCGCACTGCTAACGTGGCGGGCCATCAGGATAGCGATCACGATTAACCCGGCTGCTGCAAGAAGTACCTGGGGATCAGCGATTTTTCCCAATCCGACAAATGTCGCGCGATTGGCCACGATCATATTGGCATTGCGCAATCCGATAAAGGCGATGAACAAGCCGATGCCCGCAGCAGTTCCATATTTGAGGCAGTCGGGAATGCCGTTTACGATCTGTTCGCGGATGTTGGTCAAAGTAAGAATTAGAAAAAGCAGGCCGGAAAGCAGCACGACGCCGAGCGCGGTTTGCCACGGGACGCCGCGACCGAGCACGATGGAATATGTGAAATACGCATTGAGGGACATCCCGGGCGCGAGGGCGATGGGGTAATTGGCCCACAGTCCCATAATCAGCGTCGCCAACGCTGCCGAAATACACGTGGCAAACAGTACGCCTTCAACAGGCATTCCCGCTTCCGACAGAATTCGAGGATTGACAACGACCACGTAAGCCATGGTCATGAAAGTCGTGAGACCCGCGACCAGTTCGCGCCGTACGGTGGTGTGGTTTTCTTCCAGGTGAAAAACGCGCTCGAGCAAGCCGACTCCCCGAAATAAAAATGTGCGCAACTATAGGCCGCCAGCGTGGTGGCGTCAACGGAGGAACGTAGTATCGATTGTTCGCACTGACGAACTTACGGCGGGCACGATTTGCTTCGTTTTTTTGCCGACGAATTGCGAGCTTGCGCCAAAACCGCGAGACTTGTATCTTAGCCGCCTTTATTCGCAGGTGAGTTCAGCGGAAAAACGGAGCAGTATCTGACGCAGGTCGTCACGCCACGAATCGAAAAGCCCGCCAGTTACGGCTTGCGTCGCGATGTGCTATCTCCGGTGGAAACGCTAGCGCAGTCGGTGTCCGCGATCGCGCCAACCGCAACCCCAGCCGCGACCATTCCGCTCGTTTGCGCTCTTGCCGGGAACGGAACCTGGCTGGCATACGTGTTTGCCACCATCGCGATTTTGTTGGTGGCGGTGTGCATCAGCCGCTTCGCACGACATTCGTCTTCACCCGGTTCGCTATACACCTATGCATCCACTATCCTCTCGCCGTGGCTGGCTGCGACGGTGGCATGGAGTCTGCTGCTGGCGTACATAGCGACAGGCTCGAGTGTTATCGGGGGCTTCTACCATTATGCAAACCTGGTGTTACGCGACACGACGGGCCATGTGGCTTCCGCGGTATTTCTATCCCTTCTTGCTGCGGGCATCTCGATCGCGATTGCCTGTCGTGACGTAAAAATATCCGCGCGGCTGATGTTATGGATCGAAGCCGTCTCGGTGGCGTTGATTCTTTTTGTTGTTGTGCTGGTTCTGGCGCGTCATGGTCTTGTTCTGGATTGGACCCAGCTTCGACTGCGGGGCATGAGCGGCAGCGGATTGCGTCTCGGGCTGGTCCTCGCGCTTTTCAGCTTCGTTGGATTTGAAAGCGCCACTACGTTGGGATCAGAAGCGCGCGAGCCACTAAAAACAATTCCGCGCGCGGTAATTCAGAGCGCCATTCTGTCGGGGTCAATTTTCGTTCTTTGCGCATACACCGAAGTGCTTGGCCTGCGCACCGCCGGGCAAGACCTGGGAACGAGTCAGGCGCCGCTACGAGTGCTCGCTGCGGTTGGCGGAGTGCCCGTGCTTGGATTGTTTATTGACGTGGGCGTGGTAATCAGCATGTTTGCTTGCACGTTAGCGTGTATTACCGCCGCGGCGCGCGTGCTGCTGCTGATGTCTCATAACGGGCTGACCCACAACTCGCTGCGAGCAACACATGTCCGCAACGAAACGCCAGCACGCGCCATTGTGGTGACCGGAATAGCAACCGCCGCACCTGTGGCCGTGTTGGCCACGCGGGGCGCAGGTGGACTTGACGTTTACGGCTGGATGGGGTCACTGGCGACTTACGGTTTCATCGTAGCGTACGCGCTGGTTTGCATCGCGCTTCCAAAATATTTGCGCCATCACCACGCCTATCGAACTACGTCGCAGATAATCCCCTGCCTGGCGTTTACCGCCATGGTTTTTGCTCTGGTTGGCAATCTATATCCGGTACCGGAAGGGCCTTACGGCAAGCTCCCGTACATTTATCTAGCTTACCTGGCGGCAGGATTACTGTGGTTCTGGCAGAGTGCGCGCAATCGGAAAGCGGCGTAGTTAGAAAATTGGATCGTCTCCGGTCGGCCAAGATTGCGATTTGGAAGAAGTCACCCGCAAACACTCAAGAGGGCGCCGCTTTTTCACAGAAACTGAAAAGCAAATCCGTTCAAACCAAAAAATTCATTTCGGTTGGCTCCGAAACTAGAATAGCTTCCTTCCATTATCAGTCGTCCTTGGGTGTGATCGGCCGCGAGTAACACTTCAAGCAAACTCATTCCGGATTTTTTAGACGCGTTAGTTGCCAGCGTGAGGGCAATTCAGGGAGACCGTCGCGAATGATAAAGGGCAAGTTACTTTTAATTTCTTTCGTGGCGTGTTGTGTTTCTCTGATTTTTGTTCTGAATGCGCAAGCGCAACAAACCCTTGGTGGTATCACCGGAACGGTGGCAGACAGTTCCGGAGGAGTGCTGGCAAGTACAACCGTCGTTATCGAGAACGATCAAACAAAGCTGAGCCGCACACAAACGAGCAGCGCCAACGGTTCCTACGATTTCGTCAACCTCGCCATCGGAACGTATACGCTGACGTTCACGCATGACGGGTTTGAAACCCAGAAAATTCCCTCCATCGTGGTGCAAGCGGAGCGCACCGCCACAGTAAACGCTTCTATGAAAGTCGGACAAGTCGGAACCACGGTCACGGTGGAAGCCAGCCCGATTCTGAATGCCGTGGACACCACTAACGGCTACATTCTGGAAAAGGACCAGATCGAGAATATTCCATTGCCCACCGGAAGCTTCACGGGCATCGCGATTTTGTCTCCCGGCGTCAACGCGGAACTTTCGAGTGGAACGGGCGCCAACAGCGGACTGGGCAATCAACCTATCTGGGCCAACGGGCAGCGGGACACCAGCAACACGTTTCTGCTGAATGGTGTGGACGCCAGCAACCTTTTCAATGGTAAGAGTACAAGCCAGGTGGCATCGGCGCGCATCGTGAACAATACCGGAATTGGCGGGGCGGCCAGCATTTCGAGCACAACTGCTGAGCCGCTTCAGAGCACTGCTTCCCCTTATCTGGCAATTGGGCAAGCGTTGCCGACTCCCGCGCCGGAGACCATCGAAGAATTCCGAGTGAACACGTCGATGTACGACGCGCAACAGGGTTCCACCAGTGGCGCGCACATCGACATGAGCACCGCTTCGGGCACGAACAATCTTCATGGCAGCGCGTACATCCACCGCGGAACAGACGCCCTGAATGCGGCGCCTTTTTTCTATAACGCCGATCCGAACATCCCGGCAAGCGACAAAGTTCCCGGTTTACACCGCGTCGCGGCCGGAGGAACGCTTGGCGGGGCGATCATCAAGAACAAACTGTTTGGATTTATTTCGTATCAGCACATCCACGACTCGGATACGGAAATTGGCAGCTCACGCGTAGCGGTGCCTCCGGGATTAACCAACGATCGCAGCCCGGCGGCTCTGGCGGCTCTTGTAAATGGCGATCCTACGACCTGCACCACGCAGCCCTGCAATTTCCCATTCTCTTCGGTGGTGAATCCAACCGTGGGTACCGCGCCAGGGGACATCAGCCCTATCGCGTATGGGCTGTTGAATTACAAATTGGCTAACGGTCAGTTCTTGATTCCGTCGGCTAGTCCGAGCCCTGCAGTGAATCCGATTACCATCAATTTCCCGGAAAATACCTTTACGCAAGGCACGGCGTATTTCCTCGCGCACCAGGCAGTTTCCGACCTGGACTGGATTGTGAATTCAAAAGATACCCTCGCGCTGAAGTATTACTATCAGCATGACCCCAGCATCGCGCCTTATGCGTACTCCGGCTCGCCGGGCTTCACACAGCACTTAGACGCCGGCAGTCAGGTGGCTTCCATCACTAACACCCCGGGCGCTGAGACCGAACCTGAGCGTGTCTGAAGTTTTTGGCTTCATTCGAGAAAAAATCTACAGCACCGTCTCGCAGCCGTTTACGCCGCAACAGTTTGGAGCCTACGTACAAAACTTAACCGGCGGCTCTGCGGCTGATTCCACGATAAATACGTTTGGCTCGCCTTTCTTCCCCGGCATTTCCATCGTGGACGATTACGGAAATGCGGCGCCGTACAACACCAACTTCGTATTCAATGCCGCAACCAATATCGGCAGCGGAGCAAATTCCCAGAGCGCCTTCACGGGCGTGTTTCAAAACCGCTTCATGCCTTCGGCCAACGCCATCTGGACACGGGGAAAACACACTTTTACTTTTGGAGGGAGTTTCGCGTACACGCAACTCAACACGCGTGACCAGAGAACGGATAAGGGAACGATCGGCTTTGCGGATTTCTCGCAATTCCTGCAGGGGCTGGTGGTGCCTTACTCGTCTGATGGTTTTATCACTACGGCTTATCTTCAGGGCGATGCCAACCGCTACTATCGTTCCAAAGAAAGCGGGGCATATGTTCAGGACAAGTTTCAAATGCGATCCAACGTCAGCCTGACGGCGGGTTTGCGTTTCGACGACCATGGCGGCCTCACAGAGAAATACGGTCGCCTCTATAATTTCGATCCTTCCAAATACGACTACGACGCAGCAACGGACACGGTCGTCTCGAACGGTTTTATCATTGCGGGAAACAATTCTCTCTTTCCGAGCAAGGGCGTGAGCGATTCCACGCTTACCGGCAGGCAGTGGGGCCTCGGGCCTCGCCTGGGAGTGGCGTGGAGCCCCAAAATGTTCAACAACAAGGTGGTCGTACGCGCGGGGTGGGGTCTTTATTATGATCGCGGCGAATTGTTCACTTACTTGTCGCCGGGATACGCCGCCGGTGTAATTGCCGGAGGACCTTTCGGCGTAAACCAAGCGCCGCCTTTCGTCAATTCACAGGTGTGCAGTGCCATTGGAACTTACTACATGAGCTTTATTCCAACCTGTGATCCTACACAAGCGAATGGAGGATCGTTCTCGAATCCGTGGGGTACATCATTGCAGCCGCCACCAACGGGAAATCCCGCGACAATCAGTCTTCCGAATGCCGCAGCAATTGAAAATGGCGCACAGCTTTTCTCCTTCGCGGACTACAACCGCGAGAACAAGCTTCCGTACACGATGAACCAAACCCTGGATCTACAGTGGCAGCCTCGCAACGATCTGGCGATAACCATCGGCTACGTCGGCAATCTTGGGCGACACGAGGTGATTCCGGTGCCATTCAACCAAGCTGGAATAGCTACTCCCAGTCATCCAATCCACGGGCAAAATTACAGCTATGGCTACAATGTCCTCGCCCCTCCGGGCTGCAATCCCACACTCAACCCGGCGGCTTGCGCGTACACCCCTACCTGCAACGCGAGTGGAGAAACATCTGGCTGCGGCTTCCTGGGGCTTCCGGACGGAAGCACGATGCTCGCGACCTATGAAGGCGGCAACATTGACCTTCGTGTTCCGTACATCGGCTACTCATCGGAATCCGAGTCTTACACCGCGGCAGGGATCTCCGCCTACAATGCGCTGCAAACCCACGTTGAAAAAAGGCTCAGTCACGGCCTGGAAGTGGGCTTTTCGTACACGTATTCGCACGCCACGGACGAACAAAGTGCGATGGGGTTGTTCTATAACGGGAACAATCCGGACAACCTGCGCAGCGGTTACGGGCTTTCCGACTTTGACCGCACACACGTGATCAATTTCACTTATTTGTACCAATTACCCAAGTTTTTTGAGCTGAGTTCTTTCCGTGGAAGACTGGTGGATGGATGGGCTATCTCCGGTCTGGCAATTATTCAGAGCGGCCAGCCGTATAGTGTGATTGATTATTCAGGCGCAGTCGGGGGACTTTATTACGGCACATCAAACGGTATTACCAATCCTATCGTCCCTTTGACATCTACATGCTCACCGTCGCAAGCGTACACGGGCGCCAGCGGTGCGACACCGGGATTGCCGGCTTTGAATGCCAACTGTTTTACCCTGCCGCTCCTCAGTCCTGGCGACCTAGGGGGCGCGATTCCCCCCGGCGATACGTTCGAAACGACGTTTACTACGGGGCAGCGCAACATTTTTCGGCAGCCGTGGCAGCGCAGAACGGACCTTTCCGTCATCAAAATGACCCAGGTAACCGAACGCCTCTCGGTCAGATTCAGCTTCGATGTTTTCAATCTGACGAATACACCCAGTTTCGATATTCCCGTCAACAACGTGCAGCAAAACCTGGGCTTCAATGATTTTCCCGTTTACGGATCGACGCTCTATGCGTCGCCCACGTTGAGCGGCCTGGGAATTGTGAACAAGACCATCGGCAGCCCGCGGCAGATTCAAATGTCGCTGCGCGTCACTTTCTAGGCCTAGTCGACGTAAGGCTGGACCAGCTAAAGATTTTTCGCGCGCTTAATGTTCTTCGCGTCCTAATAATCCCCAGTTCAACCTGTAGTAGGCTGTTTTGATCCTATGGCCGAACCTGTTCAAAAACTGCGCGAGCTCGTTACTCAGGGGCGCTGGGAAGCTGCAATCGAGCTGCTGCGTGAGCTTGGGCCCGATAAGGCCGCTGCGGCGATACTCCCGCTGCCTTTCGAACAGCAACGTCAACTATTTCGCAAACTTCCTATAGATTTTGCGGCCAGGCTGGCAGCGCGCTTCCCGTACTTCCATGCTTACGTTCTGCTTTATTCGCTGCCGCCTGCGCAGATGGTAGCCGTTCTGGACGCGATGGGTTCGGCTGAGCGCGACGAATTCCTGGACGAACTTCCAGAGGAATCGTGGCAGAGCCTGATGAAGACCCTTGACCAGGCTCGGCTTGAAAAGCCGCACGTTGCGACACCAGTTCCCGAAATTCCTGAGGTACATGATCAAAAGCTCGATGAAGAGCCCGAGCCGGCCGAGTCGCACCCCAGCCTGCAGCCGATCATCGAAGCCCGCCAGATCGAAAAGTCTTACCAGCAACCTGAAGGCAGAGTGATACAAGTTGTAGCGCCCCTTGATTTGTCAGTTGAGCCAAATACGATACTCGCCGTTCTAGGTCCTTCCGGTTCCGGTAAGTCCACAATTCTACGGATGCTTTCCGGACTGCTTGCGCCTACGGCAGGCGAAGTGTTCTGGCATGGTAAGCCGCTGCAGGAAGCGCATCCAAATGTGGCCATCGTTTTCCAGAGCTTCGCGCTTTTCCCGTGGCTAACCGTGGCCGAAAATGTGGAAGCCCCGCTGCTCGCGCACGGCATCGCAAACCCAGAGCGTCACGCGAAGGCATTGAAAGCACTGGAAACCGTAGGACTGAAGGGCTTCGAAACTGCCTATCCGAAAGAACTGTCGGGGGGAATGAAACAGAGAGTTGGTTTTGCGCGGGCACTGGCAGTCGAGCCGGAAATCTTATTTATGGACGAACCCTTTTCCGCGCTGGACGTACTTACGGCGGAGAATTTGCGCGGTGAGTTGCTGGAGCTCTGGTCCCAAAAGAAAATTTCCACGCGAAGTATTTTTCTGGTTACGCACAACATTGAGGAAGCTGTGTTGCTGGCCGATCACGTGATCGTGCTGGGCGCGAACCCGGCGACGATACGCGCAAATTTTCGAATCAATTTAGCGCAGCCGAGGGACCGAAAATCGGCTTCGTTTCTGCTGTACGTCGACTACATATACAAGGTTATGACCCAGCCGAGGCTTGAGCTGGCGCCTCCGAGTGCCGCCGGAGTCGCGACAAAACCACGCTGGGAAATGCTGCCACACACAAAACCGGGCAGCATCGCCGGCTTGCTCGAATTGCTCATGGACCACGGCGGCGAGGAAGACCTTTACAACGTCGCAAAACAACTCCTTCTTGAGGTCGACGACCTAATCCCGATTGTGGATGGCGCGACACTGCTCGGATTTGCCGTTGCGAAGGAAGGAGACGTTAAAGTTACTGGAGAGGGCAAAGCTTTTGCTGAAGCTGACATTTCTGCCCGCAAAATGCTATTTCGCCAGGCAGCACTCAGCCGTGTGACGCTGCTGCAGCAAATGAAGTCCGCGCTCGAAAGTAAATCGGACCACAAAATGCCGCTGGAATTTTTCCACGACATCCTTGACGAACATTTCACCGAGACGGATGTGATAGCGCAATTGCAGACGGCCCTGAATTGGGGCCGGTATATTGGACTCTTCACCTACGATCCCGAAAGCGACACTCTTCATCTTCACGAAACCAGGCAACATACGAGTGAGGACGTTCACGCTCACTGATGAGGCCACGGCGACAACTACATACAGGTAGTTCCGCCAAAGCTCTGGCCTGGGGATTCATCCCGCGCGGCGCTCCCTCCTTATTGAAAGATTTGCCAATTTTTCTGGCGGCTTTTTCTGTCTTTTACGCTTTCCTGGCCATGGCGCGCCATTGGGCCGCCCCGGTTAGTTCGGAAACGGTGATTGATCTTCGGCCTAGCGCACTACCTGAATATGCGATGTTTTCCGTGATGCGCATCGCGATTGCGTATGTCATCAGCCTGGTTTTCAGTATTGTGTACGGATACGTAGCGGCCTACAACGCGAAGGCGGAACGCTTGATGATTCCGCTGCTCGATACATTGCAGTCCATTCCGGTGTTGAGCTTTCTTCCCGGGGTGATGCTGGCTATGGTGGCGCTGTTTCCGAGGCAGCAATTTGGCATAGAGCTGGGCTCGATATTGCTGATTTTTTCGGGACAAGCGTGGAACATGACCTTCAGTTTTTATTCTTCGCTCAAGTCTATTCCGAACGAGATGCACGAAGTCGCCAAGATTTATCGCTGGAGCCCATGGCAAAAGCTTATCGAAATGGAGCTGCCCTTTTCCGCCATCGGGTTGGTTTGGAACTCGATGATTTCGGTGGCGAGTGCCTGGTTTTATCTTATCGCCTGCGAGATGTTTGTATTGGGGAAACGCGACTTCCGCCTCCCCGGACTAGGGTCTTACCTGCAAACCGCCGCAAATGCCGCAAATATGAGAGCGATTGGGTGGGGCCTAGTGGTGATGGTTGGCGTGATTGTGGCCATGGATCAGCTGATCTGGCGTCCGATCATAGTGTGGGCTGAGAAATTTAAGTTCGAACAAGTGGAGAGCGCTCGGGTTCCACATTCCGCTGTCCTGGATCTGTTGAGAGGCTCGCGAGTGTTGCCACTGGTGAGTCGTCTGTTTGTCGGTCCAGTCAACGAGCGCATCAGCCTGCGCTTCGCCAATGGCTGGACGAATCGAGGTGAGGATCGTGCTCCGACTCAATCCGCGAAGTGGTTTTGGTATGTTGCCGGGATCCTAGCCGTAGTTGCAGTCGCTTACGGCGTTATCAAAATGGCGGGGTTAGTTGTTCAGGTGACCGGTCCCGAATTACGCAGCATATTTATAGGCGGCGGCGCGACGCTTCTGCGAGTGGAGTTCACGCTGCTGATCGCGGCTTTGTGGACCATCCCTGTCGGTGTAGCCATCGGCTTGAACGCAAAGCTCTCGGCTGCTCTGCAACCGGTCGTTCAAGTGGTGGCTTCCGTGCCGGCCACAGCTCTATTCCCAATTATTGTTCTTCTCTTGACGCGGGTCGGCGGCGGGCTTGCGGTGGGATCAATCATTCTGATGCTGCTGGGAACGCAGTGGTACATGCTATTTAATATTATTGCCGGCGCGATAGCACTACCAAGTGATCTGAAGGAAGTCTGCGGTGTGTTTGGATTTGGCAGATGGGAACGTTGGAAAGATTTGATTCTGCCCGGAATTTTCCCGTACCTGATTACCGGCTTCGTCACCGCATCTGGCGGTGCGTGGAACGCAAGCATCCTGGCCGAGTATTTTCACCTGAATGGCCAGACTTTTTCGACGACGGGATTGGGCGCGGTGGTGAGCGACGCTGCGGACAAAAGTAACTATCCGGTGCTTCTTGTCGCCACCATGCTGATGGCATTTATCGTTCTAGTGATCAATCGACTTCTGTGGCGCAGGTTGTATAGGCTGGCTTCGACGAAATACAAGCTGGAGACGTAGCCCTGTGTGACGCCACTTGGGGCAACGCCGTGCGCTTATCTTTGCTGCGGAAACAATGCCCTAGAGGTTACTGAATCGGAGAACTGGCAAGGGTGGCCGCGCCAGAGATCGAATAACGGATCACCAAGGACTGATCTGTAAAAAAGCCGCGCTGGCCCGAAGTTCCGGCGGCCGAAGGTAGAGCACTGTTCGTGTAAGTCTGAACGATACCGGCGGCAGCAGCGCCGGGGATGTAGGTAAAGTAGTAGCCGCTTTTATTGGTGGCAGCACCGTTGGCGTTGGCCAGCGAATTGTCTATCAGGCAGGCAGCAGCGGTAGAAGCTACCGCGCACGGCGGCACTCCGCCGAGATCAGCCAACGTCGCGCTAAAGCCGGTATTTGGAAAGCTGTTGTAGTAGCTCACTTCGGCCGTGTTAATGGTGCGCAGGGAGCCCACCGCAGATGACTCGTTCGCAGCCATTTTTGAACGAAGCAGATTGGGTATGGCGATGGCGGCGATGATCAAAATAATGGCTACGACGATAAGTAGCTCGATTAGCGAGAAGCCCTGGTGTCTCTTCATGATTGCTATTTCCTCAGAGACCGACGAGACGTTCCATTGATGTTCGGGGGACACAAATAGTAGAGCACACGGTGTGCCATGTGAGCTGCGATTTACGTCAGCAAATGACCTCCGGTAACTGCTTCTCCGTCAAGCGCGTATCGAAGAAGCAACCGCGAGTGAGCAGTGAATGGTCCAAAGGCAGCGTCACGAACCGGGGTGCGCCATTTTGTGTCAGTTTAAATTGACCGAAATTGACGCCTGACTTTTCTGGGCAACTCATGGTGATTGCAAGCGGGTTAATTATCTGAGGTTTCATGATATGAAGTGACTCAAACACATGGACAGCCAACGTGCTTCTTAAAACTTGGATACTTTTGATCGTGGTGTTGCTTACCACCGCCATCGCCGTTCTGGCGTTGCGCAACGATCGTGTCAGTAAGTTGTTTCATGAACACATTGCGGATCGACCGAAACGGCGTCTGTTTCTTGCGGCCATCGGTTTTTTCGTAAACTTCGCCATTGCCAGGTCCCTTGCTTACGTTAACTTCCATAACATTGGTCCATTTCACGATATCTACATTGGCGGGCGGCATATCCACCACCTGGTTTGGGGAATCCTTATTTTGCTAGCAGTAGGATTCGGCTGGCTGGTTGAGCTGGGTACAGGCGCCGAACAGTCCTCGATTGTGGCGAGCCGCTTGATGTCTTTTCTGTACGGCGCAGGCGCAGCGCTAACGCTGGATGAGTTCGCACTATGGCTGAATCTTGAAGATGTTTACTGGGCACGCCAGGGCCGCGCGAGCATCGACGCAATCATCCTGTTTGGAGCGCTGCTCTTGATCGGGATTTGGGGAGGGGGATTTTTTCAGGCTTTATGGCGTGAGTTCGTGCCTCAAGGCAAGGCTCAAAAACCGTAATTCGGCTGCAATAACCGAAAGGGCGCGCTGCAGACAAAATTCTGGCAAAGTGATTATGGAAGCCGCGGTTGATTTCTCATTTTGGCGACCAGTTTCGGGGTGGATTATCTTACAAGCGTGCAACAGATTGGACCAGGTCAATTCAGGAGAAGCGATTTTGTTAACAGGGGCGGGAGGCTCGATCGGCTCAGCGTTGGCTAAAGCGATCCTGGCTTCGCACCCGGAGCAGCTGATCCTTCTCGACAACTCGGAGCGCAATTTAAGTCAAATTGATTCAGATCTGGCAGCGCTAGCCGATCTCGGTTCATACACATCCGTGCTCGGTGATATTTGCGATGCGCGCTTATTATCCGAGATTTTTCAGCGCTATCGTCCAAAAAGTGTTTATCACGCGGCGGCTTTCAAGCACGTTCCCCTCATGGAAACCAATCCTTTCGCGGCTGTTCGCAACAACTCAATCGGAACAGAGAGTCTGGCTAGGGTCTGCAAAGCGGAAGGCGTCGCGAACCTGGTGATGATTTCGACGGATAAAGCTGTTAACCCGATCAGTATTATGGGCGTCTCCAAGCGGGTGGCGGAGCTTGCGCTACTGAATCTGAACAGCCCCCAAATTCATATGAGCGCAGTGCGGTTAGGAAATGTTTGGGGATCCCACGGAAGCGTGGTGCCGACATTCTTGAATCAGATCTCGCGAGGTGGCCCTATTACGGTCACACACCCCGAGGTATCGAGATACTTTTTGGGCATGGAAGAAGCGGTCGACCTGATACTTCTGGCATCTGAGCTCGAGCAAGGTGGAGTGTTTATTCCGCAATTGTTCGCACCTGTGAAGATTTTGGACATGGCTCACGAACTCGTGCGTAAGTTCCGACCCGAGTCTCAAAAAGAAATCAGGTTCACTTTTACTGGGCTTCGAGCGGGGGACAAGATGGCAGAGGAGTTTCTCTACCCCGATGAATCGGCGATGCCGACCTCGGATGAGAGATTGTTTAAAATCGCGGGCTCAGAAGATTTCACGAACGGATTTGATGTTCAAATGAAAACTCTTTCGCGAAGTGTTGATGAGCGAGATCTTAGTTCTATGATCGAAACGATTTGCCAAATTGTTCCCGGCTATCGGCCGACGGAATTGCTGCGGAATTCGTCGAAAGCCATGCGACTTAATCGATGACGGCTCCCGCCACAGGCCGCTCTGCTATAAGGATCCCGCTGTCATCGCCAGACATAACGGAAAAAGACATCGAGGCCGTTAACGCGGTATTGCGCACACCGAGCCTTTCCTTGGGTCCCAAAGTCCGAGAGTTTGAACAGGCCATTTCCGCTTATGTGAATGCGGCGAATGCGATTGCGGTAAATTCGGGAACCGCCGGCTTGCATCTATGTATTCGCGCTCTGGGCATTTCTGAAGGTGACGAGGTGATTGTTCCGTCTTTCACCTTCATCGCCGTCGCCAACTCCGTCCGTTATGAAAAGGCTACACCGATATTCGTTGATATCGATCAGGAGACCCTGAATCTCGATCCAACTTTAGTCGAAGGAGCCATCACGCCACGAACCCGTGCCATTGTAGTAGTTCACACCTTCGGATGTCCGGCTGAGCTGCCGAGCATACTGCATATTGCGAAGCGGCACGGACTGCACGTTATCGAGGACGCCTGTGAGGCAATTGGCGCGGAGTACGACGGGAAGAAAGTGGGCGTTTCTGGAGATGCTGGAGTTTTTGGTTTTTATCCTAACAAGCAGATCACCACCGGCGAAGGCGGAGCAGTAGTCACCAACAATTCTGAAATCGCAAATAACGTCAGAAAACTTCGCAATCAAGGCAGAGATAATTCTGACACTTGGCTTCAACATTCGGAGTTAGGGTACAACTATCGAATCTCAGACATCAATTGCGCGCTGGGCATCGCGCAGCTAAGAAGAATTGGTAGCATTCTGGATCGAAGGGAATTGATCGCTCGAAAATACACTGAACTATTATCCGGTGAAAAAGATCTGACACTACCGCCGTTAGATTTACCGCGTCGGAAAATCAGCTGGTTTGTTTACGTAGTCCGACTGAGTTCACGCTTCAACGAGGTTGATCGCGACTGGATCGCTGACGAGATGAAAATCCGCGGAATCGCTGTAGGCCGTTATTTCGGACCGATTCATCTGCAGCCTGTTTATCATTCCGATACCAAAGCCATTCTTCCGGTGACGGAATTGTGTGCGTTACGCACGCTCGCGTTGCCGTTCTTTAATCGAATAAGCAAAGGCGAAATCGACGAGGTTTGTCGATCCCTTCTTGCTTTGATCCATTCAAGAGTTGAGTACCTACGGGCCGTGCGGAATTGCAATGAATAGTGGCTCTGATGTGCGCCCTACAGAATGGTTTCGGTCCTGTATTGTCATGACCTGGAAAGTGATCTTGAAACTCTTCGCTTAGTAGCTAGGCGTCGGCCTGGCTGGTGACTGCACTCTCCGTATGATTGCATTTCAACTACGCATCGACTTCTAGGTTTAATCACGAGATGGAATCACTACTCACAAAAAGCGCATGAAACCTTTATTGTGTTGACCGCATTGGCGAACTTCCGAGTGGGCGGCTACGTCGTCGGTCGACGACGGCTAACTGCCGATCGGACAAGTGGATTATCGGTGCTTTTAAAAGGGCTTTTTGGAATTCGTAACGTAATGCGAAGCATGTAATGACAAGTTAACTTATGCTAACAAATAACTAAACGCTTTACGTCGTTCCTGTTGGTACTTCAGTCGAAGAAGCGAGAACGTTATTAGCAGGCTATCTATCCCGCCTGATCCTGCTGTTTCCTGGCTGCAAGATGCCCCTTAGAATTAAGGACAATCGAGGTGACTTTCAATGCGTCCTGAGTGCGGAGTTCACAAATACGTCGGACAAGGAAGACGGAGATTTGTGAGTCTGCTTTAACGGTAATTGTCCTGAAGGCATTTAGTTGTCAGGGGTGCGACTTACGGTTTCTTCAATTCTCCACCAATAATTCTACACATTCGAATATTAACTAGATAAAGGATGTGAGCAGTAAGGTGATTATCGATGTTTCAAGAAAAACGGCGCACGCCCAGAATTGCCTTCGTCGCGGTAGCTGAATTGACGAACCAGGAATCGGGCGGACAATCAACAGGACAGGTCAGTGAGCTGAGCGCGTACGGCTGTTACGTGGATATGCAGAACATCCTTCCTGTTGAAAAAACAGTCAGCCTCAAAATCTTCGCCGCATCCCAGTGTTTTGAAGCGGATGCAAAAGTGATTTATGCCCACCGAAACATAGGGATTGGGCTGATCTTCCAGGAGATATCATTGCAGAGCGGTGCTGTGTTGCGGAAGTGGCTGGTGGAAGCGTTTCCAGCTCAATCGAATCCTTGATGGACTGTCGGAACAACCAGCATACGGCAGCTATAGCAAGTTCTCGGGTGCAGTAGCACTTACAAAGAAGGAGCGGACGTCCTTCCCACAAGTCCCAGCAAAGCCGATTCGAGGACCTGGACGTATTTTGTTGGCATCATGCAATTCGACGTGCACGGCCGCGCTGGCTACCTCAGGATGTCCGTCAGGTTCTTTCATGATTTGCTAGAGGGGGAGTTGCGGATAGCGAAAAGGCCATAAAACCTTTGTCTTTAAGTTTTTGTTCGTTCCACAGGAGGTTCTTGAAGCATCCAATCGTTGCGTAAGTAACTGCATCTTCAGGATTGACGCCGCAAAGAGTTTAAGGGGGAATCAGGTTCTGACCGAAACATTCTAGCCTTAGGGCTGGCATGAAACCCTTCGCGCCTAAGCCAAAAACGGCTTCCAATCGGGCGGCGGGAAATCGACTCCCCAAAAATGAGGAGCGGGGCGTGCGAACAAAATGCCAACTTCGTTCTGCTCGGCCTGCTTTCTATCCACATGAACTACACGGCACTCCTGTTCCTCCCCGCTATCCCGATTCTTAAGGACAAGCGTCTGTCCCGGTTGTACGTTCATCATCAAAGCGATAAGTGCGCCATGGGCATTAACCACGAGCGTGTGACTTTCTTCCGATAACGGTGGGTCATTCTCCGGCGGCAAACGGACTTTTACGGGCATACTCAGAAGTACCCGCTGGCTGCGCCTAATGTTTACCCAGCGTGTCGATTGAATGTCGTGTAGGTCAGGATTCTTCAGAGTGTCCACCTTGAAATTTGCAACCCAGATTGCGTTGGTATTCGATGCAACGCAAGCCCAGCCCAACCACCAGCAATACACTCGGCGGCATTCGCTTGCGTCGAATCGCTCGGCCAGGCGCTAAAATGCAGTCCCCGTCTTACGCAATGGCTGGGTTTATCTCCCGTAGGCGATCGAGCCATCGCCTTAAAATCGATTCGGCGGTTTCTGTCACCTCTGCAAATACCACGCCCATACCCATATTAGGCTGCGAATAGATGACGGTCCCGTCTAGGTTTATAGCCTCGTCATCGTACAAAAACTCCATTTTAACGGGAGTCGCAATGGGGAAGGGATTCATAGTGTCCATGTAACAGCCGTAACGGCTCAGTTCGCTCGTGCGAGTGGTTAGCGGTACGCCGCTTTGAATTTCGGTAATTTTGGCAGCGGCGTAAAACGGAAAACGCGGACACCGGCGACGATTGTCGTCCATACGGCACTCCAAGATTCACCAGTGCTACGTCACCACTGGAGTTTTTGTTTTTGAACTGTATAGGCTGGATTAATTGAATATTGAGCCTTATTTGCTACCTGTCAATGCTATCTATCGGCTCAAAGCTCTATCAGTAAGCCCCTTTAGGTTCACCCGGAAACGCCGATGGTACCTCAGGAAGAAAGAACTTTTACGATAAGACGCGCAAGTATGAAGCATGCTAATCGATCCAGTTTGTTTCTCGGCAGCCATTACTGTTTTGCTCCTATAACTTCCGGATCGCCAACAATCACCTAGAAGCGGGTCTTTCACTTGTCACAGTCCCACTTATTGAGCTGGGGACAAACATCAGGAGCTAATGTGCTCAACGATTGTTCTAATGGACTAATTCCCACCCTACTCCGTCACTCCAACCCATGCCCCGAATGGCTCCACGGAAATCTCGTTGGTATTGACGACAGTTGGAGCGGTGAAGGATGACAACAACGTCTTTGCCGAACTGGCGTGAACGCCCTTCGAGGCAAGGTCGAGATTCACTTTATGCGCGACGTTGCTCATATTCAGAACAACAAGCACGTTCTGTCCCTTGTAGCTGCGCGCGTAGGAGAGCACGTTCGGGTCGTCTTCGTTCAATGCGATGTAGTTGCCTTCAAGTAGCACCTGGTTGGTGTGCCGGAGGGATAGTAGTTGACGGTAATAATTCAAAATGGAGTTCGGATCTTTTTGTTCGCTGGCAACGTTGAAGGTTTTGTAGCGCTCGCCGACGGGTAGCCATGGGGCGACGGCGCTAAAGCCGCCATTGCCGCTGTCATTCCACTGCATCGGAGTGCGCTCACCGTCGCGGCCCTTATCCTTCGGCCAGCCGAGCTTGCCCCTGGAGTCCTTCACGTCTTCGGAACGTTTGGGATCGTTGTTTTCCATGCCAATTTCTTCCCCGTAATACATGACAGCGGTACCACGAAGTGTCAGGTAAAGGGAGGCCATGAGCTTGGCGATTTGATCATTGTGGTGGCCATCGCCATAGCGATCATACACGCGACGAATATCGTGATTGCTAAGGACGTAGACGGGCCAGCCGCCGGAACCTTCGACCCACGCGATTTGCTGACGAAAATCCGCAGGCGAGAGCTTGTTCACCATGGTGAACATGAAATCCATGGGCATGTTCACTTCGTTGCCGTTTTCACCGTAGTAGGCTTTGAGTTGGGCGATGTCGTTCGTCCAAGTTTCCCCAATTAATACTGCGTTGTATTCGTCGGCTACGCTGCGCAGGCGGCGGAGAACGCCGTGGAGCTCGGGCTGGTTCTTGTCGTAGATTTCGCGCTCAACAGGATCGCCGAAAGCATTTGTTTCTGTGCCGACGACGGGATTATCTGGAAACCGGGGATCGACAAACATGACATCTACGGCGTCGAGGCGAAAGCCGGCGACACCGCGCTTGTACCACCAGCGTGTGACGTCGAACATGGCCTTTTCCACTTCACCGTTTCGCCAGTTGAGGTTGGGCTGCGGGGGATAAAAATAATGGTAATACCACTGGCTGGTTGGTGGATCGTATACCCAGGCAGAACCGCCGAAGCTGGAAGTCCAATTGTTGGGCGGCTGGCCGGGAGCTTTTCCGTCATGCCAGATATACCAATCTCTTTTGGGATTGGCGCGCGAAGAACGCGACTCCTGGAACCACTTGTTTTGATCGGAGGTGTAGGTGAGAACAAAATCGAGCAGGACGCGGATGTTGCGCTGTTTGCTTTGAGCCAATAACTCGTCCATGTCTTTGAGGGTGCCGTAGTCGGGATTCACGCCGTAGTAGTCGGAGACGTCATAGCCCCAATCGACCTGCGGAGAGGGAAACATGGGGGCGATCCAGATCGCATCGATACCGAGCCAGTGCACGTAGTCGAGCTTTGAGGTGATGCCACGAATGTCGCCGATGCCATCGTTGTTGCTGTCGGCAAAACTGCGCGGATAAATTTCGTAGAAGACCGCGTGCTTCCACCACGGATGGCCTTCTGCGTCCACGGCGACTTTTTGCGGCGTCTGGGCAGAGGCGAGCGGAACGAATGCAAGTAAGAATAAAATAGCCATGGCCAGGAACAGTCCACGCATCTCAAACCTCCTCGGATATCGGGGAAAGATCTGAACGAATCTAATAAGGTACCTGCTGGGTCTTTCAACGTAAAGTCAGCTTTGTGAGGCCAGGCCCTATCAACGCTCGCATGTGCCTGGATCACTAGACCACAACGATATCCAGAATAACGATATCCAGAATCCCGTTCGACAAAGACTCCAGCGTTCTTTCGGCGCTCAACTTGAATTTCCAAGAACTGCCACTTGACATGGAGGCCAATCCAGCAAATATAGTTCGTGCTCGAAATCAATTCACCGGAGGCGATCATCAAGCTCTTTCTGGGCATCGACGTTGGAACCACCGGTACGCGTGCGCTGCTCATTGACGAAAAGGGCCGAGTCATCGCATCCGGCACGCATGAGCATCAACCCTTTGCCTCGCCGCACGATGGCTGGGCCGAACAAGACCCACTCGATTGGTGGAGCGCTTGTGGCGCAGCGGTAAAAAAAGCGATGCAACAAGCGCACGCAGCATCCAATGACGTGGCGTGTATCGGCTTCTCCGGTCAAATGCATGGCGCGGTCCTGCTTGGCGCCGAAGGCGACGTCATTCGCCCGGCCATAATTTGGTGTGATCAACGCACCAAAAAACAATCGCTGGAACTCGAAAAACTCTTTGGCCTCTCCCGCATCATTCAACTCACCTGCAATCGCCCGCTCACCAATTTCACGCTCACAAGACTTCTCTGGGTCAGCGAAAATGAACCCCAAAACTGGGCGCGCGTCCGTCACGTGATGCTCCCAAAAGATTACATCCGCTATCGCCTCAGCGGTGACCGGGCTATAGACATGGCCGACGCGTCCGGAACGCTGATGCTCGACGTCACCAATCGCCGTTGGTCCATTGAAATCCTCACGGGTGCGAAAATCCCGCGGGAATGGCTCTCCTCTCTCTACGAATCTCCGGACGTATGCGGAAAGCTTTGCAGGGAAGGCGCGGAGGCCACGGGCCTAAAATTCGGCACGCCAGTCGTCGCCGGCGCAGGCGATCAAGCTGCGGGCGCCGTCGGAATGGGAATTGTGCGTGCCGGCGTCGTCAGCGCCACGATCGGCACGTCCGGCGTCGTTTTCGCTGCAACGGATCGCCCCGCTCTCGATCCGCAGGGCCGGCTGCACACTTTCTGCCACGCGATTCCCGGCCGTTGGCATGTGATGGGCGTAACCCAAGCAGCTGGCCTTTCTCTGCGCTGGTTCCGCGACCAATTCGGCGCAGGCAAGGAGGACAGTCGCAATTCCTACGATCGCCTCTCCAACGAGGCGTCCTCCGTCCCTGCCGGTGCCGAAGGACTTTTCTGGGCGCCATACCTGATGGGCGAACGCACGCCGCATCTTGATCCGAATATTCGCGGCGCGCTGGTCGGTCTTTCTTCGCTGCATACACGAGCGCACGTCATTCGCGCGATTCAAGAAGGCGTAGCATTTAGCTTGAAAGACACCTTCTCGATTTTTGATGAAATAAAAGTTCCCGTGACGAAAATCCGACTCGGCGGGGGAGGCGCACGTTCACACGTCTGGCGTCAGATTCAGGCTGACGTGTTTGCACACGAAGTCGAATTGGTCGAAGCGGAAGAAGGAGCCGCTTACGGCGCGGCCATTCTTGCCGCGATTGGCGCGCGCCATTGGAATTCTGTGGATGAGGCCTGCGATGCTGTCGTTCGAGTTGCCGCGCGGGTCGTCCCGCGCCTGGACTCCTCAAAACTCATGCAGAAGAACTACTCGGTTTACCGCCGCATCTACCCTGCGCTTCGCAGTATCTACGCCAGCGATTGCGAATAGCAACACCCCCAATTTTCTAAGAATGCTTCGGTTTGAATTTCAAGCAATAGATTGCTCCGACTACGGTCAGCAATCCGCCCCACCAAATCGGTGCATGCAGATCGAAAAGGACGACGTGGTGGACCGGCGGGCGCCACAGTTCATACATCCCTGCGCTGAAAATCAGGACGCCATCCACCAGCAGCGCAACCCCGATAAAAAACCAAATGGAAACCATCCGCCCCACCTCACCAAAAATAGATATTCAGCACGACAAATATAACGACCACCACCCCAGCCCAAAAGAGCGGTTTTTGATAAATGGGCAAATTGCCGACAGACGGCACTTCCGTTAGACCGTACACCAAACCAGTCAGTTCACTGTCCGCTCTAGGTTTGGTCGCCAAACTTACGATCACAGTCACTATCACGCAGAACAAAAACGACCACAGCGCCTGATACATATCCTGAGCGAGCGCCTTCGCGTGCGGTGACATCGCCACATAACGCAGAGCAGAAGGATCCAGCTTCACCCACGCCCACATGCTGATCGATGATGCTGTACCTAGCAAAAGTCCCCAGAAACCGCCCGGTCCAGTCGCTCGCTTCCACAGCATACCCAGAACAACGGTGCCGAACAGGGGGGCGATGAAGAAACTGAATAGCGCCTGCACATAGTCCATGATGCTCGCAAACTGCATGACCAGGTACGCCGTGCCAACGCTGACCAACACGCCGACCACGGTCGTCCAGCGGCCCATATTCACGTAATGATGGTCGGTGCCTTTGCTGTTAATCAGCGGACGATAGATGTCGTAAGTCCACACCGTAGTGAACGCAGTCACATTCC
>Ga0182015_10002327_pt1 | contig 23330 bp, 20 predicted proteins | sample 712P3MmetaG_FD_120478 | JGI IMG/M metagenome (GOLD analysis project Ga0182015, IMG submission 120478) | Permafrost microbial communities from Stordalen Mire, Sweden - 712P3M metaG | ecosystem: Environmental > Terrestrial > Soil > Wetlands > Permafrost | place: Sweden: Stordalen | collected...
GTTCGTAGAAGATCTGCTTCAGGCTGATGGCCCGGGTCGGATCGACCCAGATGGTCACGTGGGTGAACATCTCTTGAACCTTCTGTGTTTTGGGCACCAGGTCAAGCTTTGCCAGCGAGACCCCGTTCATGATCTCGGTGCCCAGCAGGCTTACCTTCCAGTTGGCCTCGAGATCGGAGCCGCTGCCGCCAAAGCCCAGGGTTAGGAAACTTTCCCACTGGCTGCGATCGGCTCCCGCTCGCAGAATCGTCATCTGCTTGATTCTAGGCTCATAATAGTGGACCTCTTCGCCGTCGAAGGACACGGTCTTGGGCGCATCTTTCCCGTTTTCTTGCAGGAAATATGCTGCCATTCGGGTGTCGCCCTTCTTGCGCTCAAAATAGATGGTGCCTGTCTGGATATCATGGTCCTGCACCACGGCCTGGAACTGGTCCCAGGTAAAATCCGCCTGCGCGCTCAGAAACTTCGCTGCGGCCGTATCCAGCTGGGAGATGACTTTCTGCAAATCTGCGCTGCTTGCCGCAGTAGGGGCCGCGCTACCGGCAGGGGGCGGGGTTTGCGCCCGGGAATGGCTTGGCAGCGCGATCATCACCCCTAGGCCGAGCAGCGCAATAGTTTTTCCCGCTTCAACCATGAATCTCCTTACCGGCTGTTGGACGGCGATGAGGCGCCCCGAGTTTCCTTGCGGTGCGGCTACCGATGCGCCCACACGCGATACTGCGTCACCAGACCGCTCGCATCCTTTTCCTCGCGATAGCGGTCTATCTGCACATTGCCGGAGATGGCTTGAATGCGCTGCAACAATTCCGCCTTCAGTTTGGTGTCGCTGCTGGTATCGCTGAGCTGATCGGCGCCAATCTGGTAGGTCCATGCATTCGTTCCGTTCACCCTGACCAGGATGTCCCTGGTGGAAGTCAGTGTCTCCTGGGGACGATCGCGGTAATTGATCAGTCGCGGTGACAGGAAGAGGAAGGCCAGAATGAGGGTCACCATCACGTCATAGTGAAAACTGCCGCGTGGGTAGGTCCAGAACAGATAGTTCTTCAAGATTCGCCGCATCGTTGCTCTTTTCTATTCGAACACTCCCGTCGCCTTCCCGTCGCATTATCTTGGTGAAAGCGCCTACCGTTGCCGGATTATCTCCTCGCCGTCCATGTACGGCGCCAGGGCCCGAGGCACCCGAACCGAACCGTCGGCCTGCTGATAGTTCTCCAGGATGGCCAACCATGTACGCCCGATCGCCAGGCCGCTGCCGTTCAGGGTGTGGACCAGTTCACTCTTGTTCCTGCCCTGCGGCTTATAGCGAATATTGGCCCGTCGCGCCTGGTAGGCCTCGAAGTTGGAGCAGGAAGAAATCTCGCGGTACAGCCCTTGCCCAGGAAGCCAGACTTCCAGGTCATAGGTCTTGGACGAGGCGGCGCCGGTATCCCCGGCGCAGAGCAGCACCTTGCGGTAGGGCAGATCCAGCCGCTGTAGAATCGCCTCGGCGTGGCCAGTAAGCCGCTCATGCTCTTCGTTCGACTGCTCCGGCCGTGCAAACTTAACCAGCTCTACCTTTTGAAACTGGTGCTGGCGAATGATGCCGCGTACATCCTTGCCGTAAGAGCCCGCCTCGGAGCGGAAGCACGATGTATAGGCCACCAGGCTCAGGGGCAATTGCGCATCCTCCAGCACTTCGTCGCGATACAGATTCGTGACCGGGACCTCGGCGGTAGGTATCAGCCAATGGTCGCTCCCCTCGCACTTGAAGAGATCCTCGGCAAACTTAGGCAGCTGGCCGGTACCGAACAACGAAGCGCTATTGACCAGAACCGGGGGCTGCACCTCAAGGTATCCGTGCTCCCGGGTATGTACATCCAGCATGAAGCTGGCCAGCGCTCGTTCCAGGCGGGCGCCCAGGCCCCAGTAGACGGCAAAGCGCGCGCCGGAAATTTTCGCGGCCCGCTGGAGGTCCAGAATTCCCAGGCTCTCGCCCAACTCCCAATGCGGCCGGGGCGCAAAATCAAACGAAGGCTGTTGCCCCCAGCGCATCACCTCGACATTGTCCGCTTCGCTCTTCCCTGGAGGAACGCTGTCCTGGGTTAGGTTGGGAATAGCAGCCATTAGGGTGCGCATTGCCTCTTCCGCGCTCGTCGCGCTCCGCTCGCGCGCTTCCGTCTCCTGCTTCAGCGCCCGAGTCTGGTCCATCAACTCCTGAATGTGGGCCTGCTCTTCGCCTGCTTTGCGGCGGCGGGCCACCTCTTGGCTCAGTTTGTTCCGTTGCGCCTGCAACGTCTCTGCCTGGGTGATGTGGGCACGACGGTCCAGATCGAGCTGGCGAAAGTCACCCAGCAAAATGGCCGGGTCCACCCCTCTGGCCCGCAGCTTCTCTTCCACCAGCTCCAGGTTGGCCCGCACAAAATTCAAATCGAGCATAAGCCTCTACTTTACCGGAACATGCGGTCAGGTTAGTACTTCCAGCTCATGTCGGCACCGGGTGGGGCGGTCTTCTGGATGCGGCCCATGATCTTAGGCAGGTACATGGTGTTATAGTGCAGGCGCGAGAGGGCATTGGGCAGCTTTGGGTCGCCATTCCAGCAGTGCTCGGCACGGTCGCCGTATTTGACCTCGCCCTCATACGGGACCCCGCGGCCGGGGCTGCCGGTCTGGTCGAGGAAATCCTGCATGAGGTACACGGCGTCGTTGAGGAAGTATGTATCTGCGGACCCAACGTAGAGATGGAGCTTGCCCTGCAGTTGGGGACCCAGCTTATCCCAGTCGCGCTGCAGGATGGCGTCAAGGTCAAAGTGATCGTGCCAGTAGGCGGCGACCTGGTGGTCGATGGCGCCGGTTTGCTTATTGAAGATCTGCGCCGGGTAGCCGTCCGGGCCAAGCGGCCCGTAGACCGCCTGCCAGATATCGAACTGCTCTCCGGAACGCCCGTGGTCGCCGAGGGCAGCCTCGTAGGCGGCGTTGTCACGAAAGGACATGAGCGTCTGCCCGAGGTAGTTGCGCATGGCTGGCTGCTCAACCTGCTTATGAGCGCCCTCCAGGTAGAAAACGTTGGGCTGCTGGTAGAGGTCGGCGGTCATGTAGGCGTGGAAGTCGACCGGGTCAGGGCAGGCGACGAACGCGCCGTTGTAGTGCGTGGGATAGAAGATCTGCACCGCGAGCGATTCCCAGCCGCCGGTTGAGCCGCCATAGACGAAGTGAGCCCAGCCATCGGGCAGTCCGCGGAACTGCTTCTCGATGGCGGGAATAAGCTCGGTCTCGATCGCATCGCCGTAAGGGCCGAGGTTGGCCGAGTTGACCGCGTAGGAGTCGTCGTAGAACGGGTTGGCGTGCTGGATCTTGGCTACCAGGATGCGGGGGAAGCCGGGGCTGATCCACTGCTTGTATTCGTTGTAGGCCTCCTGCTGCTCAATGCGGTCGTAGCCGGCCAGGTGGAAGCGCTCCGAGTAATCGGGCTTGAGGTCAGGGTCCGGAGGGGTGGTGCGGAAGTCGTCCATCCCGTCGACGAAGTGGTCATGAAAGATGGCGAGAGGGAAGTGGGCGTTGGGATGCTCGTCAAAGCCCTCCGGCACCAGGATGATGGCAGAGAGGTACATTGGCGTGCCCCAGAACTTTGTCAGCAGTTGACTCTGGATGCGGATGTGGCGGATGTACTTGGTGTCGGGTTTGGGGGCGATGGCCGGGATGATCTCGGTGAGCGACACCTCAAGCTTGGTGTGCCCGTCGATGTGGACCTTGGCCGGCTTGGAGTAGAGATTCCCCGGGGCAAGGTTCCAGTGCTGGCCTTCGCCGCGGTCTGGCGCCAGCTTCACCGTGGTCCCGTTGGACCGGTGGAAGGTCTGGTATATGTTCAGCACTGCCTGGACGTAATAGTCGCCGGGGGGAACGTTGTCGAGCGAGCGGATGGGATAGCCGGCGGCCTCTCCGTTGATCGTTACTGGCTGGCCGGGGGCCAGTCCACCGACGGTCGTGCCGAAGACAAGCTGTGAGCGAGGGGAGTCGTCGATCTGCATGCGCGGCTCGGCGGAGGGATCGGTCGATAGCAGCAGAAGGACGCGGCCGTCGAGCGGTTGAGAGGAGGAGCTGGCGGGAAAGCTGACGCGGATCTGGGCCACGAGGGGAACAGCTGCGGCTACCGCAAGCCATGCGGCGAGGAGGCAGGGAAGTTTGCGCTGCATAGGTGAGAGTATACGGGCGGTATCGATGTGGTTTCCGCGTTCGGGGCCCGCTCCCTTTGCGCTCATGTTTTGCGATACTAATCGGGGTGCCATGTCCAACTTCAAGCCCACTGTCTGCCGGTTGCTCGTCGCCGTACTCTTCCTCCCATGGACGCCAGTGGCCCAGGCCAGCGCCTACGATGCACATCCCAAGCTGGTCATCATCTTGGTGGTCGATCAGTTTCGCGCCGACTACCTTGACCGTTACCGCGCCGATTTCAAAGGCCATGGCTTCCGGCTCTTTCTCGACCACGGCGCTTACTTTGAAGATTGCTATTACGACTACGCCAATACCAAGACCGCCCCCGGCCACGCCACGCTGGGCACCGGCGCCTACACCGACGGCCACGGGATCTCGTCCAACTCCTGGTGGGACTTGAGCCGTAACAAGGAGCGTCCGGTCACCTCCGTCGAGGACGAGCGCTACCGCATCGTTGGCGCAATCCATCCCGCTAAGGCTCCCGGAGCCTCCCCGTTCAATCTTCGCGCTTCCACCATCGGCGATTCGCTACGCCTTGCGACGCTGGGCCAAGCCAAAGTCTTCGGCATCTCGCTCAAGGATCGTGCCGCCATTTTGCCCGCCGGCTATTCGGCCAACGGCGCCTACTGGATCGATCCCGCCTCCGGCTCCTTTATCACCTCCAGCTACTACATGGACGCGCTTCCGGACTGGGCCACTACCTTCAACACTGGGGACCGTGCCGGGCAGGCCGCGCAGGAAGCCGGCGCAGCCGATACTCGTGACTTCTATAAAGTGGTCGGTCCGACTCCGGCCGCCAATTCCTACGAGCTCGACTTCGCGCGCGCACTCATCACCGGCGAGCAACTGGGCACCCATCCGGTCACCGACCTGCTGGTCGTCAGCCTCTCCGCCACCGATTTGGCCGGCCACCAGACAGGACCGGATTCGCCCCAGGCGCGCCAGATGGTCGACAGTCTTGACCAGCAGCTCGACAGCTTTTTCACCTGGCTGGACAAGAACATTCCCGGCGGTCTCCCCAATCTCTGGATTGCGCTCTCCGCCGACCATGGCGTTGCTCCCGTCCCCTCCCAGGCTCTTACCCTCGGCATGCCTGCGGCCAGCATTGACATGGACAAGTTCACTGCCAACCTCAACGACTCCATGAATGCCAAGTTCTCTCCCGGGGAGAAAATCGAATATCTGCTGCCCCAGCAGGAGCTGCCCTACGTGGCGCTCAATCGTCCGTCCTTTGAAGTCGCGGGCATCAATGAACAGGAGGCGGAGCAGGCCATTCAGCAGGCGATACCCGCTGCGGTTGCTGCCCTCGCCCCCCCAGCGCCCGCACCCGGCAGCAATGTGCCTAAACCTGCCGCCCCGGAGCAATCCGCCAGCCAGGCCGCTTCCCTGAGCCCGAACGCCGCCCAGCAGCCCAACACCGCGGCCAACCCTAACCCGCCGCCCCTGGCCAGCACCATCCCGCCGGCCAGTTCTGCCTCCGGCTCCAGGCAGCGCAGCCGGCTGCGCTCCACTGGCCCACGCGCCTCGGGCGGAAGCAGCGTCCAGGCGCCACCGCCACCACTGCCACCACCACCGCCGCCGGTTGTCCGCATGCCGGCCACGCCTATCGTCGTGCACACCTACACCCGCGACCAGCTTGCCTCGGGCCAGCTGCCCCCTTCGGAGTGGGGGCTGTTGCTGGCGCACAGTTACAGCCCGAATGGCGGGTGGTACGTCATGGTGATCCCCGAAGCCTACCAGATGGAGACGCTAACGGGAGGCACCACCCATTTCAGTCCCTGGTCCTATGACCGCCACGTTCCGTTGGCGTTCTATGGCGCGCCTTTCACCCCCGGGATCTACCACGGCCGGGTACAACCCGTAGACCTGGCAGCCACTCTAGCCTCCGTGCTCGGGGTCAACCAGCCATCAGCGTCGGTTGGCAGCGTGCTTACCCAGATCATTCGCATCCCGCCCCCTCTCCCCGCCCCGCGCGGGGCAAAAACCAGCCACCGTCACGAAGCCGCCCCTGATGCAACACGGCCCAGCTTGCCGGCCCCCGCGCCCCGGGCAGTTCCGGTCATTCCGCCCGAGCCAGCTCCGGAAGCAGCTCCCAATGCTCCTCAGGGGGGCGCGAAAAACCCTTGAAGCCCGATATGAGCGTTCGCTTCGCCGGCCTTCTGCTCCGCAATCCGGTCATTGCTGCCAGCGGAACCTTCGGCTATGGTATTGAATTTGAAGATGTTGTCTCACTTGACCGCATCGGCGGCTTTGTCACCAAGGGCCTGTCCCTGGAGCCGATGGCGGGCAACCAGGCGCCGCGCCTGATCGAGACCCCTGGCGGCATGATCAATGCCATCGGGCTGCAGAACATCGGGGTCAACGCCTTCATCGAGAAGAAGCTTCCTGCGCTCAGGCCTCACTCCGGCACCGCCTGCATCGCGAACGTCTTTGGTTCCGAAATACGCGACTACATTGCGGTGATCGAGGCGCTCAACGCAGCTCCAGGCATCGCCGCCTACGAGTTGAACGCCTCCTGCCCCAATACCCAGCACGGTGGGATGGTCTTTGGCACCGATACCGGGATCCTCGACCAACTCGTCTCTCGAGCCAAGGCTGTTTCGCGGCGGCCTCTGATCGTGAAGCTTTCGCCCAACGTCACCTCCATCGCCCAGATGGCCCGCTGTGCCGAGCAGGCCGGCGCCGACGCGCTTTCCCTGGTCAACACCTTCCTATCCCTCTCCATCGACATTGAGACCCGGCGCCCGCGCATCGCCAACAACACCGGTGGACTCTCCGGGCCGGCTATCAAGCCCATTGCCGTGCGCATGGTCTATGAGGCCTCGCGCGCCGTCTCCATTCCGATCTGCGGACTGGGCGGCATCACCTCTGCGGAAGATGCCGTCGAGTTCCTGCTGGCGGGGGCGACCACCGTCCAGATCGGCACCGCCAGTTATGCCGACCCGCGGGCAGTGCAGCGGATCGCAGACTCCCTGGAGCGCTGGTGCGCTCGCCATAGCATCGCTCGCGTCACGGATCTGACCGGAGCCGTGCAACCGAATTAAAAGCTGGCGATGTGCATCCTACTAAAAGGAAAAGCCCCTATCCTCGGGGGAGGGCAGGGGCTTTTCCGTCATCAAACTCGTTGTTTAGGCCACGTTTCTCATCAATCGCTCCCGCAATTCCTCAGGGATGCGATCCTGCAGCACTCGAGCCTGGGCCATGGCTACTTCGGCGAGATAAACAGGTGCCGGCGTCGCCACCGCTACCAGGACCCACGTCAGCAGCGAGATGAGCAAGCCCGCAATGGCTGCCGCCTGCATGGTTAACACGAACCCCATCTGCCACAAGTGCAGGTCCACTAAGGCCCAGTGCTGCAAAGGCTGCACCCGGTGAATGACCGCCAACGCCAACAGGAAGACCGCGATCGATACCGTGCTCAAGCCGATCAGGGCCACATCGATGGTGCGGTGCAGCCGCTGCCGCGCGCGGCAATGAGCACATTCCACCAGATGCTGTTCGTAATCACGGCGCATCTCCGGAGTAATCCCAGAGATGTCATATCTCCAGCTGGAGAGAATGTCGCCTACAACCCGATCAGTACATGCTGTTGTTTGCATTGTTATATTGAGCTGCGTACACCATAGTAACATCACCGCCCACTCTAGCCAGCAAATTCGCTGAGCAGGAAAGCAGGCTGCCAATGGAACCTATTCGATTATAAGCAAATAGGCTCCAGCGGCATATTCTGCTCGGCCAGCACCAGCTTATTGGCCAGCAGGCTCATCCGGTCCTGCAGCGCCCTTTCCGCCGTAACTCGTGCCAGTTCCGGCAGATTGTTACATTCAGATAGATGCGCCAAAACGACATAGGAAGCGTTTCCATCATAGTTTTTCTCTAAGAAATCGGCGGCGGCCTCGTTGGATAAGTGCCCCACGCGGGACATAACACGCTGCTTGACCGACCAGGGGTAGGGTCCATCGCGCAGCATCTCAAGATCGTGGTTACTTTCGATCATGAGAACGTCACAGTTTCGGATCGCCATCTTCACGTTGGGCGGTATGTATCCAAGATCGGTAGCGATCGCCATGCGGATGCCGTCGGCTTCGAAGACAAAACCCACCGGGTCAACCGCATCGTGGGGAATGGTGAATGGAGTGATAGCGATGTCGCCAATCGAGAATCCGCTGCCGGCGGCGAAGTACTCCACCCCGGGCAGGCTACAGGGATCGTCTTGCCTGGCTGCGGGAGACTCATCCTCGCACCGGCCTTCCCCTACCGCTGCTGGGGCAAGCGTGGCTGTCGGCGGCGCTGCTTCGATCGCCTGCCGTTGGGCCAGGTCTTGTTGCCGTTGGGCCAGCCAGACGGCGTACGTAATCCGCTTATGGGGCATCATCCAGCGCATCCACGCCCGATGCGTTGCCTTCGTAAAGTAGACTGGCACACCCAGCCTGCGCGCCAGCACCGCGAGACCCTGCACGTGATCCTGATGTTCATGGGTGATCAGCAGGGCATCGATTGCCGCCGGATCTTCGCCGGCTGTCTGCATGCGCTTGAGCAGCTCCCGGCAGGAGAGCCCGGCATCCACCAGGATGCGCGTCCGGCTGCTGGATACAAGCGTGCTGTTCCCCTTTGAGCCTGAGGCCAGCACTGTCATACGCATCATGGCAAAAGCATACGCTCCCTCGCGGTGGAGTACGTGGCCCGTCGCGCCCGGGGTGCCAGCCGTAGCACTCCCTTTCCCCCCGCCATCCGCTCAGAGCCAAATTGGGCCGTGAAATCCAGACGCGTCGCACCAGGGATGAAAGGAGAAATTCAGCCGTCCCTTCGAAGGTGTGAAGAAACCTCGCCTGAGGATCTTCCTGTACCAACGGACCATGGGTGCCCCATATCTGACCCGTTTTTGGTCAGATGTGGGATTCCGCGGACCTCGACCGTTCGCCCCAAGGATGCATCGAGGCTCGGGCTGTCAACGAGGGCCGAAAGATGACAGGTCGAGCGCCGTGGTATCCCACATCTGGCGCAAAGTGCGCGCTCAGACCCGGATTTCCTGTACGCGGCACCACCCATGGCCGCGTGTGCGGCTTTCTGTAAGGAAAGCCGCATGAAGTTCGGCGATTCCACCACGCCCAATAGGAAATCCGGGGGTATGGGGCACCCATGGTACGTTGGTACAGGAAGATCTTCAGGGAAGGTTTCTTCACACCTTCTTCGGGACTCGGCTATTTTCAACCGTCCGCCTTTGGCGGACTTGACCTCCGTTTGCGGCCTTAGGTTTTTTGACGCCAGGCCTCCAGCAGCTGATTCGCTCTCTGCCGATGCTCGGGAAAGCGCAGCGCCAGAACCTGAAGCCAAACCACGGCCTGGAGCTCCCGCGCGTCGATGTAGGGCGCCAGCGCTTCCCAGGACCAGCCCTTGCCTGGATCAAAGCTCTTGAGCACGGTCTCGACGCCGGAGGCAGGCGACTCCGCACGCGCACCCCACCCCAGCGAGACCACATCCCAGGCCAGCGGTCCCCGGCACACATCTTCAAAGCCGTTCCACAGCAGCCCCGCAGGTGTCCTGAGCAGGTGACGGATATGCGCGTTGCCATGTAGGGCTTGGGAGCGGGCCTGCGGCATGCTCAACGTCTCGGCCAAATGCCAGTGCGCTTCCCGCAGCATCATCATGTCCATCGCCAGGAGCCCACGATTTACCTGCAGGTATCTGAGCCAACGCGGGATCTTCTCCAGCACCGGGGTCAGGTAGGGCAACTGGCCGGGGTAGCTCTCGAGGACGCGATGCAACTCCTGCAGCACGGGCAACGCCTCGTCCAGGCTCACCGCGCCGCTTGGGTCGTGCGCGACGTGCTCCCAGAACGTGATCGCGTATCCGTCAAAAACATGCGGGCCGGGATCGATTTCGCTGCTGGGCGGCGCCACCGGCGCACCCTGGTGCTTCAGAAAAGCCGCCACCTCCAGCTCTCGAGCCAGTCCGGGCAGCAGATCCGGACGCACCAACGCCATGGTGGTCGCCACGTGCGCGACCACGCGCGTTGGCGCTAGATATACCACCAGGTGCGAGCTGTCGGCCAGCACCACCGGGTGATCGCAGTTCACTCCCAGGCTGCGAGCCAGGGCAACAGCGTTCTCTACCCCTCTCAGGCGCAACTGGTCCATAGCGTTGAGGCTCCGAAAGCATTTTCACTTTTGGTGTAATGGAGGAAATTGAGCTTGGCGCAGCCGTCCCATCGACGACGGCTGCACATAACCATAGTCTCCCACTCACAGTAAAAGTGAAAATGCTTTTAGTACTGGTAGAACCCTCGCCCTGATTTCTGCCCCAGCCAGCCCGCATCCACCATGCGAATCAACAGCGGGCAGGGCCGGTATTTGGGATCGCCGAGGCCCTCCTGCATCACCCGCATGATGTCCAGACAGACGTCCAGACCAATAAAGTCGGCCAGGGACAGCGGTCCCATGGGATGCGCCATCCCAAGCTTGAAGACCTCATCCACCGCGGCGGCGGTCGCCACCCCTTCCATGACCGCATACATGGCTTCATTGAGCATCGGCATCAGCACCCGATTGGAGACAAAGCCGGGTGCGTCATTGACCTCCACCGGCGACTTGCCCAGCGCTTCGGCCAAGGCCTTGACCTGGGCGTAGGTGTCATCGGTGGTCTCCAGGCCGCGTATCACCTCGACCAGCTTCATCACCGGGACGGGATTGAAGAAGTGCATACCGATCACCTGGCCAGGTCTCCGGGTCTGCGCCGCCAGCCGGGTAATGGAAATGGAAGAGGTGTTAGAGGCCAGAATCACTTCCGGCTTCAGCAATGCGTCGAGCTCCCGGAAGAGTTCCTGCTTGAGCGCGAAGCGTTCCGGCGCCGCCTCGATAACAAAGTCGCATACCACCAGCTCTTGTCCCTGAAGTGTGCCGCGGATTAATCCCAGGGCCGCCTCTGCCTCGCCCGGCGTCACTTTGCCCTTGGCTGCCTCACGTTCCACATTCTTGCGGATGGTCTCCAGCCCGCGATCGAGAAAACGCTGTTCCGTCTCGCACAGCACTACCTGGAACCCACCGCGGGCAAAAACATGCGCGATCCCATTGCCCATGGTCCCTGCGCCCACCACGCCCACCACTTTGATCGAACGCATCTAGCGTGCCCGCGCCAGAACGCAGGTGATGTTATCGCGGCCCCCCGCCTCATTTGCTGTTGCGATCAGCCGTGCGCACATTTGTTCCAGCTCGCCGGAGGGGTTCAGAATCCCGGCAATCTGCTGGTCATCCACTTCGCGCATCAGGCCATCGGAGGCCAGCAGGTACAGGTCTCCGGGCTCGACAACAAACTCGATCAGGTCCGCGGCTACCTCATCCTGCGTGCCCACTGCCCGGGTAATCACGTTGCGCATCGGGGAGGTCTCGGCTTGCGCCGGGGTCAATTGTCCCAGCCGCACCTGCTCGTCCACCAGCGAATGGTCCAGCGTCAGACGCTCCAGCTTGCCGTGCCGCACGCGATAGCAGCGGCTGTCCCCAACGTGAGCCACCCAGGCACGGTTGCCGCGGGTCGCCAAAGCCACCAGCGTCGTTCCCATGCCTGCCCGCGTCGGGTCCCGCTCCGCGCTGCGGCGCACGCTGTCGTTGGCCGCGTCCACCGCCTTCTGGAATATCTCGGGGGTCAGCGCTGCGTGGCTCATTGCGCGCATCATGGCCTCTACGGCCAACCGGCTGGCGATTTCGCCGGCGGCCGCGCCCCCCATGCCATCGCAAACGACAAAATCACAGGCGCCCTCGGCATTTCTGAGGCTCAGCCCATAGGCGTCTTCGTTGGTTTTCCGGGTTCGCCCCTGGTCGGACGCGCCGGCCGCCTCGAACTCCAGCACTACCTGCTGCTTGTCTGGCATCTGCTCTTCCCTGTGAGGCAACCGCAATTGTGCCACCATAATCTGTCCTGGAGCCGGCGTAAAGCAGCTTTTGGCTGGCCGGAGAGTCCCGTGCAGTGACCACGCACGATTAGAGCAGATTTTTCCGGTTGCGATGTAACAGGGACTGATCGGGGGAGAGCGGCGGGAGCGGGTCTCCCAGGGAGGAAAACCCGCAAATCCTGGGCGGGTTCAGGCGAAATCAGTCGGATATCCGACTCAGCCGGCCAAGCCCAGGTCCTTCAGTTGATGGACGGAGAAGATTTGCCGCTCGCCAGTTACCCGATCGATCAGAGAAGCGGTCAATCCCGCATGCATCGTCCGGTGAATGGCCTTGAGATGAAAGGCTGTGCTGCTGGCCACCGCGGACAGGCGGTCTGACAAAGGCTCCCAATGCTCGAAGTGGGCCCGGCGTGGCTCTCCTGGCCCTTCAGGCAAGGCAATCAGCTCGAAGCGGTGGCTGGCGGTATCGCCTGGCGGATCCTTCACCAGTCGCAAATGCAAGGAATAGAACTCTGCCTCGTTGTTTTTCATAGAAACCTGCATGAGGGACTGTTGTCACTACGGAGGGGTGGCGAAGTGCGAACTTGCTCTAGCTAAACACGTTCAGATGCACATGCAAAACCCCGAGTTGGCCGCGCCTGACCCGTTGGTGTGCGTTTCCGGGTCACCTTCGGCAGCACCGAGGTAATGATGAGAAATGTTGTCATGCGATGCTGACTTCTTCATACGTACCCAACACCGCGCGCATGGCGTCGCAGATTTCGCCCACGGTGGCGTATGCGCGGACGCATTCCAGCAGATAGGGCATAGTGTTCGCTGAGGAGAGGCTGCCGCGGCTGGCGTCCGGGTCCAGTTCGAGAGCATGGCGGAGGGCGGCCAGGCTATGAGCGACCGCGTCGTTCGAGCGCCGCGCGCGCAGCCGCTGGAGCTTGCCGGCCTGCCAGTCGCGCACCGACTCGCCGATACGGAGGATCTCAGGAAGCCCCTCCTCCACCACATACTCGTTCACGCCGACGATGACCTTCTCCCGGCGCTCGACCGCCCGTTGATAGGCGTAGCTTGCGTCCGCGATCTCCTTTTGTGGAAAGCCGCGTTCAATGGCCCGCACCATGCCACCCATCGCGTCTAATTTATCGAAGTAATCGAAAGCGCCCTTTTCCATATCGAGTGTCAGCCGTTCCACGAAGTAGGAGCCGGCCAAAGGGTCCACGGTGTTGGCCACCCCCGATTCATAGGCCAGGATCTGCTGCGTGCGCAACGCGATGCGGGCCGCATCTTCCGTGGGCAAGGCGAGTGCTTCGTCAAATCCATCCGTGTGCAGGCTTTGCGTGCCGCCTAGCACCGCGGCCAGCGCCTGGATCGCAACCCGGGCAATATTGTTCTTCGGTTGCTGTGCGGTCAGCGAAACCCCGGCCGTCTGGGTGTGAAACCGCATCCAGTGCGAGCGCGCGTCCTGGGCGCCAAAGCGCTCCGTCATCAGGCGATACCAGATCTTGCGGGCCGCCCGGAATTTGCCAATCTCCTCGAAAAAATCGTTATGAGCATTAAAGAAGAAGCTCAGCCGGGGAGCGAAATCATCGAGCTGGAGTCCGCGGCGCAGCGCCCACTCCACGTATTCGACACCGTCGTAGAGCGTGAAGGCCAGCTCCTGCAGTGCTGTTGAACCGGCCTCCCGAATGTGATATCCGCTGATCGAGATGGGGTTGAAGCGCGGGGTGAAGAGCGAGCCGAATTCGATGGTATCGATCACCAGCCGCATCGACGGCGCGGGGGGAAAGATGTATTCCTTTTGCGCGATGTATTCCTTCAGGATGTCGTTCTGCAGCGTGCCTGCAACTTTTTTCCAGTCGCCGCCCTGCTTCTCGACCGTCACCAAATACATGGCCCAGATCACATTTGCCGGCGAGTTGATGGTCATCGAGACGCTGGTATTTTCCAGCTCGATTCCGGAAAAAAGAGCTTCCATATCTTCCAGCGAATCGATCGCCACGCCGCATTTGCCCACTTCCCCTTCGCTCTCCGCGGCGTCGGAGTCATAGCCCATCAGGGTTGGGAGGTCGAAGGCGACGGACAATCCACCGCCGCCATTTGCCAGCAGGTAGCGGTAGCGGGCGTTGGTCTCCTCCGCCGTGGCAAAACCGGAGAACTGGCGCATGGTCCAGAGTTTGCCACGATAGCCAGTGCTGTGGATCCCGCGTGTGTAGGGGGGCTCACCTGGCAGCCCGAGATGTCTGTCCAGCGTGGCGGCCCAGTCTTCCGGCAGGTCAGCCTGGCTGTAGAGCCGGCGCACGGGAACGCCGGAGACGCTGGTGAAACACGCCTGGCCCCATTCGTCGCGGTTGCTCCCCCCAGGGGCGCCGATGGGCTGTTCAGGATGGGCTTCGAGCGCGCCGGCGAGAGTGGTCGAAGCCCATGCCTGCTCCGCCGTGGAGGGATGACGGCCGGCGAAAAGATCTGCCGTGACTGCTTTGGCCTGGTTCGGTTCGTCTCCTTTGCCGTCACTCTGTGTCATCGTTACCCCTCACCGCGAAGCAAACTGATCAGCATAGGCGCGTCCCTCGTCCCAGAGCAACCCGCGAACAACCGCATGGGGAAACTGCAGATCCCTTGGTCGGCATGACAAGGCTCTCCGCATGGGATGACCTGTCTGCATGACACCATTCTGCCCGCATCACAAACCCATTAGGCAAAAACGAACCTAGAATTTGTCATCCCGTCGAAGTGAAGCGTAGTGGACCTGCAGTTCTCCCAACCAGCATCTGATTCGGATGGAAGCGCCACCCTCCCCTTTGTCATCCCGACCGAACCCCGGATTTCCTACTACGCGGCGCCACCACCGACCACGTATGCGGCTTTCATTGAAGAAAGCCGCATGAAGTTCGCTGACCCACGAAGCTTGACAGGAAATCTGGGGGACGTGGAGGGATCTGCAGTTCCCGCTTCAGGTTACAAGGGAATTTTCTTCCGCAAGAATTGCTAGCGGAGCCGCGCCTGCTCCCAAGCCTTGGCATACTTCCAGCTCACGTAGACCGAGTGATACAGGTGCAGCAGCAGGCCTTCGCGTCCGTCCAGACACCCCAGTCGAAAGAAGTAGTTGTAGACAAATGTGGCTACGGGGTTCAGCAGGACGTAGGCCACGAATGCCGGCAGTTTGCGGCTGACCTTGCCCACGCTCACCGCCTGCTGTGCCCCCAGCGTGCTGTAGCGATCCATGTGTTCGATATAGGCCGCCATGGTGGGATAGGCATCATGCACGATATCACCGGAGAGGCGGCCGGCCTTGCCCACGAAGTGAACCGTTTCATGCACCGGGCGCGCTTCGAACTCGGCTGCGCCGCGGCGAAAGAGCCTGAGCTTGGGGTCGGGATAGAAGCCGCCGAAGCGCATCCAGCGCCCAAGAAAAAGATTCCGCCGCCGAAGCGCATATCCGTCGAACGGCGGATCGCCGTCGAGCAGCTCCCAGATCTCTTTGGCCAGCTCGTCGCTTAGGGCTTCATCCGCGTCCAGCGAGAGCAGCCAGTCACCGGAGCATTTCTCCAGCGCGGAGTTCTTTTGCGCGGCGAAACCCTTCCACTCTTCGAGAAAGAACCGGGCGCGAAAGCTGCGGGCAATCTCCTCGGTTCGATCGCTCGAGCCGGAATCCACCACCACGATCTCATTGGCCCAGGCGATGCTGCCCAGGGTGCGCTCGAGGTTGGCTTCTTCATTGCGCGTGATAATGGCGACGGAGAGCGTTTTACGCATCGGCCGAAACAGGATCTCCTATAGCTGTACACCGGAGCCACTTTATCTCACCTGGCTTTTCCGTCAAGAAAAGCCACTCTTCACGCATCTTCGTGGGTCACCGCAATAGGAGATCCGCTTTTCAGTTTAGGGTTGCCGGTGAGGACCCCAGATGTTCCTTGATCACCCGGTCTACGACCGCTGCCAGCGTTTCACCAGTCTTGGGAAGCACAAAGCTCTGTGCCTTCTCCGACCAGTCCAGCTTGAAGCTGGTGGAAAGCGCGGAGATCCACACTTGGCGCGGCGGCGTATTGGGCGTGATCACAAATTTGCCCGGCGGATCGTCGAACAGGATATTGAGCACGCCATTCTGTTCTTCGACTTCAAAACCGCCCTCTTCCTCGGCGTCGATGAGGCTTTTCTTGAGGGCGTCCATCGCGGCATCGCAGTGGCGGCGGAATGTAGTCTCATCTAGCATGAGTTGAGTGTAACAAGGCACATGATAAGAGCCATCCTCCCCGTCGCCGGGGCGCTGCTGCTGTGTGGTGTGCCTACCCTCCTGGGGCAAAGCCTGGCCCAATCTGCCCATGACTTGGTCAAAGACGTCGTTTTCAACGAGCTGCAGGAACGCCGGGAAGTCAGCCTGTGGCAGTACCGGGCAGTGAAGCGGGTGGCATCCCAGGCCACGGTCGAGCAGGAGATTGAGACCGTGTCCGGGCCTGTGTTCCGGGTGCTCGCGCGCCAGGGCCGGCCGCTCGACGAGGCGGGGCAGAGGAAGGAAACCGAGCGCCTCAACAACCTGCTGCGCAATCCCGCCGAGCAGGCCCATATGGAGCAGGAGTACCGAGCCGACGAACAGCGCCTGCAGCGGCTCATAGCCGCCATGCCCGACGCCTTCTTGTACACCTACGACGGCATGACCGATGGCAATCTACGGCTTTCGTTCCGGCCGAACCCGGCCTACAATCCAGCGACCTACGAGGCCCGCGTCTATCACGCCCTGGCGGGCGAGATTTGGATTCAGCCGCAGCAAAAGCGCCTGGTGAAACTGGATGCGCACATATTTGCCGAGGTCGATTTCGGCTTCGGTCTGCTGGGCCGCATCGATAAGGGGGGAACCTTTCAGATCGGGCGGGAACAGGTAGGCCGTACTCGGTGGAAGACTGTTCTGGTGGACGTCCACATCTCGGGACGGATGGTCCTCTTCAAAACCATCAGCAAGGATCAGCACGTGGTGCGATCGGCCTTCCAGCCGGTACCGTCCAACCTTGGCGTGCAGGGGGCCGTTGCCCTGCTGGGGGCGGCGCCGTAGAGCATTTCCCTTGTGGGTCTACGTAAATATCAGCTCACGTGTGTCGGGTTTGCGCCCCGGACGGCCTGGAAACTGGGCTGGTCGGCATTTCTCACCAGCGCCGGGTGCCCCATCCCCCCGGATTTCCTGTAAGGCTTGGTGGGGTCAACGCACTTCATGCGGCTTTCCGTATAGAAAGCCGCACACGCTGCCATGGCTGGGGCCGCGCAGTAGGAAATCCGGGGTCCTTCGCGCTTTTTGCGAAGGGTGGGATACCACGAATCTCGATACCACTCGTCACGGGCTGGAAACTGTGCCCAGCAGGTCGATGGCTGCGTAGATTCGCAACGCAATACGCCGGGCGGCCGCCGGGCCGTTTTGTTCTTCTGTGTAATCGCAGATGTTTGTGAAGTCACGCTGTGCAAGTTCCGTCCAGCGAATCCGCATCAGCCGCGATACCGGCTATCCATAAGCTTACGGACTTCGTCATGCTCGACGAACTCGCCCCGGTCTGCTGCCGCGAGCGAAACCACTCATCGTAGTCCGCCATGCGCTCGACGGCTTCCACCACAAGAGAACTAGTGTCGCGGCCCTGTTGGGCAGCGAGCCGGGCAAGCTTTGTTTGCAGGTCGTCGGAAAAGTGAACTTCCATGCTATGAGGGTAGGAATGGCGGGGGCTGGTGTCAATTCATTTCCCCGGGCAGTTGTCCTCGCCTTCATTCCGCGCCTTCATCCTTTGACCGCCGCGCGAATCTTCGGGAAGCCCGACACACTCGCTTGCAGATCGGGTTGCTGCTCCAGCAGCTCCACCAGCTTGCGCGTGATCTTCTCGTCTGCCTCCGCAACCTGGTGCAATCCCACCGGGTAGCGGACCACGTACTCCAGGCCGGTGTCGGTGTACTGTAGCTGCCCGTGGGGCTCCGGCGCTTTCATTTGAATGTCAATGCGGCGTTCCGTTGTGCCCAGTTGCCGCTGCAGATCTTCTCCATAGGAGGCATGCACCGAATGGACCGCCTCCAGGAGTTGCGCCTCCACCTGCTTGTACTTGCCACCCGGGCTCAAGGCGATGGCCACCTCGTGCCAGGCATACTCCGACCCCGGCACCTGTTTGAAGAGCGGGGTGGTCGCTTGGAAGAGAACGGCGTTGGAGAAAACCACGATCCGGCCGGTAGGATACAAATCTACCCCTGTTCCCGCCAGTTCCATCAGGTAGAGGCGAACCAGCCCCACGTCGACGACATCGCCGGTCACCCCGGCGACGCTAATGCGATCGCCCACCCGGATTCCCCATCTGCCCACCAGAAAGAAATAGGCCGCGACGGAAAGAAGAATGGTCTGCAGGCCGACGGCCAGACCGGCGGTAATGAAGCCGGCAAAGGTAGCGAGCGAACTAAACTCGCTCACAAACCCAAGGATGAGCACGATGCCCATGCAAAAGCCGATCACAATCCGGCGCAGCAGAAGAAACTGCCGCCGCCGCCGCAGATCGGCGACATAGCGGAAGGTAATGCGGCGCCAGATCTCGGAAAGCAGGAGAATAATGCCGATGGCGAAGGCAATCGCCATTACCCGCAGGAAAATACTGCGCAGGATGACGTTGGATTCGTGGGCGACGGACTGCCGCCACTGCAGATAATTGGAGCTGCTCTGTTCCAGCAGGATGATCTCCTGGCTCAGGGGAAGCGTTGCGCTCGCGATTTGCTTGAATCGCGCGGCCAGGAGGTCGAATTGCCGCCGCGTCTGGTCAGAGGGCGCTGGCTGCCCCGGTTTCGATGGTGCCGGCGCCGTTTGCGTTGGGCCCGGGGGGCTATCGGAGGCGCTTGCCAGTTGCTGCCCTTGCTGAATGGTGGCCCGCAGAGTGGCTTGAAGCGGGCTCTTGAGTTGCAGCGCTGCTTGCTGCACGCGGGCTGTTTCCTGCAGCATCTGGCTGATCTGGTGCATGGCCTGGAGCTGCTCATAAACCGCTACCACTTCGCCAATTAAGCCGGTGGAGGCGGGCATCGCATCGGGAGCGCTGGTTGGCTTGACGGCGGTCTTGGCGGCGTTTGGGTTCGCTAGTTCCGGAGCGGAACGCCGCAGTTCGCTGATGCTGCCTTCCAGGCCACCCGTGCTGCTCTCGCCATTCGTGCTGATGAACTTGGCCATCTGATCGATTGCGTCGCGCATTGCGTTGCGCAGCTCCAACTCTCCCTGCGCGCGGTCTCGCTCAGCCGTCAGGTCTTGCAGCCTGGCTTTGCGGGCTCCCGCGATCTGCTGATCGAGAGCGCTGATCTGCGCCTTCAGCACGCTGATGCGGGCCTCCACATCGCTCTGCAGTTTAGCGATATTCTGCTGCGAGGTTGTCCCGCCGGCGCTGCCTTCGCTGGGCGGCTGGGCGGCGGGAATGAGCAGCGCTTCGGCCTGGGCAGATTGAAAGGCCAGTTGCGCGGCCTCGGCTGCCATGCTCTGCGCATTGAACTGGTACATGGTATCGCTGGGCAGGCCCACCGTCTGCACACGTGTCAAGGCATGCCTGTACCAGTCAATCACCGCGTTCAGATGATCGAGGATGGCATTGCCGCGCAATTCTGCCACTGCCTGCGCCGGGGCAGTGGCCGTCCCTGCGCAGGCCGCGGCGAACAGCGCAACCGCCAATACCAGCAACCGCCGCTTACACGCCAGATCAAGCCTGCTGGCTGACTCTCGTTTTTTCGTCGACTCCATATCCCTCAGTATCGGTCCTTTCGCCGGCATTTGTTAGCATGAGGTTTGGCTACCCGGCGACAGGTGCTTAAGCTGTCCGGCATGGCCGTAGCTTCCGCGGCCTTGGCCACTCTCGCCCAGCAACCCGCTCCGGCCGATTACACCATCGACATCGCCGCCTATGCACTCGAGGTCGCTCCGCGCCGAACCGTCAAGACAATTGCGTATAACCGCCAGGTTCCAGGTCCGTTGCTGCGGCTGAAAGAAGGTCAGCCGGTCACCATCAATGTCATCAACCAGACCGGCAACAGCGAAGTGGTTCATTGGCATGGTCTTTTTCTGCCCTCGGCGGTCGACGGCGCCACGGAAGAGGGCACGCCGCTGATCCCGGGCGGCGGCCGGGCGCGCTACACGTTTACGCCGCGTCCCGCCGGCTTCCGCTGGTATCACACCCATACCTTCGCCGGCAAAGATCTCCACAAGAGCCAATACACCGGCCAGCATGGCTTCCTTCTCATAGAGCCTCGCGACAATCCGGCGCAGCATGACCAGGAGATCTTCCTCGCGCTGCATGATTGGGACGGCGACCTCCTGGCGAACAGCGATGGTTCCATGGACCCGGTCTACGCCGTCTCTACGATCAACGGCCGCACCCTGGGCTTTGGCGAGCCGTTGCGGGTGAAGTCCGGCGAGCAGGTGCGTTTTGAAATCCTTAACTCGAGCCCAACCGAAGTACACTGGCTCGCTCTTGCCGGACATCGGTTCAAGGTCATCGCGCTTGATGGCAACCAGGTTCCCCAGCCGCAGACAGTCCCCATGCTCCGCCTGGCTCCCGCCGAACGCGTCACTGCGCTGGTTGAGATGAACCGTCCCGGCGTCTGGGTCATGGGCGAAGTCCGCAAACACATTATGGCTGCCGGTATGGGCATTGTGGTCGAGTACGCGGGAAGTAGCGAGAAGCCGCGATGGGACCAACCCAACCAACTTCTTTGGGACTATCTAAAGCTTGCCGCTACGGATCCTATCTCCCAGCAAGCCGATGCGATTACAATTCCGTTGGTCTTCGAATCGAAATTTGCCGGGCACGGCGCGATGGACCATTGGACCATCAACGGAAAATCCTATCCGGAGACCAACAGTCCCATCCTGACCGCCGGCCAACGCTATCGTCTGTCGTTCATCAATCGCAGCACCAACAATCATCCCGTTCACCTGCACCGGCACAGCTTCGAGCTTCGCCGCATGCCCGGTCATCCGGAAACTCACGGCATCGTGAAGGACACCGTGTTGGTTGACGCAGGCACTGAGGTCGATGTCGAGTTCACCGCGAACAATCCTGGACCGACGCTCTTTCACTGCCACCAGCAGAACCACATGGACGCGGGCTTCATGATGCTCTTTCAATATGCGTGACGTCTTCCCATGGCCGCTGTGGTGGATTGTCGCTCTGCTGGCCTTGGACGCGATCTGCGGTGCGCTCCCGGCTCGCGCCCAGGGCAACTACGAGATCCAGGTCTACGGCGCGGACACGGTGGAACCAAAGAGCACCATGGTTGAGCTCCATTCCAACTTCACCCCGGAGGGACAGAAGTACGAGATCGACGGAGTGTACCCCACCAATCATCAGGAACACGAGACGATCGAGATCACGCAGGGGCTCACCAGCTGGTCCGAAGTGGGTTTCTACATCTTTACCAGCGAGCAAAACGGCCATGGCGTGCAGTGGGTCGGGGACCATATTCGTCCGCGTGTGCGCGTGCCGGACTCGTGGCACTGGCCGGTAGGGGTCAGCTTATCGACGGAAATTGGTTATCAGAGGGCAGTGTATTCGCGCGATACATGGACCTGGGAAATACGGCCGATCGTAGACAAGTACCTGGGGCGCTGGTATTTGGCCGTGAACCCCGCGCTCGAACGTACCTGGCACGGTCCGGATGTCGCCCAGGGCGTCGGTTTTTCTCCGGGGGCGAAGGTTGGCTACGATTTCACCAAGCAGATCAGCGGCGGAGTCGAATACTACGCCGATTATGGCCGGCTGGGCGCATTCGATTCCCTGCATATGCAACAGCAACAGATATTTTTCGTCACTGACCTGAACGTTTCCCCCAAGTGGGAGATCAATTTCGGCGTGGGTGTCGGCCCTACGGCGGGGACAGACCACCTGATCGTCAAAGGGATTATCGGCCGCCACTTTTCCTGGAAAAAACCGTCGCCAGTGCAGTAATTCTCTGGGCTTTCCCCTGCTGACGAACCAATGAATACAGGGTTAGAACCGCAAGGAAAGGCAACTGAGGCCGCCGTCCATCTTCTGAAATTCTGACATCTCCAGCGCCAGCGGACGGAATCCACGACTGGCGAGTTCCGCTGTGAGCTGCGGATACCCGGCTGCAACCAGCACCCGTTCATTGACGCGGACGCAATTGGCTGCATAGCTCTCTTCCACTGCCACGCGAACCCGTTCGTAACTTTGGAAGAGTGGATTGCCTGCCATCTCTTCGATCACCACCAGCGTGTTGTTGCCGATGTATGAGATACCGCTCTTCAGGTGAAGAATGCTGCTCATTCCGCGCACATCGATCACGGAAGAGGAGTAGCCCTGACGGGCCAGATGGCCAGCCAACTGGCGGACGCCCACTTCATTGGTGCGATGCGATAGGCCGAGGAAGAAGTGATTTTCAGCTTCGCAGATGTCGCCCCCGTCCAGCGTCCCAGGCGCCTCAATCTCCAGCGTGGACGGAAAGAAGCTGCTGATGGTTTGGCGCATCGCAGCGACCTCGCCCCTGCGGCTGCGAGCTCCGGGCCGCGTCAAAATTGCGCTGCGCGCCGTCAGCACAGCGGTGTCTTCCACGAACGTCGAGTCAGGATAATCGACATCGGCGTCCAGAGTCGTGATCGTGAGGCCGCATTCCCGCAGTGCTTCGCAATAGCGTGCATGCTGCTGAAGCACTCCGTCAAAGCGCGGAACCCCCATGAGAACGGTGGTGAGCCCCTGGGCAAAATTACTTCCAGGGATGCGAACAATGGCATTCTTGAACACGAGATGAGTCCTCTTAGGCGATAGTTGCACAGTCTTGCGTTCAGCTTTGGCCCGGCTCTCGCAACTTCCAGCGCATCCATGCATACGCCGGAGCTGCCACCGCCAGCAGCGTCGCGGCTCGCAAAGCGCTGACCAGATCATCGTGCACCGCGGCGATGAGGAAGATGAGCGAACAAAGCAGCACCAGAACAGTGGTCACGGGGTAGCCCCAGGCGCGAAAGGGCCGTGCCATTTCCGGCTCGCGCCGTCGCAGAACCAGCACCGCGATGTAGTTGACGCAGTAGAGCATTGCAATCAGAATGGCCGCGATCGCAATGATGTCTTCGAGTTTGCCGCTGGCAATGAATATGGCAGCAGTCGCCGCCGAAAGCAGCAGGGCCGCCCGGGGTGTGCCGCCCGTGCTCACTTGCGCGGCGCGCTCGCTAAACAGCCCGTCGCGGCCGATCGCAAACAGAATGCGCGGCGCTCCCAGCAGCACTGCGTTGATCAGACTCAACAATGTGAGCAGCGAGAGCACAGTGACA
>Ga0182015_10002328_pt1 | contig 23329 bp, 23 predicted proteins | sample 712P3MmetaG_FD_120478 | JGI IMG/M metagenome (GOLD analysis project Ga0182015, IMG submission 120478) | Permafrost microbial communities from Stordalen Mire, Sweden - 712P3M metaG | ecosystem: Environmental > Terrestrial > Soil > Wetlands > Permafrost | place: Sweden: Stordalen | collected...
CGCACCGAGAGTCGCGGTGGTCGTCGTCGCGAGCCCGCTCCCGCCGCTCGCGCCACTCGTGCCGCCTTCACCGATCGCCCCACTCCCGCCCACCGTGCTCGTCCCGCTCGCGCCGCTCGTTCCGGTGATTCCGGTCACCCCGGTCGTCCCGCTGGCGCCACTGGCGCCGATGGCGCCACTCGTCCCCGTGGCACCGAGGGCTGCCCCAGAACTGCCCGGTCCGCTGCCGGTGACTGTGCCGGAGCCGCCGAGACCGGCATTGACGGCAGCTGGCGAGGGCGCGACAGCCGCGCCGGTCAGTTGCGTGAGCTGGCGCGCGTCGGCTGGGAGCCGTTCGGTAGTCACGGTGTGCGTCGGAGTGACCGCGGGCGGTGCCAGCGCGGCCTGACCTGCGGTCCCGATCGCCGCGACGACCGCGATGACCGCCACGACTTTCACGGCTGTGGCGGCAGTCACACCACCGATCACGCTCGCGCCGCCGCCAGCCGCGATGCCGCCGCCAGCCGCAACGCCGCCGCCAGCGCCTGCGCCAGCGCCAGAGGTCCCGCCAAAGCCGAAAAGCAAGCCGAGCTGCGCGAGCGGGCCTGATGGCGTAAGCGCAGCAAACTGCTTGTGCAGTCCTCGCAGCTCGCGGTGGTAGGTGCGACACGCACCACACTCGCGAATGTGGCGCCGTGAGTGCCCACTCATTCGCACGCCGCGGTCGGCGGCGCTGGCGAGCTCGAGGCGGATGTGCTCGCACGGCGCGTCCCGCGCCACCTTGAGGTCGACGAGCCCGGTACGGGCGCGCAAGAGGAGTGACTTCACCGCCGGCACGGAGATTCCGAGCGTGTCCGAAAGCTCGCGGTAGCTAAGTCCCTGAAGCTCGCGCATCAGCAAGACCGAGCGCTGCGGCGGCGGCAGCGTTTGAACGTCGGCGACCAGCCGCGCGAGCGCCTCACTGCGCTCGGCAACTGCCGCCGGCTCCTGCGCATTCGCGGCCGCGAGCGTGGGAGCACCGTCGGCGTCCAGCTCGGTCGCCACCGGCACTGGACGGCGAAGTTCATCGATGCAGCGGTTGTGCGCGATCCGGTAGAGCCAGGCGCGCAACAGGACTGGCCGATTGCTTGCGCGCAGTGCCTTGAACGCACGGACGAACACATCCTGCAAAGCGTCTTCGGCGTCGCTCGTTGAGTCGCGCAGCATCTGGCGTGAGTACGCGAGTAGCCGCGCGTGGTAGCGGTCATGGATTACGCGGAAGGCATCATCCGAACCGGCGCGGAAGAGCGATACAAGCTGCTCATCGGTGCGCAGACGCAGAAAAGCCGCCGAGCGCTTCGCCCGGCTGGCGTGGTTGCGCCGTGGGAGGGCTGATGCTTCCACTTCGCTCCTCTCGGTCCGTTATCGACTCTAACGCGTCTTGATCGCTGAAGTTCCGGTATCCGCGCGCAGCGGTAGGCTCGCCATTGATGCCGCCGCCACGCCGCAAACCGCAGTCCGCGGGCCGACGGACGACCTCTGCGACGCCACGTGCGCCGCGCGCCACCACCAGCCGCCGCGGCGCTCGCGGGCAGACAGCTGCGTCCGCCGCGGCCGCAACGCAGACTAGATGGAATGGTAGCTCGCCGTTTCCGCCGATCGCGGAGTATGCGTTCCTCTCGGACTGCCACACCGGTGCGTTGATCGCACCCGACGGCTCCGTTGAGTGGCTCTGCTTGCCGCGTTTTGACGGCGAAAGTGTCTTCGGCGCGTTGCTCGACCGCAGCGCGGGAGCCTTTCGTCTGGCTCCGTATGGCGTGGACGTGCCCGCCGGCCGGCGCTACATACCGGGCACCAACGTGCTCGAAACGACGTGGATGACGCCCACCGGATGGGCGGTGGTACACGATGCGCTGACGATTGGCGACTGGCACTCCGATCACGAGGCACGACAGCCGTATACCCGCCCGCCGACCGACCACGACGCCGACCACATGCTCGTGCGGACGGTCGAGTGCGTCCAGGGGGAGGTTGCGCTCGAGTTGGTGTGTGCGCCCCGTTTCGTTTACGGCCGCGTGCCTGCTCGCTGGACCGCCTCGGCGGAGGAGCCCGAGTACGTGCTCGACGCTACCGACGGCGCCACCACGATGCGGCTGATGAGCGACATGCGGCTGGGAATCGAGGGTGCCGACGCGCACGCCCGTCACACGCTGCGCGAGGGCGAGCGGCGCTTCTGTGCGCTCGCCTGGGTGCCCGCCCCATCCGGGCCTTGGACTTGGGGTGAGGCTGACGCGCACATCACGCGAACAGCGCACTTCTGGCGTGAGTGGCTCGCCGCCGGCAGCTACCCCGACCACCCGTGGCGCGCCTACCTGCAACGCTCGGCACTGGTCTTGAAGGGGCTCACATACGCGCCGACCGGCGCAATGGTCGCGGCGCTCACGAGCTCGCTGCCGGAAACGCCGGGCGGCGAGCGCAATTGGGACTATCGCTACTGCTGGATGCGCGACGCTACCTTCACGCTCTGGGGGCTGCATGCCCTAGGCCTCGATTGGGAGGCCAACGACTTCATGGAGTACCTCGCCGACCTCGAGCGCAACAAGGACGGCTCGCTGCAGATCATGTACGGGATCGGCGGCGAGCGGAACCTGCGCGAAACAACGCTGCGCCACCTCAAAGGCTATGAGGGCGCGCGTCCGGTACGCAAGGGGAACGGTGCGTACAACCAGCGCCAGAACGACGTCTTCGGCGCAGTTCTCGACTCCGTCTATCTGCATACCAAGCGCCACGACCACATCCCGGATCGTCTGTGGCCAGTGCTCACCGATCAGGTCGAGGGAGCACGGCGCGTGTGGCGCAAGCCCGACCAGGGAATCTGGGAGGCGCGCGGCGCGCCGCAGCACTACGTGTCTTCGAAGCTGATGTGCTGGGTGGCGCTCGACCGCGGCGCTCGCCTCGCGGAGCTACGCGGCGAGCCTGACCTTGCGCGAAGCTGGCAGCAGGTCGCGGATGAGGTCCATGCCGACATCCTCAAGCGGGGCGTTGACAAGCGCGGCGTCTTCGTCCAGCACTACGACACGGACGCGCTCGACGCCTCGAACCTGCTCGTGCCCCTCGTGCGTTTCCTGCCTGCTGATGACGAGCGCGTGCGCGCCACCGTGCTCGCGATCGCCGACGAGCTGAACGACCACGGACTCGTGCTGCGCTACCGCGTCGACGAGACCGACGACGGTCTGCACGGCGAGGAAGGCACGTTTCTGATCTGTTCGTTCTGGATGGTCTCGGCGCTGAGCGAGATCGGCGAGCGTGACCGAGCGCGCGAGCTTTGCGAGCAGCTGCTCGCCCACGCCTCTCCGTTGCAACTCTATGCCGAGGAGCTCGACGCGCGTAGCGGGCGCCACCTGGGGAACTTCCCCCAGGCGTTCACCCACCTCGCCTTGATCAACGCCGTCACGCACGTGATCGAAAGCGGTGGCTGAAAAGTAATGTGCGCCTGCTGCGCACGTCGGTCTTCCGTGCAATCGTTCAAATAGATGTCCGAACTCGACGTGCCTGAGACCGCGACGACGGCCGGTGCCGAGGGCGCCGAAAACGTGGTTGCGCTCCGACGCGCCGGCGCCATGGATCCATGGGCCCGGCCGCGCCCAACCGCGACGCCTTTTGACGATCGCGTTGCTCGCAGCTCCCCGTTTCCCGCTATTGCCGACTACGCTTTTCTCTCGGACTGTCACACCGCTGCGCTTGTCGCCCCGGACGGCACAGTCGAGTGGCTTTGCCCGCCGCGCTTTGACTCGCCGAGCGTGTTTGCGGCGATCCTCGACCGCGGTGCGGGTGGCTTTCGTCTCGGCCCGGCCGGCATGGGTGTGCCTGCCGGTCGGCGCTACGAGCCTGGCACCAACGTGCTGGAGACGACATGGCAAACCCCCACGGGCTGGGCCGTCGTACGCGACGCGCTGATCGTCGGCCACTGGCGTGAGCGCGAGATGGGCGCGGCAACCGCCCACACGCGTCCGCCCGCTGAGCACGATGCCTACCACGTGCTGGTTCGCACGATCGAATGCTTCCACGGCACGATCCAGGTCGAGCTGCTTTGCGAGCCGATGTTCGACTACGGGCGGATCGCCGGCGTGTGGAGCCCGGTCGAAGGTGATCCGCAGGCGTTCGATGCGACAGGGAGCGGCCGCACGCTGCGACTGGTAAGCGATCTACGCCTCGGCCTCGAAGGTGGGTCGGCGCGGGCGCGCCACCGCCTCGTCAAAGGTGATCGCCGCTTCTGCGCGCTGTCGTGGTCGCGCAAGCTGGACGGTCCGCACAGCTTTGAGGAGGCCGCGCAGAGCCTCGAGGTGACGGCCGAGTATTGGCGCAACTGGCTCGATACGGGTCGTTTCCCAGACCATCGCTGGCGCGCGCAGCTGCAGCGATCGGCGCTGGTCTTGAAGGGGCTCACCTACGCGCCCACCGGGGCGATCGTGGCAGCAGCGACGACGTCACTGCCCGAGACGCCGGGCGGCGAGCGCAACTGGGACTACCGCTACACCTGGATGCGCGACGCTACGTTCACCCTCTGGGGGCTCAGCGCCCTCGGGCTGAGTTGGGAGGCCGACGACTTCATCCAGTACGTTGCCGATCTCGAGCGCAACCCCGACGGCTCGCTGCAGATCATGTACGGGATCGGTGGCGAGCGCGACCTGCCCGAGCGGGAGCTTGACCACCTAACCGGCTACGAGGGATCACGGCCCGTTCGGGTTGGCAACGCCGCCTACGAGCAGCGCCAGAACGACGTCTTTGGCGCCGTCCTCGACTCCCTCTACGTGCACACCAAGCAATACGGTCACAACTCGCAGCGCCTGTGGCCGGTGATCGACGCGCAGGCCGAACGGGCCGCCGCCGTCTGGCGTGAGCCCGACCACGGGATCTGGGAGTCGCGCGGCGATCCAGCGCACTACGTCTCCTCCAAGCTGATGTGCTGGGTGGCGCTGGACCGCGCCGCCCGACTTGCTGCCCGGCGCGGGCGCGACTCACTCGCCGACCGCTGGCGCGCGGTCGCCAACGACATCCACGCCGACGTCTGCGAGCGCGGCGTCGATGAGCGCGGCGTCTTTGTCCAGCACTACGACACGGTTGCGCTCGACGCGTCGAACCTGCTGATTCCGCTGGTGCGGTTCCTGCCCGGCGAGGACCCGCGCGTGCGCGCCACTGTGCTTGCAATCGAACGGGAGCTCGGCGAGCAGGGGTTGATCCTCCGCTACCGCACCGACCAGACCGACGACGGCCTCGGTGGTGCGGCGGAGGGCACCTTCCTGATCTGCTCTTTCTGGATGGTCTCAGCGCTGCTGGAGATCGGCGAGCGGGCTCGTGGCCGGGCGATGTGCGAGCGACTGCTCGCACACGCATCGCCGCTCGACCTGTTCGCTGAGGAACTCGATGCGCGCAGCGGCCGCCACCTCGGCAACTTCCCCCAGGCCTTCACCCACCTCGCGCTGATCAACGCCGTGCTACACGTGATCCGCGACGAGGAGTCGGCACCGCTCGCCTCCTGAAGCTGGCAGCAGGACTAGACTGGCGCCCGCGGCGAGCGCCCTCCGAGCCGCGGATCGCATCGTGCCCTACTTCAAAGACGAGCAAGAGGTTTACCGCTACCTCGGAGCGCTCTTCGGCAACCTCCTCGCCGACGAGGAGCTGGCACCGAAGTTCGCCGAGGCGAACACGATCGTGCAATATCAGTGCCGCAACCCGACGTCGCAGATCACGATCAGGCTGTTAACGGCGGAGCCGCTGCAGGTCGATTTCGCCCAGAGCGAGCTCCAACCCGAGGTCGTGATGGTGATGGACGCCGACGTCGCACACCGCTTCTGGCTCGGCAAGGTCAACGTCACCTTCGCGCTCGCGCGCGGCCAGATCAAGACCAAGGGTCCGGTGGCGAAGATCCTCAAGCTCGCGCCGCTGGTCAAGGCGGTCATACCTCGCTACAAGGCGCAGCTCGAGGCCGCTGGGCGGCACGACCTCGTCGAGGCCTGATCGTCTGGCCGGCGTCGCCGTGGGTAAGCTTTCACTCTTGGTGACCAAGACGATCGAACGCTGGATCTGCGAATCATGCGGCTACGTTTACGAGGTCGCGACGGGCGACCCTGACGGCGGTATCCCTGCGGGGACGGCGTTTGAGGACATTCCTGACACGTGGTTTTGCCCGGTCTGCGGTGCCCGCAAGCGCGACTTCACACCCTACGAGGACTGAGGGTTCGGTGATCGCCTCGCGATGAGCTCCCCGCGGGACAAGGACGGGGATGGCCTGCCGTCGCGCAAGACGGACAAGTCCCGAGCCGATCGCCGCGCGAGCACCGACCAGCTCGACCTGCCGGGCGTGCGGCAGGCTCTCCTGCGGCTGACTGGCGCCAAGCTCTGCTACGGCAAGCCAATCGAGCTGGAGGGACGCACCGTCATCACCGTTTCGAGCGTCCGCAGCGCCGGCGGCTTTGGCTTCGGCAAGGCGGCGGGCGATGTCGAGCCGGAGGGCCCGACGGGCGCTGGTGGCGGCGGTGCGATCGAAGCACGCCCGGTCGGTTTCATAGAGATCGGCCCCGAGGGTGCACGATTTCAGCCGATCGACGACCACCGCCTACCGCTGGTCGCGATCACCGGCGGCGCGATCGCCGGATTGACCCTCGCACGATTGCTCGCGCGCCGCCGCCGCCGCCGACTGATGCCGCTACGCCCCGCGGCGCGATTGCGTCGCTCAGCACCCGCGCAGCTGCCCTACGCAGCCGCGAGCCAGGGCTCGTAAGCAAGCGCCTCTGAGGCCTCCGCTAGCGTCGCTCGCGTGATCGCCGACAGCGCCGGAAGCGTCGCGACCTCGACCTCGCCGAGTCGCTCGATCAGATCGCGGTTTGAGCGCGCGACCGCGTCGGGCACCGCCGGCCAAGGTGTCAGCACGACAGCGCGCACGTCGAGCCCCGCGTATCGCGCCGCTTCGAGGGTGAGCAGCGTGTGGTTGATGGTCCCGAGTCCATAGCGGGCGGCAACGATCACCGGCCAGCCGAGCTCCTGCGCGAGCCGGCGAACGTCCCAGGACGCGCTGAGCGGCACGAGCAGGCCGCCGATCCCTTCGACCACGATCGCCTCCGCGGCTGCTGCCGCCGCGCGCAGCGAGTCGAGAATCGGCTCGAGCTCGAGCGGACGTCCCGCCAGCTCTGCCGCGAGCGTCGGCGCGACCGGGGCTTCGTATCGTGCCGGCGATACCTCCTCTGGCCGCTCGCCGCTGACTGCCCCGAGCAGCTCGTGGTCTGGGAGCTGACTGAGCTCCTGCGCCATCGGCGCTCGGCCATGCGAGGGCGGCTCCGTGGCGCCGGTGAGTACCGGCTTGCGCACCTTTACATCGACGCCGCCTGCAAGGAGTCCCGCGGCGATCGTCGCGGTCAGGATCGTCTTACCGACGCCGGTGTCGGTCGCCGTGACGAAGCAGGCGCGTGTCACGGCCCCGAGTGCCGGTTAGGCGGCGTGAGCGACCGCGGCGTCGCCGTCGTCGCGCGAGCGCTTGCGCTTCTTCTTGCTCGACTCCCCAGATTCGGCCGATACAAACCCCATCCGGGTCTGGCGTATCGCGCCGGCTATCACGCCCGCGGCGCGCGTGAGCTCGCTGGCCGTGTGTGATGCCATCAGCGTCACGCGTAGCAATGAGCTTCCGGCCGGCACCGTTGGTGGGCGAATTGCTTGCACGAAAACGCCGTGTGCCAGCGCCGCCACACTCGCGGCAACGGTGGCCTCGGCGTCACCGATCACGAGCGGAATGATCTGCGTGTGCCCGGCGGGGACCTCAGCTCCGGCGCTCGTCAGCTCGGCGCGCATCAGCGCCGCGTTGGCCTGCAGCTTCTCCACCCGGCGCGGCTGCTCGACGAGTAACTCGAGCGCGGCGAGCGCGCCGGCCAGGGCGGGGGGTGGCGGAGCGGTCGAGAAGATCAGCGTGCGCGCGACGTTGACGAGGTAGGCGACGATCTCGCTCGAGGCGCAAACGAAGGCACCGTAAGAGCCGAGTGCCTTGCCGAGGGTGCCGGTGACCACATCCACGCGATCCTCGAGGCCGGCTTCGGCGAGCGCCCCCCGACCTCCCGGCCCCATTGCACCGATCGCGTGCGCCTCATCGACGACGACGCGCGCGCCGTGGCGCTCGGCGAGCTCAACGATTCCGCTCAGCGGCGCTAAATCGCCGGTCATCGAGAAAAGCGAATCGGTGACGATGACGCAGCCGGGCGGAGCCTTCTCAAGGCCCCACGCCAGATGATCGAGATCGCAGTGCTGGTAGACGAAGGTTTCGGCCCGCGCCAGCCTGCAGCCATCGACAATCGATGCATGGTTGAGCGCGTCGGAGAAGACGATCGAGTCGCGACGGGCCAGCGCGGAGATCACCCCGACGTTTGCGAGATAACCGGAGCCAAACAAAACGCAGCTCTCGCTGGACTGGAATTCCGCCAGCCGCTCCTCGAGGGTTCGGTGAATCGTCATCGTGCCGGACACCAGTCGTGAGGCGCCGGCGCCCACGCCCCAGCGCATCGCCGCGTCAGCGGCGGCCTCGCGGACGCGCGGGTGGTCGGCGAGCCCGAGATAGTTGTTCGAACACAGCAGCAGGACAGGCCGACCGTCGAGCAGCACCTGCGGCCCCTGCGGGCCGCTGATCAGGCGAGTCGAGCGGTACAGGCCGAGATTCCTGAGCTCCTCGAGCGCCGCCTCGATGTCGTTCATGGTGCCGGCTCCGTTACGCGCGGCGGCGTGGGCGGGCGGCGGCTGCGCGCCTTGCGCCTATCGGCATAGTGCAGTTGTGTCGAGGGATCCCACAAACGCACGTCCAGCGACACGGGCGGGCTGACCGCGAGGTGCTCCTCGATCACGTTGGGGGTTTCGCCCTCGAGCCAGCCGGAGCGGTTGTCCGGACGCGGGTTGGTGCCATTGTCTGGCTGGCGCGCGACGTTCAGCCCGAGCTCCTCGAACATCGCGCGATCCTCCTCGGGTTCGGCCCCGAGCGCGGTAAGGAAGTTGCCCATCATCACGCCGTTGAGGCCTGCTTTCACCGCCAGCGGCTGCAGCTCGCCGAGGTTCTCAATCCGCCCGCCACATAGGCGAAACAGCGCCTCGGGCAGGATCAGGCGGAAGATCGCGACCCATTTGACGGCCTCCCACGGCTCCATCACCACGCGCTCTCCGAACTTCGTACCCGGGCGAGGGATCAGGAGGTTGATCGGCACACTCGTGGGGTTGATGGCGGCGAGCTCGAAGGCCATCTCGACCCTTTGCTCCTCGGTCTCGCCGAGGTTGAGGATCCCGCCGACGCAGGTCTCGAGGCCCGCCTCGCGAACCGCGTCGATCGTACGCAACCGACCTTCGTAGCGCACCGTCTCGGAGACCTCGGGGTAGTAGCTGGCCGAGCTTTCGACGTTGTGATGCACGCGCTGGATGCCGGCCTCGCGCAGTTGCTTGGCGCGCTCCACGGACATGTGGCCGATCGACGCGCAGCGCTTGAGGTTGGTGTGCTCGGCGACGAGCCTCGCGCCTTCGAGCACCTTCTCAAAATCGCGCTTGGATAGACCCTGGCCCTGGGCGACCATGCAGAAGCGGTGCGCGCCGGCATCCTGCGCTGCGTAGGCGTGGGCGAGCATCTGCTCGGGCTCCATCATCGCGTGCATTGGCGTATCGGCCTCGGCGTAACGCGATTGGGCGCAGAAGCCGCAGTCCTCGGCGCAGCCGCCCGACTTCGCGTTCACCAGCGAGCACATGTCCGTCGAATCGCCGAAACGCTCGACGCGCGCCTCCCAAGCCCGTTCCACGAGCGCTTCGATCTCGGCGTGGCTGACGATCCGGTCGAGGCGCAGCGCCTCCTCGCGTGTGATCAGTGGCGGCATCGGTGAGACCTGAACCCTACGGCTTGACGTGGACAAGAGGCGGCCACCTCGGGCCGGCCCGGAGCGCTGGCGCTACTCCAGCACGATCAGTGCGTCGCCCTCGTTGACGGACTGACCCTCCTCGCAGAGAATCTCGCTCACCCGCCCACTCTCCTCGGCTTCGACGGGCAGCTCCATCTTCATCGACTCGAGGATCGCTACGGTGTCGCCCTCCTCGACCTCGTCGCCGACGGCGCAGGCGATCTTCCACACGACACCGCTGATATGAGCCTCGATCTTGTTCATCGTCTCACCTCGGCTGGGCGTTGCCGGAGCGGACAATAGCTCGCGACGCCGACACGGCCCCGGCAACGATTGTGATCGTCACCGCGCGCAACGAGGCGCCGGGCATCGCCGCCACGCTGGCGGCGCTCGCGGAGGCCTTCCCCGCTGCGCCGATAGTGCTCGGCGACGACGGCTCGCGCGATGGGACAGCCACGCTCGGCCGCCTGCATGGCGCCGAGGTGGTCGACGGCGGCCGATCTCGCGATCGCGGTATCCGCCGTTGAGACGTTCTAAGCTGCGCGCAACGTCGTAGCGGAGGTGGCGCAATCAGCGCAGAGCTTGCAGAACTAAAGGAACAGGTTTACGCCGACCCGCGCCCGAAGGAGTACTTCGATCGCTTCCACGAGCGCGCGCGCACGCACGAGCCGAGCTTCGTCTACGAGCTGGTGCGTCTCGTGACCTCGATTTACGCCTACGTGTTCCTACGCGCCCGTGCGCTCGACGTGGCAAATGTGCCAGAGCGTGGTGCCGTGATCCTCGCTGCCAACCACTTCTCCTTCATGGACCACTTCCTGCTCGGCTCCTACCTGCGGCGCAAGGTCCGCTTCATGGCCAAGTCGCAGCTCTTCACGGGCGCCATGGGCTGGGTCTTCGTGCAGGGCGGTGTCTTCCCGGTGCGCCGTGGCGCGCGTGACGAGGAGACATTCATCACCGCCGAGGCGATCCTCGGTGGCGGCGGCGTCGTCGCAATGTACCCCGAGGGCGGGCGATCGCGCACGGGCGAGCTGCAGTCACGCGCGAGGCCCGGCGTCGGACGGCTCGCACTCGAGAGTGGCGCGCCCGTAGTGCCGGTGGCGATCGTCGGCTCGGCGAAGATCCGCAACTGGAAGCGTCTGCGCTTCCCGGCGGTCAGCATCGCCTACGGCGCCCCGATCCGCTTCGCACTCGAGCCCGAGCCGAGCCGTGAGCGCCAGCAAGAGGTGGCCGACGCGATCTTTGACGAGATCAAGACGCTCTACGCTGAGCTCAACCGGCGCGGTCGGCACCGGGCCGCGGCACCGCCAGCGGGCCCGCGCCAGCAATGAGCTCGCGGCGGCAACGGACCGCCGACTCCGCGCCCTGGCGCGTCGGCGCCGTGCAGCTCAACTCGACCGCGGACTGGAACGCCAACCTCGAGCAGGCCGACCGGCTCACCCGTGCCGCGGCTGCTGACGGCGCCACTCTCGTGCTCCTGTGCGAGAAGTGGAGTGCGCTCGGGACTGCCGAGCAGCTTCGCGCCGGCGCCCAGACGCTTGACGGCCCGGCGATCCAATGGGCGCGCGATACGGCGCGCGAGCTCGCGATCGACCTCGTCGCCGGCTCGATCTGCGAGCTGGGGGACAACGACCAGGCCGACGACCCCACGAGCGACGGCGAGCACGCTCGGCGCCTCGCCAACACCTCGGTCCATGTTGGTCCCGACGGCGAGATCCGCGCGATCTACCGCAAGATCCACATGTTCGACGTGACGGTCGACGGCGTCGAGTACCGCGAGTCCGAGCACGAGCAAGCCGGCCAGGAGATCGTCCTCTCGCATAGCGCCGCGGGCATCGGACTGGGCATGACGATCTGCTACGACGTGCGCTTTCCCGAGCTCTACCGGATCCTGGCGTTGCGTGGAGCCCGCGTGCTGCTCGTGCCGTCGGCGTTCACGCTCGCCACCACGCGCGACCATTGGGAGGTTCTGCTCCGCGCGCGGGCGATCGAGAACCAGGCGTTCGTGATCGCCGCAAACCAAATCGGCAGTCACGCGCCGGGGTTGCGCAGCGGCGGGCGTTCGCTGATCGTTGATCCCTGGGGGGTGGTGCTCGCGCAGGCCTCCGACGCCGTCTGCCAGATCACCGCCGATCTTGACCTCGCGCGACTCGAGCAGGTCCGTGCCGAGCTGCCATCACTGGCGAATCGTCGCCCGCAGGCCTACGTTTGGCCGGCAGCGGAGACTGCCGAGCGTTGACGCGCGAGGCTCCAGTCGAGGCGATCTGATTCACTGCGCTAAATGGAAGGTGACCCTGTGAAGCGACTGATGTGGTCGGGCCTCCTCGCCGGAATCGGCTTGCTCGCGACGATCGTCACGAACCGCGCCGCGGCCGAGGTGTGGCGGCGTGTGTTCGACGAGGAACCCCCCGAGTGAGCGAACCCGTGGCGCAGGGGACGTCGAGCAACGGCGCGAGCGCTGCTGGCGCCTACGGCGACGAGTCGGCCGGCTCGATCTCCGCGCTCGCCGCCGGCCGGCCGGAGTTCGTTGTCGGCGCAGCGTTTGCCGGCGGCCTCGTCCTTGCGATTCTTGCCCGACGTCTTGCCCGCTGAATCCGAGGAGCCGCAGAATCTCGCTCAGGCGATCGCCGAGATCTCCGAGCGCGCGTCGCTGCTCGTTCGCGAGGAGATCGAGCTCGCGAAGGCCGAGATCGTGGCGAAGCTCACCAAGCTCGTCACCGGCGCGATCGTTGCCGTTGCCGCTGGCGTGTTCGTGCTCACGGCGCTGTACTTCTCGCTGCACGGCCTGGCCTGGCTCGCGTGGTATGAGCTGTTCCCCGCCAACCAGATCTTCTGGGGCTACTTCGTGGTCGCCGGCGGTCTGCTCTTGCTCGGCCTGTTCGCTGGCCTGATCACGGCACGCCTCCTGCGTCACGGCTCGCCGCCGACGCCCACGATGGCGATCGACGAGGCGCGCAAGATTCGCGACACGGTAGGCGCAAAGGATTCTGAGAGCTGATGGGGGATCGCAGCCCGGAGGAGATTCGCGCCTCGATCGAGGAGAACCGCAAGGCGCTGGCGGTGTCTCTCGACAAGCTGCGCGGCGAGGTCGCCGAGATCACCAACTGGCGCAAGCAGCTGACGGTGCACCGTCGTGAGGCGATCATCGGCGCGGTGATCGCGGGCTTTCTCGCCGGTGGTGGCCTCACCGGCTTTGGGCGTAAGCGCAAACGCCGCCGCTAACCCCGCCCGCCCCGCCCGGCGCGGCGCGGCCCCCGATCCGAGCGCGGTCAGTCCTGCAGTAGTCGCGCCGGTATACCCCCGACGCCGATCAGCCCGGGACCGGTGTAGGTACCGATGACCGGTCCGACCTCGGAGACGAAGACCGGCTCGCAGCCGAACATCTCGCGCCCGCGGGCAACGAGCGCCTCTGCCTTCTCGGCCGCCTGGATGTGCTGTACGACCCAGCCGTCGGCGCCGTCCCCCAGACGCGAGCGCATGTACTCGACCATGCGCTCGAGCGCCCGTCCGGAGGTGCGCACGCGCTCAACCGGCGTGATCTCCGACTCGACCGAGAGGATCGGCTTGATCTGCAACGCGCCGCCGATCCAGGCCTGGGCGTGCCCGAGGCGTCCGCCTCGCTGGAGGTATTCGAGCGTGTCGAGGCAGAACCAGATCTGCAGGGCGGCGCGCGCGTCGCGTGCTCGCGCGAGCACCTCATCCACGGTGCCGCCCGCACGTGCCGCGGCGGCTGCAGCGAGGATCACGCAGCCGAGGCCTCCGCCCGCGGTCGCGGAGTCGAACACCTCGATACGCCCGCCGGTCCGGTCCTCGGGGAGCATCGCTTGCGCCTGGAGGGCGGCACCGTGCGTCCCCGAGAGAGCCGCCGAGAGGTGGATCGAGACGATGTCGTAGCCCGAGGCGAGCAGTGGCTCATACACGCTCATGAAGTCCCCGATCGAGGGCTGCGACGTGCTCGGTAGCTCGCTGAGTGTTCGCAGCTGGCCGTAGAACCCGGCGTAATCGGTGATGTCAAGCTCGCGGCGCTGGTCCTCGCCGATCCGGACGTAGAGGCTCACCTCGGCGATTTCGGCTCGCTCGATCAACTCGCGCGTCACGTAGTGGGTCGAGTCGGTGACGATCGCGACGGGGCGCATCAGCGCCGGACACTACATGGGCAGGGCGTGGCGCCCTCGCTCCCGCGCGGCCCCGCGGCGCGCCCTCTCAGCCGCCGGGAAAGGCCGTCGCGCGCACGCGCCAGCCGCGCGGCAGCTCCGGCAGTCGCGCTTGCGCGCGCTGCTCGGCAGCGGAGGACGTCGAGGCTCGGACGGCGAGATGCAGGCGATAGCCCGGCGGGGCAACCGTTGCCAGGCCGATCTGCGGCACGCTGTCGAGGTCGTGGTAGATGTGGGCGTCCAACGGCTCTGAATCCCAGTGCGTGGCGCCGACCTGGCGCGCCGCGAGCTCGATCAGCCGCTCGGCTTCCCAGCGCTTTGTCGTGCGCAGCAGCTGCGGGTTTGGCGGTGCGAGCAGCAGCTCGAGACGCCACTGCACGGGCGGGTCGCCTGCGTTTCGCTCACGCCAACTCTGCTCCGGCGGCCGGCGGCGGCGCAGCGGCACCGGCAGGTTGGCCGGCGGCCACTCCGCCAGCCCGCTCGGATTCAGCTCGCCGGCGCTGTGGTATTCACCGCGCCCCCAGCGGATCTGAACCTCGGGCGCACGTGCTCGTCCCCAGGAGAGCGCCGCGTTGAGCGTGAGGCCCTCGAACGCCGGTCCGTCGATATCGCGCGGCCGGCGCGTCCAGCGTCCGCCAAACGTCGCACACAGGTAGGACCCGTCAGGACGGTGGCGTTCCACATCGAACGAAGCCTCTTCCTCCTCGTAGATGTGGACGACGCCAGTGCGGCTGTCCGTTCGGTCGCGGTCTTCGATCAACGATCAGTGCTGGTTCTCGATCTGTAGCGTGCCGCCGTTGCTCACGGCTGGCGCCGGCAGCGGCTCCGCCGCCTCATCGACGCCGAGCAGCTCGGCAAGCTCCCCGGTTTCCAGCATCTCGAGCACGATGTCGCAGCCACCGACCAGCTCGCCGCCGACAAACAGCTGCGGGATCGTGGGCCACTGCGAGTACGCCGAAAGCTCTTGGCGGATGCGCGGATCCGGCAGGATGTCGACCGCCGCGAAGCGGACATCCAGCGAGCGCAACGCACCGACCGTTCGCGCCGAGAAGCCGCAGGCCGGCGCCTCGGGCGTGCCCTTCATGAACAGGATCACCTCGTTGTCGTGGATCGCGCTGGTGATCGCCTCGCGAATCGGGTTGTCTTGCTGATCGTTCATCTTTTCCTCACTCGCTGTGTGTCGTCAGTGACAGGGCGTGTATTGGGCCGCCGCCGATCTCCTCGCCGAAGACTCGGTAAACGAGGCGGTGCTGTTCGATGCGCGAGAGGCCGGCAAAGCTCGGCGCGACGACCGTGGCACGAAAATGATCGCCGCCGCCGGTCCAGTCCTCAACCTCCGCTTGAGCCCCAGGAATGGCGGCCTCAATGCGCGATTTGATATCTACAGCGTCAGGCACGACAGAAAAGTTTAGACCAATTGATCGCCCAATCCGGCCTCGCTATACTTTCGAAAGCAATGATTACGATTACCGATAAAGGCGCCGACAAGGTCCGCGAGTTCCTCATCGCACAGGGTGCCGCCGAGGGCGCTGCGGGGCTGCGGGTCGGGGTCCGCGGCGGTGGCTGCTCCGGCTTCCAGTACCAGCTCGCCTTCGACGAGCCGCACGCTGACGACACCGTCTTCGAGGACCACGGTCTCAAGCTGCTGGTCGCGCCGGCGGCGCTCGAGTACGTCGACGGCTCGCAGATCGACTACGTCGACGCGTTGACCGACGCCGGCTTCAAGGTCGAGAACCCGAACGTCGTCGCGGCCTGCGGCTGCGGCTCATCGTTCCGGGTCGCCGGCCAAGAGTCATCCTGCTCGCCGGTTTAGCGCCAGGCGAATTTCGCGCTGCGGCCTGTGTGGGTCGCACGCGCGTTCTTCCCGTCCGTGCGCGTGGGAGGCGTGGACTCACGATGCGCGTCTCCCAACACGCATCGTGAGTCGCGCGGCGACTGCGTAGCTGGACGTGGTCGGCTGTGACACGCGTCACGGTAGGCGGCCCGTGCTGCCTCGCTGTGCGCGGCATACGTCACGGCCGCTTTCAGATCCAGATCTCGCATCACCCTCCTCCTACGCCCCTCCTCCTCGACTCTTCCTCTCCTGCTCACAATGCAGTGTGCCTTTGCCATATGAAGGCCTAGCGAAGGCGTCTTTGCGCCAGCATTAAGCCGTTCGTCCCGTCCTTCACACGCGCCGGGGACTCCGCCGGGCTGAGCTGTAGGGGGAGCCCGCGGTCGCGGCTACTGCGGCGCTGCGTCGATTGCGCCCCAGAGGTAGTGGCAGGCGAGCGTGCGATGGGGCCGCCACGCTTCGGCGATCGCGATCACCTCGGCCGGCGTCGGCAGCGCTTCGAGCCCGTAGACGATCTGGATGCCTTTGCGGATGCCGAGATCCCCCGGTGCGAGGACGTCGGGACGGGCGAGCTGGAACATCAGGAACATGTGCGCGCTCCACTCGCCGATGCCCTTGACCGCCACGAGCTCGGCGATCACGGTTTCGTCGTCGAGCTGGTCGAGGCGGTCGAGCTCGAGGCTGCCGCTGAGGACGTGCTCGGCGAGCGAGCGCAGGTAGAGGACCTTTGCCCGCGACAGCCCGGCCGCCGCGCGCAGCTCCTCGGGGTCGGCGTCGAGGATCATCTGCGGCGTCGGTGGCTCGTCGCCGAAGTGTCCGAGCAGGCGCAGCCAGATCGACTGCGCTGCCTTCGTCGAAAGCTGCTGGCCGCAGATTGTTCGCACCAGGCCGGCGTAATACTCCGTCGGCCGGCGCCCCCGCCGTGTCTCGAGTGGGGTGATCGTCGGCGCGAGCCGGTCGATCAACGCCCCGAGCACCGGGTCGGCGGCGCTCAGCGCTGCGCTGGCGGCGTCCATCGGCCGCCTACTTTCGTTTGGCCGCGTCGAGCATTTCCGCAATCCGCGTCAGCTTGACGCGCGGCCGTCCACTGCTCTCGCCGAGCTGGCGCTCGTGACGGTCGATCCTGGCCCACCCGGGATAGTCGACGACGGCCGGCTGGAGCTCGCGGATGAAAGCTTCGAGCGCGGCGTCGCCGATCGGCGCCGGATCCAGCAGGCGCCCGGCGGCGAAATCTTCGAGCAGCCGGTCGACGGTCTCATTGGCGTCCTTCTTGTTCGTGCCGATGACGCCGCTGGGACCGCGTTTGGCCCAGCCGACGACATATTCCCCGCGCCGCACGCCCTCCTCGCCGAGGACCCGTCCGCCTTCGTTTGCGATCACCGAGCGGTGCTGATCGAACGGCACGCCCGGGAGTGCGCTGCCGCGATAGCCGATTGCGCGGAAGACGGCGTGTGCCGCCACGCTGATGCGCTCATCGGTCGCGCGCGAGCGCAGGCTGCCGTCGGACTCGCCGTAGAGCTCGTTGCGCGCGAGCGTCACCGACTCGACCTGGCCGGTTCCTTCGAGGGCTAGCGGTGAGAGCAGGAAGCGCAGCACGATCCGCCGTGGCTTGCCGCTCAGCGGACGCGCGGCGTACTCCTGCAGGATCTCCGCGTTGCGTCGCGCGGTCGCGTCGGCCTGCGGATCGTGGCCCTCGCCGGCCAGCGCCAGCTCCGCGGCGTCGACGACGACGTCGGCGGCGCTCAGCTCTCCGAGCTCGAGCAGCTCGGGGTTGGTGAACGCGGCCTGCTCCGGACCGCGACGGGCGACCACGAGCACCTCTTTGATCTCGCTCGCCGCGAGCACCTCGAGCGCATGATCGGCGACGTCGGTGCTGGCGAGCTCGTCGCGTGTCAGCAGCAGCATGCGCGCAACGTCGAGCGCCACGTTGCCGGCGCCGACGACGATCGCGCGCTCGCCCCGGAGGTCGAACTCGAGGTCGCGGAAGTCCGGGTGCCCGTTGTACCAGCCGACGAAGTCGGTCGCCGCGTAGCTGCGGTCGAGATCCTCACCCGGGATCTCCATCGCGCGGTCGACGGGCGTGCCGACGGCGTAGACGATCGCGTTGTAGTGCTGGCGCAGGTGCTCGAGCGTCAGATGCTCGCCGAAGTCGACGTTGCCGAAGTAGCGCAGGCGCGCATGCTCCGCGGTGCGCTCAAAGATCCGGTCGACCGACTTGATCTTGGGGTGGTCGGGGGCGACGCCGGCGCGAACGAGCCCCCACGGCGTTGGCAGCCGCTCGAACAGGTCGACGTGCAGTTCGGGCGCACTATGGCGCAGGAGATGGCCCGCGGTGTAGCTGCCGGCCGGCCCGGAGCCGATGATTGCGACCCGGACGCGGGCGTCGCCCGTGTCGTAGGTCGCCCCACTCATGCGACGCCGGAGAGCGGCTCTGCGGCGAGCGCTTCGCCGTCCAGCGCAGCAAGCGCGCGGGCCACGGACATCGCGATGCAGCTGAACGTCGGCGTGTCTCGTCGCGTGTAGAGCGAGGATTCAGTGGTGCGCAGGCGCTGCACGAGGTCGAGGAAATCGGCGGGCTCGTCAGTCTCGAAGGCGACCACGAACTCCTGATCGTCGAGACCGAACGAGTAGGAGGTGTTGAGATCGATGTTCGGGTACTCGCGGCCGATGCGGATGTGCTCCTGCATGATCCTGTAGCGCTCATCGCGCGCAAGCGTGTACCACTCGCGCGTCTTGACGAACGGATAGACGAACAGGTATTTCGAGTGAGCTGGGCGGACCTCGAGGCGTGACTCCTCGGAGTACTCCGACGGCTTGGTCATCGCGAGGTAGGAGTAGGGGATGCTCGCCCACTTCATCAGGCCGGTTTGCCCGAGCACGACGTGGAACTCGTGGATGCGCTCGAGGTTGATCGACTGCGCGAGCAGCAGCAGGTCGACGTCGCCGCGAGTGCCGACCGTCGAGAAGCAGCGCAGCAGATGATCGCTGCCAAAGTCCTCACACGCCGCAATGAACTCTCGCTTGTCCTCGGCCCGCCGCGCGGCGTCCAGCCGACGCCACTCCGGGTCGACTTTCACGAACGTGTACTTGACGAAATGACGAGATGGCATCGGGCGGGCGAGCTGCTGCTCCGCAGGCGCCGGGCTGGCGATTATACGCTGGCCCAGAGGCCCCTCAGCGGCGGCCAAGCGGCAGGCGAACTGACGAGCGGCGGCAGTAGGATTCGCTGTGATGCGGATCGCGCTCGTCTCGCCGTACTCCTGGAGCTACCCCGGCGGTGTGACGCGTCACATCGATTCGCTCGCCGAACATCTCCGCGCCGCCGGACACGACGCGCGCATACTCACCCCGGTTGACCCCGACGACCGGGCCAGCGCGCACCTGCACCGCGGTGCACGGCCGCAGGCGCGTGAGCTTGCGAGCCATATCGTCCCGCTCGGGCGAACCATCGGCTTTCGCGCAAACGGCGCGGTTTCGAACCTCGCAGTGACCCCGCGAGCAGTCTGGACGTTACGCGACGAGCTGCGCGATGGCGGCTACGACGTCGTGCACGTGCACGAACCGATCGCGCCGGTGCTCGCTTGGGACGTCCTTGCCTCCAGCGCGCTGCCGCTCGTTGGCACGTTTCACTGCTACTCGACCAACCGCCTGACGAATGGCTTGGGCAACCTCGCCGGAGCGAGCCGGCGCTTCAACCGCCTGGGTGTGCGCATCGCGGTCTCCGATGCCGCCGCGTGGACGGGCGAGCGCTTCTTCGGTGGTCGCTACCGCGTGATCCCCAACGGGGTCGAGGTTTCACCTGTGCTCGAGCGTGCCGACGTCGCGCTGCCGAGCGCCGCGCGACCGCTGCGGCTGGTGTTCGTCGGCCAGGCCGTCGCGCGCAAGGGACTGCCCGTGGCGCTGCGCGCCTTCGAGGCGTTGCGCGAGCACATCCCGGTGACGCTGACGCTGGTTGGTACAGAGGCGAGCGAGGTCGAGGCGATGCTGCTCGATCCGCGCGGCGTCAGCGCGCTCGGCAAGGTCGACGACGCCCAAAAGCTCGCGCTGCTGCGCACCGCCGATCTGCTCATCGCCCCGTCGCTGGGCGGCGAGAGTTTCGGCATGGTGCTGACCGAGGCCTTCGCCGCGGGCACTCCTGTCGTGGCCTCCGACATCCCGGGCTACGCCGACGTCGTGAGCGACGGCGTTGACGGTGTCCTCACACCGCCCGGTGACGCCAGTGCGCTAGCCGCGCTGCTGTTCGCGCTCGCTTACGACTTACCGCGCCGTGCCGCGATGTCGCGCGCCGCGCTCACCTCGGCGCAGCGCTACGCCTGGCCACGCGTTACTGAGCAGGTGCTCGAGGCCTACACCGATGCGATCGCCATCCCCGCGCCCCACGCACGAACCGAGCGATCCGCGGTGCGGCTCGGCCTGCACTCGGCGGACCCGCACGCACGCCACCTGCCGCGCCGTCGTCACCTGCCAAGTCTCGAGCGCGACACCCGCTCGCGGCGCGCGCGCGCGCTGGCCGTCGGCCGCCGCGCCTTGATCGCCGCGGCCGCGCTCGGTGGCGCGCTTGCGGCCGCGATCGCGATCCGCCAGATCGGCCCGGGGCTCATCGTCAGCAGCCTCCTCACGTCCCAGCCATCGTGGGTTGTGATCGGCCTCGCGCTGATGTGCGCCGCGATGGTCGCCCGCGGCCTCGCCTGGCACGCGATCCTGCGCGCCGCGCTGCCGCGCGCGCGAGTCAAGCGCAGCGACGCGATGCAGGGGACATTTATAGGCGTGCTGATGAGCGCGACGCTGCCGGCCCGCCTCGGTGAGCCATCGCGGTCGCTGATCGTGGCGCGCCGCGTCGGACGCCCGATCGAGACGCTGCCGGTGGTACTCGGCACGATCGTCTCGCAAACGTTGATGAACCTTTTCGCCCTGGCGATCCTTGGGGCCGTCATGTTCTCGAGCGTCGACATCTTCAACGCCCACCACGGCGTGCTCGTCGCCGCGGCGGTGGCCCCCGCGGCGCTCGTCGCAGCGATCGTGATCGCGCCTCTGCTCTTGGGTCGCGGCGGCGCGCCCTCGCGCTCGGATCGCCGTGCGGCCCTCGCCGAGCGCGTTCGCGGGACGTTGCTGCGCGTCCGCGCCGGCATGCGCGTGTTCCGCGAGCCCCGGCTGGCGACGGTGGCCGTCACTGCCCAGCTCGGCGCGTGGGCGCTGCAGTGCGCGTCGTGCTACGTCTTGCTGCTAGCGCTCGGCCTCGGCAATCGCGCTGGGCTCGCTGCCGCGGCTGCCGTGTTGTTCGCGGTCAACGTCACCGCCGTGCTGCCGGCGGCGCCTTCAAACATCGGTGTCTTCCAGGCTGCCTGCGTCGCTGTACTTGCCGGTGCCTACCACGTTTCCTCAGCCGACGCGATCGCCTACGGGATCATCCTCCAGGGAGTTGAGATCACGACGGCCGTCGTGATGGGTCTGCCGGCGTTGGTGCGCGAAGGGCTCTCGTGGCGCGACGTGCGCTTGCGGACAATGCACGCCGCTCCAGTTCGGCTGATCGTGCCCGAATCCCAGCGCATGGCGCGAGGCAGTGCAGCCGAAGCCTGAGCTCGCCTCGGCGTGGGTCTACATACTGCGCTGCGCCGACGGCTCGCTCTACACAGGTTGGACGGTCGACGTCGACCGTCGCCTCGCCGCCCACGCCGCAGGGACCGCCAGCCGCTACACACGCGCGAGATTGCCGGTCGAGTTGCTTGTCGCCTTCCCGATGACCGACGCGAGCAGCGCCCGCCGCGAAGAAGCGCGAATCAAGCAGTTGCGCCGCCCGGCGAAGCTCGCGCTGGCCGCGGGCGCCGAGGCCTAGATGTAGTTCCTAGGAGCGTTGGTCAGGCGGAGCTGCAAGGCGGCCCGCTGGTCAAGCGCCCGAGCTTGCTCGGAGCAAATCCTTCAGGTTCGTTTAGGAGATCCTGAGGGTCGGGATGCAGACTCGTCCCTGCGACACATACTCGCGCCTCCTCCCAGTAGCACGCCGACGCCCTGTACCCCCCGGGGCGTCGGTGCTTTAAGCGCCATCGAAGGTGGGGCAGCGTCGGCCGGCGCGCAGCTCGGCGGGTGGGTCGGGGCGCCGTTCAGGCGGCATCGCCGGCAACGAGTCTCGCGCCGCTCTCGTCTTCGATGACGGACGCCGGTTCGTCGGCAGCGAGCGCATCGCTGTCGCCACCGCGCGTTGGATCGCGCGGCGAGCCGGCGATGACGTCATCCGGCGGCGGCGCGCCCTTGGGCAGGAAGCCGGATTTCATGCCGAAGTAGACCGCCTGCGGGTGGTGGGCGATGATCGCGAGCGTCGACTGCTCCGGCTCGAGCGCCCAGCCGCTCGAGAGGCGCAGGCCGATCTGTGGCGCGTCGAGCAGGCGGAAGATCTTCTCGTGCTCTGACTGGTCGGGGCAGGCCGGATAGCCCCATGAATAGCGCCGGCCCCGAGTCGGCTCGATGCCGAGCTGCTGGCGCACGAGCGCGTGTAGCCACTCGGCCGATCCCTCGGCAGCCTGTACTCCGAGCCCATGGGTGAAGAGCTGCTCGGCGAACTCGCCGTCGCGTTCCAGTTGGGAGATCACCTCGGTCACCTCCTCGCCAACCGTCACCGCTTGCAGCGCGACGACGTCGAGTTCGCCGGTCTCGTGCGGGCGGAAGAAGTCGGCGAGGCAGATGCGGTCATGCCCCGGCTGGCGCGGGAAGACGAGGCGCTCGAGCACGCTCGAGCGGTCGGTGGGATCGAGGACGACGAGTTCGTTGCCCTCCGAGTAGCACGGGAAGTAGCCGAGTAGCGCCCGCGGGTGCAGGTAGGTCTGCTCGCGCCACATGCGCTCGAGCCGCGGCTGGAAGTTTTCCTCGACGAGCTCGCGCCAGGCCTCGTCCTTGACGCCGCTCCCACCCCAGTGAAGCTTGAAGAGCACGTGCGTGTCGAGGTGGGGATAGACCTCGGCGAGATCAACCGCGACCTCGCGCACGCCCCAGAATGGCGGCGTGGGAAGCGCGACATCGACTGCTGTGGCGGAGCGGACGCTCGCATCGTCGGTCGGCAGCTCCGCTGGCGCCGGCTTGCGCTCGCGCAGCGCCCGCGCGGCCTCGCGGGTTCGCGTGACGAGATCGGCGCGCTGCTCCTCGTCGATCAGCTCGTCCATTCGGGCGAGGCCGGCGAACGCGTCCTTGCAGTAGAACACGCCGGGCTCGTAGATCTCCTCCGAGTCAGCGCCCTTGGGGTAGAGGATCCGCAGGCCGAAGTCGCGGTTGATCGCGGCGCCGCCCACCAGCACGGGATAGCCAAGGCCGCGTTCGTGCAGCTCGGCGACACACAGCGGCATCTGCTTCGAGGTCGAGACGAGCAGCGCCGAGAGGCCGATCGCCGTCGCGTCATGCTCTTGCGCGGCTTCGAGGATCGCGCTGATCGGGACCTGCTTGCCGAGATCGACGACCGTGTAGCCGTTGTTCGTGAGGATCGTGTTGACGAG
>Ga0182015_10002331_pt1 | contig 23278 bp, 12 predicted proteins | sample 712P3MmetaG_FD_120478 | JGI IMG/M metagenome (GOLD analysis project Ga0182015, IMG submission 120478) | Permafrost microbial communities from Stordalen Mire, Sweden - 712P3M metaG | ecosystem: Environmental > Terrestrial > Soil > Wetlands > Permafrost | place: Sweden: Stordalen | collected...
CGCCGAAGAGGTGCAAAAATCCTTTCCTTTCGCGGCTCCGGCTGAGCCGGCCTCGAAATAAACGCTATCTCAAATACAAACTCCGTCACTCAAGAAAGCCTGGTTCCACCACGGACTGCTAAGTGCCGTGATCTACGAAATGCCCGACGACACATTGAAACAATACCAAATCGAGTCAAGATTAGAGGAGCGCTCTAATCCATTTGTTTCTCCGGACGGGATAACGTCCTTCCAATTTTCACGTGCTGCGATGGAGGTGTAGTTCGAACCCTTGAACGGTGGCGGAATGCTGTCGCATCCGACCGCACGGACGAGAAGAGAAATTACCCGGGGCTGGCGTTGTTGCTTGCCGATTCCTCGCCGGTAGTATAGTTTCCCTGTTCCGCCTTCGGGGGAAAATTCGAATGAACAAAGCTCCGCGGATTGGCGTCATTGGCAGTGCGAATGTTGACCTGACCACGTTCGGCGACCGATTTCCGCGCCCCGGTGAGACCATTTTTGGTCAGCGTTTTGATTTTGGATTTGGTGGCAAGGGCGCCAACCAGGCGGTGGCCGCGCGTCTTTGTGGCGCTGGCGTCGTGATGGTCGCCAAGTTGGGCAACGACTTATTTGGCGAAGCCACTATTAAAAATTTCAACGAGCTGGGAATCGATACTATGCACGTGGGCATCGTCGAAGGCGTTTCCAGCGGCGTCGCTCCCATCTTCGTGGAACCGAACGGCCAGAATCGCATCCTGGTAGTCAAAGGCGCGAACGATACCCTCCGCCCCGCCGACATCGATGCCGCTGCTGAAGCGCTGAGAACCGTCGACGCCATCGTGTTGCAATTTGAAATTCCTCTCGAGACGATTTACTACGCCGTGCAATTTGCCAATAAAAACAACATCCGTTGCATCGTCAATCCTGCTCCTGCGCAGCCCGCGAATCTGGAAGCACTCCGCACCGCCGACTATTTCATTCCCAACGAAAGCGAAGCCGAAACCATCACCGGCCTGCCGGTTCACTCCATAGACGAAGCCAAGCAATGTTCCGCAGCTCTGCTGCAAAAAGGCTTTGCCCGCGTAATCTTGACGCTCGGCAGCCGCGGTTCGCTTCTGGCCACGGAAGATGCCGCCGAGCTTTTTCCTCCGTTTGCGGTAACGCCGCTCGATACGACCGGCGCCGGCGACGCTTTCATCGGCAGCTTCGCCGTATTTCTCGCCGAAGGCCTGCCGGAGCACGAAGCGCTAACACGCGCGAACCTCTACGCCGCCTTGTCCACCATGCAAGTGGGCACGCAAAAATCTTTTCCGACGCGCGCCCTGTTCGAATCCGAATGGCAGAAGCGCCGCGCGACGCCTTGAACGCATTGCCCAGGGCAGGGAACTCCGCGCCACCAGAATTTCAACACACGGTTATTTCAGGAAAAGCATTTCGATACGAGGAGCCATCATGTTTGTTTTGCAAAGTTATCCCGCAGCCGTCGTTTTCTGTGTCATCACCATGTTCTGTTGGGGTTCGTGGGCCAACACCCAGAAATTGGCGCGCAAAGGCTGGCGGTTTGAACTTTTCTACTGGGATTACACCATTGGCGTTTTGCTCCTCACATTAATTCTCGGCCTCACGCTTGGCAGTTCCGGCACAGTCGGCCGCCCCTTTCTTGCCGATCTGAAGCAAGCATCGGGGTCCAGCATTTTCTCCGCGCTCCTCGGCGGCGCCATTTTCAACGCCGCAAATATCTTGCTCGTTGCCGCCATTGACATCGCCGGCATGGCCGTGGCTTTTCCCGTGGGCATCGGACTCGCACTGGTTTTAGGCGTGGTGGTGAATTACGTGGCGGATCCCGTCGGCAACGCGCCGCTTCTCTTCGGAGGGGTTGCGCTCGTCGTCCTTGCCATCCTCCTCGACGCCACCGCTTATCGCAAGATTCCCGGCAGCGTCGCTGGCGTCAGCTCCAAAGGGTTGGTTCTTTCCGTAGCGTGCGGCCTGCTGATGGGTTTCTTTTATCGCTTTGTCGCGGCCTCCATGTATCCGGACTTCACCCGACCCGCTCCCGGTAAATTCGGCCCTTACGCCGCTGTCTTTGTCTTCGCCGTCGGCATTTTCCTCAGCAATTTCATTCTAAATACCATCGTGATGAAGAAGCCCTTCATCGGCCAGCCGGTCGCCTTTTCCAGTTATTTCAGAGGCGATTTCCGCACGCATCTCACGGGCATTCTGGGGGGCATGATCTGGGGTGTAGGTATGTCCTTTAACATCATCGCTTCGGGTCTCGCTGGTTTTGCCATTTCCTATGGTCTCGGGCAAGGCGCCACCATGGTCGCCGCACTCTGGGGAGTCTTCATCTGGAAGGAGTTTCGCACCGCTCCCGCGGGCACCTCGAAACTTATCGGCGGCATGTTCCTCTGCTTCCTTATCGGCATCGTGTTAATTATTCGAGCGCGACTGTAACGGGCCCGTAACATGTCCGTGAATGGCGGCCGTCTTGAGCACGACCCACGCAAGTGGGTTGTCAGCGAGCGAATCTCCCATAATGAAAATAATTCACAAAAGTTTGTCAAACCTTCCACAGCTCTCTTTTGCCGCGACGCTACTTTGGCCTTGACACTCCAGCAAGCGGACAACTAACCTACGCACAATGATTTAGGGGTGATGCCGCTGAAAAACGTTTTTGTCGCGCCGCGTTTTTGGCGGAAGTCATGGCCGGCTTCCAAGGATTTGGTTTCGCGCTCTCCATCCCGTCGAGTGCAGGTTTTTCCGATTGATCTCAGCAATGATTTAGCGGCACCGAAGCGCTCAATATATGTTTCACTTTCTCTCAACGTAGTTGTAGAACTCAAATCTTGGGCCACCGCGCGTGTTTCAGAGCATGCGCGTCGCATTAGCAGCCGCAGGCGAAACGTAATCGCAGCACCGGGGTACTCGAAAGGAGTTCAGGTCATGAGGGTAAGATCGCTCTGTCTCGCATTCGCCGTCGCCGTTGTCGCCGTTCTAGTCAGCTCGTCCGCGCTCTACGGACAGGCGACCGGTAGCTTCTCCGGCACGGTCCTCGATAAATCCGGCTCATCGATCTCCGGAGCCACGGTCACCGCCACATCTCAGGGCACCGGCGTGGCTCGCGATTCGAAGACCGACGACGCCGGTCATTACCTCATTCCGCTGCTCCCCGTTGGCATGTACACCCTGCGCGTCGACTTTACTGGCTTTCAGTCCGCCGTATCCAAAGACCTGCGACTGCAAGTCGATGAAGCCCGCGAAATCGATTTCACTCTTGCTCCCTCCTCTCAGGGCACGACGGTAGAAGTCTCCGCATCCGCCGTGGCCGTGGAGACCACTAACCCCTCCCTCGGCCAGGTCATCACCTCACAGGAGGTCGCCCAACTCCCGCTGAACGGCCGCGACTTCGTCCAGCTCGCCACGCTCACCTCCGGCGCTACGGCAGAGACGAATCCCAATAGCTTTTTCACCGCCGCTTCCAGCAGCGAGGTCGCCGCACGCGGCTCCTTCTCTCTCTCCATTGGCGGTTCTCGTCCCAACAGCACGGACTGGCTCCTCGACGGCGTCGACAACAACGAACTCACCGCCGGCGGCATTGGCACCTTCTCCTCCATCGATGACATCGAGGAATTTAAAGTTTTGACCTACAACTACTCCGCGCAATACGGCACCCGCGCTGGTCCCACCGTCCTCGTCACCTCCAAAGGCGGCAGCAACGACTTCCACGGTTCGCTCTTCGAGTTTTTCCGCAACACAGATCTGGACGCCAAGAGCTTCTTCGCCACCACGCCAGAAAAGTTCAACCTGAACCAATTCGGCGGTTCCATCGGCGGGCCTATCCAGAAAAACAAAACCTTCTTCTTCGTCGACGGCGAACAAAAGGACCAGCTCCACGCCATCACCTTCGACGGGTTGGTCCCCAGCACGGCCATGCACACCAGCGCTGCGCAGCCGTACGCGGATTTCAGTGCCGACGCCTTCGGCAATCCGGTCTTCGGCACATACACACCTCCCAACCCTCCAGGTGGCCCTTCTGTCAGCGTCCCTACAATCACCAATCCCTATCTAGTCGGAAACTCGTTAAATCCTGCCAGCGCGAACAATGCCTATTTCCAGTGCAACGCTGGCACTGGCCTGCCCACCGCCGTCAATGCCAACGGTAGCCAGGTTGCCGGCACCCCCTGCGCCAAAATACCCGCCGCTTTGATTAACCCGCTCGGTGCAGCCTTGATTAATTTATATCCCCTGCCCAATGTCAACGAACCTACCTTGGGAATTAACTTCATTAACGAGCCCGTGCGCAGCCTCGATGAAACCAAGTTCGACATCCGCTTGGATCACACCTTCTCCAGCGCCGACAATATCTTCTCGCGCTTTAGCTACGATGACGCCGTCTCTTACGTCCCGGGTGGTGGCGGGCCTGGCTCTTTTGCCGAGGCTAGCGCCTTCGGCAGCAATCAGGGCATTATTAACCACGCGCGCAACATCGCAATTGGGGAGACCCACGTCTTTTCCCCCACGACCGTCAATCAATTCAGCTTCGGCTATAACCGCATTTTCGATTACATCACTTCTCAGGGCACGGACAGTTGCACTTCCGCCAACCTCGCCGGCATTGGCATTCCCTTCGCCAACCTGGGCTGCACCGGCACTCCGGGAAGCGAGAAGTGTACGCCCGGCGCCTATAGCTGCGGCTTGGTTTCCATCTTGCTTACCAACGGAGATTTCTCCCTTGGCGATCGCGGCTATACTCCGTTTCAAGGCGGCACGGACATCTTTAGCTTCACTGATTCTCTGGACTTGATTCGCGGCAAGCACGACATCCATGTCGGCGTTGACGTCCGCGCCAACCAGATGAACGTTGGCACCGAAGCCTTCCAGGATGGCTTCTGGATTCCTCTCGGCTTTTTCTCCGGTAATCCAATCGCCGATCTTACCCTTGGCTATACCAACATCTCCGAGCACGATCAGACTTTTGACGGCCCGGTCACCGGCCGTCGCTGGAAAATCGTTCGCCCCTTCGTCCAGGACGATTGGCGCATCACCAAGAATTTGACCCTCAATATTGGCTTGGCGTACGACCTGACCACGCCCATCAGCGAGTCCGCCGGGCGCCAGGCCGACTACATCCCGCCCACCACCGCCACGGGCGCGAATGCCGTTACCGGCGAGCTCCTCGTCACCAATGAGAATGGCGTCGGCAACGCCGCGGGCGTGCACATGGATTGGAAGGATCTCGAACCCCGCATCGGCGCCGCGTATAAGGTTCTTGGCAGCGACAAAACCGTCCTCCGCGGCGGCTTCTCCATCTACCACGATTCCGTCTGGAGCCAGGGCGCCCAGGGCCTTTGGCAGAATCCTCCCTTTTTCGCCGAGGGCGATATCGATCAGTTCGGCGGGTGCCCGGCCGCTACCCCAGCGGGCGGTACCCCCGCCTGCTCAACAGGCCCGGGCGGCGTTACCAGCATCTCCAACGGATTCATAAATTTTGGCAATACTCCGCCGACCCTTTCCACCTTCACGGGAACACTCTTTTACGAGCCCCAGGACTTCCGGCACGGACAAGTCGTGCAGTACAACGCCAACGTCGAGCGCCAGTTGCCAGGCAACGTCGTTCTCACCGTCGGCTATGCCGGTTCACGCGGCGATCACATCCTCGAAGCCGGTAACGCCATTGACACCAACGGCCCCTCCGCCTGCGGCTCGGTGAGTGGCTATACCCTCGGCTGTGCCGCCGGCGGCGCTCCTTTCGTGTCTCCCTATACCCCTCCCGGAGGCAACCCCATTCTGGAATTCGGGGATCTCGGCAAAACCAGCTACAACTCCCTGCAGATCAAGGCCGAAACCAAATCCGCCAGGCACGGCCTCTACGCCCTCATTGCCTACACCTACTCCAATACCTACGACAACGGTCTATCCGATGGCTTGGGCTCCGAATTGAGCGCCCCCTACTTCCCACTGCCCAATTGGGCCAAGCTCGATTGGGCCCCTTCCCAGATCGACCTCAAGCATAACTTTACCGCCAGCGTTATCTATGATCTGCCCTTCGGCCGCGGCAAGACTTTCGGCAACGGCTGGAATAATCTGACCAACTCGCTTCTCGGGGGCTGGCAGCTCACCCTCATCGAAAAAATTACCTCGGGCTTCGCCGTCCCGTTGATTGACAACGACAACGGCTCCGGCGTCTCCTTCAACACTGGTGGCAACGGCAACGCTTTCGATCGTCCTGACCAGGTTGCCGGATGCAACCCGTACGCCGACCAGACCAAGACCCAGTACATTAACAAGGCATGCTTTGTTCAGGCTCTGCCCGGGGAACTCGGCGACGCCAGCCGCGTTCCCGTGTTTGGTCCCGACTTTGTCAACACCGACTTCTCCGTCATCAAACAGTTCAAGCTCCCCTGGGAAAACATGGGCCTGAACTTCCGCACCGAATTCTTCAACCTCTTCAACCACGCCCAGTTCGGTCTGCCGGTCAATGACAGTAGCAACGCATTCTTCGGCTCCGTCAACTCCACCGTAAACAACCCGCGCCTACTCCAGTTCGCACTGAAGCTGACGTTCTAACCACACCGTCTGGGCGCGGAAACCTGCACAAGCAAGGCCGGCCCAACAGGCACTGTGGGCCGGCCAAAGTTTTGGTACTGAGTGCCTTGCCAGTTGCACTCATTGCCTCTTCTTCCCGGTACGAGGATCAAAGATTTTGCTTGATCGTGATGTACTAATCGGTTAGACCATCTTGTATATACTCAAAGCCTTCAGCTCCTCGCGGCACAAATTTTGCTAAGTCCATTAGAATCCGCACTTCCGACAAACAACGGGGTGGGGATGGGGATAGTCAAATGGTAATTGTTAACGTCAAAACTCAGTATTTTGTTGCGCTTGCGCTCTTGTTTGTCACCGCTACTTTCCCCGCCTCCGCGCAGCCTCGCCGCAAAGTCATCATCAATCAAGACTGCTCCGGACCAGGCGGCAGCAACATGCAAACCCTCCTCCTCCTAATCCAATCGCCGCAAGTCGAAGTTCTGGGCATCACGGTCGTCAGCGGCAATCAATGGCGCGACGAGGAGGTGGCCCACACTCTGCGTCTGCTCGAAATCATCGGCCGCACCGACATTCCTGTTTTCGCCGGCGCAGTTTTCCCGCTGGTGCGCACACCGGAAGAAGCGCGCCTCTGGCAAGAGCGCTATGGCAAGGTCGGATTTGCCGGTGCGTGGGATCCTCGCTGGTGGCACGAACCCTTCGTCATTCCCGAGCTTCCCGAAGGCACTCCCACGACGAAACCCGCGGCGGAAGATGCCACGCACTTCCTCATTCGCATGGTGCACAAATATCCGCACGAAGTGACCATTTACGAAGGTGGTCCGATGACGAACCTGGCGGTGGCCACCGCCATCGATCCGCAATTTCCAGAGTTGGCCCAGGAACTGGTGTTCATGGGCGGCAGTTTGCATCCCGTAACCGACGATCCGGAGTTTTCCAATAATCCGCGCCACGAATTTAATTTCTGGTTTGACCCCGAAGCCGCCGACAAAGTTCTCCGTGCCCCGTGGAAAAAAATCACCTGCACCTCCGTGGACATCTCCATAAAGACCAAACTCACGCCGGCGATGATCAAAGAGATTGCCACGGCGGGCACGCCACTCGCGCAATATGTCGCACGCTTTTTCCAGCCGGGCCTCGGCTCCGACTATATGTGGGACGAACTCGCCGCCGCTGCCTGGATTGATCCCACGCTGATCACCAAGCGCGACACCTTATATATGGCCGTGGACATAGATCACGGCGCCGCCTACGGCAACACCCTGACGTGGTCCGCAAAGGACAAACCAAAATTGTCCGTCCGACAGATAGAAGTTTTAGTTGACCTAGACAATAACAGGTTCAACCACATGCTCGTCGATTTGATGCGCGCCCCAACACCAGCGCCAGCGGATCGTTGAAGGAAAGGAGACCCGGGAGGAAGATTCAACAGAACGCAGAAATTGCAACGCGGCGTACTCCGAGCGAGAAATTATTCTGGGAGTTGCGACAACTCTTTTTCCGCTTGCGCATGCCCAGGATGCTGTTTGAGCAATTCCAGAAGAACGGCCCGCGCCTGCTGTGGCTCACCTTCGATGGCATAGACCCGGGCAAGGTTCAGATAGGACTGATCGAATGCGGGCGCGACGCGAATCGATTCCTCGAAGGATTTCTCGGCATCGTCTTTGCGACCGCTGCGTAGATACAGGATGCCCAGATTATTGAGCGCTTCAGGGTAATCGGGACGCGCCGCGAGAGCTTTTTGCAAAAATTCGTACGCCTGTTTCGCGTCATCGAGTTGCGCAAAAACCATGCCGAGGCCGTAGTTGGCTTCCACGTCTTGCGCATCCAGTTCCAGTGCGCGGCGGAACGCGTTTTTAGCATTTTCCCATTGCTTGCCTTGGCGGTACGCGTTTCCAAGATTGTCGATAGCAACGCTGTAGTCCGGGTCGGCTTTCAGCGCTTGCTGGAAATCTGCGACCGCTTCTTCCGTGCGGCCTTCGCGCGCCGCCAGAATTCCCAGATTATTCCAGGCCCTTGGGAGCGTGCCCGGATAATTCGCCTGTAGTTGCACTGCGCGTGCAAAACTCTTGCGCGCCTCCGCGGATTTCTGCTGCTGCAGATACACGCTGCCCAGCCCGTAGCTCGCTTCCGCACCGGAGGGATCATCTCGCAGCGCCAATTGAAAGAATGCTTCCGCTGGTACGAGATATCCACGCTCGAAAAATACCGAGCCATAAGAGAGATAGTTGCGGCCAAATTCGTAGTCGTCGCTTACCCCCGCAAAGGGCAGCGCTTTCGTGAGGCGCCCCGCGGCCGTTCGCGGAATATTGTGAATGTCCTTGTCCAGATTTTCTGGCGCAACAGCGCCCTGATAGATTTTGACGATGGCGCCCTGTTCATCGAGCAAGAAAGCAGTGGGAAGACTCATGTCGCGATGGCGGTCGAAGAGAGAGCGAAACAAAAGATTATAAATGCCAATCAGATCCGGACTGGGTTGCAATATTGGAAAAGTCAGTTGCCGAAAGGTTTCCGACGCCGTGTCAGATACGGAATGTTCACCGGCGTCGGCAATTACGGCCAGCAGTTGCAGCCCTGCGCCGCTCCATCGCGCGTGCCTTTTTTGGAAATCGAGCAATTCCTCTTGACCGCGCACCGAAGTGGCTGCCAAAAAGTAGAGCAAAACCGGTTTGCCGCCGAACAACGACAGCGTTTGCAGCTTGCCACTAAGATCGGCAACGGAAAAATCCGGCGCCGCGACGGGTACCAGAAGCCAAGTTTCCGCAGATTCCGGGCGTTCGGAGATTTCCGGAGCGCGGGTCGAACTCTCGGAATTTGCGGTCCAGCGGTGGGACGTCGCAACGGTCGTATGGGGCTTTTGAACGGTGTCCATGCGGAACGGTTCCACTCGGGAAGGCGGAGAGCCTTCCTCAACAAAAATACGGTGATTAAGCGGCAGATCACTGAGAGTTTGGACTAATCCGCCAGGCCAATGAATGGAGGCTTTCACTGGAGATTTTTGGTCGCCCAAACCGAAAAAAAGTTCTTTGCTGTGTTGCGCAAGAAATCCCGAGCCGGCCTGCACGAAACGTGTTTGGCTGCGCGAATCCGTTTCGACGGTGACGCTAGCTCCAATCGCGTCGCGGTTACTTTTTGTGCCTCGCAGACAAAAGACAATCGCGGGAGCGAGTTCGGGCTGAATATTTTTCAGCAGGCGAACCTGCGGGCTGCTGCGATTTTTCAGCAACACTTCGATTCTGCCGTCGTGATCGAAATCGGCGAGGGCGAAAGTTCGGCCGTCTTCGACAAAATCCAGTCCGAGAATCCCCGAGACGTCCGAAAACGTTCCGTCGCGGTTGTTCACATAAAAAACATTCCGTTCAAAACCGCTCCAAGTTCCATCTGAACGAATCAGCTCGTTGATGGCATTCCAACCCAGCTCGTACGCGCGAGTCGGCCGGGAGTTATTCGGCGAATTGGCCACCACCTGCCGCCAGAAAAAACTATTGAGATCTTCGCGAGCGGGGCCGGAAATCATGCCGTTGGTGATGTACAGATCCGGGAACCCGTCGTGATCGAAATCCCACGCGTCGCTGGACCACGCCCAGCGGCCGATCGCAGTTCCAGAACGCGCGGTGTCGTCGGCGAATTGGTCGCCACCCAAATTGCGGAAGAGCGAATTGCCCATGGCGTGTTTGCGATAGCGAGCGCGAACCTGCTCGCCCGCATTCTTCTGAAAAATATCCTGTTCCGAGATGCGTGTACCGGCGGAGGTCCACATGTCAGCGACGTAAAGATCGGGTCTGCCGTCTCCGTTGAAGTCCAGCCAGGAAACGCTCATGCCGGCGCCGACATCCTCAACTCCTGCAGCCTCCGCGATGTCGGTGAAGGTGCCGTCGCCATTGTTGCGGTAGAGATTCTTGCGACCAAAATCATTAGCCACATAGAGGTCCGGCCATTGGTCGCCGTTGTGGTCGCCCCAAGCGCAACAGAAGCTGAAGCGGTTGTTGTTGACGTGGAGACCGGATTCTTGCGTGACGTCGCGAAAAGTGGCGTCGTGTTCGTTGCGCAGCAGAAAATTTGGTGGGCCGTTCTGGGCGTCGAAGTAAGGGCACGGATACCGATATTGATCAGTTCCGTGATAATACGCATACAAACAGAAATAAATGTCCAGCCAGCCGTCCCGATCGTAATCGGCGATGGCGGCGCCCGTGAAGGTGCCCTGCGGCGGATTGGCAAAATTAAACGCGCCAGCCTTCTGCAGGAACTTTCCTCCGCCCTGATTCATAAAGAGGAGCGGGCCGTTGGCGCACACAACGATAACGTCCTGGCGGCCATCATTGTCGATATCGGCGAAAAGCGCGCACGCGGTGTTGTCGAGCAGGCCGATGCCGGAAGCTTCGGTGATGTCTTCAAAAGTGCCACCGCCGCGGTTGCGGTAGAGACGATTCGGCAGACCAGCGGGCTGACAGATGTATAGATCGTCAAAGCCGTCGCCGTCGACGTCGGCAACGGAGACGCCGTTGTGGCCGTAGATGTCGATGCCACAGGCACCGTCGAGCACGGTGCGCCAGTGGTCGGTTCCGGTTAGCAGTTGCTGCGCGAAAGACGCATTGCCCGCAAACGCTTGCGGCGCAATATCAGCGAAGGAGGGGACCACGGATCGCCCGCGCGCTCCGTCGAGAATTGTCCACCTGAAGAGGCGAAGTTCGCCAAGCGGCAACATTTCCCACTCAAGATTCCAGTTGCCAACTCGTTGTTCGCGGAAGAAACCCCCGCCGGTTCCGACCAATTCATAGCGCACTAGCGTTGCGAGTGAATGTGGCGTGCCGGACGATGATGGTTGGGAAAACAGCGGGCGGATACTGATTACCTGAAACTCCGCTGTGAACAATTGTGAGAATGCGCCCAGTGAAGATCGCCACTCCTGCAAGAAGGTTTCCGCGGGGATCACGGCGTTGGCTGCGAATTTCAAACGCTCCACTTTGAAAAGCGATTCTGGTCGCGTTGGCTCGGCGAGAATGGGCACCGGCGAGGTCGCCAAGAATTTCGCGCTCACCACTTTGCGAATAGCGTTGGTGTTTTGCGGTGACGCAAGGAGATCGGAGTGCCACTCTTTCAAGATGGCCGCGATCTGATCGTGATATTGTTCGGTCACAAAATCGTCAGATCCCGCCTGCACGTGTTTCAGGACACTGTCGAGTTCTCGAGTTTCCTGGTATTGCGGATGCAGATGAAATTCGGCAGGTGGAAGGGAATGCTGATTCATTACAGGCGATCCGAACGCAGAAAAGTGCAGATCGGCAGGAAGAAATGCGAGCGAAGATGCGCCCTGGCCAAGTTGGAAGAGGAGCTTGCGTCTACTGAGGTCGACAGGCGAATGATCCTTGCTGTGTTTGCTCAGTGCAACGCCCCCTGGATTTGGCCAAGTAGAAGTTCAAAACGTAACACCCGCGGCCAAAGCGGGTCAAGATTCCGGCCGCGAGCCGCTTGGCACCCCCGATCGCGGTTCCATGCGAGCACGTAGGCGAACATGGGGGGAACGGCGTGGCGAAGCTTGACCTGGCCGAATCTGTAATAGAATTCAGCGGAAGCTATGAAGATCGTGAGGCAGGGCGATGAAATTTATTTTGCGTGGGTGCATGGCGATGATGCTGTTTGGGTTGTGTGTTGGGGCGCTTAGCGCGCAAACGAAGCGCAAAGTGATTATCGATCAGGATTGCGCCGGCCCGGGCGGCACGGACATGCAGGCAATACTGGCGCTGGTTAATTCACCGGAGACGGATGTGCTCGGCATTACGGTGCTTACCGGGGACGCCTGGCGCGACGAAGAGGTGGCGCACACCTTGCGGATGCTAGAGATCATCGGACGCACGGATGTTCCAGTGTTGCCGGGAGCAGTGTTCCCGCTGGTGAGCAGCAAGGAGTACATCGCAAAGTGGGAGACTTTGTATGGGAAGATTGTTTACCAGGGAGCTTGGAATTTTTCGCGATTGAATGCCGTGCACGGACCGTATGAAATTCCGCCCATGCCGGAGGGCGCGCCTACGACGAAGCCTTCGGCGGAATCAGCGGGGCAATTTCTAGTGCGCATGGTGAGGAAATATCCGCATGAGGTGACCATCTATGCGGCAGGCCCCATGACGAATCTGGCGCTGGCCATGGCGCTTGATCCGCAGTTTCCTGAGCTGAGCAAAGAGTTGATCCTGATGGGAGGCAGCATCAATCCGCGAACGGATGATCCTGAGTTTTCTCTGTCGCCGACGAGGGAGTTTAATTTTTGGATGGATCCGGAAGCGTCGCATGCGGTGCTGCATGGGAAGTGGCCGCGGGTGGTGGTGACGACCGTGGATATTTCGGTGCAGACACGTATGGAGAGAGAATTGATCGACCAGGTGAGGAAGAGTCCTGAGCCCGCGGCACAATACGTGGCGAAATATGCGGATACGAATTATTTGTGGGATGAGTTGGCGGCAGTGGCGTGGCTGGATCCTTCGATCATTACCAAGTCGCGGAAGTTGTATCTGGACGTGAATACCGACCATGGCGCGGGATACGGCAATACGCTGGTGTGGGCCGCAGGGCACCAGCCGGGATTGGGGGAAGTGCTTGCGGAGGTGCAGGACGATTTAGACAAGCGGAAATTTTATCGAGAGTATGTGGAACTGCTGTCACGACCAACACCGGCGGCGAAGCAGCGACCGTAAAACTGAGGGCACGGGGTTGTTCTCGTACGGTGTTATCGAAGCGTATCCCCTGTAGGATAAATTTGTAAGATGGAAAGGAAGGATAGGACCATGGATGCGCATTCCCGCAAAGTGGTGCAAGAAAATCGCGACTTCACGATGTTTTCGTGGTCCGTGCAGGGCGCATCCCTGCCGATGCACATGAAGCGCGGCCAGGGAGTTTATTTTTGGGACGGTGACGATAATCGGTGGCTGGATTTCAGTTCGCAACTCATCAATCTAAATATTGGCCACCAGCATCCGAAGATGCTGGAAGCCATCAAGAAGCAGGTGGATGAACTGTGCTTCGCGGGCCCGAGCTTCGCGACGGAACCGCGCGGCCAGCTGGGCAGGAAACTTTCTGAAGTTACCGGACTAGCGAAAACATTCTTCACGCTGGGCGGATCCGAAGCCAACGAAAACGCCATGAAAATGGCCAAGCTGGTTACCGGGCGCAGCAAAATCATCACGCGCTATCGTTCGTACCATGGCGCGACCATGGGCTCGATGACCGCGTCAGGCGATCCGCGACGTTGGCCGGTTGAGCCCGGTATTCCGGGCATCGTTCGGGTGTTCGATCCTTACTGCTACCGCTGCCCCTTCGGCCAAAAAGTGGAAACCTGCCATCGCGAGTGCGTGTCGCACATTGAAGAGATCATCCAGATGGAAGGACCCACATCGATCGCGGCGATTCTTGTGGAGGGCATCACGGGTTCCAACGGTTTACTGGTGCCTCCCGACGATTACTATCCCAGGCTGCGCGCACTGTGCGACAAATATGGAATCCTGTTGATCGACGACGAAGTCATGAGCGGATTCGGGCGCACCGGCAAGTGGCTGGCGACGCAGCATTACGGCATACGACCAGACATCGTCACTTGCGCCAAGGGTTTGACCAGCGGCTACATGCCTCTCGGCGCGGTAATCGTTTCCGAGTCCGTCGCGCAATATTTCGAGACCAACATGCTGTGGGGCGGACTCACGTACAGTGGACATCCGGTTTCCTGTGCCGCGGCGGTCGCCAATCTGCGGATCTACGAGGAAGATAATATCTTCAGCAACGTTGAGGCGCAGGGCCGCTATCTGGCATCGCGTCTTACAGCCATGAAGCAGAAATATGCCTGCGTCGGGGACGTGCGCTGCAAAGGGCTCTTCAGTGTTTTGGAATTGGTGAAAGACAAGACCACGCGCGAGCCGCTTGCTCCCTTCAACGGTAGCAGCCCCGAGATGGCCAAGCTCGCCGCGCAGTTGAAGAGCAAGCACCTATACGCGTTCAGCCGGTTCAACATGTTGTGGGTGTGCCCTCCGCTGATCATTAACGAGGCGGAGTTGAGCGACGGGCTAAACATCGTGGAAGAGGCTCTCGCGATGGTATCCGAATCGCTGGTCGCTGAGACTGCTGCCGTAGCAGAGACGATGCGCTAGTTCCGTGCGTAAAAGTTGTAGAACGAACGCTTCGTGGAGTATGGCGACCGCCGGACATTTTGACAACGCTGGCGGCGCAAGTCGAAACGCTATACTGAGACATGGTCTCTAACTGGTGACGGAAGCCCTGCAGATCTTGTGACCGACGCGGAAATTCTTTTACAATCAAGGCGCATGGACTTCTGGTACGGATGTGCACCACGCCATCGCGCCTCGGGGAAAATTATGCTGAAACAATTAATCGTCGTAATTATGTGCGCTGCCAGCGCGCTCAGTGCCATCTGCACGCCTGCTACGGTCGCCAATGCGAACTTTGGTCCGTCGAACCCGTTTTACGCGCCGAGCACCTTGCCGTTCCATGCGCCTCCTTTCGACAAGATCAAGGATGAGGACTATCAGCCGGCCATCGAGGCGGGCATGGCCGAGCAGATCTCGGAGATACAAGCGATTGCGGACAATCCGGCGGCGCCAACTTTTGAAAACACGCTTGTTGCCCTGGAGAAAACCGGGCAGCTTTTGCAACGAGCGATGGCCGCGTTCGGCGCAGTTACCGGGGCGAATACCGATCCTGTTCTACAGAAAGTGCGCGCCGATGAGGCACCGAAGCTTGCAGCGCACCAAGATGCCATCAGCCTAAACGCAAAACTTTTTGCTCGCGTGGCTGCGGTCTACAAGCAGCGCGAATCGCTTAAGCTCGAACCGGAGTCGCTGCGGCTGCTGGAGGTTACCTACGACAATTTCGTCCGCTCCGGCGCGAACCTCTCGGATGTGGACAAAACCCAATTGAAGAAGATGAACGAGGAAATCGCCACGCTTTCGAATGCTTTTTCGACAAAGCTCCTGGAAGCCACGAAAAACGGGACCTACGTGACTAGCAAGAGGAATGCGCTTGCGGGGTTGAGCGACTCACAGATCGTCGCGGCCGCACAGGCCGCCCAAGGCCGCAAGCAGGAAGGCTACGTGCTATCGCTACAAAACACTACGCAGCAGCCGGATCTGGCCTCGCTCCGCGTCCGTGCGACCCGCGAAACCATCTTTGAGAAATCCTGGAACCGTGCCGAGCGGGGCGATGCGAACGATACGCGCGACGTAATCTCCCGCATGGCACAGCTGCGTGCACAGCGGGCGGAACTGCTCGGCTATCCGAACCACGCGGCGTGGGCGCTGGGAGACCAGATGGCAAAGACACCCGAGGCGGCCCTGAAGTTCATGGATGCGCTGGTGCCCGGCGCGACCGCTAAAGCAGCGAGCGAGGCCAAGGATATCCAGGAGGTCATTGACGCGCAGAAGGGCGACTTCACTCTCCAGCCCTGGGACTGGAACTTCTATTCTGAACAAGTGCGCAAGGCGAAATATGATCTGAACGATGCAGATGTCAAGCCGTACTTCGAACTCAACAATGTGCTCGAGAACGGGGTCTTCTTCGCGGCTCATCAGCTTTACGGAATCACTTTCAAGGAACGCAAGGATATCCCGGTTTATCAACCGGAGGTTCGTGTCTTTGAGGTCTCGGACGCGGACGGCAAGGCGCTGGCGCTTTTCTATTGCGATTATTTCAAACGCGACAATAAGAACGGCGGCGCATGGATGGATAACTTAGTGACTCAGTCCAAGCTTCTGGGCTTGCTGCCGGTAGTGTTCAATGTCGCGAATCTGCCGAAGCCAGCACCGGGCGAGCCGGCGCTCATCAGCTTTGGAGACGTGACGACCATGTTCCACGAGTTTGGCCATGCCCTGAACGGCATGTTCGCGGACACCGAGTATCCGAGCCTGTCGGGTACCGCAACCGCTCGAGACTTCGTGGAGTTTCCTTCGCAATTCAACGAGCATTGGGCCCTCAATCCCACTGTCTTCACCCATTACGCCAAGCATTACAAGACGGGCGAGTCCATGCCGGCCGAACTGGTAGCCAAGATCAGGAAAGCCGCGACCCTCAACCAGGGATACGCGCTAACGGAGTTGGTCGCGGCCGCCGAGCTTGACATGCAGTGGCACACGCTTCCAGCCAGCACACCGCTGCAGCAGCCGGACACCTTCGAGAAGCAGGCGTTGGAAAAGACCCACCTCCTCCTGAGCGCCGTGCCGCCACGTTACCGCTCGAGCTATTTCAGCCACATCTGGGGCGGAGGCTATTCCGCTGGCTATTACGCCTATCTTTGGGCGGAGATGCTTGATGACGATGCCTACCAGTGGTTTGAAGATCATGGCGGTCTGACGCGCGCCAATGGCGACCGGTTCCGGCTGATGGTGCTGTCGCGCGGCAACACGGAGGACTTGGAAAAGATGTATGTAACCTGGCGCGGCAAAAACCCGACCGTCGAGCCGATGTTGAAGTACCGCGGCTTGTTAGAGTCCGGACACTAAAACCTTGAGCCTGCATAGGGTCCTCCGGCGTGCAGTGCGCACTGTCGCGCTCTCGTGCCGTTGACCCACCATGCAACGGCGGATTGTTGGGTATGCAAGGAATTCCCGAAAGGGCGACGACGTTTCCGTGTCCCATCTATAAGTTCACGTGCGACGTGATTTAGCCGCGCGCCACTGCTTATGGCCGTAGACCACACCCACCGCGGGCATTATTCAGGGGTGCATTGGAAGATTTTCTTGGAGATCAGGCCAGCTTCGAGCAACTTGACGAACTCTTGGGGGGGAACCGGCCGGCTGAAATAGTAGCCTTGCGCTTCGTCACAGTGGAGAGCCTGAAGAAATGCCAGCTCTTCTTGCGTTTCCACGCCTTCGGCAATGACCCGCAGCTTAAGGCTTCGGCCCATACTAATCACTGCGGTCACAATCGCCGTATCGTCGGGCGTGGTGGTGATCTGACGGACGAACGACTGGTCGATCTTCAGGGCATCGATCGGAAACTTCCTCAAATAGCTCAAGCTGGAGTAACCCGTCCCGAAGTCATCGACCGCAATCCTTATCCCACTGGCTCGCAGTGTTCTAAGCACAGATACAGCTGACTCGGCACGCTTCATAAGAACGCCTTCCGTCAGTTCCAGCTCAAGAAACCTGGGATCCAGACCAGTCTCCCTGAGGACCGTGAACACACTCTCAAGAAAGTTGTCATCTCGGAACTCCATCGCTGAGATGTTCACCGCTATGCTCGTTGGAGCCAAGCCTGCATCCATCCAGGCCCGAGCTTGCTTGCACGCTTCACGTAGAACCCATTTGCTAATCGGCAGAATCAGGCCGCAGTCTTCAGCGACGGGAATAAATTCTCCCGGAGAAACCAACCCTCGCACGGGATGCGTCCACCGTATTAATGCTTCCGCGCCGGTAATCTCTCCTGTTTTCAGGTTGATCTTCGGCTGGTAATGCAGCGCGAATTCCTGCCGTTCCAGGGCACGTCGCAGGCTCTCCTCGATGGATTGCCGCTCGACGGCCCGGACGTTCATGGCGGGTTTGAAAAACTGATAGCTCTGACGCCCGTTTTCCTTTGCCTGATACATCGCAGTGTCCGCAGTCTTGATAAGCGTCTCCGCATCCAGGCCGTCATCGGGGAAGATGCTCACGCCAATGCTGGTGGTGACGTGGAGATCGTGCTGGTCTATGGAATGAGCTTCCGCAACGGCCTCCAGCATTCTTCTCGCCGTAATGGCGGCATCTTCTGATTGTTCCATTTCCGAAAGCAACACGACGAATTCATCGCCACCCTGCCGGCTCACCGTGTCCGAGACGCGTACGCAATCAATTAGCCGTTTTGCGATGGATTGCAGAAGTTTGTCGCCGATCGCATGTCCCAAGGAGTCATTGATGTGTTTGAAGCCATCCAAATCCAAGAATAGTACCGCGACTTTTTTCATGTGACGCGACCCCAAGATGATCGCTTGGCTAACCCGGTCGTTCAATAGCATTCGATTGGGTAAGCCGGTCAGAAAGTCGTGCTGGGCCGAATGAATCATCTGCCGCGCCATCGCCCGGGCCGCGCTCACGTCGCTAAAAACGATGACCGCTCCGGTAACCTGCCCTTCACGGTCATGGATAGGGGAGGCGCTACCTTCAATCGGAATTTCATATCCGCCGCGCCGGATGAGAATACAGTTGGGCGGTAAGTGTACGGTTCGGTCTTGACTAACCGCCAACTCCATCGGACTCGGGATGGTTTCGAGAGTCGTGGCGTCCAGGATGCGAAAGACTTCGGCCATGGGCCTGCCTGCCGCTTCTTCCGACGGCCAACCCGTCATTTTTTCTGCGATGAGATTGAGGAAGCTTATATTCCCCGAGATATCCGTGCAAACAACCGCGTCGCCGATGGAGTTCAGGGTGACCTGGGCGCGTTCTTTTTCCAAAAACAACGCTTCTTCCGCAATCTTGCGCTCCACGGCATAGCGCAGGGATCGCAGAAGACCGCGCGCATCGATTTGGCCCTTAATCAGATAGTCTTGCGCTCCTTCTTGCAAGGCTTGCGCGGCCACCAATTCGTCATCCAAGCCCGTCAGCACCACCAGAGGGACACGAGGCGCCGCTATATGGGTCCGCCGCACGGCGCCCATTCCTTCAGCATCTGGCAGCCCCAGATCCAGCACGATAATATCAACGGCGTAGCTCGCAAGATACTTCTCGGCCTCGCTGACGCACTCCACGTGAATCAATTCGGTATTGTGTGAGCCCTGCTCGTTGAACATCTCGCGCAGCAAACGGGCGTCTCCGGGGTTATCTTCAACCAGGAGAAGTACCTTGATCGATTTCTTGCTCATTCACCTTACCTCTTATGTTGCGGCAATTTGACCTTTGTCAGCCAGAAATCATTGATGCTCTTCACCAGGTTTTCGAACGCGTCCAACTGCACCGGCTTGGTGAGGTAGCAGTTCGCCTGGAGTTGATAGCTTGTGACAATGTCCGCTTCCGACTCGGAAGTGGTCAGGATAACTGTAGGTATCGTCTTCAGATTGTCATCCTCCTTGATTTGAGCCAAAACCTGGCGGCCATCCATTCTGGGGAGGTTTAAATCCAGCAGGATAAGATCCGGGCGAGGAGCATGGATATGGGCCCCTTCGTGTCTCAGAAAGGCCATGGCCTCGAATCCGTCAGAGGCCACGTGCAAATGGATTTCCATATTAGCCTCGCGAAAGGCTTCTTTTGTCAGTCGGACATCACCGGGACTATCTTCGACTAAGAGAACCTCTATGGGCATACCATCTCCTCCGATGATCTTCATGATCTGCTCTCGCTTCCTGCCAAGCCAAATCGAAATGTGGAACCCTGTCCGGGCTGTGATTCGACGGAGATGCTGCCTCCGTGCCGCTCGACAATCTTCTTGCAGATGGCGAGTCCAATGCCCGTTCCGGCGTACTCTTCCCGTTTGTGCAGCCTCTGGAAGATGACAAAAATCTTTTCGAAAAATTGCGAGTCAATTCCGAGTCCGTTGTCTCGCACCGCAAATATCCATTTCTTTTCGACATTCCTTGTGGCGGATATATGTACCTGCGGAACTCCGGGGCTTTGGTACTTGATGGCATTGCCGACCAGGTTCTGAAACAACTGGATCAGCTGCATCTCGTCTGCGAGGACAGTAGGCAAGGAATCGTGTGTCACCAGGGCGCCGCTGTCTTCGATGGCGCCCCGTAGATTTATGAGCGCACGTTCCAAGGCTTCTTCACTGGAGATATAAAGCAGGTCGTTTCCCTTTGTCGCGACGCGTGAATAGGTCAGAAGATCCAGAATCAACCGCTGCATACGATTGGCCCCGTCCACCGCGAAAGCAATGAACTCATCGGCATCGGAGTCCAGCTTTCCTTTGTACCGTTTGGACAGCAGCTGTGTATAACTGGCCACCATGCGCAGCGGCTCCTGCAAATCGTGGGAGGCGACGTAGGCAAATTGTCCTAATTCTTCGTTCGAGCGGTTTAATTCCTGAATGTGCGCTTCGCCCTTCTTCCGCGCGCTGATGTCTCGGATGGCTGCCGTCACCAGAATCCCTTCGGTGCTTTCCAGCGGGCTCAGCATGATCTCGATCGGAAAATCGCTTCCGTCCTTCCGCCGTCCGTAGAGTTCGATCCCGGTACCGATCTGCTGCGCCAGCGCCTCAGCTGCGGTACGAGTCTCATCAGCGATTAGCCGTTCGGCGAAACCCTCGGGAATAATGCTCTTCACCTTCTGTCCTACGAGTTCATCGCGACGGTATCCGAACTGTTTCTCCGCCTGAACATTCAGTAGCACGATTTCGCCAGCTTGGTTTACGACCACCATCGCGTCCGGAGCGGCCTCCAGCAGCCCGCGGTACCTGCCCTCCATCTGCGCCAGATGCACTTCCGCGGCCCGGCGTACGCTGATGTCGCGGATGGCTGCCGTCACCAGGATTCCTTCGGTGCTTTCCAGCGGGCTCAGCATGATCTCGATTGGAAAATCGCTTCCATCCTTCCGGCGCCCGTAGAGTTCGATCCCCGTACCGATCTGCTGCGCCAGCGCCTCAGCTGCGGTACGAGTCCCATCAGCGATAAGCCGTTCGGCGAAACCTTCGGGAATGATGTTCTTCACCTTCTGTCCTACGAGTTCGTCACGGCTGTATCCGAACTGTTTCTCTGCCTGAAGATTCAGCAGCACGATCTCCCCAGCTTGGTTCACTACCACCATCGCATCTGGAGCCGCTTCCAACAGCCCACGGTACTTCGCCCCGGACTCCTTGCTCTCGCTGAGATCGTGGCTGATCTCCGAATACCCCCGCAGATTTCCCGCCGAGTCGCGCAATCGTGTGAACGTGACGCTCGCCAAGAATCGTGAGCCGTCTTTCCGCACGCGCATGCCTTGTTCTTCCTGCCGACCGGTTTTGGCGGTCATCCGAAGTATTTCCTTCGGCCTGCCCCGCTTGATATCTTCCGGGGTAAAGAAGCACGAGAAGTCATGACCGATAATTTCGTGGGCTTTATATCCTTTGATGCGTTCGGCACCGGCATTCCAACTGACAACCAATCCCTGTGGGTCCAGCGCAAAGATCGCGTAGTGCTGAACTTCGTCGAGGAGCAACCGGTACCTGTCTTCGCTGGCCCGGAGCGCTTCCACTACAAGCTTTCCCGCGGAGATGTTGAGATGGGCGATCCAACCTGCGGCGGCAGCGGCCAGTAACGAACCCAAAAGAGTTCCAAGAATCAGAACAATTTTGGCCCGCGCAAAACGCCGCTTAGTGTCGGCGTCGCGGAGCACCAATAAACGCTCCTCCTCCTGCTGCATCGCGCGAATCACGTCTTGATATTTGTCCATGGTCCGCTGGCTTTTTCCATCTCGGATCGCCGTCGCCGCCGCTTCCAATCCCTTGGTCCGTCGCAGTGCAATAATTGTCTCGTCGAATTGGATCGTCTGATCGCCCAGCTGGTCGAGTGTCGGAAACTGCCACTGCTGCGTGGCGTTGTCCATTGTCAAATTGCGAATGATTGTTTTTTCCTGCTCGGAGCGCAGTATGCTGGCGCGGTAGGACTCGAGATACGACTCATTGCCAGTCAATATAAACCCGCGGTAGTTCGATTCCACACCTTGCGTCGCTGAGAGTAAACCCTGGAGGTGCTCAAGAACCTCGCGGGTGTGCAGCAGCCATCGGCCGCTCTCACGGGACACCATCACAGCGCGATAGGAGGCCGTACCCACGAGGAGTAAGATCAAAAGGGCAGACCCAAACGCGAGTTTGAGTCGCATCTTGCGATTGAACAACGACTTCATGTTCGTCTCACACCAATTCTGGAATACAGTGCGCCCCCATTGGGCTCAAGAGTGCTCAATCGACGGACAATCTCCTGGGTTTCGACATCGATTTTATTGCGACGCGTATGTAGGGTGGCAAGCTTTGCCAAACCGGCGGCCTTGGCAATGTTCGCAGAGACTGGGTGGTTTCCGAGTTCCGGGTCGTACGGTCGTTCCAGGGGCATTCTCCCACTATGAACCTGTAACCAACCGGAATGTGTTCGGTTCTGAACACTCCCTGCCAGGGTTGCGTTCTCGGACGTACCTTTACGTATATCCCGTACCTAATTGAACAGTAGTAGGGGTGCGGGTAGATGTCGAGTAGGACACAGCGAGAACCTTTTGCGGGTAGATGCTCGGAAGCGCCAAGGGAAGGGACCACAGACTGAACCATAGTGCGGCTTTGGCCTGCTCCAAGCCGGGAAGACCAAGCTTGGGTTCTGGGGAGCAAGCTCCCCTTTGTTGTATTTACATCTGGCCGCATACAACTCAAGCGAATAATACGGTACAGGTAAATGATAATGAAATAATATCACATTATTGTTAGATCCATAGACGACCCCCTATGAGCGACCCGAGACGTAGATAGCAGATTGTACCGGACACATGGGTCACACTTTTTCCCTTCTTTGAGGGAGGGAGTGATGCCGTGGAGGGAGTGTTCGGTGATGGACGAAAGGCTGCAGTTTGTAGCTCGCCGGCGGAGCGATGGCGGAACTCTGCAGGGAGTTCGGAATCTCCCGCAAGACCGGCTATAAAATCTTCGATCGCTACCAGGAATGCGGCGTTCAGGGGCTGACGGACAGCAGCCGCCGGCCCTATCGCTATGCCCATCTTGCCTAGCAGCCCGTGGTGAAAGTCGGGTATTTGGTATGTAACCTGAAGTAACTTGTTTCCGTTTGTTTTTCTCGTAGAATGCCATCGAATTCTAGGAGAAGTGCCGATGGGGATGGGAACAC
>Ga0182015_10002332_pt1 | contig 23268 bp, 22 predicted proteins | sample 712P3MmetaG_FD_120478 | JGI IMG/M metagenome (GOLD analysis project Ga0182015, IMG submission 120478) | Permafrost microbial communities from Stordalen Mire, Sweden - 712P3M metaG | ecosystem: Environmental > Terrestrial > Soil > Wetlands > Permafrost | place: Sweden: Stordalen | collected...
CTTGCGTAAACGGGTCATAGGAATCTCCTTTCCCTATGACCCACACTATGTCAGCTGTTCCTGAACTTTCCTGGTTCGCCACGCGGTAGCGTCCGCCGCGCCAGCGGCTTAGTCCTTGTCGGCCACCCTTCCCTGATCCGAACAAGGTACGACTTGTCCGGGAGCAATTAAGCAACTCTAGGACCGAACCGCGGACCACTTCCGCTATGCCGACATATTAGGACTAGTGGGAACGCGTTCCGATCTGCGCTAGACCCATTTTGACGGAACGTTTGATCGGGCCGTCCTAATTCGATATAGCGACTGACTCTACGGGATTGCCGCACTAGGCGGCAGTGTCATTTGAGCGATCCGCCCTTTCTAACGCTGAGCGTAGCCCGGATTCACCATCCGGAGAAAATGGTCGACAGGATCAGCTTCCGGCTTCACGCGCCGGTTCTGCTTCCGCAACAAACCAAGATGCCAACGGGGAAGCAGCGACTTTGGTCCTGAAAGAGCAAGCAGGCGTACGTGACGACTGGATGCGAACTGTTCCGCTACCGCAGCTTGCATGATTCCCACTCCCAGGTTTTTCTCAATTAGGTCGATTCCGAGAAGCGGATTATCTACTTCGAATGCGGCCTCTCGCTTCAGTCCAGCCTTCCTAAAGTGCTGATCAATTAGCCATCGGAGCGCCTTTTCACGTGAGGCATCTACGAACGTTTCGCGTGAAAGCCTCTCCAGACTGACAGCCTGCAAAGCTGCCAATTGGTGATCAACTGAGCAAACTGCCAAGAGCGAGTCCTCGCAATACGGAAGGCATTTCAGCCCTCTAGGAAGGCTCCGCCCCATCATCGCGTAGAAGCTGACATCTACTTCGCCTGAACGGACACAATCGACCACTTCATTGCTATCGAGACTGCGAAGGTGGATCTTGACCTGCGGAAAGATATTTCGGAAACGGGCTAACACGTCTGCAATCGCGACATAGGGGGAACAACACTCCAGGATTCCTACACAGAGCCGGCCTCGAACCTTGCCGTTCAGTGGTTCGACTGAACGGCGGGCCTCTTCATAAGCCGACAGTGTCACTCGTGCGTGTGTAAGAAACGTGTCTCCAGCGACCGTCAGCGTGACATTCCTGGTGGTCCTTCGGCAAAGCTGGACACCGAGTTCCTCCTCCAGCTCTTTCAACGAGTTTGACAGGCCCGACTGGACGATGTGCATACGTTTTGCTGCTCTGGTGAAGCTCTTCTCTTCGGCCAGAGCAACGAAAAGCTGCAGCCGTCTTATTTCCATTCACCACGTCCTTTTCTACGCATGGACTCGGTATAATCGCGGGTTTCGTTGACTCTTCTTTTGCAACCCGCATGCAGAGCATACCCATTCATAAACCTCGACCGGATGCACAAGCAAACCACTTTACTGTGGGCGGCTAGCAACAATATAGGGAATTATAGGGAATAAGAGCAGCACAATTGAACCGGATTCATTTATCTCCCGGGGAGATGGCTGCTATCACAGAACATCATGATCCAGTTGTCGTCTTTCTCGGAAGCGGGGCATCTAATTCTTTGGAGCCATTGCCGGAGCGCTGTGCCGAATCGCGTCGTCTCGTCAATATTTGGCACGGATGCACACGCACACTGCCCAAAGAGGCAACTTCTAGCAGCGAAAGAGAGATCCATTATGTCAGAGCTGCAACAAGCGACCCAGAACCCCCCAACCTTCGGTCGATATGCCGAGATCCCACCGGAACAATTCAGTCCGAAACAGAAGGAAGCCTATGACTACATCCTGCAAGAGCGTGGCATGTGTCCGGGTCCTTACCGGATATGGCTTCAGAACCCGGACCTGCTGAAGGCCATGGCGCCAATCGGCGTCTATTTCCAGAAGAAACTGCAGATCTCCAGGCAGGAACATGAAATCGTCACGAACTGCATCAACGGCAAATGGGCGACAGCCGGCTATTCTAATGAGGAGCATGAGGAAATTGCTGAGAAAGCGGGCTTGCCTGCTGAAAAAGTGCAGGCTTTGATCGCGGGTTTGCCCACGAGCTTCGAGGATGCGCGGCAGCAGGTGATCTATGAGATCACCCAGACTCTCATTGCATCTCGACGTGTCCCACAAGGGCTTTATCAGCGAGCAGTTGATTTGCTTGGGCACGCTGGGCTGACAGACGTAACGGTCCTTATCGGATACTTCACATCAGTTTCCATGACGCTTGCTGTTTATGACGTTCCCGCGGGAGCGTCCGACTACAGCCCCTACAAATGACCTCCGGGAAGGACATCACGAAAGAACAAATTCTTTCCGCGCGCCTGCCACTGATCGACAATATCGGCCAGACCTTTGACAAGCTGCCGCCGATCAACCTGTTTCGGGCGGCAGCGAACGCCAAAACGCTGTACCCCGCATTCATTCAGTACATGTACCTGCTGTTCAAGCCGTTGGAACTGGACGGCCGCATCGAGCGGCTGATCGTTCTGTATGTCGGCAAGCTCTCCGATTGTATTTACATATGGCGGCAGAATGTGGTCGTGGCGAAGAGCCTCGGCATCACGCAGGAAGAAATCGACGCGTTGGAGAAAAACGATACGCACGCGGACTGCTTTAGCGATGCGCAAAAGGCGGCCTTCCGGTTTGCGGAAGAGGCTCTTCGGCTCATTGCGGTAAGCGACGAGGTCTATGCAGAGGCAACACGCTTCTTCAGCCCCCAAGCCGTCACCGAACTACTCTACGTTGTGGGTACCTACATGCTGCTGGCGCGAATCGCGCGTACTGGCCGAGTGCCACTTGATGAGACGCCTGCCGCCGCTACCACTCTCAAGTAGGCACCTTAACCGTTGCTTCAACATACCGAAACCCAACCCAATCGAACCATTGAGGATCCATGAAAACAGCCACCCAAAAGGCAAAACTGAGCACCATCGGACTCTTTCCGAAGGGGTATTTTCTCGAAAATCTTGCCGTGCGTGCCGACAACTCTATTCTTGTCACCTCTATTAAGACGCATGAACTATGGTACGTCCCACCAGCAAACCCGGGTGAACAGGTAGAACCGGCACTACTTTTTACTTTCGACAAGTCCCCGACGAGCATGGTCGAGTTAGAACCGGATGTGTTCTATTTATTTACTACTGACGGATACGCAACGCACGCTTCGGATCTGCATCGGATCGATCTTCGAGACTGGAAGCCTGGCCAAGAAATTCATCCAGAGCTTGTCCTTACTTTTCCTTCCCAGCCCTACGGATACTGACGGAGATGACCTACAGCAAAGAAGGCGTCGCCATGTCTTGCTCCTGTCCGTTTTCTGTGCAGGGTCGGGCATAGGTAACCCGGATTTCTCACTACGCAGCATTCCTTGCAAGCGCTTCCACCCGGTTGCACCTTGAGCAAAATGGCAATGGGAGAATCCAAACCCTCCCTCCGGAGGAAACAAAAGTGACATCAAGTTGCAACAGCCTGGTACCACAATTGTCGCAACTGGTAAGCCGTGGCAGCGCAGACAAAGCGTTGAAGAGTTTTTCAACCGACAGGGATGGGACAATAATGGATTGAGATTTGCTTTTCGCCACGACGCGGCTCCTTTGCAAACCCGATTAGGGCTAATCTTCGCAAGGAACCGTCACCCCGGCTGGTAAGGTGCGCGGCGGAAAGATGCGTTGAAACAGTCTAGCGGATAACCATACGCGCCGATCCTCGTCATGTCACGCACACTTTTAGTTGTCTGTTCTCATTTTGAAACCGCTGAACGTGCCGACGATTCCGCTGAATACACCCGCCGCGTTATGCATAGTTCCTTGGACATCGACCCAAACAGCCGAGCCGTCCTTTCGGCGCAACCTGAAGTGAAACGGCTTCGTATCGCCGCGAGTCTTCGCATCGAACAAACGTTGAGCTGCGTCTACATCTTCGGGAAATACGTAGTCGAATGACGCACGCCCGATCATTTCCGACGGAGATGTTCCAAGGATTTTGAGCAATTCGTTCGTTGGCGTAGGTCGTTTTGGCATCTGCGCCGATGATCCATATGCCGTCGCGACGCAGGCCAAGTGTGGATGCTTTAATCATCGCGATGAAACCATATCCGTGTTTCATGCACATGAAAAAGCCCCGACTCGGAAGGAGCTTCCAAGGAGTCAGGGCAAAGCGGATGTAGGTTCGGACGAAATAATTGCCCCGAGCTTGAATGATTGCAAGAGCCGCTTTCCCTTTAGTATCTCGGGTTGAGCCTTCGCATTCTCTTTCGCACGTTTCGCCATAGTGACAGCCCGAGTTTTTCACGAAGAGAATAGACTCTTCTGACTCTCAACGAGTTTCATTGGGGTTGAGCACGATTCGTCGTCGTTGGCCGCGTGATTGACCTAACTCGCTTTCAGCTTTTCGCGTACGAACGCAAAACTGATGTGCGTTTCAATGAGCCGCAGCAGGTGAGTCTCTGGTACCTGATCTTCCAGGCGGAAGTAGTAGAACAACGCTTCGGAACGCGAGTGTTGCCCCATCATGATTAGCGAACCTCCGAGAATGGTGATCCAGCAGAGCATGGCAAGGAATTATTCTTCCTTTTACCACGCTTCTGCTTCCACTCCGCGGGCTAATCACAGTGGCTTTTTCATTACCCACGCCTGTTAACAACCGTTACTTCCTACTTGGCCGTGACCGGGCGCAATCCCTCAGGCAATGCCGAGGCTTACGAAACGGCACACCTTTCCATGCTCAGCCTACCAATGAGCCATGTGAAGACAAGGAAGAGCGTCGTGAATGACACAAGAGAGTGGAGTCGGGATTAGAAACAGAACCTAAGGGGCTATGCCCTCGGTGACCTTCTCCCAGCATTACGACCACCTTAGAATCGGAGCTCAATCAGAAACTCACCCGAACTCCTCTCGACAATCGATTGGCGTGCAGGTTGTTTTGAGTGCAAGCGACACCGTTGTGAAAACTAGCTTATTAGGAGGCATAGTCATGGCTGCTGGTACAGCTCCTGCCCCCGAACCCGGGGCGGATAAGAAAACCGAGACCACGGAAACCTGCGAAGCGCATTCCGTAACGCTAAAGCAGCGCGTTGGGCGCCTGTTTAGTGAGATTTTCAAAGGACGCGAAGAATACCTTGGCTGGCGCCAGTAGGCACCGGTTCAGACCGAACGGCGCCTCTATTCCCGCGCTCCGCTCGCCACACGTTCTCCAGGAACTTGCGGTGAGTAGCCGGCCCGTCCCTTCGGCCCGAAATGCTAGTCCGGTGAACTCGGGAACCTATTCCTTACTAACCTGACCAAACAGATCCAAAGATCTAGAATCGAAGATTACCAAAGCCCTTCCCTGGACCGAATCGTGCCCGCCGCTGCCTGTCTGCTTTGTACGCTCAAAGCAGCGCTGGCGATCTGCTCCAAAGGTACAACGACGCTCACGGCACCGCGGGAGATCGCTTCCTTGGGCATGCCAAACACGATGCAACTCGCTTCGTCCTGCGCGATCGTGGTGGCGCCGGCTTCCTTCATCTCGAACAGGCCCTGGGCGCCGTCGTCGCTTGTCCCCCGTCTTCATGTAGATGGTCGGCTCAAGACTCCGCAGCTGAGGGGAAAAACTACTCAGGTTTTCCGCATGGCCAACGCACAAGAGAGCGTTGGCCATGAGATGACGAACCAGGTTTGCGACCACTCTGCTCTTCGAAGCCGCGTCAAAACAGATCAGAACGTTTCGGCAAAAAATGGCGTCGAACGGACCTTCGATGAGATCGGAGTGCTGGTCCAGATTCAACCTTCGGAAGTCGATCATCTCCTGGATTTCGCATTTCACTTTCATCTCGCCGTCTCGGTCCGCTATTCCGCGTAGCATAAAACTGTGCCGCAAATCCGGGGGTAGCTCCCCCGATCTAGTGATGGGATAAATCCCTCTGCGCGCCTTTTCCAACACGCGCGTGGAGATGTCGGTGGCGAGAAGACGCACATCCCAACCGTCCGCTGCGGGAAGATGCCGGGCCAGCAACATCGCCACGGTGTACGGTTCTTCCCCCGAAGAGCATCCGGCGCTCCAGATTCGCACTCTCCGGGGACGCAGCCCACGTTCAGCTTCCACACGCCAACGGGGCAGCACGTTCTGCTCCACGAACTGGAACTGCCTAGGCTCGCGGAAGAAGCGGGTTTCGTTGGTGGTGATGGCGTCGATCATCCGGACACGCTCCTCGTGCTGGTCCGGCCCCGCCACACGTTCGTAGTAGCTTTCGAGTGAATCGAGATCGAGCGCGCGAAGCCGACGAAAAAGCCGTCCGCACAACAGGGCCGTTTTTGCACTCCCCAGCCAGATGCCAGTTTCGCCGTAGATTAACTTCTGGAATTTCTTAAACAGCGCGGGACTAACAGGGAGCTGCGGTGGCTGCTCAAGGTATGCGTCAACCCGGAGGGATGTGCCTGACTTCTTGCCTGCAGCCGTTTCAGCGGGCGGCACAGCTAAGCTCCAGCCTCGAAGTGCGCCGCTTTGGCCGGTGCATCCATGGCCTCGTCGTTGGCAGGCTTTTCGTCGGCAGCCGGCCCCGTAACCGCCAGCAGTTCGTCGGCAGAAAGCACTTTATCGATATCAAGAATCAGGCAAAACTTCTTGCCCAGTGCTCCCATGCCGAGAAGGTAGTCGGTCTTGATACGAGTACCGAAAGGCGGGGTTTCTTCGATTTCGTCAGCCGAAAGCTCAATGACTTGGCTCACGGAGTCGGCCAATACGCCCATGGTTAGGCTCTCGCCCTGGAACAACACTTCGGTGATGATGATGCCGGAGAACTTTGAAATGCCGCTGGCTGGCAGCCCGAACTTCACTGCGAGGTCCACGACTGGGACCACCCTTCCTCGCAGGTTGGTGACCCCGCGGATCCAGGGCGGGGTGTTGGGTACGGTGGTGACAGTTTCGAACTCAACAATCTCGCTCACCTTAACAATGCTGATCGCATATTCCTCGCCCGCAGTGATGAACGTGAGGTACTGCACTGCGCTCAGGGGGAGTTGCTTCTTCCCTTGGTCCGAGGCTCCCATAGTTTTCACTCCTCCACGAAATTCTGCTGCTGGTTTTGTCGAATGCGTCCGGCTCTCTCCCGCCAAGCCGGTGCGCACCCCGCAGGGCTGGACGGCGTCCACCTAGAATGGAGCAAAGTTAGCTTCTTCCGTTGCGTTCTTACCGACCGAACGAGTGCGGCTGGGCTGCGCGAAACCGCTCTTGAACGCTGGATTCAGAGGCATCGTCACGCGCCGCCGGCCGTCGCCGGGGCGATTGACGGGCTGTTCTCCGGCTACACGGAAATAAGTCATCAACTGCTGCAGTTGCTCAGGCTGCGCAGCCAATTCTTCTGCCGTACTTGAAAGTTCTTCCGCCGACGAGGCGTTGCGCTGCGTGACTGTATCCACCTGGGACATCGCCTGGTTGATTTGCGTAACCCCGCCGGACTGTTCCGTCGATGCGGCTGCGACGTCCTGCACGAGCTCAGCGGTCTTTTTTATAGACGGCACCAGGTCAGCCAGTAATTGGCCAGACCGTTCTGCGACACTGACGCTCTTGCCCGCCCGCCCGCCGATTTCTTGCGCCGCCAATTGGCTGCGCTCGGCCAACTTTCGAACCTCGACCGCGACCACTGCGAAGCCGCGGCCCTGGTCCCCGGCGCGAGCCGCCTCGATGGCTGCGTTGAGCGCAAGCAGGTTGGTTTGGTAGGCGATCTCTTCAATCACTGAGGTCTTGGCGGCAATTTGCTTCATGGCTTCGACGGTTTCTTTGACTGCGCTGCCGCTCTCTTCCGCCGCCATGGCACCCTTGACCGCCGCTTGCTCCACTTGCTGGCTATTGTCGGCGTTCTCGGCTTGCTGGAGCGCTCCGTGCGATTTTTTCAATGACGCGAATCGCTTTTCCCGATCATCAATTCGCCGTCTGATGCACTATTCTGGCGGGGGAACGAGCAAGGCAATCATGATTGTAGAGACGGATGCGTCCGATCGCGGCGGTGCGGAAACCCTCCGCCGGTACGAACTCGATGGCGCTTTCGACGAGATGTTCCGTGCCGTGGATCATCCGCGAAAACAATATCGTCTACTTTACAACTTGCTTTTGAGCCTGGGTCCGGGCGAACTGCGACGCAGCAAACACGAGGCTGACCAGTCGTTTTTCAACCAGGGGATCACCTTTACGGTATATGGAAACGACAAAGGCACGGAGCGGATTTTTCCTCACGATCTGCTGCCCCGGATTATCACAGCGGCGGAATGGGAAAGGATCGAGCGTGGACTCACTCAGCGGATCACGGCGCTGAATCTCTTCCTCAAAGATGTATATCATGAGGGAAAAATCATTGAAGACGGCGTCGTGCCCGGTAAGATTGTTTACACCTGCAAACATTACCGCCGGGAAATGCGCGGCATCAAAGTACCTCGCGACGTCTACATCACAGTGGTGGGCACGGATTTGATACGAAATCCGGAGGGGAACTTTGTGGTTTTGGAGGACAATCTCCGCGTCCCCAGTGGGGTCTCTTACATGCTTACCAGCCGCAGAGTAATGAAGCAAATATTCCCCGGGCTATTTCAAAAATGCCGGGTGCGGCCGATTGAGCAGTACAGCCAGGCGCTTCTATCGACTTTGCGATTTCTAGCCCCGGAAGGCCGCTCCGAGCCAACCGTCGTTTTGCTGACTCCGGGCGCCTATAACTCGGCTTACTTCGAACATACTTATCTGGCACGGCAGATGGGCATTGAACTGGTAGAGGGACGAGATTTAGTGGTCCACGATAATGTCGTTTATATGCGTACCACTTTTGGCCTGCGACGCGTCGATGTGATCTATCGGCGAATTGACGATGATTATCTCGACCCTCTGGTATTCGAAAGCGATTCGGCGCTCGGTGCTGTGGGTCTCTTCAATGCCTATCGGGCCGGAAACATAGCCTTCGCAAATGCGCTGGGAACGGGAGTCGCCGACGACAAGGCTATCTATGCCTATGTGCCCAAAATCATTCGCTACTATCTCGACCAAGACCCGATTCTGGAAAACGTCGAAACCCTGTTGATGTCCGATCCAGCGCAACGGGACCACGTCTGCCAGCGCCTGGAGGAATACGTGGTAAAAGCTGTGGGCGAGTCGGGTGGTTACGGAATGTTGATCGGTCCGCACAGCACGGAACAGGAGCGCTCGGAATTTCGGGAGAAGATTAACGCGCAGCCGCGAAACTTTATCGCGCAACCGACCATCAATCTTTCGACCGCACCGTGTTTTGTGGACGGCACCATCGAGCCCCGTCACGTCGACCTCCGACCTTACGTGCTCTCCGGCGAAAAAATTACTATTGTTCCCGGTGGCCTCACGCGAGTGGCGCTGCGTAAGGGATCCCTGGTAGTCAATTCGTCTCAAGGCGGGGGATCGAAGGACACGTGGGTCTTGCAGAATTGAGATTTTGAAGAAGTCAGGATACAAAACACCATGCTTTCCCGCGTAGCCGACAGTCTCTACTGGATGAGCCGCTATTTCGAGAGGGCGGATAATGCCTCGCGCGTGCTGAAGGCGACTTATAGCCTGATTCTGAATCCCGCCAAGTTTTCCACGGAGGAACGCTGGTTTCGCGCGGTTTCCTCGCTAGCTCCCGGCGCAGCTGCCAGCAATGTCGACCCGCAGCGTGCTCTATTCTTGTTGGTGGCGGATCCGGAAGGAGCTTTTTCGATTGTGAAATGCATCAGCGGAGCCCGCGAAAATGCCCGGCAAGTTCGCGAGGAAATCAGCTCGGAGATGTGGGAGCACCTGAACACAATTTTCCACGCCGTGACTGGCTTCGAGTTGCAACCCGATGATGATGCAGGCGCCATGCGAGTGGTGAGTCTGGTTCGCGAAGGCTCTTACAGGTTTAATGGAATTACCGCCGCCACTCTGAATCACGACGAGGCCTGGCATTTTATCCAGCTCGGCAAATATATCGAGAGGGCCTGCAATCTCTGCGTCCTGCTCGACGCTTATTTTGTCGTCGACAAGCATGCGGATGATTTAGATTGGGTGGGTCTGTTAAGCAGTTGCGCTGCGTTCGAAGCTTATTGCAAGGCGTGCACCGCTGAACTCAAACCAGAACGGATAGCGAATTTTCTCCTGCTGAAGCCCGAGTTTCCCTATTCGGTCCGTTATTCGCTGGACCGAATGCACGAGGCTTTGACTGCAATCAGCGCCCTCTCTTTGAGCCGCAGGACCGAGAAGGTCGAAAGATTGATCGGGCGTTTGCGATCGACGGTCGCCTACGTACAGGTTGCAGAAATCATTGCTGGATTACACAAATATCTTGCGGCAATCATCGACCAATGTCGCGCACTGCATGCGGCGGTCCACGAACTATATATCGAGTATCCGATTGAGGTTGCTTTCCCAAGCTAATGCTCTATGCCATTCGCCATTTCACGTGCTATCGCTACAGCCATTCCGTCTGGCAGAGCATGATGGAAGTTCGCATGCACCCCGGAAGCGAAGGTAACCAGCGCTGTTTTGTTTTTCAGCTCTCGGTCAACCCGCGAGCCCGCATTTTTGGTTATACCGATTCCTATGGCAATCTGGTGCACCACTTCGACTTGCCTTCCCGCCATGGCCAGCTCACGATCATCTCGGACGCTCTGGTAAATATTGACGCTCAGCCCGCGGTTCCCGAAACCATGGACTACGAAGGGTGGACTGATCTGGAACAGATCGTCGAGAAAAAGGATTACTGGGACATGCTGATGCCAAGTCATTATGCGCGCCCATCCCTAGAGCTTGAAGAGTTGGCAAAAGAGATCGGCGCGACGGAAAGGGACGGACGGAGTCCTTTGGCATTTCTGCAGGATCTTGCCGCCGGTGTGCATCGCAGTTTTAGCTACCTGAAGAAAAGCCCTACGGCGAGTTTGCCGATTGAGCATGCCCTTCGGTCGAGACAGGCTCTATGTCAGGATTTCGTTCATGTCATGATCGCACTGGTTCGAAATGCCAACATCCCCTGTCGCTATGTCAGTGGATACATTTACCACGGCGGCGAAAATGTGCCCTCGACGGAAGGCGCTTCGCATGCCTGGGTGGAAGCTCTTCTCCCCGGAGTGGGCTGGGTAGGTTTCGATCCGACGACTAATCGGCTCGTAGGGGAGGGGCACATTCGCACCGCAATCGGTCGTGATTCTGCCGACGTTCCGCCCACAATGGGTGCTATGAAGGGAAAAGCGGACACGGAGCTCCAAGTTCGAGTTCGGGTCACGCCGTCCCAAGCCTTGCTCCCTCCCGACGAGGAGTTTGCGGCGGGCCAAGAGTGGTCTCAATTTCTTGACGAGACCCAGCAATTGCAGTTGGTCGCTGCGCAGCGACAGCAGTAGCGAAGTGAGAACGAGCCAGAAACTCCAGGCGTGGGCGGCATGAGGGTGGATGAGCATACAGGTTGCTCTCAATCACCGGACACAGTACCGTTACGACAAGGCGGTCTCAATCGGTCCACAGGTTATACGGTTGCGTCCGGCGCCGCATTGTCGAACGCCGATCCTCAGCTACTCGCTTAGCGTCACCCCCCCTGGGCACCTTCTCAACTGGCAGCTCGACGCCCACAACAATCATCTGGCGCGCGTTCTTTTCCCGGACAAGACCAACGAGTTTGTGGTTGAGGTGGACCTCGTGGCGGAGCTAATCCCTTTCAATCCATTCGATTTCTTTCTGGAACCAGGAGTCGAAAACTATCCTTTCGAGTACACTCCGGATCTGGCTAGGGATCTCGAGCTTTATCGTTTGGTCGAGCCAGCCGGACGCCTGCTCCAGACTTTTCTTAGGAAGCTTTCCCGCGAGAGGCGAGGAACGATCAGCTTTTTGGTTGACTTGAATCGGAGGGTGCGAAACGAGATTGAATATGTGACGCGGCTGGATCCTGGCGTCCAAACATGCGAGCAAACCCTTGAAAAGTGCACGGGATCCTGTCGTGACTCGGCATGGCTGCTGGTGCAGATTCTCCGATGTTGTGGAATCGCCGCACGCTTCGTCTCCGGTTATCTGATTCAGTTGGCAGCGGACGAGAGAGCGTCGGAAGGTCCGAGCGATCAACAAACCGACTCCGCGGACTTCCATGCCTGGGCGGAAGCGTTTTTGCCGGGTGCGGGCTGGATTGGGATGGATCCGACTTCCGGACTGTTCGCCGGCGAGGGTCACATCCCGCTCGTCTGCACCCCTAACGCTTCCAAGGCCGCGCCCATCGAGGGCACGGTCGAGCTGGCGAACGTGGAGTTCGGCTACTCCATTTCCATTCGCCGCTTGAATGACGCACCACGGCCAGCCAAGCCCTTCACCGAGGAGGCATGGTTGCAGGTGGAGCAGGTGGCGCATCGCGTCGACGCGGACCTGGAAGCGCAGGACGTACGCCTGACCATGGGCGGCGAGCCTACGTTTGTCGGCATCGACGAGCCCGAGAGCCCACAATGGAACATCGATGCTCTGGGACCAATGAAACGAACCCGCGGCTTGGCTCTCATCCGATGCCTCCGCGAGAAAGTGGCGCCCGGCGCGTTGCTTCACTTCGGACAAGGGAAATGGTATCCCGGCGAGCCGTTGCCGCGTTGGGCACTGAGCTGCTGTTGGCGGGCCGACCGCGTCCCTGTTTGGGAGAATGTTGACCTCATCGCTCGCGAAGATCAGGACTACGGCTTCGGCGCGGCCGATGCTCTTAAGTTCATAGAAGCACTCTCGCGCCGCCTTCAGGTAAGCTTCGAAAACGTGCTTCCGGCCTACAACAGCGAAGCTGAGTCGACAGAGCCGGCCGGTTACATTTTGCCCATTCGCCGCCGTCAACGGGCGGGCCGGTTGTGCTGGTCGAGCCAGTTGTGGTTCCCAGGTCCAGAACGTCTGTTATTGTCGCCGGGCGACTCCCCCATCGGCTACCGCATCCCGACCGAGTCGATGCCATGGGTTGCACCCGATGAGCTCGAATACGAGCGCGAGGCTGCGCCGTTCGCGGATCGGATCAAGCTTCCATCACGCCCGATCCGGCGGATGGAACTCTTCCAGAAAAATCCTGTGACCGATCCGCTGCCCGCTCTCTCGGCCACCGCGGAAACTGCGCCGGAACTGATCCGGCCAGCGCTGTGCGTGCAGGCTCGAGAAAGCCGCCTGCACGTGTTTTTGCCCTATGCGTCCAAGCTTGCGGACTATCTCGACCTAGTCGCTGCCGTCGAGGATACGTGCCAGTATCTGCAGACGCCGGTGTGGCTGGAGGGCTACGCTCCGCCTTCCGACCCGCGGTTGCGATCCTTCAGCGTCACACCCGATCCGGGTGTTCTGGAAGTAAACCTGCCGCCCGCGAGCAATTGGGACGAGCTCGAACAGATCAACACAGTGCTCTTCGAGGAAGCACACCATAATCGGTTGACCGCTGAAAAATTCGCCTATGACGGCAGCCACATTGCTACCGGCGGCGGCAGCCATGTCGTGATTGGCGGAGCGACCGTGTTGGACAGTCCTTTTCTGCGCCGCTCGGATCTGCTACGCAGCATGCTGGCATTCTGGCAGAACCATCCCTCGCTTTCGTATTTATTTTCCGGAATGTATGTCGGCCCGACGAGCCAGTCTCCGCGCGTAGACGAAGCGCGTATGGATGCCCTATACGAACTGGAGCTCGCCTTTAGTAATTTGCCTGCACGCGACTCCCCCCCGACTACGATGGATGGATTGTTCCGGAACCTGCTGGTCGACGTTACTGGAAATTCGCATCGCGCCGAGTTCTGCATTGACAAGCTCTATCCGCCGGAGGGTCGGGGGCTGCGTCTGGGCTTGCTCGAATTGCGCGCATTCGAAATGGCTCCCCATGTCAGAATGGGTCTTATCGAGATGCTTCTAATCCGCGCGTTGGTATGCATGTTTTGGAAACGCCCATTCGAAGGTGGCCTGGTCCGTTGGGGCACCGCACTTCATGACCGTTTTATGCTGCCGCACTTTATCAGGCGCGACTTTTCCGATGTGCTCGGTTCCCTGCGTGAGTCTGACTACAATTTCGACGAGAAGTGGTTTGCTGCACAGCTGGAGTTTCGCTTCCCGAAGATCGGGTCAATCGCTGTACAGGGGGTCGAACTCGAGTTGCGGGAGGCCCTCGAGCCTTGGAATGTACTCGCGGAAGAGACTAGTTCCGGCCGAACGGTTCGCGCTGTGGACTCCTCGTTCGAGCGGATTCAGGTGAAGGTGTCTGGGTTGACCACGGAGTCCCGCTACGTGGTTGCGTGCAACGGTCGCAGCGTGCCACTCTATCCTACCGGGGAACCGGGAGAGACTGTTGCTGGCGTACGATATCGCGCCCGCCAACTGTCGGCGGAGTTATATCCAACAATTCCCGTGCATGCGCCACTGATATTCGACATTATTGATCGCTGGAAAGAGCGTTCGATTGGCCGATGCGCCTACCATGTGGGATCGCCCGACGGTCGCGCCTACACAAGCCGGCCAGTGAACGCAACGGAGGCCGCAAACCGCCGCCGGCAACGCTTCCAAGAATCCGACCCTACGCCTGGGCTGATAGCGGCCCCGGAGAAAGAGACCAACCCGATCTTTCCTATGACTCTGGACCTGCGATTGGTGCCGCCCGGGCAAAAGACCCACATCGAGAAGCCGGGGCTTGTCCCATGACTGTCGATTTATGTCAGCCTCCGCTCCGCTACGGAGCTGCCTACGACGAACTGTCGGCCGATGGGGTGACTCCCCGCCCGCACTGGGCGCACCTGATGGAATCGCTTCGAGCCATCGGCTCCGAGGAGTTGGGACGACGCTGGGCTCGTGCCGAGCGCCGCATTCTCGAAAACGGAATCACCTACAACGTTTACGGCGATCCACTGGGGGCAAGTCGGGCATGGCAGATCGATATTGTTCCGCTACTGATTCCGGCCGACGAATGGCGCTTCATAGAAGCTGGCATCATTCAGCGCGCACAGTTGCTTAATCGGCTCCTCGAGGACCTCTACGGCGCGCAGAACCTGGTGGCGCACGGCCACTTTCCTGCCGCACTTCTCTATGCCAACCCCGCATTTCTCCGACCGCTCGTGGGCGTGCCTGTTGCCGCGCACAGCTATCTGCATATGCTGGCCGTCGATCTTGCCCGTTCGCCCGATGGCCAGTGGTGGGTGCTAGCCGATCGCACGCAAGCGCCTTCGGGCAGCGGCTATGCGTTGGAGAACCGCACCATCGTCTCCGATGTTCTACCTGATCTTTTCCGCACGTCGAATGTATTGCGCCTCGCTCCATTTTTCCGCGCGCAACGCGAAGCGCTCACCAACCTTGCCCAGCGCGACAATCCGAGAATCGTATTGCTTACTCCCGGGCCGCTCAACGAGACGTACTTCGAACACTCCTACATCGCGCGTTATCTGGGATTCACTCTAGCGCAGGGAGCGGACCTGACGGTGCGCAAACGCCGCGTGTATCTCAAAACTGTTGACGGACTGGAAAAGGTCGATGTGATTTTGCGCCGGGTAGACGATAGCTTTTGCGATCCTCTTGAACTACGACCCGATTCGCTTCTGGGCGTGCCTGGCCTCGTCGACGCCATCGTCGCGGGAAATGTGAAGGTGGCCAACGCACTGGGAAGCGGCCTGATTGAGACGGCTGCGATCATGCCTTTTCTTCCCGGCCTCTCCACCCAATTGCTGGGCGAAAAGCTCAAACTCCCGTCCGTCGCTACCTGGTGGTGTGGGCAGAAGTACGCGCTCGATTGGGTGCTCGACCATCTCGACCAGGTGGTAGTGAAGCCGGCATTCCCCTCGCGCGGTATGGAACCGGTGTTCGGGGCCGAACTTCTGAATGCCGAGAAGGGCAGGTTTGCCGAGCAGCTGCGGGCCCGCCCGAGCGAGTATGTAGCGCAGGAGCAGGTCGCTTTGTCCACGGCTCCGGTGTGGGACAAGGGATGTCTTAACTCGCGCAGCGTGGTGCTGCGCACCTACGTGCTCAATACCGGCGGTGGGTGGATTGCGATTCCTGGCGGGCTGGTACGCGTCGCCGAAGCGCAGGGGTCGGTCGTCTCGATGCAGCGGGGAGGCCACAGCAAGGACGCATGGGTCCTGTGGGATAGCCCCGTCGATACCTTCAGTTTGCTGCGCCCGCGGCATGAGCCGGTAGAGTTGCACCGCGTCTCGCGAGTTGTGCCTAGCCGTGTCGCCGACAATGCCTTCTGGTTGGGCCGATATGTCGAGCGCGCCGAAAACATTGCTCGGATCTTACGCGCCATGATCCCTCGCGCACGGCGCGCCGAGGAAGCGGAGCTTGTCTGCCTTATCCGCCTGCACAAGTGCCTGGGGTCACGGCACAGCAAGTTGCCTAAGCCTAAACACAGGCGGCCGACCTCTCTTGAACTTGAACAGGAAATGACCTCGCTGTTGACGGATCCCAAGCGGGCCGACAGTCTGGCTTGCACTCTGGCGGAGGTATCCCGGATTGGAGGCAACATTCGCGAGCGCTTGTCGGGCGATATGATGTTCCTGCTCGGCCGGCTGCGGGACTCAATTCAGATCGGGCATGGCACGCCGTTTCTCGAGTATCCGGCCATGCTGACCGATTGTTTGGGACTGCTTTCTGCATTTTCCGGAATGGAACGGGAGAACATCAACCGCGGATTGGGCTGGGTGTTCATGACCACTGGCCGCCGTCTCGAGCGCGCGATCTATCTGACCAGGCAACTGAGCGAGATCACTACACCGCTGACGGAGCAGGACTGGTCGCTTTTGGAGTGCCTGCTCGAGGTTGCGGATAGTTCTATGACCTACCGGACTCGGTACTACACAACGCTGCAGCCCTTAGCCGTAATGGATGTGCTTATGGCGGATGAGACCAATCCGCGCTCTTTGGACTTTCAGCTCAGCCACCTCGCCGATCTTTATCAAAAGCTGCCTCGGCACGTCCCCGTTGACTTAGAGGCGATGCGGGCTGCGCTGACGTTGTTACGCAGTTTCGATTTGCGAAAGCTAAGATATCCATTACCCGGTGCCGTCGCGCCGAATGCTTCTGACGGGCTCTCCCGGCTGGCGATCTTCCTCCGCGATCTGGATGGGTTGCTGCCTTCCTGGTCGAATAACTTAACAAGCAGATACTTTAGTCACGCGCGCACCTTGCCGATCACCATAGGCCAATGATTCTCTTAGCACCAAGATCTTCGAATAATGACTTATAAAATCGTTCACCGGACCACATACAGATACAAACATCCCGTCTCGGTGGGAACCCATGTGGCATGCCTAAAGCCTCGAGCTTTGCCGCATCACCAGTGGTCTCGGAGCGAACTGCGTATCCAGCCACGCCCGGCAACGCGCACAGAGCGGGTGGACTTTTTTGGAAACCTTCTCTGTTTTTTCACCATTCAAGAACCGCACCGGGAATTGATGGTAGAGGCGCGCAGCGAAGTGGTCATGGAAGAGAAGCCGATGCCTTGGCCTCAATTGCCGCCCCCTTGGGAGGAAGCAGCGAGATCGGTTCCCACCGATCTTAGCGCAGCCGGCCTGGAAGCCTACCAGTTTGGATTTGAGTCGCCGCGCATTCGTGTACGGCCGGAGTTTGCCGACTACGCGCTCCAGTCGTTCACGCCTGGGCGGCCTATGCCGGATGCGCTTCTCGACCTGACCGCACGCATCCACAACGACTTTCGCTTCGATTCGAAATCGACCAACGTCCGTACGACGCCCGAAGAGGTCTTCAAGAAACGGCGGGGCGTCTGCCAGGATTTCGCACACTTGCAAATCGCATGCCTCCGCTCCCTGAATCTCGCCGCTCGTTATGTAAGCGGATACCTTCGAACCTACCCACCTCCCGGGCAGCCGAGGCTGGTGGGTGCTGATGCATCCCACGCCTGGGTCTCGGCTTATTGTCCGGGAATCGGTTGGCTTGGTGTGGATCCCACGAACAACATTGTCCCCTCGAACGGCCACGTGACGCTCGCCTGGGGCCGGGACTACGGCGACGTAAGTCCTCTGCGGGGCTTAATCCTGGGAGGTGGAGCGCATACGCTTAAAGTCGCCGTTGACATGGAGCCGATTGATTCCCGGTTCCCGGATGTCTGATGTTCGTATGTTCGGGTGTCCCCGCCCGGCCCCCGAACTGCCGCAGGAGGGAAGATGGCGGCGGGCGCTCCACCGGACTTGCAGACTAGCCGACCCGTGGCACACTTTCGGCGATTTCATCCGTCCAGACTTTAAAGCTCTCGAGAGTATTTGGGCCGAAGGTGGTGGCGATGGCAACATCGGTCGCGTCGCGGCCTCGCGCGATGAGCACGCGTCCAATCCTGGGCACGTTGTTTCGTGGATCGAATGTGTGCCAGGCACCACCTAGATAGACTTCGATCCAGGCTGCAAAATCCATCAGGCCGTAGGGCGGCAGCGTCCCCATATCGCCAAGGTATCCGGTGCAGTACCGCGCCGGAATATTCATGCAGCGGCAGAGTGCGATAGCCAAATGCGCGTAATCGCGACAGACACCGGTACCCTCGTTGAACGCCTCCCAGGCTGTACGCGTGGCGCGCGCTTGCTGATAATCGAAAACGATATGGTTGTGGACAAAATCGCAGATTGCCTGCACGCGCGACCACCCCGGCGTCGTCTGACCGAATCGCGACCACGCAGCATCGGACAGTAGATCCGTCTCGCAATACCGGCTGCCCAAAAGAAACACCAGAGTATCTTCGGGCAAATCTTGTAACGCATGCTGTTTAGCGGAGGGCGTCACTGGGTCGGGTTTTGCCGAATCTCGAACCACTCCAGTGCTTTTCAGACAAGTCCTCCCTATGGGCGCCACAATCCGGGTGCACCAGTTTCCGAAGCCGTCCCGGTACGCCTTCATTGGCGTTTCCGGATTGGTGGTCAGAATATCGGGAGTGACGATATCCGAGGCTCGGGAGTAATGGACGTTGACCATGAGGATCATCGGCGTCTCTTGTGGACAGTAAAACACTAATTCGTAGCCGACCTGAATCAACATGCAGGGTTCCTCCGCCAACGATCTCTGGACCTTCCTCCGTCGAAGGACTGAAATGGCGCACTGACCAAGTTTCAACGGAGCGGCTACGTCCAACAAGCAGATGAGGTGGCCGCTCCGATCGGTTGCCGCAAATCAGCTTCGCACTACAGTTTCCAGCCACTCCAGCCTATTCTACATAGCTCAGACCCAGGTTCCGACAAAACTCTGTGCGTACGGAGCCGTTAAAACAGTCACGGCCGTCACGGGTCGTGACACAGGTCAACCGCGGGGAGTTGCGTTCGTCGAGATGACTAATGCTGGGGAGGTGCGAGATGCTATTCGTACCCTGAACGGTTCGGTCCACGGCGGGCGCGCCCTGATTGTCAAGCAAGCTCGCCCTAAGCTCTACTGCAGTGGCGAGCACGAGTCAGTTCCCAGTAGGGATCACCGGCGCCGTCGTATCTAAATGGTTGGGGAGACGACGTTGTTGGCGTTCCTGCGCCAGCATTCGGGAAGCTCCGCCGTCATCGACCCCCATACGAGAGCTATGCCGCGACAACATGGAACTGGCAACCCGGAAAGGTGGGCTTTGCAGAGCCAGAGCCAGGCGTCCAGCCTTGAGTTCCCTCGTTCCCTAGAATGTATGTAACTTCCTTCGATCTGCAGCGTACTGCTTTATGGACGCCAAAAGGAACATGGCGAAAGAAGCGCAGCCCCGCGAGGCCGAAACCAGGCAGATGAAGGGGCTCGGTTTGGAGAACGTAATCGAGCGCGCACGCGGTCACGATGACGAGGCTCTGGAAGAGATCTATCGTCGCTATGTCCGGCGCGTATTCGGATTGTGCCGTTACATGCTGGATTCACGGGAGGGCGCAGAGGATGCCACCAGCGAAGTCTTCCTCAAACTGCAGCGCACCATCGAGAGCTACGACGGCTCGATACCGTTCCCCAGATGGCTGCTGCGGGTGGCTGGCAATCAATGCATTGACGTTTTGCGGCGCCGGCAGCGTGGACTGAAGATGTTTGTGGAAGTTGAGGACGGAGCCGCGGTCGTCGAGGCAACCAGCGCGGAGCCGTCTCCGCTGGGTGCTGTCATCAGCAAGGAAGAGAGGGTGCAAGTGCGGGATACCATCGCACGCCTCCCGGAGAACTATCGCGTGCCTCTGGTCCTGCGCTATTACAGCGAACTGAGTTACGACGAAATCGCCCAGCAATTGGGCCTGGAGAGGAACTACGTGGCGGCCCTGATATTTCGCGCCAAGCAGGAGCTGCGCCGGAGACTGGCCCCAAGGAGCAAGTGATCATGGAATGTTATTCGGAACAAGCCTGCGCCCTCTTCGTGGACGGCGAACTGGCCGCGGACGAGGCTCGGCGTATGCGAGACCACATGGCCACGTGCCGTGGCTGCCGGCAGCTACTGGACGCATTGCGCGCTGAGAACCGCGTGCTGAGCGAAAGCCTGAACGAGCTTTCAGAAGAAGCAGCCAGCCCGGTGGCCTTCTCCCGGTTGCGCTTGTCCGGGGTGTGGCGTGACCTGGCGGTGATGGCGGTGGTGCTGGCGTTAGGTTCGATCTTTTCCGGTTGGTTCGATCAGATGGAAATTCCCGGAGCGCTGGAGTGGGTCAATCCCTTCAGCCTCAGCGGCCTGACGAACCTGATGTTCAACATTTCTGACTATTTTGCGCACGGAGGTACTGCCATGTTGACTGAGTATGCTGTGGTCGTTGGGGGTTTCGTTTTTCTATTGCTGCTGGGCGGCAGCGCACTGCTGCTGGGGCGCCGATGGCGGCTACCCAGGACTGGCTTCGGCCTGCTGATCGTCCTGCTTACGTTGTCGTTGCCCAGCTTTGCGCTCGATCGGCGTCACGGGGAGTTCGTCACCGTACCGGCCAGCGAGACTGTGGACGACACCCTTGTGGCCACCGGCAACACTGTGCGCATTGAAGGCGTGATCAATGGGGACGTGCTGGCTTTTGGCCGGACCGTGGAAGTGCGTGGCACCATCAAGGGCGACCTGGTGAGTTTTGCCAAGAGAACTGTGGTCAGCGGAATCGTGGAAGGCCGTATCTTCAACTTTTCGCGGTCGCTCGACGTGGACGGGCAATTGGGTCACAGCCTCTACGGTTTTGCGCAAACCTTGCGGGTGAATGACCGTGGCCACGTGGGTGAAGGTATCCTGGCTGCCGCTGGCGACGTCAGCCTCGAGGGCGAGGTGAAGCGCAGTGTGGACATCTTGACTAGTGGCAATGCCGACGTGAGCGGCAGTATCGGCCGCGATCTGACCATGGCCGGAGTTAGCCTTACGCTGACGAACACAGCCCGGGTCGGCGGCAACCTGAGCGCTCACGTGCACCAGCTGAAAGAGGTGCACATCGCCGACGGCGCGACCATTGCGGGGAAACGTGACATCCAGGTGCAGGTGCGGGAGAGCCGGTTCGCGCGCCCCAGATTCTACTTCCACCAGGCTGTCTGGTTCGCTGCCGCCATGCTAGTGGGATGGCTGGCCCTTGTTCTGTTTCCCGGTTTTTTCCGAGCCACGACTCAGGCGGTGGGCTCAGGCTGGCTCAGCCTCGGGCTGGGGGTTGGGGTTCTGGCGGGTGTCCCGGTGGCCATGGTCGTGGTCGCCCTCACGCTGATTGGCATCCCGATCTCGCTAATGGTATTCGCGGTTTATCTGGCTGCGATCTACCTGGCGAAGGTTTGGGTTGGAGCCTTCCTGGGGCGGATACTTCTGAAACCCTCGGGAGCGACGAAGGGTGATTGGTTGCTGGGACTCCTGGTGGGCCTGTTGATCCTCACTATTGTTGGGTTCATCCCGTATCTTGGTGGCCTGGTCCGCTTGGCTGTGGTGTGCCTGGGTTTGGGAGCTTTTGCCGGGCAGCTTTATCGGGTTTCACGACCGGTAATAACGGCCTGAAGGGGCCTACGGAGGAGCTCGTCGAGGCCAAGCGAAGTTCGGCAAAGGCATCCGAGAGGCAAACTACTCGCGGTTGTGTGGCGTAACAGTGCGCCGTGAAAGGCGCTGGACTTCAGCGGGTGCAACTCCCGCCCGGCCTACCCCGAGTAGCAGCATCTGTTCGCCGGGGGGAGTGTTTATGTGGGGTAGATTTCCACGTGATCGAGTGGCGCTGCTTCGGCGGCGTCGGGAAAGCCGTCGATGCGCAATATGTCGCCCGGACGCAATGCCAAGCCGGTAATATGGCGTCGAGTGGACGAGTCACCGTTGGATGCTGTTGCCGGTAGCGACGAATCGGCAAGCCACTCGTCGACCAACTGATTCCCCACAAAGACCCGATATTTGGACACGCCGTTATTTTGGTCGAAGTATTCAACATCGAGGTCGTACCAGCCTTTCGCGCCAGCGAAGCGATACTTTGCGGTGCATGGTCGTGGGATCTGAAGGCACACAACGGCTTTTCCGTCGGAAGCGCCTTCCCATGGAGTCACGTCGAATGGCATGTAGCCTTGAAGTTCCATGGACTCGGCCTCGATCCGGTGGGGATGGTTTCCAACCCGGCCGAGAAGGGAAACCAGAGACCTTCAACTTCCTCGGCTTCAGTGTGCTGCAGAAGCACACGGATAAGGAGTTCATCATGAACTAACGAACCGTGTGAATAAGCTGCGCGATAGATGAGGGAAGGCCCCTCGGGATCGGCTTTCAGGAGCAGATCTCAAACCGCTCCAAGCTGCTGCGGTAAAGAGCCGTGGTGGTGAGCGTTGGAGGAAAAGCGCGAGAACAAACTCGTGCAGGTGAGCATTCGAGAGACGAACGAAAGTGAACCCTTCGAAGACGCGTCGTTAAGAAGATAAATGTCGTCGAAACCAGGAGCGTGTAGCCCACCTGGGACAAGTACGCGGGGTGCCTGATGACTGTGCGGATGGCGACCGGCGTAGAGGGGGCGTGAAGCGGATGCAGGCTGTTGCGCGGAACTGCAGGAACCAGTCGCTCTGATGCGAAGGGAGAAGCCCAAGCGGCGAAAACCGCGAGGCGAGCGTACCGATGCGGAGCACTGGGGCGGACCGACTCGTAGAAGCGAGGAAGGCTCGTAATGGAGCTGGAGCGAAGGGGTCGGGTCAAGTGGTCGCATGACCGAAGCAACTGGAAACAGGAGGACCTCGATGCGTGCGACCGACAAGCCGTTCAACATCGATAAGAAGCTGGTGTATGAAGCGTACAAGGCGGTCAAATCCAATGGAGGAGCGGCCGGGGTGGACGGACAGACGATCGAGCAGTTCGAGACTGACTTGAAGAGTAATCTCTACAAGATCTGGAACCGGATGAGCTCGGGAACCTACTTTCCTCCGCCGGTGCGCGCCGTCTCCATTCCCAAAAAGTCTGGAGGACAAAGGATTTTAGGTGTGCCA
>Ga0182015_10002333_pt1 | contig 23254 bp, 16 predicted proteins | sample 712P3MmetaG_FD_120478 | JGI IMG/M metagenome (GOLD analysis project Ga0182015, IMG submission 120478) | Permafrost microbial communities from Stordalen Mire, Sweden - 712P3M metaG | ecosystem: Environmental > Terrestrial > Soil > Wetlands > Permafrost | place: Sweden: Stordalen | collected...
CATCACCCCAGCCATCCGTTCCTTGTTTTAGGCTGGTATACGACTCCCTGCAATCCGCCGACCTGCGGTTGCTCTTGGAACCATCACAAATCGTGCCAAAAAAACGAATGTCATCCTGAGCGGGTGAGTTGATGTTTAGAAATTGCTGATTTACCGAGAGATAGATGGCCGTTTTTTGGCTGTGTAGGAACTGTGCAGGCTATTTCTCGATTTCTGTGCATTTCTTGAACGCGAGACACCATTCTACAGGCACGATTCATAGGTTAGAGGCTGTGTCCTAAGCCCATGCCGTGTTCGATGACCGGCGCGATCTCCGGCTGCGGCGGCGTGATGGATTGCTCCGGCTTTATCGCTGGCATGTGGGCGCTCTCGTGGGACACGTCATGCCCTAACGCTTCAGGTAGCTTCGCGCGGTCGTTGGTGTATACCTGCGCGTCTTCCGCGCCGCGCGAGACGGCGACGTAAGCCATGCGGCTGTTGAGCAGGTCTTTTGCGGCCAGTTCCGTATCGACGTGAATCAAGACGCGCTCAGCGGTCTGTCCCTGGCTGGAATGGCTCGTCACCGCATAACCGTGATCGAGATGGGGATGCTCGCGCGGGTCGAGCTGCACATCGCGGCCACCGTCCATCTTCAAACGCATCTGCCCGTTCTGGCCGATGGCTTCCACCGTCCCTAATTCGCGGTTGGCAATTTTCAAGTCATTCGCTGGCGCGGTGAACTGGATGCGGTCGCCCACGGAGAAGCTGCGCGGTTCTTCCCGATACACTGACACGCCCTGCTGTCGGCGCGGATCGTAGGTCATCTCTGAGCCATCGGCCCGCATCACCGTCAACAGGTTTTTCTCGGCGTCAACGCTCTTGACCCGCGCGTATTCGCCGCGCTCGATGCCGGTCTCTTTCGACGCGCGTGCGTAGCGCACTACATCGTTGAACTCGTACCGTGCGGCCCATGTGCGCTCCGGGCCGGTGAGGTCCTGGCGCGGCACAAGCGCCTCGACACGATGCTCTTCTTTGCTGACTAAACTGCCCTCCTGCATCTCGGCACGAATTGCCAAGTTGATCTCTACGCGGGAGCGATTGTCGGGAGAGACAACCAGCGTTCCCTCCGGCGACTTCGCATATTCCTTTGCTATCGCGGCGATGCGTTCCTCGCGGCCTGAAATCTCATGGACGCGGCCTTGCCGCTCCATACCCTGCAAGGCTTCGCGTACCTCGCCACGCGCAAGCTGCTCGACCACCTGTTTCAGTTCCGGGTCTTTCTGGCGGACGATCTCTTCGAGCTTGACCGTCTTCATGCCCGCATCCTGGAGCTGCGCGAAGGGACGCCCGGCCTCGACTGCCTCATGCTGCCGACGATCACCTACCAACAACAGGCGATCATTGGGATGAAGGCGATTCACAAACTCGTGCATCTGCTTGGTGGACGTGAGCGAGGATTCATCGAGCACATACAGACGGCGCTCTCCGGTGTCCGGCTGCTGCCCGCGTGCAAGATGCTTTTGCAGCGTGGATGTCTCCATACCGGCATCGGCCAGCTTTTGCGCCGCGCGGGACGTGGGCGCGAAGCCTTCCACTTTGTACCCCTGCGCCTCCGCGCCTTCACGGATGACGGCCAGCGTCGTGGTCTTTCCCGCACCGGCGATGCCATCCAAACCCACCAGCTTTTCGCGGGAGATAAACACTTGTTCAACTGCCTGGTGCTGCGAGGCATTCAGTTCGGGGTGGCGGTCCTGCATCGCAATCCGTACCTGGGGCGAGACAAGCATAGGGTCATTGACTCCGCGCCGATTCCCCTCCTGCATCCGTGCAACGATCTCGCGTTCCATGCGGACCATCGCGGCGGTCGTGTACTGCTGTCCCGCTCCGGCATGATCGACCGTGCGGAACTCTCCGCGCGCGGCCCGCTGCGCGAACTCCTGCCGGACATGGGCATACGTCGTCTCACCCATGCCACGGTTGAGCGCCGCTTCCAGAATGTCGCGCCGGTCCAGCACAGCGGAACGCTCGAAAAGATGATCGCGGGCATAGGTCACAGCCTGCTGCGCGATTCGGTCGGGTTCGTAAACGTGGCGCTGTCCACGCTCCCGCGCCTCGGCCACCACCCGGTCGGCTTGATGTCCATACTGTGCGGCCAGCTCGCGGTGCCGCGCTAATACCTCTTCCTGTGATAGCAGCTCCTTGCTGTCCCGCGTCCGGTGTGCCGCAATCTGCGCGGCTCCGGCCCCGTCAATTCCCATCTCGCGGAGATGGTCTTTGATCTGCTCCCGGCGTGGACTGCTGGCCTCCAGGTACTCCTTCGTATAGCCCTTGATCTCCGGTTGTCCATGTTTGCCGCGCTCCAGCTCATAGCCCAAGCCCTGCAACCGCATCGCCAGTTCAGAACGGTACAGGCTGGTAGCGACGCGTTGCGACGCGAATAGCTCTTGCGGCTGCAAGGCGCGGGTTTGTCCGTTATCGCGCTCGGTGACGTTGAAGATTACAGCATGGGTGTGGAGCTGCGGCGCGGCGTAGCCGTCTACAGGCCGCGCGGTATCGTGCTCGAAGGTAGCCGCGACGAATTTGCCTGTCGTCTCCGGCGCATGGACGTTGCCGATGCGGGCCTGCGTGTACTTCTCCAACTCGGTGAGCGCCACGCGGACGCTTTCCCGAAGCGCCTCTCTCACGCGCTCGTCACCGCCCACAAGGGCGGTAAGAGAGACTGACTTCGGCGCGGAGAACGTAGCATCCCAACCGGCGCGATGTTCTACGCTCGTCACTTCCTTGCCGAATTTTCCTTCGTAGGTCTTGGAAACCTGATGGCGAACGAGCTGCTCTTCCGTGTGCGGATGCTGGCCTTCGGTCAGACGCGCAAAGTGCTCATTGCCAACCGGACCCGATAAACCCCACTGCTCGGCCAGCTTGCCTTGCCACTCGCTATGTCCCTGCTGATCGCGGCTCCAATAGTTCTGCCGCTCGGACGCAAACTCCCGCTCATGGTACGTCCGCACCTGCGAAGCTGACAACGGCTTAGAGAGCGTCAGCATAAATGGATTGTAGTCTCTCTGACGATAAGGCTTATGGTTATGAATCTGAGTTCGGCGAGTGAAGTGGCGAGTTGGCTCCAATCGCCAATGCGGCCGGATTCCTCCCGATGTCTGACACTCTCCTCTTTGACTTATAAACCCAATCGAAGCAGGGCAAGCTTTTTCCCTTCACCTTTGCCTGGGGGGCGACGGCTGCTACTCCTCCCTCAAGACTCGCATCGGTGCCACCGTCGCCGCCCGCCAAGCTGGCTGCACTGTCGCTGCCAGCGCTATTGCTAGTACAACAGCTATGGCCACGGCATATGAAACCAGATCGAAAGCCTGCATCTCTCCCAGCAGCGCACCGATCCCACGAGTCGCGGCAAAGCTTAGCGCCACACCGCCAAGCACGCCAAAGACTGCCACGACCAGCGTCCTCCCTATCACCATCCCAAGCACCTGTGGCCTTTGCGCCCCCAGCGCAAGCCGCAGAGCAAACTCAAACTGCCGTTGCGCTACGGTATACGCCGTGACCCCAAACATCCCAGTCATCGCCAGCAATATGCTCACCCCAGCAAAGCTGCCGAACAATAGCGTCCGAAAGTGCTGCGCCCGCTCACTTTCTCCGATGCTCTCCTGCATCGTTGCGCCTTGCACTGCTACCTGGGGGAACTGGCGCAACATAAACTGCGTCATCGTCGCCATCATCGTCGCGGCATCGGTATGTGTTCGCACCATCAACTGCACATCCGTCGCCCGTCTCGGGTGTTGCGCTATTGGCAGGTAGAACGTCGGTGCAGGCTTCGACGCCGGTGAGTCCTGCCGCACATCTCCTACAACCCCTACTACCGTGAACCAGCGCGGGTCGCTGTCCCAGGAAAACATCACCTGCCTGCCAATCGGGTCCGTGTTTGGAAAGCTCTGACGAGCCGCCGACTCGCTCACTAGCAATACCGGCTCCGATCCATCACGATCAGCGTCGGAAAGGGCACGCCCCCGCATTAGCGGAACCTGCATCGTCTGAAAATAATTTGGTGTCACGCCAGCAACATTGGCATCTGGCAATGCAACGACTCCTGGCTTGAACTCGTTTACGCCACGAACAGCGTAACGGACGTCAGCAATATCGGCGCTCATTGGTGCCCCGGTAATAGCTGCCGCATCAACCACGCCAGGCACACCGTGCGCTCCCTCGACCATACGGTTCAGCGTTTGTACATCCTCCGCACCATTAGGAGCCGAAATCATGTGCATATCCAGCATCACCAGCTTTTCGGGCGCAAAACCCAAGTCCTGGCGCGACTCGGCGATTAGTTGTCTGACTAACAGCGTCGCCGCAACGCTCAGCATTAGCGTTAGCGCCACTTCCGCGACAATCAATCCCTGCCGCAACCGTCCCGATCCGCGAGATTCTAACCCGCGTGCCGCATCTTGTTTCATTGCCGACGCTGGGTCTACCCGCCACGAGCGCCATAGAGGCAGGAGCGCCGTCACCGCCATCGTGACCACGCTCACCAGAAAAGAGAAAGCAATCACATCCAGATTTGGCCGAACATCTCCGAGCCTCGGAATCTCGGGTGGGGCCAAACGAATCAACAATTTCAGCGCCGGAACTGCCACCATCACTCCGGACACGCATCCCGCAACCGCCAGTAACACCACCTCCGAAGCAGCGCGTCTCGCCAGCGCCAGTCGCGTCGCGCCCAGCGCGGTACGAATAGTAACCTCACGGCGCAGGGTTGTTGCTCGCACCAATTGCAGATGGGCAATATTCGCGCACACAATCAATAGCACTACCACCACAGCCGCCATCAACAGCCGTAGAATCGGCCGGATTTTTCCCGTAATCTCTTCCTGCAGAGGTACCGCTTCCAAAGCCTTCGATTTGTCTTCGGGATAAGTTGCGCTGAGTTGTTTAGAGAGCGTCGCCATCTCGGCATTCAGTTGTTTGGCGGTCACACCTGGCTTGACCTTGCCAATCGCCCGCTGGTTGTAAGCATTTCGGCTCGGATACTGAGGGATGGGCCGAACTTCTATCCACACTTGCGTCTTGTTTGGGAAGGAAAATCCATCCGGCAATACTCCCACAATGGTCCGCACCTCGCCCTCGATATGCAGCGCCTGCCCTACCGCTCCTGTCGCACTGCCGAAATGCTCCCGCGCAAAAGCAGCACCTACCATCGCCTCTGTTCCGCCCGCTTGCGCCGTCTCGGTTCCAGCCAGAAACAGTCGCCCAGCCACCGGTTCCACGCCCATCACTTGCCCAAACTGCGGGCTGGCAATAGCGACATCCGTGTACAGTGTTCTACCACCCGTTTGCAGGCCATCTTGAAAGGCGTTGTAATAGGCGACCGATTCCAGCGAGTGTACGCCCTGCGCCAGATCAGCGAAGTCCCCGTCCCCAATCTTTGCAATCGATCGGTTCTCATCGAGAAAATGTGTATTTAGCGAATAAATCCGATTCGCATCTCTGTACCCAAGAGGTCGCAGGAGCACGCAATCGACCATGGTGAAAATCGCTGCGTTCATACCAATACCCAGCGCCAGTGTAAGCACCACTGTGACGGTAAATGTCCAAGAATGCCGCAGTTGACGAAATCCACAGCGAACATCCTGCCAGAGACGTTCGAAGCGAGCCCAGCCCCAGGCTTCGTGAGCCTGTTCCCGAATGAGCGTCTTGTTGCCAAATGCACGTTGAGCCGCACGTCGCGCGTCTTCAGGAGAAAGACCGTTTTCGCGCTGTTCCTCTTCTTCTAGTTCGAGATCAGAGCGCACTTCCCGCTCCAGATCCTCATCTCGTCTTCTAATCTGCCACCATCGCATCTCAGCTCTCCTCGGTAGTGGGCCACATTACGCTTGCTACTGCCTCAGTCATCTGCTTCCATTGCGATTCTTCCGCTACAAGCTGCTTCCGGCCCTTTTCTGTTAGCCGGTAGTACTTGAATTCGCGGTTGCGGTCTGGAGCTTTCTCCCATTTCGCATCGATCCATCCCTGTTTTTCCAGCCGGTGCAGCGCGGGATAGAGGGAGCCATGCTGCATTTGGAGGAAATCATTCGTGGTGCGTTGAATATGTTTACCGATGTGGTGGCCGTGCGCGGGACCCCATACCAGAGTGCGAAGGACTAGCATGTCCAGCGTGCCAAGAAGGAGATTTGCTCGCGGCTGCGTCTGTTTTGTCATAGTAGACGATCTACCCTCAACTCGATGCGATAGTAGGCGGTCTACTACCACTTGTCAAGTATGGGATGGCCAAGTCGTTTCCTAATTGGCGACCTCAGGGAAATACACTCACGAAGCGGCCACTTGGATACATGTGACGAATAGTACGGAAAACGCGTCTGCCTTTTACTCAATCCCCTTGGACTCATCCCACACAAACGCCTCTTTGGGTTTGTCGGTGGGCAGGTCGGCGGGGGCATCGAAAAGTGGAAGCGTGGTTTGGACCGCTGCCGATGATTCGGATTGCTCTGTGCGGGCTACTGGCGTTGGCAGTGACGGCCTGGGAGCAATCTCTGGCAACTTGCACTCGATGAACTCCGGTTGTCTACCGTGCTTTTTTGCGAACTGGAAGTGCACCGGTACAACGCGGTTCTCCTGCTTGATGAAGCCGTGCAACGGTTCGAGACCGGAGATTTCCGAAGCCATGACAAGCGGTTTGGTGGCAATCTCCATCGCATACGATTTCCTGCTCCCTAACAGCTCCATGCTGCGCGACTCCTTCAACCGCTCCACTTCGATTTCTCCGATGGCATCGGACATCCACTTCGCGGCGCGCGGCTCGGTGGTCTTAAAAAACAGCTTGGTTGCAGGCTGCGAAAGCATGGCCTCGGCGTCCTGGCCGTAGCGTTTTTCAAGCTGACTGCGCCCCTGAAAACCCACCACAACAGGGTTCCCATACTTGCGATTTTCCGTGACGGCGGTATGGAGCTGAGGCAGTTTGTTGAGGCTTGCCAGTTCGTCCAGCACAAACCATACCGGCTTCGCCGTCTGGTCTTCGCAGTAGCCCATCATGCGAAGGATGAATAAATCGAGCCACACGGAATGGAGCGGCAAAATCTTCGTGCGATAGGCAGGAGTGGATGTGAGAAACACCCAACGCTTACGCGCGGTGTACCACTCTGCCGTCGCAAAGGTCGGCCTGGTATGCTCCCACTCCGGTAGCAGCTCCAGGCTGTCGGCCACCATATTCAGGCTGGCAAGCACGCCCGCCCGCTGTGCCGGTGCTCCCGAATCGAGTAAGGCGGCGAGCGGTGTTCCTTTCACCGCCGCCTCGATCCGCGACGGGTCGGCCATCATCCTCAGAATGTCCCTGGGCTGCGGCCTCCGCTTGAGCAGATGGGCCAATATCCGGCGTGGACCATCCGTGAAAAACTCTTTCTCGTAATCTTTCTCCGGAAGGAACGCAGCGGCAATGGTCGCCGCTGTTTCGTCGCGGTCGATCTCATCGCCTAGACCCCAATACGGGCAACGCTGGTCCAGCGGATTGAGAATCAAATCGCCGCGCGCGGGCGAGTAGAACTCGCTCACAAAGTCCATCGCCGGGTCGTAGACAATGGCGCTCTCTTCACGTTCCCGCACCTGGCGAAGAAGCTGCCGGATGGCGTTCGACTTTCCGCTGCCGGTGTCACCCATCATCAGAATGTGGCTGGCTTCGAGACGCTTTGGGATACAGTAGCTTGGGCCGAAAGGCAACCATCGCAAAAGCGCATTCTCGAAACGCAGGCGGAAACGTATGCCGTCCGACTTTGTGCCGCGCCACCGCAAGGCCGATGCCAGCTCCGGGCCTTTGGTTCTGCGTCCGTGGCGTTGCTCCTGCTTCCGACTGACGCGAAGCCGATGGCCGAACGTGATCCATAGCGCATATAGGAAAAGCACCAACGCCATCAGATAGAGTACAGGCCGGAGGAAGATTAGCCATGCGCTGTCACCGTCGTAGATAGTGTCCCGAAGGTACGCCTGCAACTCCTTCGCGCAGACTTTCTGTGGCGACGTGATGCTGACACCCCGCCAGCCTTCGGCGATGGCCTTGGGGCTGAGGGCGAGAGGCTGACTAACACTTGAACCCTTCAACGCATCCTCGGGCAGCAGCGTCTCCGGCTTCCGCCCCAGAGCCGTCTTCTCGGCATAGCGAACCGAAGTCACCGCTCCGTGATAGCTGCTCAGCGTGGAGCAAGCGGCATAGGTTCCGAGGTAGAAGTTCTACACCGGGTTCATTGTCCAGCCGAGCCACAGCGTGGCGGGAAGGATCACCAGAAACGGCCCCAGAGCGAAGAGCAAAATCAACCACAAGAGCCACCGGCCCCGGTTGGGAAAACGCATGGAGCGGCTCACTGTTTGCCCCCGTCCGGTCCCTCCTGGGACAGAAACTCTGCGAGCAATTTGCGGGCATCGGCCAGCTTCCGCGTGTTGGCCTGGTCACGGATTTTGACCACGGAATCGGGTAGCAGATGCTTGCCTTCGGCGTTCGCCTGGGCCGTCGCGTGAAAGAGATTCAGGAGCATGTATCGCAGTGCCGAGACCTCGGCCAGCAGCAGCTCGGTAGGGTCTGCCGGACGTTCCCGCGCGGCTTTCAAAGCCAGCTCACGCAGCCACTCGGCCAAGGTTTTCCCCGCGCCTTCGGCGGTGGTTTCTATCTCCGCCAGCTCTTCCGGTGTGACCCTGGTTGCAATGGTTTTGGCACGAAGAACCGGACGCGCTTCGCCACTCGGCGAGGCTGGAGACTGCAACGGAGCCGGGATGCGGGGAGTGCTCATGGGGAAACCCGCCTCAAAATCAGCTTGCACCCTGCGATTTTGGCCGTCAAGCGCCCGATCGCTGAAAGCCCTTGTCTATCAGTGCGTTTACGCGCCGCACGGTGCGCATTGCCTCCGTGTTTACGCGCGTAAACGCAGTGCCGCTGTGTTGACGTTACAAGTTGTCAAACTGCTGATTCAAAGTGCATTGACTTTGGCTAACCAAACCAATGGAGCCGGTTTACCGGCAGCATCCCATTTGGGGGTGACGTGTCGCAGCGCCAACACCCGGTGCGTAAGCACCGTGTCGCAGCGCCAACATCCGGTGCGTAAGCACCGTGTCGCAGCGCCAACATCCGGTGCGTAAGCACCGTGTCGCAGCGCCAACATCCGGTGCGTAAGCACCGTGTTCTTTGAGGGCAGTAGCAAGCACCTTCAAGGAGCGCGATGCAGACCGCACCGGGCAAGCCGGCAAGATGTAGCGAATGAAAGAGTCGTACGGTGAAGGCCCAGCAAGCCACACCGGCTCCGAGTCATGCGGGCACGGTCGCAAGGCCGTATACGAAGCGTTGACAGGAGGAACTATGGGCCAGGTTATTGAACCGCGAAATACCCCTAACTTCAGGACGCCGACGCCCTGACACGACGCGGAAGGCAACATTCGGTGGAGCGTACATGCGAGCTTCACCGGGGTCCTGCGCGGTCTGTGACCCTGGCATGTAGGGACACATCTTGCACGGAAGTTGGGAGATCCCGGGTTCACCCGTGAGCGGCCAGCGCTCGCGGGACGCATCGGGAAGTCCAAGGACAGGAGCCGATGGTGAACGAACACGGGAAGTCGGACAGACCCATAGTACCGAAGAAGTCTCCGAACAAAGCCAGCGTATCGGTGGCGGAGGAGATGGAGGGAAGGGGTCTGGCCAAGGGGAATCTGAGCCAGCAAAACGCGATCCGGACTCAGAGCCGGGTAGTCGCGCCAAGCGAGCTGGCGCAGATACGACAAACGGCAAAATCGAACAAGGATGTAAAGTTCACCGCTCTGATGCATCACATCTACCGGATCGACACCTTGCGGTTTGCTTATTCGCAGTTGAAGAGGCACGCGGCAGCCGGTGTGGACGGGGAGACGTGGCGGCACTACGGCGAGGCTCTTGAGGACAATCTTCAGAACCTTTCCCATAGACTGAAGCGCGGAGCGTACCGGGCCAAGCCGGTGCGTAGGGTGTACATTCCGAAGGCGGACGGGCGGCAGCGACCGCTCGGCGTTCCGGCGCTCGAAGACAAGCTCGTTCAGAGAGCGACGGTGGAAGTACTCAACAACATCTACGAAACCGACTTCCTCGGCTTCTCTTATGGGTTCCGGCCAAAGCGTAACCAGCATAAAGCGCTGGACGCTTTGTACTGTGGGCTCCACGAGAGACGTGTGAACTGGGTGCTGGACCTGGACGTGCGCAGCTTTTTCGACAGGCTGTCGCATGAGTGGCTGGTCCGGTTCCTCCAGCATCGGATAGCGGACCGGCGCGTTGTGCGGCTCATCCAGAAATGGCTGAACGCGGGCGTGCTGGAAAAGGGCAAGCGAACGTTCGCGGAGGCAGGCTCGCCGCAGGGCGGAAGTGCGTCGCTGCTGCTGGCGAATATCTACCTCCATTACGTCTTCGATCTCTGGGTTCAAGCATGGCGTAAGAAGCGTGCGCACGGCGATGTGATCGTGGTGCGTTATGCCGACGACATCGTGGTTGGATTCGAGTTCAAAGACGAGGCCGAACAGTTCTGGGCGGAACTGAAAGAAAGAATGCAGAAGTTCCAACTGGAACTGCACCCGGAGAAGACGCGACTTTTCGAGTTCGGACGCCAAGCGGCAAAGAACCGAAAGCGCGCTGGTCTGGGCAAGCCGGAGACCTTCGATTTCCTCGGCTTCACGCATATCTGTGGGAAGACGAGGAGAGGGCGGTTTTTGGTGCTTCGGCAGACGATTCGCAAGCGCATGCAGGCTAAGCTGCAAGAGGTGAAGATCGGCTTGTGGCGGCGCATGCATGATCCTGTTCCTGAAGTCGGCAAGTGGTTGAAGTCCGTTGTGGGCGGGCATCTCCGATACTTCGGAGTGCCGGGCAACCGGCATGCACTGGCTCACTTTCGTTACGCGGTGAGCAACCTCTGGCATCGCGCTCTTTGCAGGCGAAGCCAGCATGGTCGCGTCAAGTGGGAGCGAATGAAACGGCTCATCCGCAACTGGCTTCCTCCGGCACGTATCTGCCATCCTTATCCCTCGCGCCGTATGGGCGTCACCACCTGAGGCAAGAGCCGGATGCGGGAAATCCGCCTGTCCGGATCTGTGCGGGGGGTACGGTGAAAGCCGTATCCCTACCGCGACAGCCTACAACCGCTGCGAAGCAGCGTGCTCTTCCTCGCGATGATTGGAGCGAGACGAATTCCTATCCCCCGACATGGACGGGAGGCAGGGTACGCACCGTGTCGCTTGCCCAGGCGCAGACTCACCCCTTCGCAGACCTTTGCCGGAGAGCATTGCTTGGGTTGATCGACGGGTATTCCCATAGCTCGCGCAAAAGCGACGAAGTCTTCAAATCATCGATGCGTCGATGCCTCGTTATTGTCGGACGAGAAAACAAGATGCAATCGCGAAACTTCAATCCATGCCGTACGCGGGTCATTCTGATGCTGGCACAGGTTTCAATCCACGCCCCCGCGCGGGGGGCGACCTGTCTTCCGGACTGCATCTTTGTGATTTGAATTGTTTCAATCCACGCCCCCGCGCGGGGGGCGACCCGGTTGGTTGCTGAGATAGAGCCCAGTTTCCACGTTTCAATCCACGCCCCCGCGCGGGGGGCGACAAGTATCGCGTCTCTCAAGAAGCGCTCGCAGATTTGTTTCAATCCACGCCCCCGCGCGGGGGGCGACGTGCCTTGCGCGCGAAGTCCTGTGCATGCGAGAACGTTTCAATCCACGCCCCCGCGCGGGGGGCGACGATTTCGGCGTTCAGTTTGAGCACTTCGGAAGTGTTTCAATCCACGCCCCCGCGCGGGGGGCGACGATTCTTCGCGCCACGCTGACCGCGGGGCTACTTGTTTCAATCCACGCCCCCGCGCGGGGGGCGACTCGCTCAGCTATCAGGATTACGCGCGGGCTCGCAGGTTTCAATCCACGCCCCCGCGCGGGGGGCGACGAGCGGCGTTCCAGCCAGTTGCCCCGTGACCTCCAGTTTCAATCCACGCCCCCGCGCGGGGGGCGACTTTTGGCCTTGAGGGAAGACCGCCTCCACCATTTGTTTCAATCCACGCCCCCGCGCGGGGGGCGACCTATCCTCACATCATCGGAGGGGAGGGATCAAATGGTTTCAATCCACGCCCCCGCGCGGGGGGCGACGAGGGCGCGACCGTCTATCTCGCGTGCACCATGTCGTTTCAATCCACGCCCCCGCGCGGGGGGCGACCTGGAGTGCGCCGGCGATGTCCACTCCCATGAGTTGTTTCAATCCACGCCCCCGCGCGGGGGGCGACCGCTGATCTGCGAAACGACAACCGCTCCGACCGGGTTTCAATCCACGCCCCCGCGCGGGGGGCGACCCCATCCAGCGAATCCCTTTTCGATCTCATCCATGTTTCAATCCACGCCCCCGCGCGGGGGGCGACCTATACCACTTCAGTGTTACGCTAAGCGGGCAAGCGTTTCAATCCACGCCCCCGCGCGGGGGGCGACCTGGCAGATGCATGACGACGCTATCGCAACCGCAAAGTTTCAATCCACGCCCCCGCGCGGGGGGCGACGTGTACTGGATGGAGCAACATGGCCCAATAGGCTTTGTTTCAATCCACGCCCCCGCGCGGGGGGCGACCGAACGATATCGCGTTCCTCCAGGCCGCATACGAGTTTCAATCCACGCCCCCGCGCGGGGGGCGACTCCTACCGTGGTATATCCCCTTTTGAGCCTGGACGTTTCAATCCACGCCCCCGCGCGGGGGGGGACGAGCTTCGGTGGATTATGTCGATGGCGATCTAACTGTTTCAATCCACGCCCCCGCGCGGGGGGCGACGCGTAGTCCAGAGCGCTTCGACCGCTTTAATACTGGTTTCAATCCACGCCCCCGCGCGGGGGGCGACAATTCCTGAGCAAAGGAGATGAGTTCATCTTTGCTGTTTCAATCCACGCCCCCGCGCGGGGGGCGACGAAGAAGAAAGGAGTCAATACGTGACCCTCACGGAGGTTTCAATCCACGCCCCCGCGCGGGGGGCGACACTTCCAGGTACGCGCAGCAGCCATCCTTTTTTGAGTTTCAATCCACGCCCCCGCGCGGGGGGCGACCCGGCCAGATATCGGCATCGCATTCCTTACATACCTGTTTCAATCCACGCCCCCGCGCGGGGGGCGACCGAAGGCTATCGCAAGAGTCACAAGAGCGCTTATGTTTCAATCCACGCCCCCGCGCGGGGGGCGACCAGCTGGGATGCGGCGATGATCGACCCGAAGAACGTTTCAATCCACGCCCCCGCGCGGGGGGCGACGCATTCTCGTCTGTAACACACTACTAGGAACCGGAGTTTCAATCCACGCCCCCGCGCGGGGGGCGACACCTGCAGCAGCGGTATCTTGCGGGCGTACATCTCGTTTCAATCCACGCCCCCGCGCGGGGGGCGACGCCGGCAGTGCGCGTAACGCACGAAGATCAGTTCGTTTCAATCCACGCCCCCGCGCGGGGGGCGACTACGGTGTTCTTGGTGAAATGGTGTGGCATTACAGGTTTCAATCCACGCCCCCGCGCGGGGGGCGACTGCTAGCCGCGCTTGATCGGCTTTATTACGACAAAGTTTCAATCCACGCCCCCGCGCGGGGGGCGACTAACACATACCGTATTTGAGTTCAGCGGTATCGAGTTTCAATCCACGCCCCCGCGCGGGGGGCGACTCCCGTTGGCTCATGGGGTATCCGCGCGAGTGGGGTTTCAATCCACGCCCCCGCGCGGGGGGCGACGCCTTCATCAGCGCAGCTTTGGAGCGCCGGAAAAGCGGTTTCAATCCACGCCCCCGCGCGGGGGGCGACCGCTTCTCAGGTCAGTGGGACGACTGGCGGGATCGGTTTCAATCCACGCCCCCGCGCGGGGGGCGACGGTGCGCAGCACCGCTTCGATGCCCGCAATCGTGTTTCAATCCACGCCCCCGCGCGGGGGGCGACCCCCAACGGACACCTCTACGATCCTCAGGCGAATCCGGTTTCAATCCACGCCCCCGCGCGGGGGGCGACCAGCCCAATCCCGCTCACCTGTGCCAGCGCCACCTGGTTTCAATCCACGCCCCCGCGCGGGGGGCGACTCGCCCCGTCACTGCTCCCGGAGTCTATCGCTATACTGTTTCAATCCACGCCCCCGCGCGGGGGGCGACCGCCGACACTGAAAAGCAAGTCATAGCCATATGGGTTTCAATCCACGCCCCCGCGCGGGGGGCGACGATCAATGTCACTCATTTTGAAATCAATCAAGTGGTTTCAATCCACGCCCCCGCGCGGGGGGCGACGTCTCCCTCAGGCTGTCCGTTATCGGACAGAAGCTGTTTCAATCCACGCCCCCGCGCGGGGGGCGACTACCAGTAATCCTGCTGAACATTGCAGAGATGCAGTTTCAATCCACGCCCCCGCGCGGGGGGCGACGCACGGGCCTTGTTCAATTCTATTGTTTTCAATATGTTTCAATCCACGCCCCCGCGCGGGGGGCGACTGCACATGTCGTAAACAGTTCCATGCACTACAGATAGCTTGCCACAAATGCGATCCTGACTCTAATCGCTGACCTATCAACCCTCTTTTCAAGAGCACTCAAGAGTATCTCCTTGCCATCAAGGCACTTAGCTAATCTGCGGACATTTCAGAGAATCTGTGTTCGCTTAGGGTTCGCGCGAATGCCTTTGGCTTGTCAAAAAGTGACTACTAAAGGATGAGAGGTGCTTCAGGATCGTAGGAGAGCTTTGCACCGACGTGTTCTACACGTCTTCTCCATTCGGTTCCGAGAAAATAGAACCGGAGGCTGTCCTGAGCGGGGTCGGCTTCCGACACCAGACTGGCTCGAAGTACAACCCATTGCGCGGAGTCTACGACGCACTCGAAGACGGAGTTCTGCACCCGCTGTCCATGATCTTCGCACAACCGGGCCACGCGGCGCAGTCTGCGTCGCCCCGCGTCGTCGCGGGTGCTTACGTCGTAGCTAACAAGAACCATCATGATCGAATCACCTGCAGAAGAACGCGGGATAGGCGTCGAGGCCCCCACGCGCATGACGTGCGAGGAGCAACGCCTGCACATACGGCACCAGTCCGAGCGGAATCTGCTCCTTCAGATAGGGGTGCTCAATCTCATCCTGTTTCCGAAGCTGCCAAGCGGAGACGACTTGTTTGCGAGTATCGTCGTCCATCTGAATGCCGCCCCCGTCCTCCTCCGTAAAGCCCGATCCCTGTACTTGACGCCGGTTGATGAGCGTCAGCACCAGACGGTCAGCCAGTGCAGCGCGGAGTTCCTCCATCAAATCGAGAGCAAGACTCGGACGCCCTGGACGGTCAGTGTGGAGGAAGCCAACTGCTGGATCAAGGCCGACGCTTTCCAGAGCCGATTCGATGTCATGGCGCAAGAGCGCATAGACGAACGACAGAAGTGCGTTGACACGGTCCAGCGGAGGCCGGCGCGAGCGACCTCCAAAATGAAATGCCTCTCGGTCGCCGCCAATCATCTGATCGAAGGCCGAGAAGTAAACCTGTCCTGCCATGCCTTCATGTCCCCGCGCCTCGTCGTTGGATGTCGCCCTAGCCACCTCCAAGCCAGCCCAAGAGAGACGGTTCGCAGCTTCACGCAAGTCCTTCTCGCGGGCCTCATCTACGATCTCGCGAGCAGCGCGCAGCAGCACAACACGGCTGTTTGCAATCTTGGCCGCCACGATAGTTCGCACGATGGGAAGCGCACTGCTCCCGTCATCGGCTATGCGGTATTGTTGCCTCCGCAACAGCACATTACCGGAGACAGGCCCATTCACGCGGGCAATAAACCTTCCCTGTTCGGAGAGAAACGAAATCCCCACGCCCCGATCGCAACACAGCCCCAGTACGGGCGGACTGCACGACACCCGGCCCCAGCACACTAGCCCTTCAAGCGTATGCACGGGAACACGTAGCTTCAGTTCGTCACCCACCTTGACCGCGACCGTCTCGCCGTCACGGTGCAGGTACGCACCTTGAGTCATGACATGCAGTGTGTTGAGAAGTTTTCGCATGTGGCGGAATTAAACCTCCCGCTGTAGAGAACGCAGTTGCAGCGCCACCCAATGCGCGGCGTCATCATGAGAAGTGGCCTCAGGAAGACACACATCGACCAGCGAGCAGTTGCGGCAGTAAGGCCCTGGGGTCGCAGCGGGCGTCACCCGGCTAAGGTACAGGCGGTGCATGGTTGCCGCGAGCTCTTCCGTTCGGGAGCGTAACTCCGGTGTGAACTCAACCTCCAACCGCCGTCGTGGATTTCCGTAGAAAATCGCACCGCGCTCAATCGCGGTCTGCAACATCTCTTCCAGGCAAAGCGCCTGGGCACAAAGCTGCACCGTATCGCAGTCGTTGGGCTTACTCTTGCCGCGCTTGTACTCTACTGGATAAGGTGCAGGACGAAACTCCACGACATCGGCCCGTCCGGTCAGGCGCAGCCTCTCAGACCGCAGCCACATCCCGCGGACCGTGCGCACGCTGGCACGACGACTCTCTCCTGGTAGATCGGCACGCTCGTGCAGCAGCCGGCCTTCGGCTGTGCGAACGTTCTCCACCCACACCTGTTCAAGATGGATAAGAGCCCACTGACGCGGACAGAAGGCAAGATGTTGCAGCCCGCTGATCGGCAGCGCGTCGTCGTCGGCTTCGGAGGTGGAGACGGCCATTGCAATCCTTCAAAACAATCTCAAATTCTTTGCGTCTTGCCACAATGTATCGAGTTCAGACAAGGGCGAATCCCTGTTTATCAATTTCAGCCAACTCCAGCACATGGGACATGATGCCAAGAAAGTTGGCATCGTATTTTCCATCTGGCCATCTGTAGAGCTCACGTTCTCCTGCAATTGGGTTGGGTGCGACTCTTTCCAGCACATTACGCCGAATCGACACACTGCCTTGTGAAAGTCTACTTTGCGAAACATAACGTCCGCTGAGTATCTCCTTTGCCAACTCAGTATCTACCACTGCCAGGGCTCCATCCTCATCTATAAGCCTGGCTTTCGCGGAGACAGACTCGAAGGCATACTCGGCTTCCAGACGCATTAGCTCGGCGACTTCCTTGCTCTTCGCCCACTGCTTCCACTCCTCTGCGACTGCCCATGTCATCAGCTCGGTCAACGGTATCTTCCATTTATCCTGCGCGAACGCTTGTTGCGCTACTCGGATACTCCTGTCCAGTGCCGGATTGCGATTGAACCATGGATCGGCAGTGATGAAGTCCCATACTTGAGCGGTAATGCCTGGGCTCGCGTGACGGTTCACCCGCCCGCCAATCTGAATCAGGCCGGATACAGAACTCCGTTCTCGAAAAGCTATATCGAAGGAAACATCGACACCGGCCTCGATGCAACTGGTCGCTACCAGAACCCAGCCGTTGGCAGGTTGCCTACCGGGTGTAAGCAGCACACGCACTTCTTTGAGAACAGATTCGCGATCATTCGGGCTCAATGCTGTGGAGAGGTGCATGGTCTTAACCCCATCCGCGCGCAGCTTTCGTGCAAGGACTGCTGCGGACTGAACAGTATTCATCACCACGAGCCGCGCACTCGAAAAGCTGCAAATCCATGTGCAGAGTGAATCGAGAGTATGTATCTGTGAACAGGTTTTGACTGATACTCGTTCCTTTTCCCCCTTACTTCCCCAATTCGCCAGTTGTGGCGAAAGCATGGAGGGAATGCTGGTGGAGTTCTTGTCAAACAGGCGGGCATTCTCCCAGAAATGGGGAAGCGACCCTGAACCGAGCACAAAACGACAGTTCCACTGCGAACTCAGCGAATCCAAATGGCCCCACATGTAAGGCCAGAGAAATAGGGGCATCGCCGCATGTGCTTCGTCGATAAATACTGCGGAACCAGGCAGAGCATGGAGTTTACGAAGGCGCGGAGTAGCCGAAGCCGCCAGCGTCTCGAAGAACTGCACTGCGGTCGTCACAATGATCGGGCTGTTCCAAGTTGTCGTCAACGCACGCAGTGTTGGTGTCTTAAACTCGGTTGCATGGTGATGGGCGGCGACAATCTCTTCGGGATCTTCGTCAGCAAGCACGAGCGCCTTCCGATAAACATCCACGGCCTGGTTGACAATGTTTGTGAAAGGAAGCACTACGAAAATATGTCTCAGCTTCAGCGAGATCGCCGCTTGCAGCAGGTAGGCCATCACAGCCGTTGTTTTGCCGCTTCCCACTGGGGCATCGCAGGCCCAGATGGGAACCTCTGGTGAGGTCTGGCGACAAGCCGAGTAGATACCCTGGCGGAGATCGTTGCGCGTTCCAGAATTAGAGGCAAGTTCCGCAACATAGCTATCGAGCGCAGCAAGGCGTTCCTCCCAGCGAGGCGCCGGAGGTTCCAAGGCAGGCTCCTGTTGATAATGTCGCGCCGTGTCGCCGTGATCCCCGGCAACCAGGCAACTCATCAATAGCCGCATGTCCCAGGGGGTTCGCCCAGGGACCCCGACGCCTCTGGAGTCAAGTTTCACTTGAGCACAAACTTGCTTATGGAGCCTTACCAAAGAGTCCAGCCTCGCATCAGTATCCAATCTGACCGTTGGGTTACGAAACAATGCCGAAGCAGGATTCTGGGCGCTAAGTTCGCCCTTTGTCTTTTCCTCCGCAAAGTCTTTGAGCCCCGAATGATGTTGTGCAATCACCCATGCAGCCGCGCTTTGCTTGTTCATGATGCAATGGGCTGCTCCCGCATCTTCATGGGGAATGGGCAGCCTCGCGCCATCAAACCCGTGCAACACGGATTGATTCTCTGGCACGAGCTTTCCGAGGTCGTGAAACGCGCCGGACCATTGGGCGGCTGCCAGCAACTTGGGGTCCGAACCGCCCGATCGGTACGCCTGTGCCCCCACCATCGCCTCATAAGCACATTGCGATACGTTAGAAATATGCTCGGAATAGCTCTGTGCCGGAATACCCTTGGCCGGACGTGCGCTGTGCGCGAGGGGAATATCGGATGGCAATGAGCTAGCCACGCACGAGGTCCTGAATGCTCTTCAGACGTAGTTTGAGTTCCTCTGGAAGCGATGTCGGGGAATCGTAATCGCTCCAACTCTTACTCGGTTGCTCCAGTGCCGACTCATCCTTTCGTCTTGGTGTCATGGCATCGAGCAGTAGAAAGTCCGGGCAGGAGCCCAGTGCGGATGTGTGTTCCATGTGCCAAGCGTGACGAAGGATAACCTGGGGGCGAATCGCCGAGGCAGTCTGACTGTACGCATAGGGAATCAATTGCTTCATCAATGCCACATCAACCTCTGTGCAGCCGGAGTTTCGCGCTGCAGCCGCGTTCAGGAAGTAAGGCATCGTGTATACACCATGCGGCACGATCCGATACGCAAGCGGAGCCATACCTCGATCCTTGCCAGTTTCCACGCCAGCCTTGTTTGTATTGGTTTGACGGTCGATTCGCACTGGGGAGATGGAAACCCCCATGCCAAACTGCGCTACGCCAGTTCGAATGAAACTGCTATCCTCACCGGCACCCTTCTTTTCTTCCAGGAAAGTCGATCCGAACAGCCTCGCATCCCAATACTTCGAGGTGAAATCATCGTCAGACAGAGCAGCTATCTCTTTGCGGTCACGTCCCCTCGATTCGAGAATGTGGAATTTTCCCGATTCCAGAGCAGGGTTGAAAGAGCCACTAAGTTCCGTCCATGCGGGACCTTCCTTATCCTCGACCAGATCACGAAGCTTACGCTTAAATGACACGGGCGAAATCATTCCGCGTTCGTCTGGCCGCTGACGCGGATCGCTCTCCTGGTCCGGATTTCCGTTGGGATTGGAGTTGATGACTTCGATAACGAGTAGTCCGGTAGCACGATTCATGCGTTCTCTCCAGTGGCAATAGGTAGTGAGGCAAATACTGATTGATCTTCCGGTGAGTCATACGCCTTTGGCTCTCGCGCAAGATATCCAAGCAGCAGTTCCGCTCGTCCTGTCAGCGAAACCGGCGCGTCGAGCTTGCCGTTGAGTTCAGCACTGAGTTCTCCCAGACGGCGAGAGATTGATTTGGCCCTGAGCGTACTCTTCTCCGCGTCGTTCATTTCGGAAAATTTTCTCTGTGTCACGCCATCGTCGGCAGGGCGAATCTTTGTGCTCGCCTTCTGGGTCAGCCACGCAAAGTAGACTGGCACGCGGGCACCGAGAACTTCCACCGCCTTCGTCGGGTTTTCGAGCGCCATTGGCATAGCCGCGTTGCCGATCAGTTGGGGGGGCACACTACCACCTCGCACATGCTCGCAGTAGAGCAGGTGCAATTCGTCCGCGCATTGTAAGAATTGACCCAATAGGTAATCGCGACCTTCCATATAGTTCTCCTTGTACCTTCCAAGACGATGAAGCAGGATTCCGTAGAGGGCTATCACGGTAAGCAGTGGCCGTCTGGCCTCTACCGAAAGACCGGCACCAGCCTGAAGAGTATGCACCTCTCCTGTTTTCTTTTGATCCGTATAAGGTCTTCCAGCTCCTATCAATAACACTTGGGACAATGGCAATAGCCGTTCCAGCATCCACATCGCTTCTCGTTCCGCGCTCTCTTCGAGCAGCAGGCTGTAAACGCGGCGCAAATCTACGCCCGGCACCGTCTGGTTCATAGTGCCTTCGCGAATCCATTGCTGACGCAAACTCTTCAACACAGCGACCGGCGTGGGAACATGCTCGCTATAGAGCCGCGCCTTCTTTCCTTTGCCCTGGGGAAGGAAGATCGTGATCGGAGGAACATTTCGCGAACCTGCGATCCACCGCTCCCGCGCCTGGAAAAGAGCACTTACGCCGTAGCGTTGATCGAATAGCACCTGCTTCCGTCCCTTGTCGATCGTACTGATGACAAAGACTCGCAGGAATGCGTCGTCCTGCATTAGATCTGGCTTCAACTGAATAGCCTCGATCAAGCGTTTCGTGCGGCTCTCGAAGGAACTAGGACCATTAGTGAATCTCGCCTCTGACACCTGTTGGTTGGGCGCATCGGAAGACTCCCCGTCCTCTTCCCAGTCTTCATCGTCACCAAGCGCACTTGCGAGTCGCAGCTCGCCTTCTGTGTCCTTTTCGAGATACACAATTAGCAGGTCCGGCTTGTCCTGCGTACCGCTAGCCACCGGCCCCCACGTCTTTCCCCTTCGCTCAGGAGCCGTGATGTGCAATAGGGAATCGTTCAATTCCTGCACAGTCTGTCTCGCCAATGGAAAAATATCCGTGGAACTCCTGCCATAGCGCGTCTGCGCTGGTATATCTGCATTCATCGCCATCAAATAGGTGCCACCCAACAGAGGGAGACTGGGACTCGGCATTTTGTTGCCGGCACTCTCGCCTTCTTCCCCGGAGAGTGAGCATCTCAGTATTGTCGCGGCAGTAGATTCCGGGTCTGCCGCAGTGAGCATTGCGTGGCTCCATGCGACCGCTACTGCAGGATCGGCAACACGATGCGAGAAGCTGGCGGCATCGGCAATATCAAGAAAGATTAGAAGTTGCCATGTATCTCGTTCACCATTCTTATTGAGTTTGCCAAATAGAATCTGGAGCAGAAGGTCTTTACCCAGCGTACCGACAAGCACGGAATGCAGCGCGGCCAAGGCAAAGGCACGCAGAAATCCCTCCGCATCCAAAGTGCTCTTTGCCAGCGCCTGTAGTAGCGCATGGGTCGATCCCAGGACAGGATTAGTCGCGGCAGAACCCGACATGAGAACAGGAACAAGTTCGCGGGCAGGAAACTCATATAGCGAGCGCCCGATCCGAACAATATCTTTCTTCTTACATGCCAGAGCCGCTGTCGCAAGCAGTGGTTCAAGGATGTCCAACTCCGTAACCGCTAGGGAAGTGTCCTGAAACAGCGGGCAATCTAAATTGAAAGCAGGAAATCTCTTCTGATTGTCAGGCTGAATGTTGCGAAGATCTAAAGCCTGAACGGGAAGGAGGCTGCTCACATGTGCGGGAGAACCTTCAACGTCCAATTCGATGATAACGGCTATTCCCTTTCTCAAAGGCTGGAGAGAAGGATGCCAGGGCGCGGTCTGTATCCCTTGCTCAGCTAGGCTTCTACGCAAATCAGCAAGTTCATTCAGCAAAGCGCAACACTCCTTCCTCGATCTTTACGGCTTGCCGGTACTCGGGCAAGTAGCGCCCCCCTTGAGGGTGATCAAAGACACGGTGCAGCATACTTGGAATCTCCATTGAGAGATCGGTGCAGGCCCTCGTGCTCTCGCGCAATGGTCCGAAGTAGCGCGGCGTGAACTCGGACCACCCAAGACAGGGAGTCCGGTAGAGCTTGCCCTGTTTCAGCCTCCGTTCAAAAAGCTCCTGTACCGCATGGAGTTGGTTGTTTGCCCCAGGCGCTCGTCCGCTCCCACGGGCGACGGCATGGATCTTATAGATCACGTCAATCAGGATGGTGGAGTAGAGTTGGTATCCCGTTGCGCTCGCGAAGTTCTTCGGATGGCGTAGCGGACCGCCATAGTTCGTCGCATACCGGAGGGTTTGGATCGGCGCGCATATTTCTACCGATTGCGGCTCCAGGTATGCGGTCTTCCACCGCGCAACACAGTCAAGAATCCCTTGAGCGGCTGAAAACGTGGGAGCAGGGTACGTCGTGAAAGAAGCTCCTGAATCCGGGCGCACCCAGATTGCAGCCGGCCCCGCGATTTCCACGGCAACATAATAGGGACGCAAGGTATTCCTCCGGTGCGTCCCATACTACTCTTCAATGGGTTACTTTACGGACTGCCGCTTGTAACGGGTCTTCGCTGCTGCCACATAGTGCCATCGAACATGATTTCCAGTAGCGATTCAGGAGCCCGTCTTCGGATAGATTTTTGATTCGCGTTGCTGCCTCTCTTGGGGAATCAAATTCCCACATTAAGCCGACGTTCCAGCTCTGCGATGGCCGTGACAACCTCGTCCACGGTGGGTATCGGGCCGAAGACCATGCCGGACATGGCTTCATAGTCGCGCCGCAGATCGGCAAGCATACCGTCATGCGGAGTCAGGGCAAAGCTGCCGGGAATGTCAGAAGCCAGGTCAAGATCGGGCCGGTTGAAGAACATCCGCGCATGTCGAACGCAGTCCTCAGCCCTTTCTGATTCTCCGCTTGCCTTGCCGCCTATCTCTGACGCCAGGAGCCGGTAGACATCGTAGTAGTGACGTGACACGCACTGCCCGCCTCCCTTTAAGGAAGGTCTGCGCAACCGGTCGCTGTGAAGCTGGCTTAGGCTGACCAGAGCGGCAGAGTCGGTGCAATCGAAGGTGGGTTGCTTCCCGGTGGTGGCGGTGGCTCGGAACCCGCCGTTTC
>Ga0182015_10002334_pt1 | contig 23234 bp, 24 predicted proteins | sample 712P3MmetaG_FD_120478 | JGI IMG/M metagenome (GOLD analysis project Ga0182015, IMG submission 120478) | Permafrost microbial communities from Stordalen Mire, Sweden - 712P3M metaG | ecosystem: Environmental > Terrestrial > Soil > Wetlands > Permafrost | place: Sweden: Stordalen | collected...
AGTCTCCACCGCCGCCGGCTTCGCCGCGGCCGCCAAGCAGGACGAGGTCATTGACGACGATTTCGGTCATGTATTTCTTTTGGCCGCTGGTCTTGTCGTCCCAAGAGTGCGTCCGCAGACTGCCCTCGATATAGACTTTGTTGCCTTTCTTCAGATACTCGCCGGCAATCTCGGCGGTGCGCGCCCAAGCGGTAATGTTGTGCCACTCGGTGCGATCCTGCCAGTTGCCGTCCTTGTCTTTGAAGCGCTCGTTGGTGGCCAGGCTGAACTTGGCCACGGGCGTGCCCTGCGGCGTGTACTTCACTTCGGGATCTTTGCCGAGGTTACCGATGAGGATGACTTTGTTGACGCTCTTTCCTGCCATGGGATGCTCCTTTGCAGGGGTTCAGTATACCGGAAGCGGTGGGCTGCCGACGGCGCGGTAGATCATATTCTCTTTGGAAATCCGCTCTGGGTTAGACAGGGGCTGAACGCCCGACGGATTCGAGTCGACTTACGCGGCGCAGAAGCGCCGTTCTTCCCCGTGTGGCTCCGCGCTTCGGCCGTAACAGCGTGCATTTTCGATTAGAGGAGAACCACGGTATAATCACGCTATGCCTCCTGCACCCGGCGCCACCAAAGCCGTCGGCATGGTCCCCGATGAGATGAAGGCCGAACCGAAGTCCAAGGGCCTCACCACGCCGCGCAAGAAAAAGCCGAAAGAGTTGGCTGTGATCACCGAGTGCTGCACGGGATGCGCGGGCTCGCCGGCTTGCGTGGAATACTGTCCCGTGGAAGACTGCATGTTCTGGGTCCCGGACGAAGACAGCACGCCCTTCGGGCGCATCGCGATTGATCCCATTCTCTGCATCGGCTGCAAGAAGTGCCTCAGCAAAGGGCCCGACGGCTGCTTTCTTGACGGCTGTCCCTGGGACGCCATCGCCATGGTGGATACCGCCGAAGTGGAAAAAGAAGTTGGGGCGATGGCGATTTGAAAGGCGGCTATTAGCCGTTAGCTCGTAGCCGGGAAGATTACAGTGACTCCTCCTTCCGGCCTTTTCGCAGCTTCGGCCGCTTTGCTGTTGGCATTAAGTTTCTTATCCCACCTTTCTGCGAGCCAACCAGGCATTTCAATACACCTCCACAAGGTCAGCGATGAGGGTTCGGCGAGCACGCTGCACGTGGTGACGACATCGTTTGTGTGTGTTTTGCTGCCGTCTACTCTCTCGAGCCCTGTCGATGAAAGCGAAGGCTGCAACGTGGCACTACTGGAGGATGCCTGGCGGGATCGCTGTCTTTTGGGTTTGTTTCTACCTATTCGCCGTCTACTTCTCCCGCGGCTCGAAACCTACGACTGTTCTGACAGAGGTTTTGCTCGCACAAGCCGTTTCAGTTCTGCTCGCACAGATGATTTTCGTCGTCAATTTGACGTTGGCGACAGTGGAGCTTAGACCATTCAGCTAGGTCACGATCACCCTCAGCGTTTGCTTTGCTGCTCACTGTCTTCGCCGGAGTGTTCGGGGCTTCCACCGGGCTCGGGGAAGTCTGAGTCGGCGCCCTTGATGCGAGGATCCTGGTCGCGGTGGCCGAGTTGTCCGGCGAGGCCGGCATTGGCGTCGTGGTCGCGCTTTTCGCCTTCAGTGGCGCCCTTGGCGCGGTCGGGATCGTTGTCGGAAATCTTAGTCATGGTGGACCTCCCGGCGGAAAGCACACAACTCATTGCCCTGGGTGGGCCGTCGCTGAAACTCCTAGCTTGCGCAGGCGTTCGCGGGCCTGCAGGGCTTCGTTCGATCTGGGATAGCGCTGGATCACGTGGCGGAGTTCCGTCACGCCGTCATCCTGCTTGCCGAGTTCGATCAACGAAAAACCTTTTTTCAACTGAGCGGAAGCGGCTTTGTTTCCGGTGGGAAAACTCTGCAGGACCTGGTCGTAGCTCTGCGCCGCCTGCTGGTAGTTTCCCTGACGGAATTGAATTTCGCCGAGATAGAAGTAGCAGTTCCCGGCGAGATCGGTATTGGGATAGAACTTGATGTAGTCGGAAAATTCCTGAGTGGCGAGATCGTTCTTGTCGCCGTTGTAATCGCGTATAGCGTTGTTGTAGAGGACATCCGGCGGCGGAGCCTGCGCCTGGGCCTGTTGTTGCGCCTGCGACTGAGCCTGCTGCGCCGCCAGGCTTTGCTGGGACGACTGCATGTCCTCGAGTTGTTTGCTGACTTTGGCGAGGCGAGCCTTGAGTTCGTCGAGCGTGTCGTTGAGCGATTGGATCTGACCGGCGAGCTGGTCGACGTGCGAGGAGGAGTCTCCCTGCTGTTTTTGCAGGGTGGCTTGCAGGCCAGTGATGGCGGCGGTCACTTTGTTGATCGCATCGGTATCCTGCTCGACCAGGTTTTTCATGACGCCCATGCGCTCGTCGAAGCTGCGCTGCATGGCGGTCATCTGCTCCTGGAGTTGCTGGACTTGAGTTTGCAGTTGGACCATCTCTTTGCTGGCGCCCGAAGCCGGGGTGACGGCCAGCCAAAGCGTGGACAGCAGGGCGAGAACGGCGGAGAAGCGTCGTAAGTTCATAGGCTTAAGGTTCCTGAAACCTATTTTAGACGGATTGAGGGGGCTGTGGGTTGGGAAGATTTGTGGCCGGGTCTTTCACCCGGCCACATCGAAGCTCCCGCATGCAGACACCGATGACGGCGGCTACTTCTGATAAACGAAGTGGCCGCGGCGATTCTGCCGCCAACAGCCCTCGCTCTCTTCCAGGCAGAACGGTTTCTCCTTGCCGTAGCTGATGGTTTTGATGCGGTTGGGGTTGATTCCGGCTGTGGTTAAGGCACTCTTTACCGCACTGGCGCGTTGGTCGCCCAGGGCCAGATTGTACTCGGTTGAGCCGCGGGAGTCGCAGTGCCCTTCAACCGTAAAGTTGATGTTGGGATGCTGATTGAGGAAGAGCATATCGGCCTGGATGGAAGCCTGCTGATCGGAGCGAATGTCGTACCGATCGTAGTCGAAGTAGACGTCCTTGACGTTGTGGCCGAAGAGGTCTTCTTCCGTGGACGACGGCGGGGCAGCTTCAGCTCCGGGCGGCGGCGTGACGGTGAGGCGCGTGCTGGCCTCCTGGTTTCCGCCAGAGCCTTTGGCAACGAGGTGATAGGTGATGGAATCGGTGGGAGTGACCTGTTGCGTCCCGCTGGGCTGAACGGCGCCGATGCCATCGATGGAGACATCGGTGGCATTTGAAGTCTGCCAAGTTAGGGTGGCGGATTGCCCCTGCGCAATGGTGTCCGGGCTGACGGAGATAGAAGCTGTGGGCGCTGCCGAAGGCGGTGGCGGCGGTGGTGGTGGCGGGGCTGCTTTCTTATGGCATGCGCCAAGCATGAGAATACCGGCCAGAGCGATGACGGTTGCGAGCGCCTTCCACGTCTGATGTTTCATGTTCTTCCTCTCCACGTTTGTCCCTCCTGCAAACCAAAAAATCGTCTTCGAGTTCAAACGAAGTGTCCTTATTTCCAACTCCAGTTTGGTTGCGTGTTACGTCCAGTAAAAGTCAACTGATGCAGCTTGGTGCCATCGGCGAGCATCATCCAGATTTCCTCTTTGCCCGAGCGGCTGGACTGAAAGACGATGTGGCGGCCGTCCGGCGCCCACGAGGGATAATCGTTGCGTCCTCCATCGTGCGTAAGCTGAACCCATTGTTTGCTGGCGATGTCCATCAAGTAGATGTCGGAAGAGCCGGGCTCACCGGGGCCATACTTTCGAATCCAGGCCAGAGTGAGAAACTGGCCATTGGGCGACCAACTGGGCGAGACGGCGTAGCCTTGGTCCGTCATGCGCTGCTGGTTGGTGCCGTCGGCCTCAATGGTATAGACCTGGGGCAATCCAGTGTCGCCGCTTACGAAAGCGATCTGAGCGCCGGTCTTGCGATTCCAAACGGGACCAACGTCCGGACCTTTGTTGGACGTTATACGGTGAAGGTTGGCACCGGAAACATCGCAGAGATAAATCTGGGAATTGCCGCCACGAGAGGACGAGAGCGCGAGGCGGGCGCCGTCGGGGGACCAGGCGGGGGAGAGATTGGTGCCGCCGAAACGGGGGAAGCTGACCAGACGGTTGAGATCGAGAGAGAACATGAGAATGTCCCAGCCGGCCTTGGTCAAAGAACTGAAGGCGAGACGAGAACCGTCGGGCGAGACACGCGGAGAAAGAGAGACGGATCCTTGGTGAGTCAGTTGCCGTTGATTGGAGCCGTCGTAGTCCATCACCCAGATTTCCTTGTTGCCGGAGCGATCACTGACGAAATAGATCTTGCTCTCGGTGATGCCGGGAATGCCGCCACCCAGGCGGAAGATGATTTCGTCGGCAAATTTGTGGGCGATAAGGCGGGCCGCGTCGCTCGTGGCAACGTCGGTGTACTGCTTGCCGAGAACCTCAGGCGAGGCCGTGTTCTTTACGTCGTAGAGCCAGCCTTGGACGGTAAGTTTGCCAGCGGCAACGCCGAGGTTGCCGAAGGCCAGCATGGCCGCGTTCGGCGGAGGCGAGTTCCAGACTCCGAAGGTGACCTCGGGCGGTTGGCCGGGCGCCTGCAAGGGATAGAAGCTCTTGGAGACGAGCTCCACCACGCCGGAATTGTCCAGGTCGTTCCACAACGTATCGTTGAACGCCTTGAGCAGGGCATCGTTTTGGGGGTCGCTGTTGGAAGGTTTGAAGTCTGGAACGGCGAGGTGGACTTTTTCGACGCCGAGGCCGGAACCGGTGCGAACCCAATCCTGGGCGAAGGACGTGGACGGGAAAAGCGAACCAAGCAAAATCAGCAGGCTCAAGGCGCTGAGAAGCCGTGCGCCGATTGTGAAGTGCGGAACTGGCCTATGCGTGTCGTTCATCCGTCTGGAGCCGTTGCGCAAGTCCGGGCAAAAGGATAGTGTATACAACAATATCGTCCTCCGATATGTTTTCCTTGGCAAGTTACGGTCCATCGTTACTTCCATCATAGTCACACATCTGCAACCTCAGGAGTAATCAGCTGGATGCCGTTGGGTTTCTCGATTCTCTGGATCGGACTCTCCGGGCATGAGTTATGGATGCCATCACCGGGCGATAAGGTCACAAGTTTATTTCTTGCTGTAGTCAAACCAATACTCCACTGAGATTTTGCTCCCGCTGTAGTCCGAGGGCAGCGGGCCGAAGGTGTCAATGCGCTGCAGGGCCCGGGTCGCGGATATATCGAGCGACGGCACGCCGCTGGATTGCTCTACCTGTACGTTATAGGGATGGCCATCGCGGGCGACATCGAAAACTATGTATACGCGTTGTGCGCTCGTGATCCGGGGATCGACTTCATACTTCAGCCAGTTCTCGGAAACTTTTTTTTGGATGACCTGCACGTACCAGCCGTACCTTGTGCCAAAATCGTCCCCGCCTCCGGTGATCCCGAAACCACCTTTGGCGCCGCCAGCGTCGAAGGTGCCATAAGGGCCGCTGACCGGTCCGCCTTCGCCGAAGGCGACCCGGTTGGTCTCTTCCTCGGGTGCAGGCTGCGGTTTTGCTTCGGTCGGGGTGGGGGGCTTCTTCGGTTTGATCTTTGAATTCTTGCCCTGAATCTCGATGGCGTCGGGTTCCTTCTCTTCAACTTTGGGTTCAGACTTGGTAAGGCCCTTGGATTCGTTGGCCAGAACGTTCTGGGTCGGAGCGGCCGTGGTGGGCAAGGGAACCGAACTGACTAATGTGACGCCGATCGCGGAACCACCTCCGCCGGCGCCCCAGCTTTCCCCTCGGTTTCCAGTAAAGACAACCGAGTAGAGCAGGACGAGGGCAGTGAGCGTGATGTGGAAGCCCGCGGACCAGGCGAGGGCGCGTCCCCAGTTATTGTGCTCGAAGAATATCTCAGCGTGTTGCGCCATTTTGTTCCAAGGGCTGAGTGACGATGCTGACGTTGGTGATGCCCGATTGCTTCACCGCATCCATGACGGTGGCGAAGGCACCGAAGGGCACGTTCGCATCGGCGCGGAGAAAGATGAACTGGTTGCGGGGATCGCGGATCTTCTGCCGAAGCTGGGCGGCAATCTGGTTGATGTTGATGGCATCGTTGCCGAGGAAAACGCGCTGATCCTTATTGATAGTGATAACCACCCGTTCCTCAGTAATTTCCTTGACGGTGCGGGTTTTTGGCACGTTTACTTCAATGCCCGACTGGAGGATTGGCGCAGTGACCATGAAGATGATGAGCAGGACGAGGACGACGTCGACTAGGGGAGTGATGTTGATATCGGCGAGTGCGGTTTGGGTACGGCCCTGGGACGAAGTGAACGCCATCAACGCCTCATTTCGGCCGCAGGTTGCGGCTGCATGCTCTCGATAGCGTTAAGCACTTCGAGCGTGAAATCGTCGCTGCGGGCTGCAAACTCGCGAATGGAGCTGCCGACGAGGTTATAGGCGATGACGGCCGGGATGGCGGTGGCGAGTCCGGCCGCGGTGGTGATGAGAGCTTCCGAAATGCCCGGGGCGACGGCACGCAGAGTGGCGCCGCCCGCGGTCCCGAGACCATGAAAGGCGTCAATGATTCCCCAGACCGTTCCGAACAGGCCGATGAAAGGGGTGACGGCGGCAGTGATGGCGAGCCAGGGGACATTGCGCTCAAGGCGCGTAATTTCTTCCGAGGCTCCGATCTGCATGCCGCGCTGCACCGCGGTGAGGCTGCGAAGCGCGGCGGCGGGTGCGGCTAGTTGGTGCTTGTATTCCTGGAATCCACCCTCGAAGACGCCGACCAGCGGGCTGGGACGGAACTGATCGGCGACACTCGCGATGTCCTGCAGGCGTTGCGCTTTGCGGAAAGCGCGCAGGAATCGTCCACTCTGCGTGCGGGCGCGGCGCAACAAGCTCCATTTGGTAAGGATGATGGCCCAGGAGATTAGGCTGAAGACCAGCAAGGTGAGAAGAACGAACTTGGCGACAGGACCGGTACTGGAAAGAAGATCGAGAATTTCGCCGCTGATGAAGAGTGCAGAGTATGGAAGCAGATGCATTGTGATTTGGAGAATACCTTGAGGCGATTATAGATGATCAAGGCACGGCCGCTCGGGAGTGGTATCGCAAGAATAACCTTCTGATCCGAACCGGGATCGCCCTTCGATCCATAAAGAGCTGATTTTAGTGATATACCCCTGATCCGAGATTGACATCCAAGAAGAGCTCGATCGCTTGTTTGAAACTTTTCACGGGAGGAGAAATCATGGCACGTTACGGAATGCTGCGAGACTACCGCTTCCCAGATGTCGCTGAGGACGTCCGGGGTTCCAAGTTGTATGGTCTGAAGGACGAGAAGCTGGGCAAGATCGACGACGTAATTTTCGACTATTTCACGGGATTGATCCGCTATGTTGTAGTCGACACGGGCGGGTGGCTAACGACCAGGAAATTCATTGTTCCAGCCGATCGGCTCCGGGCGTCGACCGAGCACAAAGACGACTTCGCTGTCGATTTAACCAAGGCGCAGGTTGAGGCCTTCCCACCCTATAGCGAGTCCGACCTCGAATCCGAGCAGCAGTGGGCGGATTATGAAGGCCGTTACCGCTCGAAGTGGGAGGCCGACCCGGTGATGCACCGGACGGGGACGGACCGGAACATAACTCCGACGACGCAGCAGATGCCGGAGCAGGCGGCTGCTTCGGCGACGGTGAGCGCAGACAGAGATACTGGGGCATTCACCGAAGGCGGGTTTGCAGCCAGCACCGACTCGGTCGTGATCAGTCAGAGTGCGGTGGGCATCGGACCGCGGTGGGACACATTCCAGGACCGGTTGCGCGAACGGCGCAAGCAGGCAGTTGATACCGGATCCACGGAAGAAAGCGCCGACAGGTACCGCAAGGCGGGTTAGCCCGCGCGATGGTTGCTAAGCCACGGTTCCCGCCGTGGCTTTTTTGTTTCGAGGCGCACAGGGCGCTCCCGATTCTCGAGAGAGACAGCCGATAAAGCCTTCCCAGCACAACGGGCAGCCGACAACAGACTGCCGACGGCTGCCTTTCATGCTATGCTGCGCAAAACTGCGACATCGTCAAGCGAGGACGGCCTGTGCTGGTTCAATTGCGTCTGGAGAACTACGCGGTCATTGACAATGCGGCGGTGGAGTTCGCCTCCGGGCTGAACCTGCTGACCGGAGAAACGGGCGCGGGGAAATCCATACTGATCGATGCGCTGGCGTTGCTGCTGGGCGAAAAGGCTTCGATTGACGTGATTCGCACAGGAGGGGAACGCGCCGTGGTGTCGGCGGTTTTCGAGTGCGAAGGCGAGAACGTGCTGAAGCATAACGGGCTGGACGAATCGGAAGACGGCTCGCTGATTCTGCGTCGTGAGATTGCGGCTGGAGGCAAAGGCCGGGTCTTCGTTAACAATCAGCCGGCAACCGTCGCGGTGCTGCGGCAGCTCGCGCCGCAGTTGGCGACGATCCATGCGCAGAACGAATCGATTCTATTTTTCGATGGTCCGGCGCGACTGGGACTGCTGGATGGATTTGCGGGAAGCCAAATCGAGCCGGTATCGGCCGCGTATGAGGCGTGGAAGGGAATTCGCACTCGCATCGAAGAACTGGAACGCGGCGAACAGGACCGGTTGCGGCTGGTGGACCTTTGGGCGTTTCAGAAACGCGAGATCGAAGAAGCCAAGCTGCAGGCCGGCGAAGACGACCGATTGGAAACGGAGAAGCGCGTACTCGCGAATGCGGAGAGGATTTATAACGCTGCGATGCAGGCGTTCGATCTGCTGTACGAGGGCAATGGCTCCACATCTTCGTCGATGCGGGCCGCGCAAAAGCAGATTGAAGAGCTGGCGCGGTTTGAGCCCAAGTTTCACGAGGCTCTGGCTGCGCTCGAGACGGCACGGATCAGCGTGGAGGATGTGGGAGCGACGGTGCGCGATTACGCGGGCGGAATCCATGCCTCGCCCGAACACCTGGCGGAGGTGGAAGACCGCCTGGCGTCGCTCGACCGGCTGAAGCGGAAGTACGGTCCGGCGCTAGACGATGTGATCGCGTTCGGAGCGGACGTGGCACGCAAGCTCTCGGAAGTCGAGAATAAGGACGAAATGTTGCGCGAGTGGCGGGCCGAGCTGGCGAAGGCTGGGACGGAATATTTGCGGGCGGCGCGTGCACTGTCGAAAAAGCGCGAGAACGCGGCGCGGAAACTGGAGAAGCTGGTGGAGGCCGAGATCAACGATCTAGCGATGAAGTCGGCATTCCGTATCGAGATGACGAGTGGAGAGCAAGAAGGGAACTGGACGGCGACGGGAATCGACCAGGTGGTTTACATGATTGCGACGAATCCGGGCGAGCCGATGCGCCAGTTGGAACATGTAGCGTCTGGAGGGGAATTGTCGCGGGTGATGCTGGCGCTGAAACTGAGCGTGGAAGCGGGAGCCGATCCCGCGCTTCGCAAGAAACGGCAAAGCGTGCAACGCACGATCGTGTTCGACGAAATTGATGCTGGCATTGGAGGCCGAGCCGCTGAAGCGGTAGGCAAGAAACTAAAGGAACTCGCGCGCGCGAACCAAGTACTGTGCGTGACCCATCTTCCACAAATCGCCACGTTTGCCGATCACCACTATGTCATAGAAAAAAAAGCCTGGGGCGGGCGCACGCGAACCAGCATCCGCGCAGTTTTGGGCGAAGAGCGCACCGAAGAAGTTGCGCGCATGCTGAGCGGGGCTAAGTTGACGGAGACCTCGCGCAAGCATGCGGAGCAGATGATCAAGGCGAACGGGTAGGGCGGTTGCGAAAGGGCTTGGCGAAAGAGTAGGGTTCGCTATCAGCCGGTCGACATGGAACGATAACCATCCACCAAGGCAAACCCAGCTCTCCCGAATCCCAGAAAGGCCAGATCCATATTGGCCCTGATTGCCCAGGCCCTCGCCGAGAACATCCCCGACCATAAGGAACGACCGAGCGTTCGATGGATACGGAGCACGCCGGCTGTGGGAGACAGAAAGTGACTATCCCGGTCGACAGTGAATTCTTACGTTTCACTGCTAATTCCCGCCGTTTCTGTGGCTTACGTTGACCAGAAGGGTACTTTCCGGTAGTTTATTAGTATCACCTGAATGGGGTTCGTGTACCCTGACCGTACGGATTCGAGACCCATTTTTGCATCTTAAATGGTCTGGGGAAGATCATTACCTAAATGGGAGTGGGAGTTTGAGAGTGTTAAACCGCCAGGGAAAAACCGTGCTTTTGCTGAAGCCGCGAGGGTTCTGCGCCGGGGTGGTGCGGGCCATCGATGTGGTCCGGATTGCACTCGAAGCCTTTGGGCCGCCCATTTATGTGCGCAAGGAGATCGTCCATAACAGCTTCGTGGTCGACGAGTTGCGCGGCAAAGGCGCGATCTTCGTCGATAGCGAGGACGAAGTACCCAACGGCGAGCGCGTGATCTACAGCGCGCACGGAGTTTCGCCCGAGGTGCGGGAGCACAGCTCCCGGCGCGGGTTGCGCGTCATCGATGCGACCTGTCCGCTGGTCACCAAGGTGCATGTGGAAGCGGTAAAATTTGCCAAAGAAGGCTATTCGCTGATCCTGATCGGACACCACGATCACGATGAAGTGATTGGAACCTTGGGCGAGGCTCCGCTGGTGACCCAAGTAGTGGGCACTCCGGAGCAGGTGAAGTCGCTGACTGTGCCGGACCCGGATCGCGTGGCTTATCTCACGCAGACCACGCTGAGCCTGGACGAAACCAAAGACATCATCGCGGCCTTGAAGAAAAAGTTTCCCAATATCAAAGGCCCGGCGGCGCAGGATATCTGCTATGCCACGGAGAACCGGCAGGTGGCCGTGAAGCAGGTCGCCTCGGAAGCGGATCTGCTACTGGTGGTCGGGTCGGAAAACAGTTCCAATTCAAATCGTCTGGTCGAGGTGGCGCGGAATCTGGGTACGACCGCGCATCTCATTGATAGCTACAACGACATTGAGTCTGAGTGGTTGGTGAATGTGAAAACGATCGCGCTGACGGCCGGCGCTTCCGCGCCCGAGTGCTTGGTCGAGGAAACCATGAAGTATCTCGCCAGCAAGGGCTTCGACAACGTGCAGGAACTCGAAGTGATGCCGGAAAATGTTCGCTTCGGGCTGCCGCCGGAGATTGTCGAGGCTATCGCCGCCGCTCCGGCAAGCGCTACCGCGGACTAACGGAGCCATATATTGATGGATACAAACTCCCCTGACTCGAACTTAGCCTCCGCACCACAACTTCGCTTTGGCAAGATCGACGGACTGGCCGGCCGTGTAGCCGCCGCGGTGGGCGCCGCCCGCAAGCTTCTCTTCGCCGCACAGCACGAGGATGGCTATTGGTGCGGGGAACTGGAAGCCGACACCACGCTCGAGTCGGATTACATTCTGCTGCACACGCTGCTCGGCACCGGTGAACCCGAGCGCTTCCAGAAGGCAGCCAACTGGATCGTCCAGCATCAGAATGAGGATGGCGGCTGGAGTATTTATCCGACGGGGCCGTCGAATATCAGCGTTTCGGTGAAGGCGTATTTTGGGCTGAAGCTGGCGGGATACTCGGCGGATCATCCCGTGCTGCAGCGCGCCCGCAACAAGATCCTCGAACTCGGCGGAGTGACCGAGGTCAACACCTTCACCAAGATCTATCTGTGCTTCTTCGGCCAGTACGATTACGATGCGGTGCCGGCGATTCCTCCGGAGATCGTGCTGTTTCCCAACTGGTTCTGGTTCAACCTGTATGAGATTTCGGCTTGGTCGCGAGCCATCCTGGTGCCGCTTTCCATCTGCTACGCCAAAAAACCATTCAAGAAGATTCCGCCGGAGATGGGCGTCGAAGAGTTATTCGTGGGCGGCATGTCGAAGTCGCGCATGCACCTGCGCTGGTCGAAGAAACTGATTTCATGGCGGAATTTCTTTCTTTGTCTTGACCGCATGACGCATTGGTTTGAGTGGGTACACATCCGGCCGCTGCGCTCGATCGCGTTGAAGAGCGCGGAGAAGTGGATGCTGGAGCGCTTGGAAATGAGCGACGGGTTGGGGGCAATTTATCCTTCGATGATGAACGCCATCATTGCCATGCGCTGCCAGGGATATTCGCTCGATGATCCGCAGGTGATCCGGGCGCTCGATGAGTTCGAGAAGTTGGGAATCGAGGAAGGCGAAACCTTCCGCATGCAACCGTGCATGTCCCCAGTCTGGGATACGGCATATGCCATGTTCGCCCTCGGCGAGGCGGGAGTTCCGCCGAATGACGCTCGAATGGTGAAGTGCGCGGACTGGATCCTGCAGAAGCAGGTGCGGAATCCGGGGGACTGGCAGGTCAAGAACAAGAAGGGCAAGCCGGGAGGATGGTACTTCGAATTCAACAACGAGTTTTATCCCGATGTGGATGACAGCGCGATGGTTTGTCTGGCGTTGAGCCGTGTCGAGCATCCCAATGGACGCTACCAGCGCGAATCGGTACAGCGCGCCATCGACTGGATCCTATCGATGCAGTGCAAGAACGGTGGCTGGGCATCATTCGACAAAGATAACGACCGTATGGTGTTCCAACATGCGCCGTTCGCCGACCACAACGCCATGCTCGACCCGCCCACGGTGGATATCACGGGGCGCATCCTCGAGATGATGGCTGCCTACGGTTACGACAAGAAACATCCGGCGGTGAAGCGGGCGATTGAATTCATTCGCAAGGAACAGGAGCCGGATGGGAGCTGGTTCGGACGCTGGGGCGTGAACTACATCTACGGTACGGCGCTGGTGCTGCGCGGCCTCGAAGCCATTGGGATGGACAACCACGAGCCTTGCATACAGCAGGCGGCGGAGTGGCTGCGCATGGGACAGAACCCGGACGGCGGTTGGGGCGAGAGCTGCGGCTCCTACGACGATCCCACCACCCGCGGCGTGGGCCCCAGCACCCCTTCGCAAACCGCGTGGGCGATTCTGGGATTGCTGGCCGTGGGCGATACGCGCAGCGATTCGGTGGCCCGCGGAATTGCTTACCTCTTGCGCACGCAGAAAGAAGACGGTTCGTGGGATGAGCCTTACTGCACCGGCACGGGCTTTCCCTGCGTGTTCTATTTGCAGTATCACCTCTACCGGCAGTACTTCCCGCTGCTCGCGCTGACGACGTACGCCAAGGTGATGGAAAAAGTGGAAAGCTAGTTCTCAGTTCTCAGAATCCCTTCCAATCATGCGGCCTGACTGAGAACTGAGAACCGAGAACTGAGAACTGCTTCTGAAAGCCTTCGTCACGGGCGCAACCGGATTCCTCGGCAGTCACGTGACCCGTGTTCTAGCCGAGGGGGGAGCCGACCTGCGGCTGCTGGTGCGCACAACCAGCAATCTGAAGAATCTGGAAGGTTTGAAGGCCGAGACGGCGACGGGTGATCTCCGCGATTCTGTGTCCCTTGAAAAGGCCATGGCGGGCTGCGAAGTTGTCTTTCACGTGGCTGCCGACTACCGGCTGTGGGTGCGGGATCCGGCGGAGATGTACCGCTCGAATGTGGAGGGCACGCGGGCGATTCTGGCCGCGGCGCGCAAGAACGCATTGCGGTGCGTGATATACACATCGAGCGTGGCCACGATGGGATTCACAGGAAATGGGCATCCTGCGGACGAGGACTCTCCAGTTTCGCTGGCTGACATGATTGGGCACTACAAGCGGTCGAAGTTTATGGCCGAACAGGTGGCGCTTGAAGCCGGTCGGGGCGGAATGCGGGTGGTGACGGTGAATCCGACGACACCGGTGGGCGAACAGGATATTAAGCCGACTCCGACGGGACGGATCGTCGTGGACTTTCTGAAGAGGAAGTTTCCCGCGTATGTGGAGACGGGATTGAACCTGGTCGATGTTCGGGAATGCGCGCTCGGACACGTGGCAGCGCTCGAAAAAGGCAAGAGCGGCGAGCGCTACATTCTGGGCGGCGAGAACCTGACGTTGAAGCAGATTCTGGATAAGCTGGGAGCGATCGCAGGTCTGCCGTCGCCCAAACTGAAGCTGCCTTACGTTGTCGCCTACGCCGCCGGCGCAGTGGATGAGACGGTGTCGGGCAGGCTGCTCGGACGCGAGCCGCGCGCGACCATCGAGACGGTGCGCATGGGAAAGAAAAAGATGTGGGCCAGTTCGGGCAAGGCAGAGCGAGAACTGGGCTGGAAGACGATGCCTGCGGATGGAGCATTGCGTAGGGCGGTAGAGTGGTTCCGGGCCAACGGGTATGCCTAAAATCGCAATCGTAGCAGCGCTGGAGCGCGAGGTCAGTGGGCTGACCAAGGGTTGCAGTCGCGTCAAGCGTGAGTACGGAGGCCGCAAGTTTGTTTTCTTTGAGCGGGACGAGATGGTTGTCCTCTGCGGCGGAATCGGCCTGGAGGCGGCGCGTCGAGGGGCAGAAGCCGTGATCGCGTTGTACCGCCCCACGCGGATAGAGTCGGTGGGATTTGCAGGAGCCCTCGATGGGAGCCTGGGTAGCGGCGATGTTTTCGCGCCCGCCGTTGTGATTGATGCGCGCGACGGCAGTCGCGTCCAGATCGAAGGCGGAAACAGACAAGGTACGCTGGTGACTTTCATGGAGGTGGCCGGGATCGATCAGAAAGCAAACTTGGCGCAGGCCTACGGTGCGCACGCGGTCGACATGGAAGCATCGGCGGTGGCTGCGTCGGCCCGCGCCCACGGGATTCCGTTCGGAGCGACCAAAGTGATCTCCGATCAGCTGAATTTTGAAATGCCGGGGATGGCACGCTTTATCGACCCGCAGGGCCGGTTCAGAACAGCCAGCTTTGCCGTATTTGCCGCCTTGCGGCCATGGCTGTGGAGGCGGGTCGCCCTACTCGCCAGCAACAGCGGCAAGGCAGCGAGGGTGCTGAGCGAACATCTGGAGCGTTTTCGGCAGGAACTGGGCCAAGCATCAGCCCAGCCAACGGGAAAGACTCCGGCAGCAGCTCGCCCAACGTCGCCGGCCGCGGCCACGAGCGGGTGGCGCGCCGGGGGGCACCAATGAGAGTGCACACGAGATTCCACATGCGGGGGCGGTTGCTGTTCGCGGTCGTCTTATGTGTGGCCATGCGCCTGGCCGCGCAGTCGCCGCCCACTACCGTGTACACCGAGAGCTTTCGCCAGGGTGCGACCCATGTCTTAGAAGATGGCTTTGAGGCGAAGCTCACGCCGCAAGACGCGGTTTACCGCGAGCGCATCAAGGATTCGCTTGGGTCCGACCGGTATGCGTTCTCGATCGTTCCACACGGACCGGAGGGCGATACTGAGATCACATCCTGGCAAGTGAAATTGGCGGACTTGCGCCATACGATTTACGACAACGTTTTGCTGGCGTCGCAGGATGCCTCCGATAATTCGACGGACGATCCAAAGAATTCTTTCTGGAAGCTGGAGCCCTCGATCTTTGCGGCCGTTCCCGTGGGCGCCAAGCGAATCATCAAGGTAGAGAGTTTTTATGTGGTGCTGCAAGTGAAGGCGTATCACTTCACGCCGCTCGATTCGCCCTATCTGGATTCGATGACGGTGGCAGTGGAGTTCCGGAATACGGACCCGAGGCAGGCAAAGCCTCCCGCGAAATAGCATCCGCGTGTTGGAATCGGCCTGCGCCGATAAATGACGATCAGTGAAGCGCATACGAAGTAGAGTTCATCTAAGGGCAGATGGGAATTGCCGGACAACTCGCGATCGAAGACCGCAGCCAGTCGATTCCCGCCACCATGCTGGCCGCCGTTTACCGTGGCGTGAATGACGTCCGCCTGGAAACGGTTCCCTTGCCCGCGATTGGTGCCGGGGAGCTGCTGGTACGGGTGCACACCTGCGGGGTTTGCGGCACGGACCTGAAGAAGATCGCCTCGGGATCGCATTCCGCGCCCCGCATCTTCGGCCACGAAACTTCAGGGGTGGTGGTTGCGGTAGGCGCGGGAGTAACGAAGTTCGAGCCCGGCGACCGGGTCGTAGTGTTTCATCACATCCCCTGCCGGAATTGTTATTACTGCCGGCACAAAACTTTTGCGCAATGCGCGAGTTATAAGAAAGTGGGATGCACGGCCGGATTCGAGCCCTCCGGAGGAGGCTTCGCCGAATACGTTCGGGTCATGGATTGGATCGTCCAGCACGGCACGGTTAAGATTCCTGTTGGCGTCTCCTTCGAGCAGGCCTGTTTCGTGGAGCCGGTGAATACCTGCATGAAAGGGATCGATGCCTTGCGCTTGCAGCCGGGCGAGACGGTGCTGTCGATGGGGCAGGGCCCAATCGGTATCATACTCAGCGTGTTGGCGCGGCGGGCAGGGGCCACGGTTATTACTTCCGATTTGTATCCCGAGAGGCTTAGAATAAGTAAAAGCCTTGGATTCGAGCATCTGGTTGACGCATCGCAGCAGGATGCGGTTCGCTCGGTGCGGGAGCAGACAGAAGGGCGTGGTGCCGACGCTGTCATCTTGGCGGTGGGCAGCAATGCCTTGATCCGTCCCGCGATGGATGCGGCCCGCCCCGGCGGTAGGGTATTGTTGTTTGCGCAAACGCAGCGCGGCGAGGTGGTTGTCGATCCCGCGGCGATCTGCATGGACGAGAAGACGCTTGTGGGGTCCTATAGCGCGTCTGTCGATTTGCAGGAAGACTCGGTTCGTTTTGTGATGAACCGGGAAATGGACCTGGAACGGCTGATTAGCCACCGGTTTCCGCTGCTGGAGAGTGCGCGGGCGTTGGAACTCGCGGCTCATCCGCAGCCTGCGTCGATGAAGATCGTGATTCAGCCTGGGATTGCCTGGAAGGGCGAGGCCTGGGAAGGAAACAAGCAGTGAATGGAAAAATGACAGCTGCCGTCCTGTACGGCAAAGAAGATATAAAAATTGAACGGGTGCCGATCCCTCGTGTGGAAAAGGGGGAAGTGCTGGTCAAAGTTCAGGTGGCGCTCACCTGCGGCACCGACCTCAAGGTTTATCAGCGCGGCTACCACGCCCGCATGATCATTCCTCCCGCGCTCTTCGGACACGAATTGGCCGGAGTGATCGAGGAAGTCGGCGAAGGGGTTCACGGCTTCAAAAAGGGCATGCGCGTGGTGGCGCTGAATTCCGCCCCTTGCCAGATGTGCTTCTATTGCTCCAAGCACCAGGAAAATCTCTGCGAAGATCTGCTCTTCAACAATGGCGCGTATGCAGAATACATCCGGGTGCCGCAGCGCATCGTGGAAGCGAATATGCTGGTCATCCCGCCCGGCGTCAGTTTCGAGGACGCGGCCATGACCGAGCCGCTGGCCTGCGTGTTGCGCGGCCTCCACGAAACCGGCGTCGAGATCGGCGACACCGTCACCATCATCGGCGGCGGGCCCATCGGACTGATGTTTGTGCAGGTGGCGCGAGCCGTCGGTTGCAACGTGGTTTCGGTGGTCAAGCGCGACGAGCAAGTCGTGGCCGCCAAGCACATGGGCGCGCATGAAATTGTGCAGACCACCAAGGTGCAGAACGTGGTGGACGCCGTGCGCGCGCTGACCCCGCAGAAGCGCGGCTGCGATGTGGTGATCGAGGCGGTAGGCCGTCCTGAAGCCTGGGAGTGGACCGTCGAGATGGTGCGCAAAGGCGGCACGGTAAATTTCTTCGGCGGATGCGCCAGTGGATCCAAGGTGCAACTCGATACCAACCGTCTGCACTATTCCGAGATCACGCTGAAGGCTACATTCCATCACACGCCGGAAACCGTGCGCCGGGCCTTTGGACTGATCGCGGCCAAAAAGATTCGTCCCACGGATTACATTACCGGCGAAGCGCCTCTTTCGAGCCTGCAGAAGGTGCTGCGCCACATGCTGAACCGCGGGGGCGACATCAAGACCGCCATCATTCCCGGGCACTGACCACAAGTATTCGGGAAGGGCACGACTTTTGGTCGGGCCACGAAAACCCTTAGAGACGCCCGGCTTTAACCGCTGAGGACCTTGGGGTAAGACCTGTAAGCCCATAACCCGTGACTCACGTCGCCACGCAAAATCCGCCGATCCCGCCGCACGCCCAGCCGGCCGCGCTAGGCTGGAGTCGGCTGCCCGCCGCCTACGCGATCCCGCCCTCCGCGCCCTCGCTCGCACAATCTCAGCAATACTGCCGCCGCCTGGCCCGGACTCATTACGAGAATTTCTCCGTAGCCACGTGGTTTCTGCCCAAGAAACTTCGCCAAGATTTCTTCAATGTCTACGCCTATTGCCGCATCTCCGACGATCTAGGCGATGAAGTCGGAGATGCTGCAGCAGCGCTGGCGTTGCTCGAGGAATGGCAGAGGCAACTGGATGCCTGCTACGACGGCAATCCTCTCCACCCGGTTTTCGTGGCCCTGGCCGAGACGGTAAGAAAGTTTGCGATCCCGAAGCACGAGTTTTCCGATTTGCTGATCGCCTTCCGGCAGGACCAGACCGTCACCCGTTTCGAGACATTCGACGATGTGCTCGCATACTGCCGTTATTCGGCGAATCCCGTAGGGCACCTCGTGCTCTACCTCGGTGGCTATCACGATTCCGACCGCCAGCAGCTTTCCGACTACACCTGCACCGCGTTGCAGTTGGCGAACTTCTGGCAGGATGTGAGCGTCGACTACGCGAAAGGGCGAATCTATTTGCCACTCGAAGATTTGCGGCGCTATTCCGTGAGCGAGGACGACCTGGCGCAGAACCGCAACACGCCCGGCTTCTGCGAGATGATGAAGTTTGAAGTGGAGCGGGCGCGCCAGTGGTTTGAGCGCGGCCTTCCGCTGGTTCAGAAAGTAGATAAAGCGTTAGCGGTAGATCTCGAACTCTTCACTCGCGGCGGGCAGGAAATATTAAACGCCATCGAGAGCCGGGGCTTTGCCGTGCTAGGACGGCGTCCCGCAATCTCCAGGCCGCGCAAACTGGCCCTGGTGGCCCGCGCAGCGCTGGGGAAGTTGCTGGGGAAATTATTATGAGTGTGGGAGCGCAGCCCGTGTCGATCCCATGGAATCCGGCCCCGGCGCAGCTCACCATGGCGTATTCGGTCTGTCGAGGCATCACGCGCACCAACGCGAAGAATTTCTATTACGCATTTCTGGTGCTGCCCAAGCATAAGCGCCAGGCGCTCTGCGCCGTGTATGCCTTCATGCGGCGCTGCGATGACATTGCCGACGACCCCGGCCTGAGCCTTGAGGAACGCCGATTCAAGCTGAGCACGTGGCTGGCGGCGCTGCACCGCGTGCAGCAGGGAGAGCCCACCGACGATCCAATTCTGCTGGCCCTAGCCGACGCGCAACGCCGGTATAACATCCGCGCCGGACTGCTCGACGAGCTCGCCAATGGTACCGCCATGGATGTGGAAGCTGGAACTCCGAGCGAAGAAGCCCATGCGTCCGCCGCCCCCCGCCTGACGGTGCAGTACAAGACATTTGATGATCTCAGAGGATATTGCTACAGAGTGGCATCGGTAGTGGGCCTCGTCTGCATCCACGTCTTCGGATATCGCGATCCGGCGGCTGAGTCTCTGGCCGAGCAGTGCGGTCTTGCCTTCCAGCTCACCAACATTATTCGCGATGTGAAAGAAGACGCCGCCATGGGCCGCGTGTATTTGCCCGAGGAGGATCTGGCGAAGTTCGGACTGTCGGCCACCGATCTGCTTTCGACCCCGGACGCAGCGCGCTTCCGCCCGTTGCTCAAGCTCGAAGCCGACCGCGCCCGTGAGTTCTACCAGGCCGGCGACCAACTGATTCCCTACATTTCAGAAGACAGCCAGCCAGCCCTGTGGGTGCTGGTGAACATCTATCGCAAGCTGCTCGAAAAAATCGCCGCACGCCAGTACGACGTCTTCAGCGGCAAGGTAACCCTGACCGTCCGCGAAAAACTGCGCGTTCTCGGGAAGGGCTTCCTGCAGCGCCTAACCTGATTTTGTCAGAACCGATCGGGCCGAACGCGCCATTTCGCGGCACACAGGAACAGTTTTTTGCGCTTCCGCCGCAAAACGGCGCAAGAAATCGAACCCACAGCCTGCCCTGAGCTTGCCGAAGGGGCGCAAGCCGTGGGGCAAGAATGGGAACAAACCCCGGAGGGGCGTAAGAATAGTTCGAGAAGGTTCGAAAACCCAGTAGATCTGCTGTCGTTGCTTGCGCCTCAATCGCGTGGCGACGGCGGCAATCCACTATCCTCGCATGAGCCAGAACCTACCCCAACAATCTGTAGCCGTAGCCGGAGGCGGCCTGGCCGGACTCGCGGCAGCCTGCGCGCTCGCGGACTCCGGCTTTCGCGTAACGCTCTTCGAGCGCCGCCCCTATCTCGGCGGCCGCGCTTCTTCCTACGAGCATCCCGGCACCGGCGAGGTCGTCGACAACTGCCAGCACGTGCTCTTTCGCGTCTGCACAAACCTGGTAGAGTTCTATCGGCGAATCGGCGTCGAAGACAAAATCCGCTGGTACGATGAAATGACTTTCCTCGAACCGGGAGGCCGCGCCAGCGTGATGCGTGCCTCTCCGCTGCCAGCGCCGCTGCACACCGCGCCATCATTCCTGCACTTTCCCTTTCTGAGGGTTCGAGACAAGCTGGAAATTTCACGCGCGATGGCGGCGCTGACGCTGACGTCGCAACCAGACACCGGCCGATCGTTTCTCGAGTGGTGCCACCGCCACGGCCAAACGGCCAACGCCATCGAACGTTTCTGGAAGCCGATCCTGGTGAGTGCCTTGAGCGAGGATCTCGACCTGATTTCAATTTCGTATGCCGCACAGGTCGTGCGCGAATCGATGAAGTCGCCGGAAGCGCGCCACATGGGCGTTCCAACCATTCCCTTGACCGGCCTCTACAATCGCGCCGGAGACTACATTCGCGCCCGCCACGGCGAGATTCGCTTCCGCAACTCACTCGAAACTTTTTCCCCCGAGCCCTCGCAGGTACGGGTTCGAGTCGGTGAAGGGGAAGAGGTTTTTGACTTTCTAATTGTCGCTCTTCCGTTCGAAGGCCTCGAGCGCGTGCTGCCAGAAGCACCAGGATCAGCCTCCCTGCGCGAGAAACTCACCCACTTCGAATCCTCACCCATTACCGGCATTCACCTCTGGTTTGATCGCCAAATCAGCGATTTAGATCACGCGGTCCTGCTCGACCGCACAATTCAGTGGATGTTCCACAAGTCGCGACTGCTGCAGCGCTCCCAATCACCTGCGACTCCCCCGGGAGCCGCCAGGGAAAGAGAAGGGCAAGAACGCGACTTCGGTTCTGAGCCTGCCTTGAGCGACCGAAGCGCGCCGAAGGATGCCGTAAAGACGCCGTTTAGCAACGGGGCTTTAGCTTCTGGGGGCAGCTACATCGAATTAGTCGTGAGCGCTTCGAAAACTTTAATCGACAAATCGCGCACCGAGATTGTTGACCTGGCTCTAAAAGAAGTCCGCGAATTCTTCCCCGCAGCGCGCGCAGCGAACCTGGTGAAGTCCACCGTCATCAAAGAAGTCCATGCCACCTATTCGCCTCGCCCAGGCATTGACGCCTACCGTCCGCCGCAGGCGACCGCGTGGCCTCACGTTTTCCTGGCCGGCGATTGGACCGCCACCGGCTGGCCCGCCACGATGGAAGGCGCTGTGCGCAGCGGATATCTCGCCGCCGAAGCCCTGACCCGCGCCGCAGGAATGAAAGACTCCCACTTCCTCGTCCCCGACCTGCCCCCAGCAGGCTTGATGCGCTTCTTTCCATAGCTTTCGCATTTCTTCAAGAAATCTTCCCGTCTAAAATGGTTGACTGGCGCGGCATCTGGCGGGAGTTAGGGACTGCGGTCGAGCAAGGGTTGCGGCAATGCTGTATGAGTTTTCAGAAAGGCTGCGTGACGCGGAGGCGGAAGCCGCGGGCTTCGGGAGTTTCCAGACTGCGCGCAAAGCGGCTCAATTCTGTGACGTTTTTCTCTTTGAGGTCTGCCATGGTCATGTTCATCTCCGGGTGAAGAGGGAATGTGGGTGGCGGGAGAGGACGCACTCCGGAGTTCACGTGAAAATATGCATTACAGCGCAGTCCTTTGGAACGCTCCCCGAATTGTGCGCTGCGAGGAAACCCGGCAGATTGCCTAGTGCTTAGCGTGGACAACATGAAGACCAGCCTGTCCGGGAGCGAGCCCTTGAACGGCGTGGCCGAACCTGGACGTGATTTCCTGGAAATTAATGTCTTCGATGTCACAAAATCCGTGCGAGCGAAGATTCGCTGCAATGCCGGCCGGCTCGAAACGGCAGGTCCAACGTTCAGCAATTTTCTCAAGCTGTTCGGTCCGCTCCTTTACCGAATCGGGGCCGTAAAGCCTCGGCATTCAAGCCGAGGATATAAGGCCCCCTTGTTTTTTCCCTTCCGTTCGTTCTAGAATCATTGCCGTCCACAAGACCTATGGCCGGGCATGGCCAAAAGTGAAGCCTCTTCGTTGTCCTCCGCTGAAGTAGGGCGGTTGTGGGAGGAACCCACCGAAGAGATCGGACCAACATCCGACTCCGTAGGAATCCTCGCCGTTTGCGGCGGGGGGGCCATGTAGTCGAACACCACCTCCAAGTTCTGGATTGACGCCATGTAGTCCAGAGTGCTGTCGATAGCGTCCTGTGTCAGATATGGCACAACGCCGAGCCAAGTGAAAAACGCGGGCGAGTTCTCTTGAAAGCCTGCGCCGACAAGCGTCTCCCCCAAATCGTCCCGCTCAAAATCGACTGGCACGAGAATAAGCCATGGCGGAACTGCCAGTTGAGCTTCAGCCAAGCGCTGGCGTTTCCATGCCTGCGTGGCGGGGTGGTCCACCTCATAGATACGGATCTGTCGTGCGCCATGGGGACTCCGGAGGGCGAAAGTGTCGAGTCCGGCGCCAAGGATGACGATCTGCAGAATCCCTCTTTCGACAGCTCCTGACAAAGCATCTTCCGCAATCCGGCTTCGTGCGGTGGTGAATAGACGTCCGATGCTGGCCAAGGGGTGTTCGTTCGCAAATTGAAGGACGTCCTTTTCGTCTTCACGCAAAATCTTGATGGCAAATGGGTCATAGAGGATTGAGCCATGATCGAGCAGCTGATGAGCAGCTCGTTGTCGGGCGGGTATCAGGGCTGTGCGGCTGGGCTCATTTGGCTTCATGTTCGAGGTCTCCATTCTCTTCAATCACGAATCGCACGGGTGTCGAGTGCGATTTGGCGCCGGAAACACCGATATCTTCGGATCAATTCGATATCTCTCGCTCAGTTGGCTCGGACCAGTGGGAGAAAAATCCGATCAATGATCTCTTCTATGTACCGCGCCGACAACGGCTGCTGCAGTACCAGGAGCTGATAGCGCACGAGGTCGAAAGGCAGCGCAGCCAATCAATAGGATAC
>Ga0182015_10002335_pt1 | contig 23233 bp, 18 predicted proteins | sample 712P3MmetaG_FD_120478 | JGI IMG/M metagenome (GOLD analysis project Ga0182015, IMG submission 120478) | Permafrost microbial communities from Stordalen Mire, Sweden - 712P3M metaG | ecosystem: Environmental > Terrestrial > Soil > Wetlands > Permafrost | place: Sweden: Stordalen | collected...
CGGCAAAGCGGCCGAAAGGCAGCGTCGGGTTCATACAGTTGGGAGTGTGCAGAACGACAGCCGGTTGCCTGACCAGCGTCCCAGGCCCTAACCACGAGCCTCTAAGGTGGACCGGGGCCAATTCCGCCGCCCCCACTCCGCCAAATCTTGCAGTAGCGCTCTTCAGGCTAACGGCTTCCCTGTCCGGGGTGGCCTGTCCGTGTCGTCGACCGATTGGGCCCTATCGACGTGAGCGGTCGTAGGAGCGTCCTTCTCAGGACCGAGACCGCCCAGCGGAAACTTACCTGCGTGCCGGTCGAGCGGTGAGACAGAAGGCTCGTTCCCTCCCGGGCGCTGGGGCGCGGGTGCCGGAGGGGTACCCGGCGCGGAGTCGATCACGGGGATCGGTGCCGGTGGTTTGGGTGTGGGCTCCGGATTCGCCCAAGGCTCAGTGCGCAGCTTGGCCACCAATTCACGCAGGGTGGGCTCGGATAACCCCGCCAAACCTGCCACACCAGCCATCTCAGGAATATCCTCCTCTTCCACCATCGCTGCAGTTTCTTCCGCGGCCAGGATCGGTGGGTCGGCAGACATCACCAGGACGACCTCGAGCCCGCGCTGCCAGAATCGGCTGGCCAGAAGAACAAAGAGTCCCATCTGAGCCAGTAGACAGGCGATCCAGATCTGGTGCGCAGGGACAAATTCCTTCCAGAGGTAGAGGCATAAGGCAAACGCGCTCACGCCGGCGAGACCAGTCAGAAGAAAACAGCCAAGGGTGCGGAAAAAATATTGCCAGAGCATCTGGAATGCCGGCAACAGTGCCCGATGAGCCCGGCGCTCGCCGTCCATGGCATTGCGCACCACATAAACCTCAACCAAATCAAACCAGAGCCGAAGCACCAGGGCGACGAGCAGAACGACCGCCCCGCTGACAGCCGAGTAATAAAACATTCTGCGATCGACATACACAGCGCTGAGGCGAGCCAGCAATGCGGCGCGTGCAGCAAACAACACCCCCAGGATGAGGCCGGCAACACAACCCACCAGGATGGCGGCGCGCAGAAATCGCCAGAAATAAGCGACGCCACCGCGTAAAAGCACGGAAAGGCGGGGTGGCTCGGCGGAAACATAGACAAAAATGGTCCCGGCAAAAAGAACGAAGAGCATCAGCAACTGGAGCAGGTTAAGCCACCCGGCAGTATGGACGGCGACGGGGAAAAACCCGGTGTCACGGAGGTGGAGCGCCAGTTCGCCGAGATAAGTCAGGTCGATGGTGCCGGCAATTTTCTGTGCGGCCAAGCTGTGGTCGAGGTGGGGCGCCAGTCCAGCGGCCAGCGGTATACCGGCGAGGAGGCCAAACACAAGATTGACGGCGTAGGCCCAGACCACAAATGGCCAGTTGCGGAGCGCGAGTCGAAACCCCTGCACCAGCAGGTTCGGCAGCGGGCGCCTGGTGGGGATTTTTGGCTCCTCGGGAGTCTCTGGATCGGTCGTTATATTCACTCAGTCCATGTCCTTGGTTCGATTCATTTTTCGATCATGGCACGTCGATACAGAAGTCCGGTCAGACCAGAAACGCTAACCATTGCGCCGTGAGCTGTTGCAAGAAGATCCAGTAATTTGTCAGTTTCAAACGCGCTGTCCGGTGCGCTTGCAGGGTGTAACTATTATTGAACGAATTAGCATCGAGCAGGACATTGCTATCCGGATCGAGCCGGGCATATACCGCTCGCGAAGGCTTATCCCAGGAAAAGCGGGTCCAGCGGTCCTTACCATCCCAGTTGGCTTGCTCGCTCGAACCGTCGGCAAATCTTACTTCGAGCTTTACGGGGAAAAGGAAACTGCCTTTGCGGCGCACCACAACGCTGGTTTGGTATGGTCCACTGCTCTGGTTGCTTTTCCACCACTCGCTGGGTCCTGAGGTGAGAGAGTCCACAGAGTAGTCAAGCACCTCAGTGCCATAAATAGCCTGGGCAAAGTAAGGCTCCAGATCTTTGCGTCCGGAAACGTCTTCAAGGGTGTGGAGAAAATCGGTTCCAGTGGGATGGGTGAAGCGGTAGCGCAGGAAATAAGCTCGCAGGACCTGACGAAGAGTATCCTCCCCGAGCACCGCCTCCAGGGTAGTGAGTACGGTTGCGGTTTTGCCGTAGACAATGGCACCGTAGCTGGCCTGATTAAGAAATTTCCAACCCTGGCGAACAATCGGATCTTCCCCCGGGTTCAAGAGGTAACCCAGGCGCTGCATCTCAGCGTCGCTGGCATAGGTCGTGCGCGCGTTCACCGCGGAATCATTCCGGCCAAAGATTGACCCGACCACCTTGCTTTCGGTGTAGCTGTTGATGCCTTCATCGAGCCAGGGTTCTTCGAATTCATTTGTGGCGACCATGCCGTACCAATACTGGTGGCCGAACTCGTGGGCGACTGTCACCTCCATGTCATAGTGCAGCCAAGACGGCTCCCACAAGTGTGTTCCGCCGGTGATCAGCGTCGGGTACTCCATTCCTCCTACCTGTGAGCCGGGCTCGGGATCGATCAAGGTGATTTGTTTGTAAGGGTAAGGCCCATACCACTCATCGTATTTCTGCATGCTCTGTTTCAGTATCGAGAGATAGCGGTTGCGCTGGCTGGCATGGGCCGCAAGGATCAGCGCATGCAGTTTCACCGTGCCCAAAGCGTTGACGAAGGTGTCGTCGGCGACCTGAAAGTGCGGGGATGCCGCCCAGGCGAAGTCGTGAATATCTTCACCGCGGTAGCTGAGCGTTTTGGTGCCGTCGTGGTTGTCCTGGTAGCCGGTCTCAATGCCGCTGGCGCCGACAGTATATTGCTCCGGGACTCTGAGGATGACGTTGTAGGTGCCAAAGTCGGCAAAGAACTCGGTATCGAGATGGTACTGATGGCAGTTCCAGGCGCCGTGCCAGAGGACGCCAATTTTGGGAAACCATTGCGCCCCCATGAGGAAGTCGCGCTTGTATCCGTTTCTGGCAACAGAGAGAGGAAATTTGTCGTGAAAGGCGAGTTGGAAACGAATGACCTGACCGGGCGCGAGCGGCTTGGGGAGGGCAATCTCCATCACCGTATGGTCGTCCTGATTACCATCGTCGGGCGCGGTGAACTTCATGTTCTGCGCAAGATCGCCATAGCCCTCGGCGGAGATGCTCTTAATGTCGATGGCTCCTTCTTCTCCCTTCGCGTAGGAGACGTCGGCGCCATCCTGATGCGACTCAGCGGAAAAAGTGGATTGGGGACGGAACGCATTGAGGTAGAGATGGAAGGGAATGGTGGAAAGCGGCTGGTCGGAGGGATTGCGATATTCAAGGATTTCTGTGGCATCGAGGGTCTTCGCCGTCATATTCAATTTGGCGTCGATCCAGTAGGCGACAACCCGCTGGGAGAGCGGTTTTCCGTCAGGCGAATTTACCGCGGTCACCTGTGCTCCTGCACCCAGGGCAAGCAGCAAAGGCGCCGCCAACACAAACAGATTGCGGAGCGGCGGCATCGATTTTCTCGCCGCTGGAAATAGCGACAGCAAGCGCAATTGCAGGCAGGGCATGCGGCATTCTAGATCATTTTCGCGAGGGAATGCTCGTCGCCTTGGCGAGCGAATGGGGGGAAATACCAGACCTGGGTGCACAAGAGCCCGGCTAGATAACAGTGGTGGTGGCGGGGCACCATGCCGCGGTGGCGTAGAACGGCGGCATAATCCGGAAGGGTGCGCACGCGGAGGCCGGTGAGCACACCAAACGCGCGGTAGAGCAGGCCGATGATCCAGCGGGCGAGACAAGCGGCGAAAGCGTTACGGGGAATAGCGAACTCCGAAATCACCCATTGCGCGCCGGGGAGGGCGTGGGCAAGAACGCGATCAACGAGCTGCTCCAGCTGGCTGGGGAAAAAGCAATCCAGAAAGAAGTGCGAAACAATTAAATCGTAGCTTGCGGTGGGACGCCACTCTAGGGCATCGGCATGATGCAGAGAAATGCGGGCTTGCGCCCCGGACCGGCGAACGCGTTCGTTGAGGAGGCGCAGCATGGAGCGGCTGGAGTCGACGACATCCGCGGTGAGGGTTGGATTGTCCTGCAGCAAGCGAGCCAGAAAGCGTCCATCGCCATCTCCCAGTACCAGCGCGCGGCGCGATCCGGTCAGGTGTGCAAGTTGGCCGTTCCGGCAGCGGACAAGCCAGGGACCAAAGCTCAGATATTCAAGCCATTGATAGGGACGGGCGACGCAGTCAAAATTTACGCTCACGGGGTTTACGCTCACCGGGCGAAGGGAAAGAAGGCTAAAGGCGTGAGGAGCGCTGCATCGGCGGCTATGCGCAGTTGCAGCGGCGACAGGTGGGCGCTGCGCGCGTCGAGAGCGAACAGCAAGGCGCTGCTGAGCAGGGCGGCCAGATAGACCGCCATCAGGCCACGGGAGGGCGCCAGCAAGGCGGCAGCGATAAAAAACAACGCAATCATGGTTACGATCGAGCGTAAATGCACACCGGCCCACAGAGTTGTGGAGTGGGGGTTGCCGTGTGCCGGCGGCGGACCGTTGGTCTCCCACTTCTCGATGCCCACGCAATTGATCCAGCACAGCGCCGCAAACGATAGCACGGCAGGCGCCAGTTGCTCTTTCCCCGAGCCGACGGAGTCCCCACCAACTCCCAGCCGCGACCAGGCGGGCACCGCGGTGGCGGCAGCGAAGAGGAGAGCGACCGCAAGCTCCTTTGGTAGCCGGGGCGCGGTGGTGGGTGATGGGTTGGTCTTTCGGTGCACGACGAAGAGATATAGAAATGCGAACAAGGCGATCCAGGAGTCGTCGCGCAGAGCTTCGGGCTGCATGCGGGTGCAAACAGCCCAAACCAACAGCAGAATCAGAAGAGAGGCTGTCCACAGGAAGGCAGTGCGATGGCGAGCGTGAAAATGATGGCGATCTCGGAGCGGCTCGTCTTGCCGCTGACGCAGCCCATCGAGAATGCGATCGCTGACGTAGAGCAACCAGGTGCCAAGGCCAAGGAGGAGCGGGGGGATCAGCGGCAGATGCAAATGCATGGCGCGGGCGAAGAACCACGACCAAAGAGCGGCAACGGTGGGCGCATCCAGGCTGAGCAGGTGCCACCATTCCGCCAAGTTGTAGAGGCGCTGGGCCAAGATTTAGTTTACTTCGGACAGGTGCGGGAAAGGACGTGGTGAGATAGGGGACACCCGCCTATGGTTGCTGGACGTCGTTCCCTACCCTGACAGCCGGTTCGGCCGGCTTGCGGGGCGCCTTGCGGCGATGTGGCTTAGCCGGGGGAGCTTCCGGCTCTGGGAGCGTGGTGGCTGCTACTTTTTCCGTTTCCGATGCCGGTTGTGGGATGCTGTCGATGCTGTCACGGCCTTCGGCCAGGCGGATAAAGAAATCCTGGGCGCTGAATCGCTTGCCTTCGGGCGCCTTGACGCGCAGATAGTCGCCGGTCGCCGTCTCCATGCGCGACTTCGCCGTATCCGCAAGGTAAGTGGCAAGGATCTCGTTACGGATGCGATTGCGAATTTGTGCATCACGTATGGGAAAGACCACTTCACAGCGTTCAAAAAGATTACGCGGCATCCAGTCGGCACTGCCGCAATAGACTTCGTCCGCGCCCCCGTTGGCAAAGTAGAAGATGCGGCTGTGCTCGAGGAAACGGCCGACCACCGAGCGTACCCGGATGTTTTCGCTGATACCGGCCATTCCCGGCCGAATGGAACAAATGCCGCGCACGATCAAATCGATTTGCACCCCAGCCTTCGATGCTTCGTAGAGGGCTTCAATCACCTTTTGCTCCAGCAACGAATTCATCTTCGCAACGATATGCGCGGGGCGGCCGGCGGCAGCGTGCTCCGCTTCGCGATGGATCATGCGGATGAAACTCTCCGCCAGCGTAAGTGGCGCCACAAGCAGCGGAGCATAATCATCCGACTCGGAGTGAGCCGTGAGGTAGTTGAAGACGCTGTGGACACTGGCGGTGATCTCCGGATCCGCGGTCAGCAGGCTGATGTCGGTATAAAAACGCGCCGTGTTGGGGTTGTAGTTGCCGGTGCCCAGGTGCACATAACGTCGGGTTACGCCGTCCGGATCGTGACGGATAAGCATGGCCAGTTTGCAGTGGGTTTTGAGTCCGACGATACCGTGAAAGACCTGCACCCCAGCGTCCTCCAGATTGCGCGCCCAGCGGATGTTCGATGCTTCATCGAAGCGAGCCATCAGCTCCACCACCACGGTTACCTCTTTGGTTTGCGCGGCTTCGGTGAGCGCGTGGAACATGGGTGAGTCGGAGCTGGTGCGGTAAAGCGTCTGCTTCATGGAGACGACCCGCGGATCCTGCGAACCAAGCTGGACGAAATTCACTACCGCATCGTAAGAATCGAAGGGGTGATGCAGCAACAGGTCGTGATGACGAAGTTCGTCGAAAAGATCTTCGGAACGGCGGTTCAGGCGCAGTTCCTTGGGCAGAAAATCCTTGAATTTGAGGTCCGGACGCGGCGTGTCGCTGTACAGATTCATGAGGCGAGACAGGTTGACCGGGCCGTCGGTGGGAAATACCTGGGTGTCCTCGAGCTCAAAATTCATGCGCAGGCGGTCCACGACCTCGGCATCCGCGCCCTCTTCGATTTCCAGCCGAACCGCATCGCCTTTGCGGCGATTGTGCAACTCAGAGCGCACACTATCCAACAAGCTGCGTGATTCTTCTTCTTGAAAATAAAGGTTGCTATTGCGGGTGACGCGGAAGGCGGCCGTGGAAAGAATCTCATAGCCACGGTACATGCCCACGGCGTTGTGCTCAATCAGGTCGGCGAGAAAGACGAAGTCGTGGGTTCCCGAGCTGGATGGCAGGGGCACCAGGCGTGGCAGGGCACGGGGCACGGTCAGCACCCCGAGCAAGGCCCCGGATGCTCCCTTTCGTTTGCGGCGCAACAGCAGCGCAAGACAAAGTGCCTTGTTCAGGACGCGAGGGAAGGGGTGCGCGGGGTCGATGGTAATCGGCGTCAACAGCGGATCGACTTCCCGCTGATAGTAGTTAAGGGCATACGCGCGAGCCGCCTCGTCGACGTCTCCCCATTCCAGCACGCGAACCCCGTTGGCATGCAGAGCAGGGCGCAGATCCTGCGTCCAGCAGCGGTACTGGTCGCGTACAAAACTGTGCATATCCTGGACAACGACATCCAGGGTCTGCTGCGGGGTCAGGCCATCGAAACCCGGCTCACTGTACCCATCTTCAATGCGCTGCATGATACCGGCCACGCGAATTTCGACAAACTCATCCAGATTGCTGGCGGTAATGGCCAGAAATTTAACCCGCTCCAGTAACGGATTGTCCGGATCCTGGGCCTCTTCAAGGACACGGCGGTTGAAACTGAGCCACGATTCATCGCGGCCGATAAAGAGACTTTGCGGATCCGTGCTTGCGTTGTCCATAAAGGAAGAGCTGCCCATCTGCCTGTGTCTACCTTACTAAAGGCTGAAGCAAGATGAATCGGGGATGAAAGTGTCATTTGTCGTAAAAATTTCGCTGCCGGGCCCAGGAAGTTGACCCTGAGGAGCGGTTGCGGGAGGATGGAAGATGACAATATTACGGAACGTCCGAAGGTTTGTAAGGAGACGCGCATGATCGAGCAGGATTTGGGCCACGCAACGGGGACCAGCCACCTCCTGGCCGAAGATTCGGCCCTGCAGCTCTTCCAAATTGCGGCGCTGATGCTCGGCAACGAGCAACAGGCAGTTTCTCTGGTTGAAGAAACGGTAGCCAAGGTCGAGACCGACCCCTGCGCCGAGGGAACGCTCGCGTATTTAGAAGCGCGCACCCTGCTGGTGCACATCGCGGTGCAACGGATGGCCGGGCTGCACCCGGAGGCGTTTGCAGTTCCTGCTATTCAAGCGGCGGACGCTGCCTGCATAGAAACCGATGACCTGGAGTCGGCGGGGCTGACCGGGGAGCAGTTCGGTGCGCTGATCGAGGGCGCTGGCCGTGCCGGCATGCGGGAATGGCTGGAACGCCTGGCGCCTGCCCTGCGGGCAATCTTTGTGCTGCGCGCGGTAGCCGGACAGGACGGCGAGCAAACAGCAGAGAGCCTGCGCCAGAGCGGGGCGACGGGAGCACAAGCGTGGCGGCGAGAAACGGTTGGGGCTGCCTATCGCCAGGCGCTCTGCTCCCTGGCCACCTGCCTTATGAGTTCGCGTACCATGCTCATGCCGGCCTGATAGCGTCTGCAGCATCCCGCCCTTCGTAGCCAGCGCAACGGATGGGGAGCGGGTGTTCTTTTGCACCTTCCGCATCTCTTGCTCCAAGTCCCGGTAACGCATACGGTCCGGCGCCGTGCCTGCCACATGTTTGAGGCGATCAAGGCTCGCAATCGCCGTTTGGGCCTTAGTTTTGAATAATTCACGAGCGTTCTGGCATCTCAGTCGGTGCTGCGCTTTCTGGGCCACATTAGGTTACGTGCCGAGGTTAACTGAAGGATGAGAGGTTCTTGGGCTGGATTGCGGGGCATAGGATGGCAACCGGCGATCGTGCTCCTGAGCTTGGCTTTTAGCCCTCTGGTGTCGCCGGGACAATCCTCGACCGCGAGTAGCGTCGGATCTTCTGTGCAGGCAACGCCGGCACAGGTGAATAGCAGCACGTACCAGGGCAGCCTGGTAAAGCAGGCCCCGGTTCCCGGCGTTTTGCCCGTTTCCCTCGATCAGGCGATTCGCATGGGATTGCAATATAACCTGGGCCTCGTGCTTTCAGGGGTAAACGCCGGGTCGGCGGGCGCACAGCGGCTGCAACAACTGCAAGCACTGCTCCCGACCGTCAATGCATCGGCCAAGGAGTCGGTGCAAGAGACGAACCTAAAGGCGGAAGGTCTGTCGATTCCCGGCTTTCCAACCATCATTGGACCCTATGGCTACACCGACATCCGGGGCTCGGTGCAATGGTCGCTTTTGAATTTGTCCTCTCTTGACAGTTACCTGGCCTCCAAACACAACTTCACAGGATCAAAGTTTTCGGTTGAGGATGCGAAAGACCTGGTGGTGCTCACGGTGGGGAATGCGTATCTACTCTGCATTGCCGACGCGTCGCGGGTGCAGTCGGCTCAAGCCCAGGTAGACACTTCCAAGGTGTCTCTCGATCAGGCGGTAGCCAACCACCAAGCGGGGACCGCTCCGCTGCTGGATGAGCTTCGGGCGCGGGTGGACTACCAGACACAGCAGCAGACGCTGATCACCGCCCAAAATCAATTCGAGAAGGACAAGATCGCGTTGGCCCGCGCCATCGGACTTTCCCTTGAACAGCAGTTCGCGCTGAGTGACCAGGCTCCTTTTCAGGTGCTGGATAACCTCGACGCCAACGCCGCGGTACAGCAGGCATTGACCCATCGGCATGACCTGCAGGCGCTTGCGCAGCAGGTGGAGGGCGCCCGCGCTTCCCGTGCCGGGGCCACCGCTGAGCGCTACCCCACGGTGTCATTCTCGGGCGACTATGGGGTGATCGGGCCGACTCTGGGCCACTCCCATGGAACCTTCGATGTGGTAGGCACGGCGAGTGTGCCACTCTTTGAAGAGGCGAAATTACGCGGCGATGCCCAGCAGGCACAATCACAACTGGAACAGCAGCAGGCACAGTTGAGCGACTTGCGTGGTCAGATCAGCGCAGACGTGCGCAACAGCATTCTTGATATCCAGGCAGCCGCCAAGCAGGTCGCCGTTTCGCACAGCAACGTAGAATTAGCGACGGAAGCGTTGAGCGAGGCGCAACAAAGGTACGCGGCGGGCGTTGCCGACAATCTTGCCGTATCGCAAGCCCAGGCATCCATGGCCCAGGCGGACGACCAGTACGTAAGCAGCCTGTATCAGCACAACGTGGCGAAATTAGCACTCGCCCGGGCATTGGGCATCGCGCAGACAAATTACAAAGATTATGTGGGAGGGAAGTAGCGGTGGCGGAACAGAATCCCGAATCAGGCCGTGCAAGTACCGTCGCGGAGGGTCCCCAGGCTGGCAATAATGACCAGAATGATTTGGACGCTCCTCCCCGGAAGAAGGGGAGGCGACGGTTTATCGTCATTGGCGTGGTGGCTGTTCTTATCGTGGGCGCGCTGCTGTTCTGGTGGCACTCCACGTATTACGAAGACACCGATGACGCCCAGGTGGATGGCCACCTGATACAGGTCAGCGCCCGGGTTGCGGGCCAGGTGATCAAGGTCAGCGTCGATCAGAATCAGTATGTTCAGGCAGGCACGCTGATCGCGGAGATCGATCCCAAGGACTTTGAAGTCGCGGTGCAGCAGGATCAGGCCAGCCTGGAGAGCGCGGAGGCCAACTACGAGGCTGCCCGGGTAAATATACCCCTGATCGGCGTAAACACCAGTTCGACCCTGCAGTCCGCATCCTCGGGAGTGCGCACTTCCGACGCCACCGTGCAGCAGTCTCAGCGCCAATTGGAAGCAGCGCAGGCACAGGTGCAGCAGGCGGATGCAAACAATACCAAAGCCCAGCTGGACTTGAAGCGCTACACACCCCTGGTGGAAAAGGACGTTATCTCCAAGCAGCAGTTCGACGCCACGGTGGCCACGGCGGATGCAGCGCGAGCAGCGTTGCTGGGGGCCAAAGCCAGCGAGATTGCCGCCGAGGACGCGGTCCGCATTGCCCGGGATAAGGTAGTGCAGTCGCAAGCCGATTTAAGAAATGCGCAAACCGGGCCCGACCAGTTGAAGATCCAGAAGGCCAAGGCAGACCAGGCGGCGGCGCAGGTGCAACAGGCGCGCGCTCAATTGGATCAGGCCAAATTGAACTTGAGCTATACCAGAATTGTTGCTCCGGTGAACGGGATCATTACCAAGAAGAGCCTGGAAGTAGACCAAAACGTCAGCGTGGGGCAAAACCTGATGACCCTGGTCTCGTTGGATGACATCTGGATCACGGCAAACTTTAAAGAGACACAACTGCGGATGATGCGTCCCGGGCAAGCGGTGAAGATCCACGTGGATGCTTACGGGCGGGACTACGACGGCAAAGTGACCCAGATCGGTGGTGCAACCGGCTCGATGTTAAGCCTGTTTCCGCCCGAAAACGCCACCGGCAACTACGTCAAGGTGGTGCAGCGGATCCCCGTTCGCATCGACCTGACGGATCGGAACGAGGATCAGGATCGCCTGTTGCGTCCGGGCTTATCGGTTGAGCCGACGGTCCGGGTTAAAAATTAAGAGTGCGATTGAGTAGGGCGCATTCGGGATTCGAACCTGGGAAGTGGTCTTTGCATCACATCTAAAGCTACAGGGGCGGGTAACTATCCCGCCCTTTTGTATTTCCCGCCTCAGAACTTCCGTAATTGCAGCCGGGTTCGGTTAAACTTGCCGCAGGCGCCAGCCGGTACTTTCCGATGCAAAAACTAGACAAATGCTCGCTGCGTACCATAGCACCGTTTCCCGATCTGCAATCATCTAAGGGTAGACACATAGAGGCACTTGCGTTATGCCGTTAGCCTTCGACTTTTTCCTGCATTACGCCTACATCATCCTTTTCCTATGGGTGCTGGGAGAGCAGCTTGGCGTGCCCGTGCCGAGCCTGCCCTTGCTGTTGGCTGCAGGCACGTTGACCGCAACGCACAAGCTAGCGCTACCCGCGGTGCTGTTTTCTGTGGTCGCCGGCTGTTTTGTCAGCGATTCGCTGTGGTACTTGTTGGGCAAGCGCTTCGGCAGCACGATGGTGAAACTGGTGTGCCGGCTCTCATTCGAGCGGTCGACCTGCGTACGCAAGACGGAAGACTACTTCACCAAGTACGGCGAGCAGGCGTTGCTGGTGGCCAAGTTTATTCCCGGCCTGGGAACGGTGGCGGCCCCTATTGCGGGCCAGACGGGCATGAAATATCGCGTTTTTCTGGCTTACGATCTGGCTGGAGCCTTGTTTTGGGCGGCGACACTTACCTTGGCCGGACGCTTCTTCGGTGATGTGCTGAAGACCCACCCAGGAGCGCTCTCCTGGATGGAACATTTCGCGGGAGCCTTGTTCCTGCTTGCGATTGCCGGGCTGCTCGGCTACCGCGTCTGGAAGCAACAGGCTTTTCTGAAGATGGTTCGGACGTCGCGACTGGACCCTGTAGAGCTGAAGCGCATGCTGGATGGGGGCCAAAACCCATTTATTGTCGATTTGCGCCATCCGCTGGATTACCTGCCCGATCCGCGGGTGTTGCCAGGCGCGATCCGGTTTTCCCCCGAGACCCTGATGCAGCGGGCCGAGGAGATACCACGCGACCGCGACGTGATCCTTTACTGCACCTGTCCCAGCGAGGCGACGGCAGCGAAGATGGCGATGAAGTTGCGCCAGAATGGCATTTTTCGGGTTCGCCCGCTGCTGGGGGGCTTCGATAAATGGAAGAAACTCGGTTTCCCGCTGGAGCAGTATGAAGACCAGCCCGCCAGCATCGCCTGAATTATCGCTCGGCTTTCTCTTACCTTCACATCTTCTAGTGTTCTTTGTCTCCTGAGATTCTTGCCGGTAGATAACGGGCACCTGCCCTTGTGACACCAACCATGTAACGAAGTCGATACGCCGCCGGGCGAACCACCCGCGCTGGCGCAAAAAATGCGCATCTGATCGATGACAATGCGGCCAGAGGCTCTTGCGGCGTCCGCGGAAAATTGTCACCACTTCCCGGGATAGCCTCTTGAGCGAGGCGCATGCTAGTTTGCCCGTGCCTCGAAAAGGCGTTCGGGAGCTCAGACCCGCAGCGCGCCCGGGCAGGATCGGGGAGATTTTTATGGCCTACACAGAAACTTACCACTGCGACGTTTGCGGTAATCCGAGGGGGGAAGCTGAGGATTGGTGGCTTGCGTTGACCGAGCCGGCGGCGCTCATTCCCAAGGGCCCCGAGCAGCCCATGCTGAAGTTGACGCCGTGGAATATCATGCTTTCCCACGCGGCCAAGGTCCGTCACTTATGCGGCGCACGCTGTGCCCAGACCCTGATGGACCGGTGGATGCGGGGCGAGTAGCTACGGAAGCGTTTTCGCTTCGCAAAAGCATCCCTGACCGCATCGTCGATCTCCCCTCCTCCCGCACTTCTTCTCCCGGATTTCCAAATCTGACAACTAGCGAGATGCCTTTCCCCTTCGATTTTTTGCAAGTGGATGAACAGAGCCCACCCCGGCAACACCCAGACTCTCCTGGCCCGGATAGTATGGTGAAGGCGCTCCCACGATTGCGGGCGTGGAGACAGGATTGGCCTACGACGACCTCAGGGACTGGATAAAAGCACTCGACAAAGTGGGCGAGCTCAAGCATATCCACGAGCCGGTGGACCCGATTCTCGAAATAGCCGAGATTACCGACCGCGTGTCCAAATGGGGCAGGCAGGGCGGCCCCAAGGGTGAGCCCGCCGGAGCCTATCCCCCCGGTGGGCCGGCGCTGCTGTTTGAGAATGTAAAGGGCTACCCAGGCGGCCGGGTGTTGATGAACCAGTTCGGCAGCGAGCGCCGCATGAAGCTGGCGCTCGGTGTCGATAGCCTCGATGATGTGGCGGGGCGCATCGAGGGCCTGCTGCAGCTCAAATCACCGGAAGGTCTTCTGGGAAAGTTGAAGATGCTTCCCATGCTGGCGGAAGTAGGGCGGTTTTTCCCACGAACGATCGCCGCAAAAGACGCGGCCTGCAAGCAGGTGATCCTGCGGGAAAACTTCAGCGTGCTGGACTTTCCTGTGCTGCAGTGCTGGCCGCTGGACGGCGGCCGATTTATCACCTTGCCTTGCGTCGTGACCCGCGATCCAAAAAGTGGAAAACGCAATGTCGGCATGTACCGCATGCAGGTCTACGACGGGCAGACGACGGGTATGCATTGGCAGCGGCAAAAGGTGGCTGCGGAGCATTTGCGTGAGCGCCTGCGAGCGACAGCGGTCGCCGATGCTTCAGGAGATGCAAGTGCCGCGCGCGTTCGGGTGATGGCAGAGACCGCCGGGGGAACGGCCCGGCCGCCGGAGGGTACAGCCTCGGTCGCTCTTGCCCAGACGAAGAACCGTAGACTGGAAGTAGCAGTGGCCATCGGCACCGATCCCGCAACTACCTTCTCCGCCATCGTGCCCGCCCCTCCAGAGGTCGAAGAGTTTGTCATCGCCGGTTTTCTCCGCCAGATGTCCGTCGAGCTGGTGAAGTGCGAAACCGTCGACCTGGAAGTTCCCGCGCACGCCGAGATCGTCCTCGAAGGGTATGTAGAGTTGGACGAACTGCGCACGGAAGGGCCGTTTGGCGATCACACCGGGTTCTACACCATGGAAGAGGAGTACCCGGTGTTTCACATCACTTGCATCACCCATCGCAAGGATCCCATCTATGCCGCGACGATCGTCGGCAAGCCGCCGATGGAAGATGCGTGGATGGGCAAGGCAGTGGAGCGTATCTTTCTCCCGCTGATGCGCTTGACCATACCGGAAATCGTGGACGTGAATCTGCCGGTGGAGGGTGTGTTCCACAACCTGATGATCCTCTCCATCCGCAAGAGCTACGCGGGCCAAGCGCGCAAAGTCATGAACGGCATCTGGTCGCTGGGGCAGGCCATGTTTACCAAGTGCATCGTGGTGGTCGATGAGGATTGCGACGTGCAGGACCTGGGTGAAGTGACCCTGCGGGTAGCTAACAATATCGACCCCGAACGCGACATCCAGTTCACCCTGGGGCCGGTAGACTCGCTCGACCACGCCTCTCGCCTGCCCAACTTCGGCAGCAAAATGGGCATTGACGCAACCCGCAAATGGAAAGCAGAGGGATTTACTCGCACCTGGCCGCCGATGATCGCCATGGATGCTGCCACCCGCGCTCGTGTGGATGAAATCTGGAAGAAGTTAGGGCTGGAGTAGATCGACGGACTCGATGAGAGACGAAATCGGGCGATTGTGGCGCAGGCTGGGCAGAAGAAAGCACGCGGCGTGGCCCCGCATGGAGCAAGGCCAATACCGCAGCTACCGCGCAGTACATCCCTTTGATGAGCGCTTCGGCGTCGAGACCAGCGGGCTGCTCTACGACCTGCCTTCCGGCCACCAGCATGATGTGTACAACAACGGTTACTTTGCCGTGGCGCCGTCGGTATTTCATGGAGTCATGCAGGCGTTCTCGGAGCGGCTGCAACTCGACTTTCCGCGCTTCACCTTCGTGGATATTGGATCCGGGAAAGGCCGCGCCCTGCTGCTGGCTTCCGACTATCCGTTTCGCGAGGTCATTGGGATCGAGCTTTCTCCGGAACTCGACCGCGTCGCGCGAGCCAATGTTCGACGGTATGCCGAAGCAACACGCGGGGCAGCGCATCGCCCGCCGATAACCCCCCTCCACGGCGATGCAACCGCGTTCGCGTGGCCTGCCGGACCGCTGATCCTGTATATGTGGAACGCGTTTACCCGGCCGGTCCTGGAAAAGTTATTCCACAATCTGGAAGTTTCCCTGGCCAAAGAACCGCGCGACTTGTACCTGATCTACCTGCATCCCGAACTGGAGTCCACGCTCATGACCCTTCCCTGGCTTGACCGGGTTTGGCGCGAAGAATTCGTGATGACCGAAGAGGACTATGAGGCCTGGGCCTTCCCTACTCGTGCGGAATTGTGCGCGGTGTATCAGGCTGTATCTACAAGGGTTGGCGGCACTGAGCGAGCGTCCGAAACCAAAGTTTAACAATGCTGGTGACTGTTACCCATTTACCCCTTAATTAGCAGAACGGAACAGTGGGTTCCCGATGCTAGGATGGCCTTGCATCGAGGTTACGGGAGTTTGTGAGAGTACCGGAGTGCATTACCACCGTGTCCCTACTCAAACCCCACAACCGGCGCAGCTTGCTGTTGAGAAAAGCTGCCCGGTGAGCAGAAGTTCACAGTACTTGAAGACATTTTTCTCGTAACGAGTTCACCCCCCTGGCCTCGAACGAGATTTTTTAAATTGACTGCTCGACACCGTCCTCTTCTGTACGGAACAAACGGAAGAATGCCCGGTACCCCCGCACCGCGCAGATCTCAATTCGAACATCTACGCGCCAGCGGTGCATTCAGCCGCCTGAGGGAAGAGACGGACCGGATGCTTTTAAGTGGGTTCCTCCAAAAGTGGATCAGCAAGGCAAGCCTTTGCCTCATGGTCGGATCGAGCGTGTGCGCCACAGCCAGGGCACAAGACGTGCTTGAGACCTACTCCAACCGCAGAGCTTTTAGCGGATTTGTTGAATACTCAAACGATTCCAGTCACATGCTGCTCGGCTACGCCGACGGACGCAAGATTACTGCGATCGGTGCCGGCTTTGAACGACGGAGCTTTTTGAGCACGAACCTCTCCGGCGCCTGGGTTGCCGAGGTGCGCCCCTTCATGTCGGTGAGCGATCCCACGATGAAGGGGGTAACGCTGCAATTTCCCCAGGAGCCTTCGTATTCGGGCGTTGTGACCTTCACTTCTGCTGTTCCCGTGGATCAACCGGTAACCAACGCGCCTTTGAATGTGGTGCTGGTGACCCAGAACCATGTATATCAAGGGACTGCGACCTACATCGCGGGAACGCGGTCCACCTTCGTGAGCGGCATCAGCCCACTGGGATATAAGCTCAAGGCATTTCCGCACCGGCGCCTGCAGCCCTTCGTAACCGGCCTGGGCGGGTTCGCAGTATCGCCTCGAGACATTCCCGTATTCAACAGCTCAGCGTTCAATTTTACGTTCGAAGTCGGCGCCGGGGTGCAGGTGTTCCAGACGCACACACGCTCCGTCCAGTTTGAGTATCGCTACCATCACCTGGCTAACGTCGGCAGCGGCGCGGAAAATCCTGGGATCGACTCGGGCGTCTTCAAAGCGACGTATTCGTTCGGGCGATAGCCGCACTCACCCATCTGCCGGCTTCACTCACATGGATGATGCCGGTCATCGCAATTGCTCGGGAGGTCGCACTATACGGGTGAGTGCACATCGTCTAGTGGTCTTTGTCCTTGTGACCGATATCGAGACCAAATTTGGGCGATGTGTTCGTGCCGGTGATTTTCACCGGAATTTCTGCCCCGGCGCCGTTTTTGTGAAAGAACGGGTCTGCGACTTTCAGCATCCAGCTCTTCCATCGGGAAGCCACCATCTGCGATAGCTTGGCATCCGTTCTCACTTTGCCGGTGAAATCGAACTTCTTGCCATCGAGCGTGTAGACACCCGCCAAGCGCACGGTCGCTCCAGGCAGGACATAGTTCAAGTCCTGCAGATCCAACTTGCCGCCGCCCATGGAGAACTTCCCCGTCATTTGGGAGTTCACATCTTCTGCCCCAGGCTTGGCATCCTTGGGGTCACCCTGTGCCCGCAAACTCAGCATGTCGATCTTGTCCTGCATGTCTGCATTGGTAAAGTGCATTCTCTTCAGCGTGAATGTCCCATCCTTCAACTTCAGTTTTTGGGTTACGCTCTCCTTGCCTGGAGGGATATGCAGCTTGGTTTTCATCGACAGGACGCCCGTCATCACCACCGGTTCCGTCTTCACGGCAAGCTGCAGAAAGTCTTGTATGCGGCCGGCGGGCACATCCACGTCGAGGTCGATCGTGTGACCTTTTCCTTTTATGTTAATGATGGCGCCGCTGCAGGTGAACTCCGATTCTCCCAGCTTCGCCGCAACCGGCTGTAGATAGGTGTCGCCACTCGTGCCGTCGACCACCGCCGAAAATTGAGTATGCAGGGGCACCGGGTGGTTTGCCGTATCCAACGAAAAATCAGGCACGTCCGCTGTTCCATGTACTTCGATCCGGTCCAGCCGGCCGTTGAATTCGCCGACGGAATGGAGCATGCCCCCGATTCCCTTGATGGTGTTCAAGTCTGCCTGATCAAATGTGTACTTGCCCGTCACCGTCGATTCCCCCGGAGCTTCCGTATTCCACGGGCCGAAGGTGCCGACCGCGTGAATCTCGCCTTTGGGCACTGCATCGGTCAGACGCGCATCATAAGGTGACGGAGCATTCGAGCCCAATTCGTGCAAGACAATATGCTTGAGAACGAAGACCTTCGGATCCTTGTTCGGCTTGTCTGTGCCAATGATTAATTGAGAATCGTCGAACACCAACTCACTCACCACAATCTTGATCTTGGCCTTGCGCTTGGCGCTGTGCGTGTTCTGTTGCCGCATCGACTTCGGCGGAATGTGGATGGTCAGCCCCCGCACATACGCGGTGCGAACGTGGGTAGGCTTAAGAAAGAAGCGCAACAGGCCGGCATGGAAATTGAATTCCTGCACGGCGATGATGGGATCTTTGGCCCCTGCGGCCACGACATCGTCGGGAGCGAAAATCCGCAAGCCCTTACCGGAGACCGCAAGACCCTTGAGGAACGAGACCTGCAGGTCATCTAATTCCACCCGGCTGTCGAAGCGAGCACTCAGTGTTTCGATCACGCGGCCCTTCAGGATCGGTCCCGCTCTTTTCAACATCACTTCACCCACTACCAGCAATACAAGGACGGCAACCAGCCCAATCCACATCACCCATCGCCAGCCCCTGTGTTTCCCGGAGTTGCGCTGAGCTCGGCCTTGCGGCACGTAATTGTTGACGGTGCCCAAAAAGAATCCTCGTACAGTCGATGCAGTTTGAGCGAACTTAGTTTCCCCCATGGGCCGGAACTTGAGTCACTCCCGTGTGCACCTCGATGTAGTTGAGTTTATAGGACAGTGGCCAAAGCCGGGCGTCAACTCACGTGCACGACGGGGCGCTCCGCGGGGTCTTTGATAGCGCGGCGCAGGACCTCATGGGTGAGAGGGGCCGTATCGCCTTCGCCGAGAAAGATGAAACGCATCACGTTCACAATCGGGCTGACGTCAGTCCAGTGAAAATAGACATGGGGGATGCAACCCGTACTCTGCTTCAGGTACATGAGTAGCGCTGCGATGGAATTGGCCACGGCGGCACTCCTGGCATGCAGCACGCGATTGGAACCTTCGCGGATCCCCTGGATGCGAAGCCGTTCGGTGAAGTCGGAGGTGTCTCCGCGCTCCACCTCCATGAAGTAGATGTGGTCTTCGGTCGCCAGGCCATGCAACTTTCGCAACTCGGATTTGGCCTGATCGAGATGGTCTTTGTTGTAGTAGTTGTGCGGATTCCAGGCGATAAGGCGAATCGTCTCGTGGGGGCTTTCTGCGAGCATGGCCTGCGCCAGCTGATCGAGGTCAATGCCGGTGATGCGCAGTTCGGTCGAGCGAAAAGCCCGGGAAACCAGGGACATGAAAATCATGGTGACGATGAAGATGCAGGAGATTTTGAGCCCTTCGGGGCGCTCGTAGATATTCACCAGGGTGGTGTAGATGAAGATGAGGGATACGAAGCCGAGAGCGATGCGGGAACGTCTTTTGCTGGCGGCGATGGTCACGGCACAGGAGGCAGAAGTAATAAGGACCAGAACGCCGGTGGCGTAGGCCCCGCCCTGAGCATCCACATCCGCGTGAAACAGGCGCGTCACCATGAACGCGATCGCCATGAAGACGAGGACAAGCGGGCGTGAAGCCCGGGCCCATTCAGGCGCCATGCCAAAACCGGGAAGATAGCGCGGGATGAGATTGAGAAGGCCGGCCATCGCCGAGGCGCCGGCAAACGCAAGAATGAGAATGGTGCTCAGGTCATAGACTGTGCCAAAACCGTTGCCCAGATACTGATGCGCGAGGTAAGCCAGGGCCCTGCCGTTGGCCTGCCCTCCTTCCTTGAAGGCAGCTGCGGGAATCAGCAGGGTGGTTACCATGCTGGTGGCCATGAGGAAGACGCTCATGATGATCGCGGCAGTTGCCAGCAGGCGCCTGGCATCACGAATGCGGGCCTCCAAGCCGTCGCACTTGATCAGAGGCATCACCGCGACGCCGGTCTCAAATCCCGAGAGGCCGAGCGCGAGACGAGGAAAAAGCAGCAACGATATGCCGAAGATGGAGAGGAGGTTGCCGTGCTGGGTGAAGACTGCGTGTTTCCAATCGAGCAGGACCCTTGGTTGGTCAAGAACATGGAAGATGGCCACGACGGTGACAATTACGTTCAGCGCGAGATAGATACCCACCAGCACGACTGCGATGTCGATTGCTTCCTTAAATCCTTTGAGGAAGATGGCGCCCAGGATCGCCAGCAGCACCAAAGTGACGGCCATCTGGTTTTGGAGGGAATGCGGGGTGTACGGATTGTGAATGAAATGGGCCGCTGCGTCCGCTGCAGAGAGCGTCATGGTGATGATGAAGTCGGTGGTGGCAAAGCCAAGAAGGACAAGCACGAATACTTTGCCGCTCCACCCCGGGAAGAGGTTTTCAAGCATCGCTATGCTGCCTTGTCCGTTCGGACTGGCGGCGGCCACCCGGTTGTAGACGGGCAACGCTGCGAAGAGAGTCACTAGTACCAGAACCAGGGTCGCGATGGGCGAAAGAACGCCGGCGGCGAGAAAAGCGATACCGGACTGGTAGCCGAGCGTGGAAAAGTAGTCGACGCCGGTGAGACACATCACCCGCCACCACGGGTGAGTGCTCGTTTCACCGCGCGCGTGAGCACTCTCAGGGCTTTCGAGATCGGAGAAGAACCAATCTGTGAAGGACAAGGGTGTACTCATCTCCTGATCGCCCGCCGATTCCTCGGGACCTGAACGCTTCTGGTTTACTGATTCTTACTTAGAAGCCCATGGCTTTTGGACTACGTAGCTGGGGACTGCGGTGAAGCCTGCTTTGCTGACAGCGATGAGCTTTCGCCTCGCGAGCCAGCCCGCCGCAGCCTGGGCCGAGCTTTTTGAGATGCCAACGGATTCGGCAAGTTGCTGATAGCTGATTGTGACTGCTTTGCCCTGGCGCTGTTGCTCCGCGGCAAGCCATAAGTAAACCAAAAAGCTCACCGGCCGGCGGTCATGTCCGACGAGGTCGCGCATCAGAACATCCACCACGTACTCATCCAATGTCAGCATGGACGCCACCGCTATACCAATCGTCAATATAGCACCGACTACCTGATTGCACCTCTTCCGGACAGGGGCTATGTTGCGAGAAGCATTCCAGCCTGGAGGCGGCAACAATGATTCGTGGTGTCAAGATCGTCAGCATCCCCGTGCGCAACCAAGATGTTGCGTTAAAGTTTTATACCGAACAGATCGGCTTCAAGGTGGCGACCGATCAACAGTTCGGTCTCGGGCAACGGTGGATTGAGCTTCTCATCCCGGGCGCCGATACCAACCTGGCGCTGTTCACTCCGGAGGGTCACGAAAACAGGATCGGCGGTTTTCAGCCGGTAACTTTCTGGTGCGACGACGTATTCGCCACAGCGAAACTTCTCAAGTCCAAAGGTGTGGAATTGACGGTTGAGCCGAAGAAGGAGGTTTGGGGAACTATGGCGAAATTCAAGGACCCTGACGGCAATGAATTCGTTTTTTCCAGTAAGTAAACCTGATACCGTGCTCTAGATGAGCACGCAGGGCGAATTTGACGCGATTGTGATTGGTACCGGGGCGGGTGGCGGAACACTGGCGATGCATCTCGCTCAGGCCGGCAAGAACATCCTCATCCTGGAGCGTGGGCCCTTCATGCCCCAGGAGAAGCTCAACTGGGATACCTCCGCGGTCTTCCTGGACAACCGCTACCACACCAAAGAAACCTGGCAAGACAAAGATGGCAAGCCCCTGCACCCGCAGCAGGCCTATTTTGTGGGCGGCCAAACCAAGGTCTACGGCGCGGCCCTGTTCCGCATGCGGGCAGAAGACTTTGACGTCATTCAACATCAGGGGGGCGTCTCTCCCGCTTGGCCCATCACCTACGCGGATATGGAGCCTTTCTACACCCGCGCGGAAGAACTTTTTCACGTGCACGGCGACTTGGGTACTGCGCCTTCCGTCCCCGGCGGGTATGGTTCTTCCTTTGATCCCACGGAACCCTTTCACTCCACCAAATATCCTTACCCAGCCTTCAGTAACGAGCCCCGCATGCAGATCATCGAGAACGATGTGCGTCAGCTGGGCATCCATACGTTCCCCATCCCTTTGGGACTCAAGCGTAATGAGGCCAACCCGTTGGCCTCAAAGTGCGTCCGTTGCGACACCTGCGACGGCTACCCTTGCCTGGTGCACGCCAAGTCGGATGCGGACATCAACTGCATACGTCAGATCATGCATTGGCCCAACGTCACCCTCATGACCAACTCTCGCGTAACCCGCCTCTTGACGAATAGCAGCGGCACGGCGGTGACTGCGGTTGAGGTCATCCACTCCGGGTCAACGAGTGCGGGCGAAACCTCGGCGCCGCCTGCATCCAAAAACGGAGCAACCGCTACCTACAGTGCGGGCTTCTTCGCAGTGTGCGCAGGGGCCATCAACTCCGCGGTCATTCTTCTCGCCTCTGCGAACGATAAGCATCCGACGGGACTCGCCAATCGCTCCGACCAGGTGGGTCGAAACTTTATGTACCACCAGGCCGATGCCCTGCTCTCTATCGGCACCGAGCGCAACGAGGACAGCTATACCAAGACCTGGGGTACCAACGACTTTTACTTCAAAGATTCAGATCCTGCTTATCCCTTTCCTCTGGGACAAGTGCAGCCCGTCGGCAGCTTCCATTTCGAAATGATGAAGGGCGATGCGCCGCCGCTCACACCCGGCTTTGTCCTGGAAGCGATGAAGCACCACGCCGTCCCCTGGTGGCTCACGACGGAGGACCTTCCCGATCCGGCGAACCGGGTCACGCTGCACAATACAACGCCGCTTTCCGTTGAAAATTCGCAGCCCGGTGTGGCCGGCGCCCATCCCTCCGGAGACACTGGCCATACTAACGAGTCGGAGCCAGTTACCGACTCCGCCCCCATGCGGATCCAGCTCTCCTACACGCCGAACAATGTGACTTCGTTCAACCGCCTCAAAGATCGCTGGGTGGATGTACTGAAGCGGGCCGGCCATGCGACGACTTCTGTCCCCTTGCACGCATATTTCAAAAAGCGTATTCCGCTCGAAGGGGTTGGCCACCAGAACGGAACCTGTCGGATGGGCACCGATCCCGCGACCAGTGTGCTCGACCCGCACTGCAAGGCTCACGATCTCGACAACCTGTATGTTGTCGATGCTTCCTGCTTCGTCTCCGCGAGTGCTGTCAATCCATCACTGACGATCATCGCCAATGCCATTCGCATCGCGGATCACTTGCTGGACGAACGACTCCAGTAAGAGGATTCCTGATGGTGAGGTCCAAATAGAGCAGTTTCAGGGGCTCGATGATCGATGAAGAGCAACGCACCCGCAGTTGTCGCCAATGGAAATCGAGACTAGTGGACTGTAACAGGTAATTTGGTAGAGCCGCAGCGGCTTTTAGGCC
>Ga0182015_10002336_pt1 | contig 23226 bp, 29 predicted proteins | sample 712P3MmetaG_FD_120478 | JGI IMG/M metagenome (GOLD analysis project Ga0182015, IMG submission 120478) | Permafrost microbial communities from Stordalen Mire, Sweden - 712P3M metaG | ecosystem: Environmental > Terrestrial > Soil > Wetlands > Permafrost | place: Sweden: Stordalen | collected...
CGTGTCAGCGTTCGTCGGACTTGTGATCAAGGACGAGGAATCGGTGCAGGCCTTCGGTCTCATCTGGATCTTCCCGCTGACATTCGTCAGTTCCGCGTTCGTACCGATCGCGACGATGCCCGGCTGGCTGCAGGTGTTCGCGAACAACCAGCCGGTGACGCTCGTGATCAACGCGATGCGAGCCATGGCACTGGGTGGACCGGCATTCCCGCTCAACCCCTCGCTCTGGGAAAGCCTCCTGTGGCTCGCCGGCATTCTCATCGTCTTCGTCCCGCTGGCAGTGTGGAGCTACCGGCGGGTCGGTTAGGGCGGGATCGGTCTTGAACAGCGGGCGCTGGCTCGAGACCCCGGAGCTCCGTATCGGCTTGGGCTGCATGCGCCTGCCCGCGGATGGTGACGTGGCCGGCGAGACGATCGCGGCAGCCGCGGAGGCCGGCATCACGATCTTCGATACGGCGCACGCGTATGGCGTCGACGATGCGTCGCGGGGACAGAACGAGCGACTCGTTGCCCGTGCGCTGCGCGACTGCGCTGCCGAGCGCCACGCGAGGATCGTCACCAAAGGTGGCATGACCCGGGCTGCGACGGCATGGCTGCCCGACGGTCGCGGCAAATCCATCCGCGCGGATTGCGAGGCAAGCCTCGAAGCGCTCGGCGGCGTGGCGATCGATCTTTACCTGATCCACGCGCCGGACCCGCGAACACCGTGGGCCACGTCGGTGCGTGCGCTGACGCGACTGCTCGACGAGGGCATGGTCCGCCACGTGGGACTGTCGAATGTCACACGCCGTCAACTGCAAGAGGCTGCGGAAATCGTCGACATCACGGCGATCGAGGTCGCACTCAGCGCACTCGACGACACCGCTGTCCGAGGAGGACTGCTCGACTTCTGCAACGAGCGCGGCATCGTGGTGATCGCCCATTCACCACTCGGAGGGCCGCGACGGGCGCCTGCGCTCGCGCGCCGCCCGGAACTGGTCGAGATCGCAAGGGATCGTGATGCAACTTCAGAGGAGGTGGCGCTCGCGTGGGTGCTCGATCTGTCGCCGCTGCTCGTCGCCATCCCGGGAGCACGACGTCCGGAGACCGCTCGCTCGGCGGCCCGTGCGGCAGGAATCGAGTTGACGCATCGCGACCGATCCGCCCTCGCAGCCGCCTTCGGATGGCCGCAGGCGGGACCAGCCGCGAAACCAGCACCCGCCCACGGCACCGCGGAGGTCGTTGTCGTCATGGGCGTCCCCGGCGCGGGCAAGACTCGCCATGCGGAGGAGTACGTCACTCGAGGGTACGTGCGTCTGAACCGCGACGAGCGCGGAGGTACGCTCCGTCAGCTCAGCGACGCGCTCGACGCGGCCCTGGCCTCGGGTGAACGTCGCATCGTCCTCGACAACACATACCTGACTCGCGCGGTGCGCAGTCACGTCATCGAGAAAGCTGCCCTGCATGGAGCCGTCGTTCGCTGCACCTTGGTCGACACGCCACTCGCCCAGGCACAGGTGAATCTCGTCGAGCGTCTCCTCGATCGCTTGGGCGTCTTACCCGGTCCCGATCAGATCGCTCAACTCGCGCGACGTGAGCCTGGGATGCTCAGCCCCACCAGGCAGATGCGCGCCTTCCGCGAGCTCGAACCGCCCTCGACCGACGAGGGCTTCGTGTCCGTGCGACGGATAGGGTTCGAACGCTCCGCTCGATTGCAATCGAACACGGACAAGGCGGCCGCCGTGTTCGTCGCGTCTTCGGTACTCTCCCGTCGCGGTTGGGAGGACGCGGTCTTGTCGGGAGCGCCTGGCACTCCTCACCTGATCTTCGACTGGAGACCAGACGCGGGCGCGGCCGACCTGGACAACGAGGTAACCGGGCTCGCATCGGTCGTGAGCGGCGCCGTGACGAGTGCCCTCTGCCCGCATCCGGGTGGCGCACCCGTGTGCTGGTGCCGGCCACCGCTGCCCGGCCTCATCCTCGCCTTCGCGCGGATGCACCACCTCGACCCGTCGAACTCGTTGCTTATCGGCGCTGGCCCCGCGCACCGCACGCTCGCCACAACCATTGGGGCGCAGTACCGCGCCCTGGACGGCAGCGAACAGCGCTGAACTGAGAAAGTACGCGCATGGCGGAACACTACGGCGCGCGCTTCTTCGGAGAGCGAGAGGCTGCCGTCTATGACTCGCAAGAGGCCGGCATGTTCGACCCGGGGGTCGTGACCCCCGCGGTGGACATGCTGGCGGATCTTGCCGGTGACGGTGATGTGCTGGAGATGGGCATCGGGACGGGCCGCATTGCGCTGCCACTCGCGGCGCGCGGTGTTCGCGTGCACGGCATCGATGCGTCGTCAGCGATGGTGGCGAGACTGCGCGCCAAGCCGGGTAACGACGCAATCGATGTCGCCATCGGCGACTTCTCGACCACCCGCGTGGACGGGCAGTTCAGCCTGGTGTATCTGGTGTTCAACACGATCTTCAATCTCCAGACCCAGGACGAACAGGTCGCATGCTTCGCGAATGCCGCGACACATCTCGTGCACGGTGGCCACTTCGTCATCGAGCTCGAGGTTCCCAACCTGCAGCGACTGCCACCAGGTCAGGAAGTCCTCGTCTTCCACGTTGACTCACACACCATGTCGTTCGACACGTACGACGTCGTCAACCAGGGCCTGACCTCGAATCACTTCGTTTTGGAGGACGGTACCTTCAGCTCGTATCCCGTTGAAGGGCGCTACGCGTGGCCAACAGAGCTTGACCTCATGGCGCGCCTCGCGGGCATGCGGCTTCACGAACGTTGGGGCGGATGGAAGCGAGAACCGTTCACCAGCCTCAGCCGTTCGCACGTGTCGATCTACGAAAAGACCTGAGGCCGCGGTCCCTACGGATGCGAGGGCGCCGGCGGCGCACCCGCGAGCTCGAACATGAGGTCGTCGATGTAGCAGTAGTACCAGTCCTCGCCGGGCTCGTACGAGCGGATGATCGGATGTCCGGCCGTCTTGAAGTGGGCGGTGGCGTGTTTGAGGGGCGAGTTATCGCAGCACCCGACATGACCGCACTCCTGACAGACGCGGAGATGCACCCAATCGTGCCGCCCGAGCGCGAGGCAGTCGACACAACCCGTCCCCGACGGGGTCAGGTCCTGGATCTGGTCAAGATGCCCGCAGACTTTGCTCATGTCGCACTCCTGGAACCGTGGTCGGTGGAAGACGATGTGGGCTCGGCGAATTCTGTCAATTCGCTGCTCCACCCCATGCGTTGCGCCGCGGCCTCATATGACGACGTGAGGAAGTCCTGGAGCGCGCGTCGTGGATCGGCGCTCGAGAGCGCATCGTCGTATTGGAACAGAAACTCTCCCGCGTTCCGGTTCCAGCCAGCCCCCGAGGGCTGCACCGCGACATCCTCGATGCCTTCAGGCGACGGAAACGCATACGCGAAGAACGCGGGTGACGCGAGGCGGTGGTCGCCCGGCCACCATCCGGCACAGATCTCCTCCGCGTCGGAGCTGAAGTGCCTGATGACGCCGCCGCCAGGCGGCGGCTGGACGATCCGGCCCGAGTATCGAGTGAGCGCGAGGTCAAAGCTGCCCCAGAAGAAGTGCACCGGTGTCGTCCGGCCGCGAAACCGGGCGCGGTGCGCTTTCATCACCACGTCGACCATGGACAGCACGTGGTGAAAGCGCTCCGCCTGGGACGCGTCATACGTGGCGTGCACGCGATCCTCTGGGAAGGGAATGGGATCCGGCACCTCGGACGGGGTCTCGGAGATGGCGACGTCGATCCCCATGCGCCGCAGCGCTGCCATGACATCGGTGTAGAAGTCGGCCACCGCGCCGCCGAGCGGGCGCCGTTCGGTGGTTCCATCACTGCCGCGGAGCACGAGCACGTGGTCGTGCAGGTCGAGCTCCGCGTCGAACGTGCGCACGCCGAACGGCACCGGGGAGGTGGTCAATCCCCGTGCGGTGACGTAGAGCGCCACGTTCGCCCAGCCCGGCTCGAAGGGGCTGAGCGCGAGCCGGAGCTTGCCGATCACCTGCGCATACATGTGCAGGGTGTCCCGAGTGTCGCGCCACTCCTCGTACGGCAGAGCCAGCCACTCCCTGGCAGCATCGCCCATCCGTCAATCATGAGGCTGTTGCACCTGGGTTCGGTCGCGCCTCCGCTTGTGGCGCTCCGCGCGGAAAGCTAGTCTGTCGGCTCCGTGAGCGACGTTCCGACGTCCGACCCCGCGGTGCGCGCGTCCACCTGGTCGCCGCTGCGCTTCGGCGTGTTTCGCGCCATCTGGCTCGCGGTCCTGGTCAGCAACATCGGTCTGTGGATGCAGACCGTCGGGGCGCAGTGGCTCCTCGTCGACCAACCGCACGCGTCGATCCTGGTGGCCCTGGTCCAGACCGCCGACATGCTCCCCGACGTGATCTTCGGCGTGGTCGGTGGCGTCCTCGCCGACATGTTCGACCGGCGCCGCCTGCTCATCGCTGTCCAGGCCTTCATGGCCGTGACCGGTCTCGCGCTCACCCTGCTGACGTTCGCTGGCCAGATGCCCCCTGCGCTGCTGCTGATCTTCACCTTCGTGCTCGGGTCGGGCTCGGTCATCTCCCTGCCTGCCTACCAATCGCTCATTCCCGAGCTGGTTCCTCGCGATCAGATTGCCGCCGCCTCGACGCTTGGGTCGATCAGCGTCAACCTTGCCCGCGCCATCGGACCCGCGATCGCCGGCTTGCTGATCGCCCGAGTCGGCGTCGGCGCGGTCTTTGCCATCAACGCGGGGGCATTTCTCGCATACGGCATCGTGGTGGTCGCGTGGCATCCCAAGACCACGACATCGAGCCAGCTGCCAGAACACTTCGTCTCGGCCCTTCGCGCCGGTGGCCGGTACGTGCGCTATTCGCCGGTGGTGCGGCGTATGCTCCTGCGCAGCGCGCTCTTCCTGGTGCCCGGCAGCGCGGTCTGGGCACTCCTGCCGCTGGTGGCGACGCAGCGGCTGCACATGAGCGCGAGCGGATACGGCCTGCTCCTCGCCGCGCTCGGGGTCGGCGCTGTCGCCGGTTCGTTTGCCATACAGCAATTGAGAACGCGGCTCTCGCCGAACCTTCTGATGGTTGCATGCAGCCTTGTCTACGCGGCGGCGATGGTGGTGGTCGTGCTCGTTCCCGACATCTTCGTGGTGGTGATCGCGTTGCTGCCGGCCGGACTTGCGTGGATGGCCGTGCTCTCGACGATGAACGCGTCGTTGCAACTCTTCCTTCCGCAATGGGTGCGCGCTCGCGGCCTCTCCGTGTACCTCACCGTGCTGTTCGGCAGTCAGGCTGTCGGAGCGGTGGTCTGGGGTGCCGTCGCCGCGCCGAAAGGCGTGGTGCCCGCATTCTTGATTGCTGCGGGGCTGATGGTCGTTGGAGCGGCGACCACGAGGATCTGGCCGCTCATCGACACCACGGGCATGGACCGGCGCACGGTCGCAGGAGCGGAACCGCAGCTCGCGTTCACTGCCGACCCCGACGATGGGCCAGTCGTGGTCAGATCCATCTATACGATCGCAACGGATCGCGTCGCTCCGTTCCTGGAGGCGATGGTCCGCGTCCGACTGTCCAGACTTCGTACCGGCGCGACGCAGTGGGGTCTGTTCCGTGTCGGCGAGACGCCCCATGAGTTCGTCGAGCTCTTCGTGGTCGCATCGTGGGAGGAACACCTGCGCCAGCACTCGGATCGAATGACCGGCACCGATGCGCAGTACCTTGATTACGCGCGTTCGATGTCAGATCCCGAACCGCGCACGTCGCACCTGCTCGCGACGGAACTGCCGGATTGACGTCAGCTCGCGGCACCCTCGTCCGGCAACTCGATCCACACCAGACCCTGCAATCCAACACGGAGCCGTCCGCCCGTGCGTACGGCCACTAGCAACAGGCTATCGCATGACGTGCAGCGGAGCACTGCACCCGGCGAGAGTGGTGTCATGTAGAGATGCTGCGCGCCCATCTCGCCGACAGCGCCACATCGCGCGCACGCACCACGCACGCTGGTGACTTCGTGCACAAAGACCTCCTGGAGCAGCCCCGCAGCCGCGTTGCCGTCCAGTCTCAGCTCTTGTTCGGACATGGTCATATCACCCTCCAGTTGGACCAAATCGTTCGGTTTTGATGCGCGCCGGTTCGTGTCCGAGGTCGACGAGCGCGCTCGCGGCGGTCTCGACGAGCGGTGTCGGCCCGCAGATGAAGATCCACGGCCGCTCAGCCGGTGACCACGCGACCGATTGCAGCATCTCGGTGTCGATGCGCCGGTGCAGGCCCGTCCACCCCGGAGGCTGCGCGCGCGTGAGCGTGAGCATCACCTCGAGCCCGCTGCCCGCCGCGACCAGCCTGGCCAGCTCGCTGCGATAGATGACCTCATCGAGCGAGCGCGACGAATAGAGCAGGCGCGCGGGCACCGTGCTGCCGGCAGCCTGCCGAAGGCGGAGCATCGCCATGAGCGGACAACTGCCCGACCCCCCTGCGATGAGGAGCAATGGACCGCCAAGTGCGGGCGCCCACACGAAATACCCACCGATCGGACCACGAAGCTCCAACTGGTCACCGGCATGCAGCTCGCGGGCGAGGTATGGCGAGACCTCGCCGTCGTCAAGACGCTCGATGGTGAGGGTGAGTCGCTCATCTGTGGATGGGGGCGACGCGATGGAGTAGCTGCGCTGCGTCTGATACCCGTCGTCTGCGGTCAGGCGCACGTCCACATGCTGCCCGGCTTGATGTCCCGGCCACCCTGGAACCGCGAGCACAAGGCTTCGGACCCGTGGAGTCTCGTCGACGAGGTCGACCACCTCGGCGGTGCGCCAGATCAGTCGCCGCTGTAGCGCTGTTCCAACCACGGGTCGCCATACATGTGGTAGCCGTACGTCTCCCAGAAACCGGGCGAGTCCTCGTTCATCAGCCGAAGACCACGGACCCACTTTGCGCTCTTCCAGAAGTACAGATGGGGCACCAGCAGTCGCGCCGGGCCGCCGTGCTGGCTCTCGAGTGGTTCGCCGTCGAATGCGAATGCGATCCACGCTTTGCCACCGGTGAGGTCCTCGAGCGGCAGGTTGGTCGTGTAGCCACCGTCGCAAAACGCCATCACGTAGTCCGCCGCCGTCTCGACGCCGGCAAGCAGCGTGTCGACCGAGACCCCCTCCCACGTGGTGTCGAGCTTGGACCACTTCGTGACGCAGTGGATGTCACGCGTCACCGTCTCGCTTGGCAGCGCGCGCATTTCCGCCCAGGTCCAGCGCTTCGTCTCGTCAACCTCGCCTTCGATGGAAAACGTCCATGTGTCAAGCGACGGTTGGGGTGTCGGGCCGGCCGAGAGCACGGGGAAGTCATGCACCACGTACTGACCGGGCGGCACGCGCGCATCTCGCGGTTTATCCCGGGAGCGGCCCTTGAACCCTCTGCTCACAAAGCTCACGCAGCGACCTCCACACCGGCATTGTGAGGGGCGCTCGATCGAGCCGCAAGGCAGCGGCTCATGGCTGCCCACCACGGCAACGCAGGTTTGGGAACGTCCCGATAGGGTATGGTGACCACATCACCTCGAATCTCGAGGGTATCGCTCGTGGTCGTCATTCCTTCTCGAACGGACGCGCTGCGTCTGTTTTTCGTAACGAGAAGGAATTGGAGAGACCAGAGTGACTGGTACCGTCAAGAAGATCGTCGCCGAACGCGGCTTCGGCTTCATCACCGCAGAGGATGGACAGGAGTATTTCTTCCATCGCAGCGGACTCGATAGTTCGCTGACCTTCGAAAATCTCACGGGCGATGAGCGCGTGAGCTTCGAGATCGAGCGTAGCGACAAGGGCCCGCGCGCCCGCCAGGTCCGGGCGGCCTGATCATCGCTGCGTGAGGCATCCGGTCATCGCCGATCCGTCGGCGATGACCGGAACCTCGATTCGCCGTATAGAGTGGACTCGTATGGCGGACGAAAACCCACCGGCAGACGCGCCGGACGCGGAGGACGAGGCGTCGCCACCCTCGGACGACAGCTACCTGCTAGGTGCCGACGGCGTGGAAGAGCAAGTGCTTGCTGAGCTGGCCCGCGCCGAAGCGGCGCTCAATGACCCCGACGAACGTGATGACGAGGGCGACGGCGCTGTTGTCTAACGCTGTCTAGGCCGAAGGACCAGGTGCCGAAACGCGCGCGCCGGCGACTGCCGGTCCCGGTGCAGCGAGCGCTCACGGCCGTGGTCGGTCTTGGCGGCATCGCCGCGGTCATCCTCTTTCTCAACCCGGCAAAGGTTGGCAGCGCGCTCGAGCATTTCCAGCTCGCGCTGATTGCGCCGATCATCGCGCTCTCCGTGCTCGTCTACATCCTGCAGGGGATTCGCTGGCACTACCTGCTCGCCGACGTGGGCACCAAGCTCCGCTTGCGGGACACGATCCTGATCAATCTCGCGGGGCAGACGATCACCGCTATCGTGCCGCTCGGCGACCTCACCCGCGCGGCGTTCGCCAGCACGGCTGACGGCACCGATTTCGGCACCGTCGCGGCCACCGTGACCGTGCAGGAACTCTCCTACATGCTCTTGCTCATTCTCTCGGCGCTGCCCGCGATCCTCGCGCTCGGCTATGGGCTCGCCGCAGTGATCCCCGTGGCGCTCGGTATCGCGCTGATCATCGTCGTGCTGACGGTGTCGCCCGTGTTCTGCCGGTTCCACGACCTGGTTGCGCACATTCCCTTTCTCAACCGGCTGCTCCCGGCGATCGACGAGCTGCAGCAGGAGACTTCCACGTTGCTGCACCGCACCGACGCGCTCGCGCTGTCGGTGCTCGATGCCGCTCGGGTCGTCGTCGCGGTGACCGCCTTCTGGCTCGTGCTGCAGGGCCTCGAGCCGGGCAGGGTCGGTTGGTGGCAGGCGGCATTTGTGCTTGCGCTGTCGACCATCGGCGGTGCGGTGAGCTTGATACCGGGGGGTGTCGGCGCCAATGAGGCCAGCGTGGCCGCCCTGCTCATCTTTCTGGGCTTCAATTCCGGCGCCGCCGGCGGCGCGGCGATCATCCAGCGCGGGCTCATGACGGGGCTGTCGCTGATCCTCGGGTTCACCGCATACCTGGCGATCAACAAGCGACTCCACCTGGGCGGCATCTTCCAGCTGTTCTCGCACCGGCCCGTCCCCGCTCAGGCGTAAGCCACCGCCCCGCGCCACACTTTGTCCATCGTGGACGCGACTCCGATTGCAAAGATCCTGCCGCGGAGTCCCACCGATGCGGTCATCGCGCGCCCAGCGCTGGAGCAGCTGGTCACCACGGCACGAAACCGCCGTCTCACGGTGGTGGTCGCGGAGGCGGGATTCGGCAAGTCGACGCTGCTCGCGTCGTGGTGGGAAGCGGTGCCATGTGCCTGGTACACGGTCGATCACCGCGACGTGGACCTTCCCACCCTCGGGCGGCAGCTGAGCGACGCGCTCCGCCTGCGCGTCCCCGACATTCCCAGCGACGTGAGCTGGCTCGCCGAGGGCACCGGGGGGCCCGAGCTGGAGCAGTTCCTACGCGCCGACGCGCTCGCCGCCCAGCTGGCGGAGATCCTGCACGCGCAGCTCACCACCGATCTCCTCCTGGTCATCGATGACGCTCACGAGCTGCAGCCATCGAGCCCCTCGGCCCGGCTTATCGAAGCCCTGTGCCGGCACGCGCCACCCCGTCTCCACCTGGTCATCTCCGGGAGACGGCAACCGCCATTCCAAATCGAGCGTCTTCGGGGACAGGGTCAGCTCCTCGAGATCGACGGCAGCAAGCTCGCATTCACGGTGGGGGAGGTGGCGGAGCTGGTCGTCGAGCGGCTTGGCATCGATCCCGACAACCTCGCCCCGGAGATTCACCGCCTTGCCGGTGGGTGGCCGGCCGCGGTCAGCCTCGCGATCGAGGCGCTGAAGTCCTCTCCTCCCGATACATGGAGCAACGTGTTCGCCGGCATCGACAAGCCGGACGCCCCGCTCTTCTCGTACCTGGCCGAGGAGGTATTCGCCCAGCATCCCGACGCCGTCCGCGACCTGGTGGGCAGGCTCGCGCTCTTCGAGCGGTTCACGCCTGACCTCTGCGAGGCGATCGGGCTCACCGGCTCGCGATCGATCCTCGCGGACCTGCTCCGCCAGGGTCTCTTCGTCGAGCGTGGACCCGATGGATCGCTCGCGCTGCGAACGTTGATCCGGGATTTCGCGATCGAGTCACTTCCGGTGCCCGAGGTCGAGGCGAAGGGTCTCCGCGTGGCAGCCGCAGCGCTGCTCGCAGATGCCGGCGCTGGAGCCGAGGCGATGGAGGTCCTGCTGGCGGCCGGTGCTGTGGAGGAGCTTGCCGCGATTGTCGAGAAGGAGGGTTCGCGGCTGCTCGCCGCAGGGCAGATCGCAACCGTCCTCGGGGCGTGCCGGGCAATCCCGCCTCCGCTTCGAACCGCCGGCGTCGAGCAGCTGGAAGGCGAAGCGCAGCAGATCCAGGGTGACTGGAGCGAGGCGATGACCTGCTTTCAGCGGGCGGCGGCCGGACGCGAGGAGCTGCCGGCGGAGCTCGCCTGGCGGATCGGCCTGATTCACTATCTGCGCGGCGAGCCCGACGCGGCGCTCGCGGTCTATCAGCGCGGGGTCAGCGATGCCGAGGCGGATCCGGTGGAGATGGCGCTGCTCCTTGCGTGGATGTCAACCGCGCACTGGATTCGCGGAGACGTCGAGCCATGCCGGGAGCTCGCCACCCGGGCGCTGACCGCGGCGAACGCGTGCGGCGACCACCGAGCGCTTGCCGCGGCGCACACGGTCATGGCCATGCTGGCGGCGCTCGATGGAGACCGGCGTGCCAACGACGCGCACTATCTCCTCGCGCTGCGTGCGGCCGAAGAGGCGTCGGACGTGCTGCAGGTGGTGCGCATCCGGACCAATCGTGGATCCCACTTCATGGAGGAGGGCTCGTACGCCGAGGCGCTCCAGGAGCTGGACGTGGCGGTACGCCTTGCTGAGCTGACCTCGTTCGCCAGCTTCCTCGCCCTCAGCCTCAGCAACCGTGGGGAAACCAAGCTGCGCATGGGGCGCATCGAGGAGGCGCTCGCCGACCTCGAGGCGTCGCGGCTCCGCTACCGGCAGATCGACTCGGACATGGTGTCGTATCCCCTCCAGCTGATCGGCGAGATCTACAGTGAGCGCGGCAATCTCACCCAGGCGCGGGTCATGCTCGAGGAAGCGCTCGAGGTGGCTGAGGTGGCGGGCGATGTCCAGGGGGTGGTTCCGACCCTCGCGTGCCTCGCCGCCGTGGTCGCCGGCGAGGATCCCGAGCGAGCCCGGGCGCTTGCCGATCGAGCGGTGGCATACGGCACCGGGATGGCGTATGTCGTCGCTCTGCTCGCCGCCGGGTGGGTCGCAGCGGCAGGCGGCGACATGGTCCGCGCCCGAAAGGTGGCGGCCGAGGCCGAGGCGGCTGCACGGTCCCGTCACGACCGCGCGGGACTCGCCGACGCGATCGCCCTCGCCGCCGTCAGCGGGGAGGACCAGCGTGTCACCGCCAGGCGCCTGGTCGAGGCCGGCGCGATCTGGCGCGAGGTCGGGAATGCGCTCGGCGAGGCAAAGGTGGATCTCGTCCGTGCCTCGATCGACCGCGGACCCGGCTCGGCTGCGTTGCGCCAGAAGGCCGAGCGCGAGCTCGAGATGCTCGGCGTCCGCGCACACCAGACCGGGAACGTGGCCGCCGGGCTGCTCGCATTCCTGGGCCCGCGGGACCGGGTCGCGGTGCGGGTTCAGTCCCTCGGCGGCTTTTCGGTGCTGCGTGACGGGGAGCTCGTCAAGGTTTCCGAATGGCAGTCGAAGCGGGCGAGGGAGCTGCTCAAGCTGCTCATCGCCCGTCGCGGCCGGCCGGCGAACCGCGGGTATCTCATGGAGGCGCTGTGGCCGGATGACGACCCCGTGCGCGTCGCCAATCGGCTGTCGGTGGCGTTGACCACAGTTCGGAGCGTGGTCGATCCGCAACGTCGCTTTCCACCTGACCACTTCGTGATCGCGGACAAGGACGCCGTCTCACTCAACCTCGACGCGGTCGACGTCGACGTGGAGCACTTCCTGGCCGCCACGGCTGACGGCCTGGCCCGCATCCGGCGCGGCGAGATCGCCCGCGGGCTCCCCATCCTGAGCTCGGCCGCGGCGATATACGCGGGCGATTTCCTCGAGGAGAACCCCTATGACGATTGGGCGGTGTCCATCCGCGAGGAGGCCCGCGCCGCGTATATCTCCGCGCTCCGCCTCCTGGCTCGACACGCCGTCGATTCCGAGAGCGCGGTGACACACCTGCTCCGCATCCTGGAGACGGACCGGTACGACGAGGAGGCGCACCTTGGCCTCGTGCGCGCACTTGCCGACACCGGCCGTCACGGAGAGGCGCACCGCCACTACCTCACCTACCGCCGGGCGATGGATGAGCTCGGAGTCGAACCCTCGGCGTTCCCGGTCAGCAGGCGAGGCGTCACGCCGGTCACCACCAAACCGTCGAGCACCTTCAGCCAACCTTAATCGGGCCGCCTAGGCTCGCCCGCCATGGACACATTCATGGTTCGGGTCTGGACACCCGGCGAGGGCGACTGGTCACCGGGGGTGCGGGGCACCGCTACCCACCTTGCCTCTGGCAAGCAGGTCACGTTCACCGAGGCAGAGGGGTTGATCGCCTTCCTCGCCGAGGCCAACACAACCGGTGAGAAGACCGCCGGCGATGACACACGATCAACCACGATTACTAGCCATGTACGTCTCTAACTCGAGGCGCGACATAAGGGAGAGAGCCAGATGAACCGTGCACTGTCACTCGGAATGACCGCCATTGGCGTTGGCCTGCTCGCAGGGTGCGGGGCTGCGTCCAACGGCGGGTCACCCACCGCGGCGCCAACCGGCGCGAGTACACCGACCGCCACGGCTGTACCGACCCCGACGGCGGCGCCAACCCAATCGCAGACGGCGGCGCCGACGGCGCTCGACCCGTGCCAGATGGTGACCGTATCGGAGGCGTCGTCGCTCACCGGCGTCTCCTACGGAGCTGGGACAGAGGGGACGACCTCCGGTGGCGGCAAGACCTGCGTCTATGGCGCTGACACACTCAACGTCTTCACAGTGCTTGTGGCCGTCGCCTCGGATGCCGCCACCGCGCAGGCCGACTGGGCGGCGGAGGAGGCGCAGGTCAAATCGGCGCTCGACGAGGCTGCGAAGGGATACACGTTCACCTTCAAGGTCGACGATGTCTCCAACATCTCCGGCGCCGACAGAGCTGCTGTGGGGACGGGGAGCGGGAACATCGCCGGGCAGACGCTCGGCGTCGCGGGCGTCTATCTCCTCAAAGGCCCGGATTTCGTCTCGTACTCCGATCTCGTGCTCGGCCACGCGGCCCCGAGCACCTCGGCGCTGGAAGGCGAGGCAAACACCGTGGTCGGACGGATGACGTGAGGGGGACGACACCACCGCGGTGAGGCTGCGGCGAGAGGCGGGGGTCGGTTGTTGCAACCGGCCCCTGCGCTCATCCCCGCCTTCGGACCACGACTACGGTGCTGCGCTCAATCGTCGGAGAGCGTGATGCGATGGCCAGCTTGGGTTAGCAAGCCCTGCGGGCACAGCCAGGTCATCACATCGACCGTCAGGCGTCCCGCCAGCACCGCTGGATCCATCTCCGCCAGCTCGCGCGCCCGTGCCAGGGATCCCGTCCGATAGAAGGCAAGGCCGCGGAGCGACTCGTCGGGCTGATCCATCACCGGCCCATTGGTGGCGATGTCACCGGACGCCCGAAGGGAAGCGAGGTAGCTGAGGTGCTCACGCTGAATCCGCTGGATGGTTTCCTCGTCATACGCGGGAGCGTCCGAAGGACGGCGCAGCAGTACCAGCTCGAAGGATTCCAGTTCCACGGTCACTCTCCAGGATTGTCGGCGGGTTAGGCGCTCGCCGGCTCCAGCCAGCGATGGGCCCACTTGCCCAGCGCCGCGAGCGCGTCGTTCAGATCGCTGCCGGCCTCGGTCAAGGCGTACTCGACGCCGACCGGTGGCCCGGGGAGCACGCGTCGCGAGACGAGGCCGACTGTCTCCAGCTCGCGGAGCCGATCGGCGCAGAGACGCTCGGACATCCCGGGAACCGCGGTGACCAGGGCGTGGAAACGAACCGGACCGCGCATCAGGATGCTGACGATCGCGCCGGTCCAGCGCTTGCCGATCAATTCGATCGCCTGGTGATAGACACCGCAGACGACGCCCGGCTCGTGGGCGCCGACCGGCGGATCCGCGAGAGCGGAGTCGGGCGCGACAGCCATGGCTCAATCATACCCCTGGCACGTACCCTTGACATGGTTGCTGATAATTAGTAAGCTACTTGTAATCGATCAGTAACCTCACCGAGGAACCTCTAAAAATGAACACCGGCTTGCTTATCCTTCGCGTCTTCGTCGGCCTCGCACTTGCCGGGCACGGCGCTCAAAAGCTCTTCGGCTGGTGGGGCGGGCCGGGTGTCCGTGGGCTTCACCAGCATCTGACACATATGCGCTTCCGGCCGGCTTCGCTTTGGGTTGCCGGAGCCGTCGCTACCGAGGTCGGCGGCGGGCTGCTGCTCGCTCTCGGATTGCTGAGCCCCTTGGGCTCGGTTGGGGTCGGAGCGGCGATGCTCATGGCAATCGTCTCCGTCCATTGGGGCAAGGGTTTCTTCGGCCAGGGCGGCGGAGTTGAGGTTCCCCTGCTCTATCTGATCCCCGCGGCCGTCCTCGGCATCACCGGTCCCGGGTCGTACTCGCTCGATTCGCTCTTCGGGATCACGCTCCCCGAGCCGGTCACCGGCATCGTCGCCGCCGCCCTTGCTGTCGCCGGAGTCGCGGTCGGCATGGCGGGCCGTCGCCCGGCAGCTGAGCAGGTCTCCGAACAGCTCGCCGCCTGACGCACCAGCGGTTATCGCCGGCGCCTCGGTAGATCCGATGGCGCCGGCGATGGTGGCCGCGCCATGATCCTGCGGCTGTGATGGCGTGGGATGGTGCTCGCCGGCCGTCCCGTAACCCCGGCACCTTGCGCTGAGTTTCGCCTTCTGATGGCACAAATGAAGGTCTCGATGCGGTTCGTGACAGCCTGTGCTGGAACCGCGTGTCTGCTCGTTGCGTGCTCGACGTCGCCTCGGACCTCGTCGAAGCCGAGCCCGTCGCTGTCCCCAACTGCGAACCTGGCAGCAACTGCGCTGCCGTCGCCGACCGCAACACCGTCACCCACAACGACCACGACGCCGACAGCAACGTCGGTCGTGCCGCCGTCCGGGCCACCAGTCCTCACCGCGCTCTGCGCACCAAATGACACGGAGTTCGCCTGGCAGGTATCGAGCAGTGATACGCCAATGGCCAACTACAACGTGGATCTGAGTCTCAACGCGGGCGGAACGTTCCCCCTTGAGGAGACAAGCGCGACGCAGCCATACACGGTCGATACGCCGAACAGCGGCGCATACACGCTGATCCTGGCGCGTTGGGATTCCTCTCCCTCGTTCGTGTCGAACGGCACGAACGCTGACCACTACCCTTGCGTCACGCCGACGCTCACCGTCACAACGACCTGCGCATACCGTGGCGCCTTGCCGGACGGTGGCGTCTGGTTCACGGGTGGCGTCGAGGGCATGTTGTTCGACATCTACGGGCCGAAAACACACGGCGGAGCGTTCCCCTCGTATGAAGTCATCCCAACGGACGCCACTCGTGGCGGCGACGATGGCTCCCTCGTAGCCGGCTCATATGAGTATGCGTACGTCGTGCCCGGGAGCGAGACACACACGATTGCCGGCTCGTTCACCATCGGTACGTGTCCCGCGTCGTGATGCACACGCCGGGGGATGTCCGGCGTAGCTAACCGGACTCGCGGCGCGCTAGGGTTGGACGGATGTCCGACCAGCAGGCTGCGGCGGCGAGAGTCGCGGCGGTTTACAACGCGGCCAGTGACAGTTACACGGCCTCGCCGCTCAGCTTTTGGGATCGGTACGGCACGGAGACAGTGCGCCGCATGAGGCTGCAATTGGGGGCTCGCGTCCTCGATCTGTGTTGCGGTGCCGGAGCCTCCGCACTTGCTGCCGCGCGAGTCGTCGGTCCTTCCGGCCGCGTCCTCGCCGTCGACCTCTCGCCTCGCCTCCTCGAACTGGCAGCTCGCCGAGCGGCTGACGGCGGTCTGGACAACATCGAATTCCGCTGCGCCGACGCCACCTCGGCGGGGCTATTGAGCAAATCGTTCGATGCCGTCGTATGTGTCTTTGGTGTGTTCTTCGCCGCCGACACGACGGGGTTTGTTGCGGAGATGTGGCGGCACCTGGCTCCTGGAGGCGCGCTCGCCATCACCACCTGGGGCCCGCACCTGTTCGAGCCTGGAAACAGTCTCTTCTGGCAAGAGGTGGCGCGGCTTCGACCCGACCTCGATCACGCCTTCAACCCGTGGGACGATCTGGTCACCCCCGACGCCCTCGGGAACGTGATCCGGTCCGCCGGGATCAAGGACGTTGTCGTGACCGCCAGGAGGGGCACACAACGGTTGCTGACATCTGACGACTTCTGGCAGATCGTGCTCGGCACCGGCTACCGAGGGACCGTCGATGCGCTGACCCAGGAGCAGGTTGATGCCCTGCGCGACGCGGTGTTGGGCGAGTTGCGCCGGCGCAGGGTTCGGGCTGTCACGACCAACGTCGTATACACCTACGCGACGCGGGCCACCTGAGACCGACGCACTGAAACCTCGGCGTAGCCGATCGTCTCGCGGTTACTTTGATGGTCCAGCGGAGGCAGGGGGATCACCCGGCTGACCGAGCACCTTGGTCAGGAGTTCGTCGAATGCTTCCATCTGCGCCGAGGTCAGCGGCGCGAACGATTCGCGCAGCACTCGTTCCACGATCGCATCGCCGGCTTGGCGGAGCCCTTTCCCTTTCTCCGTGAGGCGGTGGCGGACGGCCCTTCCGGGGCCCGGCACTCGCTCGATCAGGCCGCGCTGAATCATCCGGCCGGCAAGCGTGCCGAAGGACTGGTCGCTCTGGAAGGTCAGAACTGCCAAGTCGTGCAGGGACGCTCCCGGATTCTCGTCCAGGTGGCGGAGCGCGTCCCATTGGACGAGGCTGATCCCGAGGGGAGCCAGGCTGGTGTTGAGCGCCCGGTGGTGGCGCATCTGCAGACGTTTGACGGAGAGCCCGATGCTCTGGAGTGGCCTGCTCACCTCGCCATTCTGATCCTTTATCAAGATGCTTGTATCAGTATGTCTAGATCAATATGCTTTTCTAAATATGTTGTGATATGATGGTCGAAAGTACAAGCGAGTTCGCAGCCGGAGGTGGATTGATGAGCACGGATACCAAGCACAACCTCGTCGTCGAGGGCATCGGACCAGTCGAGGTCACCGTTACCGATGACGGCACCGGCCACGCGTTTCTGCTGCTGCATGGCGGAGCCGGCCCGCAGTCCGTGGCAGGGTTCGCGAATCTTCTGAGCACCAGGGGCGCGCGCGTCATCACACCGACCCATCCCGGATTCGGCGGCACTCCCCGGCCTGAGAGCCTCGACAGCATCGCCGGCCTCGCTCGGGTCTACGCCGCGTTGCTCGATCAGATCGACCTCGATGACGTGACCGTCATCGGCAACTCGATCGGCGGCTGGATCGCTGCCGAGATGGCGCTGACCGGTTCGCCACGGATCGGCAGCCTTGTCCTGGTCGATGCCGCCGGGATCGAGGTCGCCGGCCACCCCATCGCCGACTTCTTCTCGCTGACGCTCGACCAGGTCGCAAAGCTCAGCTACCACGATCCCGACCGATTCCGGATCGATCCGACAACGATGTCCGAGCAGCAGCGAGCCGTCTTCGCAGGCAACCGTTCGAGCCTGGCCATCTACGCCGGTGCGGCGATGACCGACCCGGCGCTTCGAGGACGCCTCGCGAACGTGACGGTGCCAGCGCTGGTTGTCTGGGGCGACAGCGATCATATGGTCGACACGGACTATGGTCGCGCCTACGCAGCCGCGATCCCGGGCGCCACGTTCGTCCTGCTCACCGGCACGGGCCACGTGCCTCAGATCGAGACCCCGGAACAGCTGCTGACACCGGTCTGGGATTTCGCCGTTGCCCATACCCGGGTTCGCCAGCCCGGAGCCTGAGGGAGAGGACGTACTCAGCCGGTGACCCGGTAGTGGAGATAGACGAAGCCGCTGGCGAAGCGGCGTTCGTCCAGGAGCTCGAGGCTCACTTGCACCTCGTCAGGCAGGGACCTGTTGCCACCGCCGACGACGACGGGCGCGACGAAGACGTGGAGCTCATCCACCAGCCCGGCTTTGAGGGCGTGAGCAGCGAGGTGCGGGCCGCTCACGGTCAGGTCCCGCTCCTCAATGGCCTTCAGTCGCCGGACACCGTCGGGATCGAACTCCGGCTCGATCCTGGTGCGGACGCTTGAGACCACGGCAAGCGATCTCGAGTAGACGATCTTCTCGGCGGCCTTCCAGAGCTTCGCGAACTCGGTGACGTAGGGCGGTTGCCCGTCGATGGTGCCGGCCGTCTCCCAGAAGACCATGACCTCGTACATGCGACGGCCGTAGAGGTACGTGCCGATCGGCCGCTCGAGGTCGTTGACGAAGCGGTGGACCTCCTCGTCCGGCCCAGCCCAGTCGAAGTTGCCGTCCTTGCCCGCCACGTAGCCGTCGAGCGACTCGATCGTGGCGTAGATCAGCTTGGCCATCGATCAGCCGGCAGGCCCATCGATGGTCACCTCGAACAGCGGACTCGACTCGATCATGGTGTCGACGTCGTCGCGCTTCCAGATGCGTGCGATGTGGGGCAGCACCTCGCGCCGCTCGGCATTGTCGGTGATGACCCGCGCCGTCGCCGCGAGATCCGCGGTCACGGGTCCTTCCTTGAGATGGAAGGTGAAGTGCGGATCGGCCAACAGGTTGGCGATGTAGCTTCGCTTGAAGCCCGGCATCCCGCTGATGTACAGCCGGCCACCGACGTTGTGGAAGACGATCTCGATGCGATGGGGCTGACCGGTCTTGCGACCCGTCGTCGTGATGTCGATCTTGCCGCCACGGTCGAGCGCGTCGCGGGTGGGCTGGTCGAGTTGCGCGGTGCTCATAGTGCTTCCCTGTCTGGGTTGTCCTGATGACGTGTGAGGAAGTCCAGCCTAAACGCCCCGGTCCCAGACCCGTGTTGTGGCATCGTCGCACCGCCATGGGATTCATCGACGTCAGCGAGCTGAGCTACTCGATCGGCGGCCATACGCTCTTCCACGACGTGAGCTTTCGCGTCGGCGAAGGAAGCAAGGTCGCGCTCGTCGGCGCGAACGGCACAGGCAAGACGACGCTGCTCCGGCTCATCGCCGGCGACATCAAGCCCGAGACGGGGACCATCAGCAACAGCGGTGGCATCGGCGTGATGCGCCAGTTCATCGGCAGCACCGGCGGTGCGACGACCGTCCGCACCTTCCTGCTGGACCTGGCGCCGGAGCCCGTCCGCATCGCGGGCAGGTCATTGCACGCCGCCGAACGCAGGCTTGCGGAGCAGCCCGACGATGCCGACGTCGCGATCGCGTACGCGCAGGCAGTCGCCGACTGGGCGTCAGCAGGCGGATACGAAGCCGAGGTCAAGTGGAACGTGTGCTGCGAGAGCAGCATCGGCGAGTCGTTCGAAACCGTGCGGGACCGGCTGGTCGCGTCGCTCAGTGGTGGGGAGCAGAAGCGTCTCGCGCTCGAGGTGTTGCTCCGCAGCGACGAGGAGGTGCTCCTGCTCGACGAGCCCGACAACTACCTGGACGTCGCCGCCAAGCGGCAGCTCGAGAAGGCGCTGCGCGCGACCGGCAAGACAGTGCTCTACGTCAGCCACGACCGCCAGGTCCTCGCCGAGACCGCCAATCGAGTCGTGACCCTTGAGGGACACGGCGTGTGGGTGCACGGCGGCGGCTTCGCCGACTATGCGGAGGCTCGGGAGGCGCGCCTCGGTCGCCTCGACGAGCTGCATCGTCGCTGGGAGGAGGAGCACGAGCACCTCAAGGACCTGGTGCGGCGCATGCGCATCCAGGCGACGATAAGCGACGCCATGGCGAGCCGCCTCCAGGCCGCGGTCACCCGCCTCCGCAAGTTCGAGGAAGCCGGACCACCGGCGGAGCGACCGCGTCGCCAGGATGTCCGTATCCGCCTACGCGGTGGTCGCACGGGGGTGCGGGTGCTGACGTGCGAACAGCTCGCGATCCCTGGCCTTGTGCGTCCCTTCGACCTCGAGGTGACGTTCGGCGAACGCATCGCGATGCTCGGCAACAACGGCACCGGCAAGAGCCATCTCCTCCGGCTGTTTGCGGGCGAGGAGATCGCGCATGAGGGTCGGTTCGTGCTCGGTGCCCGGGTCACGCCCGGCCACTTCAAGCAAACGCACGAGCATCCCGAGCTGCGCGGCAAGACGCTCGTCGAGTCGCTGCACCAGCATGGCCGTGACAAGGCCGGTGCGATGCGCGCACTCGATCGCTATGAGCTCGTCAGCCATGGCGACCAGGACTTCGCGACCTTGAGCGGTGGTCAGCAGGCGCGGTTCCTCATCCTGCTGCTCGAAATCGGGGGCGCAACGCTGCTCCTCCTTGATGAACCAACCGACAACCTCGATGTGCACTCAGCGGAGGCACTAGAACGCGGCCTTGACGAGTTCGAGGGAACCGTCGTCGCCGTGACCCACGACCGCTGGTTCGCACGCCGCTTCAACCGCTTCGTCATCGTTGCCGAGGATGGCGTCGTCACCGACCGGCCCTCGCCGGTGTGGGACTGAGCGCGCCGGCTACGCGTTCTCGCCGTTACGCCAGGCGATCCACTCGCGCACATTGTCGAGGTTGAAGTCGGGACCTCTGGTCGTGAGGGTGAAGAGCGTGATCCCGAGGTCGCCCAGTCTGGGGCCGTCTTCGTCCGGGATGCCTGCAACAAACGTCGAGCGCTCGATGTCGGCAGGATCGCGCCATGTCCGCGAGCAGATCCGGGTTGCGGTAGCTGTTGCATGTGACCGGCGCGCCAATTTCAACCCGAGACGTCGACTCGGCCCACGCGCCGAGCATCGTCCAGCACTCGAAGTGCTTGCCCGCGCGTGGTTTGCCGAGCGGAAAGAAGTGGTCCCAGTTGAAAAGGATGTCGACCCCGAACGTCTCCGCCTCGGCCGCCGCGCGACGGATCGCCCGATAGTCAGCGTCCTGCGGTTGTATCTGCAGCGCTATCCGTACCGGCCGGTCAGTATCGAGAGGCATTGGTGGAGGCAAAGTCACCGTCCTTTCTCGGGTAAAGTCGTCAAACGGCAATGACGCTTCAGGGTGCGAGCATCGATCACGTGACTTCCGTGGTGGAGGATCCAACCGAGGCGCGCCGGCATCTCGTTGATGCATACGGGATTGGGTCTGAGCGGAGCTCGTATCTCACCTACGCTGGGGCGAGAAGCTGGATCGCGCCGCTGCTTCCTCCATCGTATCTCGAACTGCTCTCTGTCGAGGACGAGAGTGTCGCTGAAACATCGGCCGTCGGGAGGCAGCTTCTCGATCGATGCCGCGGGGGTGGCGGTCTGGTGGCCTGGTCCATCCTGGTCGGGGATCTCCCCGCCGTATCGCGGCGCTTGGGGATCTCCATCTTCGACTACACAAAAGAGGACGACGACGGCAGTCTTCGTGGCTGGCGATCGGTAAGCGGCCCCGCATACCTGCCTTTCTTCATCGAGTACGCGGGCGCCGATGCCCGAATGGTGCGGCTTCAGGAGGTGTATCAACGGGTGGGGCATCGCTGCGCCCCCAGCGTCTTCTCTCAGCTCACCATCAGCTGTTCGAAGAGCGAACTTGCTGAATGGATCGGACCGCATAACCTGCCCCTGCGATCCGTCTCCGGCTCAGACGGCCTCGTCGAGGCGCGGATCTCCACAGCTGACGGTGAGGTCGTCGTCCGATGACCCGTCGAGCGCGCGGCCATAAGTGAGGTCCATGGCGTCGCGCGCACGAAGCAGCCGCCGGTTTGTGTCCTCGACCGCCCGGGTCATCGCGCGGCGGCTTGCTTCGCTGGAAGCGAACAGGCGTAAGCGACACCGTGGTCCACCCAGCGCTGGAGCTGCGCAGTGGTCTCCACGCCCTCAGCATCCACGCGCAACCATCCCGGCATCTCGCGTCCGCGCATGACTGCGACCTCCGCGTGCGGCTTGGCGGTCAGCTCCTCGGTCTTGCTCGGGTCGACGCGCACGAGCAGACCGCCCTGACCACTGGCGCTGATCGCCATGTTGCCGCCGATCAGGAAGGCGAGGCCGCCGAACATGCGCTTCTCGGTCAGTGCTTGCTCGCCGCGAGTCAGCTCACGGATTCGCGCCGCCAGGATCTCGTCGTACGCCACAAGGTTATTTTCGGTCACCACGACCGGTGGGCGCCGACACCGGCGGCATGGCAGCGAAATCATCGAGGCCAAGGCCGATACGGACCGCGAGCTCCACCGGGGAGTACTCGCCCGATGGACGCCCGTACTCATACGCGGCACGCTTCGGAAGCGCGGGCTGCGCCATGAAGCGCGGGGTCGAGCCGCGGTGCGGCCAGGTGGCGCTGTTGACAAGAAAGGGATGGCAGAGATAGACGTCCCCCGCATGCCTCGATTTCCGGTGTGTCCGTCGCGACTCGAATAACGGCATGCCGGCGGTCCCGGCCGCACGCAGTTGCATGGGAACAAGCAGATGCGAACCGACCCGGATGCCCGTCGGCGCATCGTCACCGCCAACATCGCTGAGCAACACCAGCAGGAGCAGCGATCGCTCACGCGACGCCAGGTTGACCCAGTACTCGTCCCCAACCGCGTAGCTCCCCTCGATATGCCATCCGGCACCCCCGGATCCTCGGGCCGCGGATAGCGAACGACCACGAGCACGATGTTGTCGCGGGGTGCCCACTGATCGCTGCCGGCGAGCATGTCGTATGCCTGCTGCAGGATCGGCGTGTTGAGGACGCCGGCGAAGCTCGGGTGACCGGCGCCGACGTGCCGTGTGACCGGGTGTGTCCAGCTCGTCGGATCCGTCAGATCGATGCCCGCTTGCGCAGCGATCCGGTCCCGGCACTCCGCGGCGACCTCACCCGAGAAGGCACTGAATCCGTCGCGGATGAACCTGGCGACCTGGGTGCCCTCAAGCACGGACCGACTCGAACCGTCTGCACGATCCTCTGACATGCTCAGGGCGCGCGGAACTCGAAGACGGTCCCCACCGAGGGCTGCACGAACGCCTCCGGCCTGGCGCGCGCCAGCGCGTGCATCGCACGCCAG
>Ga0182015_10002337_pt1 | contig 23220 bp, 18 predicted proteins | sample 712P3MmetaG_FD_120478 | JGI IMG/M metagenome (GOLD analysis project Ga0182015, IMG submission 120478) | Permafrost microbial communities from Stordalen Mire, Sweden - 712P3M metaG | ecosystem: Environmental > Terrestrial > Soil > Wetlands > Permafrost | place: Sweden: Stordalen | collected...
CCCGGTCACCTCGACGGTCCAGCCCGCAGCGGCTGATGGGATCGTCGCGATCACCGGCGGGGACGGCGCGTGTACCGGCGGCGTCAGCTGCACGGCCGAGATGGGTACCCAGATCGTGCTCAGCGCCACGGCTTCGAACGGGTACGACTTCGTCAGCTGGAGCGGGGTCACGTGCTCGAGCACGTCCGTCACCCAGACCACGAGCACCTGCACGATCGGCTCCCTCTCCGCCGCCGAGGCCGTCACCGCAACCTTCGTGCGGACCTACCTGATCGCGGCCGGTATTGACCCCCTTGACAACGGCTACGCCACGGTCACCGACGCCAACCCCGCTGACGACTGCACGGCCGCGTCGCTCTGTCTCGCGCGCCAGGGCGACGAGGTCACGCTGCAGGCCTCTGCGTACAACCAGGCTGCATACCGGTTCGTCACCTGGAACGGACCGCAAGGCAGCATCTGCGGAAGCACCGCCGGCGATCCCTGCGTGATCGCGAACGTGCAGGGCCCGGAGACGGACATCCCGACGTTTGCGCTGAAGCAGTATGAGGTTGTAGGAGCGACCACCGGCACGGGCACGGTGGCCACGAGCATCACCGCCGGCAGCACCACGAACACCATGTGTGGTCCCTCGGGCGCGCCGACGAGCTGCCTGGCCAATTACGGCGACACGGTGACCCTCACGGCCACCCCGGGACCAGGCCAGCACGTCGCCACCTGGACCGGGCCGAGCTGTTCGACCGTGACCGGGAACACGTGCGTCGTCAGCAACGTGGCTGCGGCGGAGACCGACACCGTCAACTTCGCGCCCGACACCTACACCATCAACGTCGGGACGAACGGCAACGGGGTGGTGACGCTGCTTGACAACGCAGCGACCTGCAACTCCACGACAACCGACGCTCCCGGCAACGAGGTCAGCTGCGTCGTGACCTACGGCGACCAGATCCAGATCACCGCGACCGGCGACTCGCCGAACAACAACACCGGCTTCCACTTCGAGCAATGGAGCGGGGTCACGCCGACGTGCACGGGAACAGATCACCTCTGTACCTTCACGGCCTCGCAGAATGAGACCGACATCGCGACCTTCATCCCGCCGGCTGAGTTCACGATCAGCGCCAGCGCCGGCCCCGGCGGCTCGGTCGCGCTGGCCGACACCAACGACACGCTCCCGGTCTGCCCCACAGGATCAACGAGCTGTGTCGTCGACTACCTCGACGACGTCACGATCACGGCGACGCCCACCGCCGGGTTCACGGTGGCCAGCTGGTCCGGCGGAGGCTGCACCGGCACCAGCGACACCTGCACGATCGACAACATCGCGTCGAACGCATCTGTCGCCGTCACCTTTGCCCTGCCCGTGCCCGGGACGGGCAGCACCGCCGTGTACGTGTCGCCGAACGGAAGCGACGCCAACCCCGGAACCGAGTCCCAGCCGGTCGCCACGCTGCAGCGCGGGCTGGCGATCGCCGAGAACGACCCGGGCGCCTTCAACCAGCTGCGCGTGGCTCAGGGCAGCTACAGCGGGCCGCTCGACCTCACCGCGCGTGACGACGGCATCGGCATCTACGGAGGCTTCAATCCGTCCAGCTGGGTCGCGACCTACAACCCGGCGACGCCCACGACGATCTCCGGCGCCCCTGAGGCCGTGCTCGCCAACGGCGTGAGCGGCGTCACGCTCCAGCAGCTCGACGTCGACGGTCAGGGGTCGAGCGCACCGTCCTCATCCTCCTACGGCATCGTCGCGCTCGGCGGCGCGACACTGACGCTCAACAATGTCGGCGTGCGGGCGGCGAACGGGACCGCCGGCACCGCCGGCTCATCGGGATCGGCGGGGACCGACGGCGGCGCCGGCAGAACGGGCGGCTCCGGCCAGACGGCGGCTGCCGTCGTCGCAGCATGCCTGGCCTCCTCCACTCACTGCAGCCCGGTCGACCCGGCCGGGGGCTCGGCGGGCGTCGGCGCCAATGGCAACGACTACTCCCTGCGCCACGCGCCCGGGTATCAGCAGAATCCGCTGATGCTCGCCGCGGCCGACACGCTGGGGCTGCCGGGCTCCGGGCCGTCCGCCGGTGACGGCGGCTTCGGCGGCTTCGGCAGCACGGGCGCTCCGACGACATCCCAGGGCTGTGTGGGCACCGGCGCGGCCCAGGAGTGCGGTCCGACAAAGATCGTCTCCGGCAAGACCGAGGTGCTGGGTCCCTACATCGGCGCGGTCGGTTCCTCGACCTACGACGCCAACGTGATCGGTGGCGGCGCGGGCGGCTCGGCCGGAGCCTCGAGCCCGACGACCGACGGCCACTCAGGCGCCAACGGGTCAGCCGGAACGAATGGGGCCCACGGAACCAACGGCGCCGCCGGCCCGGGCGGCTCACCGGCCGGTCCGGCCTGGACGCCCGGCAACGGCGGCGCCGGCGCCAGTGGCGCACCGGGCTCAGGTGGCGGCGGTGGCGGCGGTGGCGGCGGTGACATGCAGCTCGGGCCCAGCGGGCCGATCTACGGCTCGGGCAACGCCGGTGGCGGTGGCGGCGGCGGCGGCACCGGCGGCACCGCGGGAACCGGCGGTGGCGGCGGCGGCGGATCGTTTGGCCTGTATCTCGACGGCGACTCGACCGTGACGGCCCTGCTCGGCACCACGATCACCGCCGGCAACGGCGGCTCAGGCGGCAACGGCGGCTCAGGCGGCGACGGGGGCGCAGGCGGCTCAGGCGGCGCGGGCGGCGCAGCGGGCGTGCCGCGGATCGGCGCCGGGGGCAACGGCGGCCAAGGAGGCTCGGGCGGTGGCGGCGGCGCCGGTGGCGGCGGCGCCGGTGGACCGAGCTACGCCTTCTACGTCGCGGATACCGGTGTGTCCACGGTCTTGATGAGCGACGCGACCTTCGCCAACGGCGCCGGCGGCAACGGCGGCCTCTCCGGCGACTCGGGGAGTTCGCGCTTGCAGGCACCGCCTGGGCCGAGCGGCGCATGCAGCGGAGCGTGTCCGAGCCTGCCGATCGTGCTGCCGGCGCTCGGGCTGCTCAGCGGCCATCAGATCACGGCGAAACTGAAGTGCCGCGCCGGCTGTCACGGCACCGCCACACTGCGCCTGATGGCGACAGGCTCGGCGAAGTCCGGCGGCACGCTGCTTGCTCAGCTCGCTTTCAGGCTCAACGGCGGCGTGCTCAGCGCCGTCCACCTGACGCTCAAGCCGAGCGGCGTGGGGGCACTCGCCGCCGTCCAGCGGCTCGCCGTCCAGTTGACGACCGTCGTCGTCGCCGGGGGCAAGTCGAACACCTTCGTCAGCACTCTCGAATTGACGCGCAAGCTGCCGCCGCAGGCCACGGCGGTGGCAGCACACCCCTCGGCCGCGCGTAACGGGTGAGCTCCTACAGCGCCTGGCCGTTCCTGTCAGACCCGAGCCACCCGTTCCTGTCTGCGGTCTGGGCGGTGCTGATTCACGGGGTTCTGGGCGTACTGTGCGTCGCTCCGCTCATCTGGCGCAGCGGTCATCGCGTCGGCTATGGCGCCCTGGCATTCATCGGCGGCTCGGTGCTCGACGTCGACCACTTCATCGCTGCCGGGAGCCTAAATCTGCACACGATCGAGACGATGTCGGGACGACCCGCCACCCACTCCCTCGGTTTCGTGATCCTGCTCGGTGTGGTGGCGTTGCTCATTACACGACGCCGGCTCGCAGCCTGGGCGGTCTTTGCCGTGAACCTCTCCCACCTCCTCTTCGACGCCGCCGGCGGCGGGGTCCGTGTCCTCTATCCGCTGGAGCATCCGGATGGCTTGCCCTGGCTCGCGTGCCCGATCGGCACACTCGCGCTGCTCGCCATCAGCACGGTTCTCGCGGGCGGGCTGTCGCGGCCGCCCTCGCGCCTGGACCGCAGCCGCCGCGGGTTCGTGCACGCCGCCTGAGATCCAATGCGCGCGGTTCAGATCGTCACGCCCGGGCGCATCGAACTGGTCGAGCTTCCGACGCCCGTGCCGTCGGCGGACCAGCTGCTGGTCCGCGTTCGCGCGTGCGGCGTGTGCCGGACCGACCTGCACCTGCTCGACGGCGAGGTCACGATCGCTCACCCACCGATCGTGCCCGGGCACCAGATCGTCGCGACAATCGTCGCCGCCGGCTCAGCGGCAGCCGAGCTCGATCCGCTCCCTCCAGGGACTCGTGTGGGGATCCCGTGGCTGGGCTGGACGTGCGGGCGCTGTCGCTACTGCGTCGCCGGTCGGGAGAACCTCTGCGATCGGGCGCGCTTCACCGGTTGCGACATCGACGGCGGCTTCGCCGAGTTCGCGGTCGTCGATCGCCGCTTCTGCTTCGCGCTGCCGGAGCGCTACGGCGACCTCGAGGTAGCGCCATTGCTATGCGCCGGGCTGATCGGCCGTCGCGCGCTGACGCTCGCCGGTGACGGCGAGCGGCTGGGGCTCTACGGCTTCGGCGCGTCGGCGCACATCGTGTCCCAGCTGGCGCGCGCGGAGGGCCGGCGGGTCTTCGCGTTCACACGGGAGGGCGACACGCGCACGCAGGAGTTTGCGCGAAGCCTCGGAGCGGTCTGGGCCGGGGGGTCGCTGCAGCGCCCGCCCGAGGAGCTCGACTGCGCGATCATCTTCGCCGCCGCCGGTGAGCTGGTGCCCGCTGCGCTGTCCACCGTATGCAAGGGCGGCGTCGTCGTCTGCGCCGGGATCCACATGTCGCAGATCCCGGCCTTCGCCTACGACCTGCTGTGGGGCGAGCGCGTCGTTCGCTCCGTCGCCAATCTCACACGCCGCGACGCCGAGGAATTCTTCACACTCGCCGCCCGCGAGCCGATCCTCACCAACGTGACCGGCTACAGCCTCGAGCACACGCCACAGGCCCTCGAGGACCTGCGGCACGGGCGCTTCGAGGGCGCAGCGGTGATCGACCTCTCCGCGTCCACCTGAGAGCGACGCCAATCGGCCAGCGCGCGGGGACGCGCTACGCTCGTTCTCGTCGTCCGTTCGGTTACCCGCCGATTCTCGCCCTGCGCGCGGCGCCATGACTTGTGAGAATCGGAAGGAAGGCCACTATGGCTGGCACGCGCGAAGCAACGGACGGGCACGGCGTGCTCGCCGCGGCCATCTCCAATGGGATCGTCGGGCTGATGCACGAATACACCGGCCGCGGACCGGTGCGGGCCCGAACCACGATCGACGAGAACCTGGTCGTCTGCGTGCTCGGCGACGCGCTGACCAAAGCGGAGCGGCGTCTCGCCGAGGCCGGCCACCACAAAACCGTGATGCGCGGTCGCCGAGCGATGCAGAGCACGCTCGCCGACGATGCGATCAGCCTGGTGCAGGAGGTCACGAGCCGTCGTGTCGTGGCGTTCATGAGCAACAACCACATCGACCCCGATCTGGGGGTCGAGATCTTCGTGCTCGCCCCGACCGCGGCCGGGTAGCCGGCTCCGGCCTGCGCGCGCAAGCAGCCCCGGACCGCCGACGCTCGTCGGCTCCAGTCGCCTCGATCGGTCCGCGGGCAACCGTTGACTCCGCCCGGCGCTCAGCCTGGCCGGCCGTTCGCGACCGCCGGCTGTGGAGCGTCAGTTGTTCCCGTACCAGGTGTCGGTGAAGCCGCTCCCACCAAGCGGTCCGGCGAGCGCGAGCAGCGCGGAGCTGTTCTTGCTCGTCATCTGGATCGACGTCGGCGACAGGGCCGAGATCGACTCGCCGTTGTCCGTCGCCGTGCTGACCGTCGCGTTGGTGAAGGTGACCGAGCCGAAGTCCGCGAGCGAGCTCAACGTGACGTTCGAGCAGTCCCCCGAACACAGTTCGGGCCGTTCCGCGATCCACTCGGCCGAGTTCTGGTCGAGCCCGGACTCGGCCTGGGTGAAGATGAAGTTCCAGCCGGCCGTCAGGTCGGAAATCTGAAGAGTCCACGTGAACCCGGCGACGCTGACCGATGCGCTCATCGAATCGCCTTGCGAGACGGGATATGTCGCAGCGGGGATCGTGACGCTGGCCGCGGGGAACAGTTCGTACCACGCGTAGTAGCGCGGCGCGCCTGAGGCGCAGTCCGAGTCGGTGCCGTCCTGCTCGACGCTGGAACTGGTGGCGCCATCGATCCCGATCCACTCGGCCGAGTAGGTCGTCGCACCGGTGGGACAGCTCGCTGTGGGAACCGTCCAGTCGCCCGTCACCTGGTTGAACTCCCCGACCCCGCCCATCGCTGCGTAGCCCGACCAGTTGTAGGTGGTTTCGCCGTTGGAGCCGACGGTCAGCGTGACCGCGTTGGTCGTCGCACTGCCCTGGGAGTTTGTGAACGTGGCGCGGTACTGCCAGCCGCTTTCGCCCGTTATCGTCGCGAACAGCCCGTAGCTCGCCGAGTTCGCGCCGGACACGGGGCCCCACGTGTCGCCGCCATTGGTTGAGACCTGCCACTGCACCGTCGTCGGCGTTGGGTTGCCCGCTGCCGCGGCGGTGAAGGTGGCGCTGCCACCAGCGATCACGGCCTGGCTCACCGGCTGCTCGGTGATCGTCGGAGCCGCCAGCGGCACCGCAACCGTCAGGAGCGCCGGATCGCTCGTCACGGTGCTTGCGAGGTTGCTGAACACTGCCTCGTAGTAGTCGCCGCTCTGGGCCAGCGTCGGATCGAACGCGTAGGTCGTCGAGGTGGCGCCGGGGATGGCGGTGTAGGTGCCATCGATGCCGTCGGTCGAGACCTCCCACTGAACGGTGGGGGTCGGTAGTCCGGACGCGGTCGAGGTGAAGGACGCCGTCGAGCCGACGTACGCGGGGAAGCCGAGCGGGTAGCTGATGGGCTCTTCGGTCACCGTCGGCGCCTCCGGCTCAGACACCGTGAGGACCGCGGCTTCGGTGTCCACGGGCTCGTTGCTGTTGATGAACTCGGCCCGGTACTCGTCGCCGTTCGCGCTCAGCGCCTCCACCGTGAACGAGTAGGTCGTCGACGTCGCGCCGGCAACATCGACCCACGCGGTTGTGCCGGGGGTCAAGAGCTGCCACTGAACGGTCGGGGCCGGAACGCCGCCGCTCGCGGCGGTTGTGAAGGTCACCTGCTCGCCGACGACGACGCTCTGGCTCTGCGGCTCTATTGTCACGGTGGGCGGGACCGGCTGCGTGACCACGTCCAGCGTGGCCGCGGACGTGGTCGCCGTCCCGGCACTGTTGGTGAAGACCGCGCGGTACTGATAACCGTTCTCGCCCACCGTCGGCGTGAACGAGTAGGTCGTCGAGGTCGCGCCGGCGATGTCGACCCAGGTGCTGCCATCGGTCGAGCGCTGCCACTGGACGCTCGGTGTGGGAGCACCCGACGCCTGTGCGGTGAACGTGGCGGTCGTCTGCGTGACGACGCCGTCGTCGAGGGGTTGCAGCGTGACGATCGGCGCTTCGCTCGCATCGGCGCCCGACACCACGCCCTGGCCTCCCTGCGCCGCGTTGCCCAAGCCGGACGGGGAGACCGTCAGCGTCGCAGCCCGGCTCACCGTGCTGTGGCCGTGACCGGAGAACAGTGCGCGGTACTGATAGCCACTCTCGCCAAGCGCGGCCACGAACGAGTAGCTGTCGTCGGTCGCGCCGGCGATCTCGCTCCAGCCGCCGCCGGCCGCCGTCGAGACCTCCCATTGAACGCTCGCCGCCCCCGCCGCAGCAGCCGTGAACGTCACGGTGGATCCGGCAATCGCGCTGCGGCTCGCGGGCTGTGTTTTGATCGACGGCAAAGTGCTCGCCGCCGCCGAAGCCCGCTCGACCACCGCGACCGGCGCGGCTGTGCTGGCCCCGTGCGAGCCGCTGACGACCAGCTGGAAGTCGTAGGTGCGCGTTGACGCCGTCGGGTTTTTCGGCAGCTTGACTTCGATGCTGACGCGACCCGACGAGCAGCGTTCGGTGGCCGGGAGCGGCTTGAGCGCTTTCGAAGCGCTGAACCGGCACGTCGTCGCGCTCGCGACGACGGCGAGCAGGTGCACCGTGCCGCCGGCGGAAGGAAGCGTTGCGGGCATCGCGGTGAAGAGGCCGATGCTGGCCCGGTCGGAATGCCGTCGCGGCGGCTTCTTCGCCCGCAGCGCCGGCGCGCTCGTGCGCGAGGCGGTCGCCGGAGCGTCGACGACGCTCAGGCGATCGGCTGGAGCGACCGATGACGCCGCAGCACCAGCCGAGATAAGGGAGCCGACCGCGGGCGCCGAAGCAGCGGGCAGGACCACGAGCAGAGCGGCGGCGCCGAGCGCGAGCAGGTACCGCGGGCCGCGGCCACGCTGGGTGCGCGACCTTTGCCTGTCACGCGGGCAGGGGCGCGCCGTCTCGGTTTCGTCCTTGGTGCCGCGAGCCGGGTCCATCGTCGATTCCTCATCTGTGCCGAGGTCCGTTCGGACCAGATCGCGGAATGATAGCGGCGCACGCCGGCCCGAATGTGGGGATCCGGGCGCACCGGCAGGGGGTGTTTGTAGCCCTAACCTCTAGCTGGGGGGCCGCTCGGCCGCAGGCTTGGCGGGCTGATCACTGCCAGACCTTGACGGATCGCAGCAGCATCGTGGCGGGGAAGACGGTCGAGGAGTTCGGTGGGCCGCCCCACTCCCAGTCGGCGGCGACCGCGAGGTCGGCGATCAGGAAGTAGCCCGTGCCGTCCTCAAATGGCCAGGGCTGCCCGGCGGCAGCCGCCTGCGCCTCGGTGTACTGCGCGTAGGCCACGTCGTCGATCGCCCACGTGATCAGCCCAGGCTGCCAGATCACCTGGTAGTCGTGAAAGCCAGCAGAGGCGTCGTCCGCCATCACGGTGCTCTGCAGCTCGCTCCACTCCGGCGCGGGCGCCCAGTTGTGCAGGCTGCCGTAGACGGTGTCGGTGTTGCCCAGCAGCATCTCCTGCACGTCGATCTCGCCCCAGGGGTTGCTGTGGTCAGGCTGGTCGAGCCACAGGCCGGACCACAGGCCCTGGCCGGCCGGCATCTTCGCGAGAAAGTCGACCATCCCGTAGCTCATCGAAAACGTGCCCTCCGTCGAGATCCAGCCCGACTGGTACGGATACGCGCGGCCGCCAAGTTTCGTCGCGCTCAGAGCCACCGACGAGCCGGTCATCGTGACTCGCGAGGGCCGGAACAACGTCGCTCCGAAGCCGTGGTTATCGCTGGGCGAAGCCGACCACCCGGCCGGCAAGGTCGAACCCGTGAACACGTAGTCCTTGACCAGTTCCCGGTAGCGCGCGATCGGCAGAAAGCCCTGCGAAAGCACGATCGGCGGAGCCGGCACGCGCGCCGGCAGCCGGATCGGGTCGCTCGAGCTGGCCGTGGCGCGGACGGCGACAAAGGCGAGTATCGCGAGCCCCACGATCAGCGCCACGACCGCGGCGGCGCGCCGGCGACGGGCGCGCCGCGAGCGCCGGGACGCCGGAGCACGAGCGGTCGAACTCATCGACCGCTCGGGGGACGGAACATGACGCGATCTGTCTCGATCAAGACAATTTCACCGCCGGGCGCGGCGCACGAACAGCGAAGGATCCGCGCGCGTTTCGATGGGCGATACTGGGCTCGAACCAGTGACCTCCGCCTTGTCGAGGCGGCGCTCTCCCAGCTGAGCTAATCGCCCTGGGAGCGTTAAGCCTAACGGGCGCGCACGGCGACCGCCACGCTTGCACGCCGCCGCCGGCCACACCGCGAGCCGATCAGCCGCCGGCCGAGATACGCTAGGGCACGCTGGCGACGTGGCGGAGTGGCTACGCAGCGGCCTGCAAAGCCGTCCACGCCGGTTCGATTCCGGCCGTCGCCTCTCGTGCGGTCCTCATCTTCTCCGACCAGCGCCGCTTGCACAGGACAGCATCGCGATCGCTGACGCCGCGAAGTAGCTCGGGCGGCCGCCTACTGCAAGCGCTTGCGTTTGGGTCGGAGCAGGAGCGATCGACTCAGCGCAACTGGCTCCTGCGTGTCGTCCAACTCAGGCGTCTCGCTGAATCCGTGGGGCACCTCTTTCCCGTAAAGCAAGTCAGCCAGCCGCCGTATCGGTAGGCGCGTCCGCACGCGACGGCAGGTCCAGCCGGAGAACTGCCGCGGGGTGGTCTGACAGCGGGCATCGCGCAGAGCCAGCGGTCACGTTAGGCTTCGACATCCACGATGACCGTGCGAACAAGCGGAATCCGGCAGCCGAGCGTCTGGGCGAGCGTCGTCAGCGACCAGGTGTTGGTGTTGCGCGACTGGTTGCTTGGGCTTGGTTTTACCGAGGATCTGATGATCCCCGGAGAGGAGGCCGGGCTCGTCCATCACTGCCAACTGGATTGGCCTGAGGGCGGTCGCGTGTTGCTGTCCAGTACTGGCGAGCGCAGCACGCCCTGTCGGGCAGGCACCAGCTCGCTGCATGTCGTCACCTCTGATCCTGACGCTGTGATGGAGCGAGCGCTGAAGGTCGGCGCCACCATCGTGCATCCCCTCGTGGATCAAACCGACTATCCATCACGTGATTTCACCGTGGCAGACCCCGACGGAAACCACTGGACGTTCGCGACGTTCGCCGGCTAGCGAACCCCCAAAGCGCGGAAAAGCGGGTCGGAGCCGACCGCGGTCCCCGAACGTCGCTGGCAACACGATCCACGCGGTCGCTTCGCGGGAGGAGCAGTCGCGCAGGAGCAGCCCGCAACGACGGACGCCTACACTGGCTGCCGGGGCCCAGACACCGAGAGGGAGCGTCGAATGACTACGAAGGCCGACTTCACGCCGCAGGAGTGGGAGCTGGTTCTGGAGGGACCGCCGAGCGCCGGGATGATCGTGATTACAGCGCAGCGGGGCGGAATGCTTCGCGAGACGGTCTCGATGGCGAAGGCCTACGCTGAGGCGCGCCAGCACCACGGTCAAAGCGAGTTGCTCGACGAGATCGTTGCTGTGAGGCCAAAGCTCGATCACACGCGGTATCGCTCACTCGAAGAGCTCAAGGAGCACTCGCTCGGCCATCTGCGCGACGCGGTCGCGCTGCTCCAAGGCAAGGTGACACCGCAGGAGCTCGACGAGTACAAGCGCTTCATCATCAACCTCGCAGACGAGGTCGCCCATGCGCACCGGGGGCACGGCCACGGCGGAGACGCCGTCAGCGCCAGCGAGCAAGCGGCAACTACCGCGATCACCGAAGCGCTCGGGTAGGTCCAGACCACACCACCGACCATTCGGCCGCGATCGCTTCGCGCGACAGGCGACAGCGCGCGGCGTGCTGCACGCTGGCGCCGGGTGTAGGTGCTGCCGATACTTGTTAGGTGACGCGCCAGCCGCAACAACCGCTCGCGCGTGGTTGCGCGGGTGTGGCTTTCGGGGCGGTGTTGGCGTCGTTCATGGTGTGAGTAGCTCGCCGTGGATTGCGAGAATTGCGTTCGCGCGGTTTACCCACCGAAGCCCCCGCGCTCATCCTCGACCTCGCTAAGCCAAGCCGGCAGGCTGTCGCTGCGCAGGTTCGCCGGGAAAACTCGCTCGCAACCCACGCTCTCAGCGCGGATTTCGCCGGGTTTCGCGACGCGGGGCAGGCGGCGGCGGCAGGACGCCCGCTAGGCTGCCGAGCAGCGCCACGCCACACTCGCGCGGCGAGAGAGCGTCGAAGCGCCCCCCGGGAGACGGCTGTGACCAGCGTCGGAGACCACGCGCCGGCAACCGCCGGTGACCAACAAGCCGCGCGTCAGGCGCCAACGCCGGCGTCGGCCTGGCTCCTGCTCGGCGCGATCACAGCGGTCGGCGTGGTCCTGCGCGCGGTCTTCGTCGGAGCTCAGGGCCTCGGCTACGAGGAGGCCTTCACGGCGCAGATCGTCAACCAGTCGAGCCTCACCGCCGTCTGGCACGGCGTGAAGGCGACGGAGTCGACGCCCCCGCTGTACTACGTGCTCACCTGGCTGTGGGTGAAGCTGAGCGCGAGCCACTCCGAGGTCTCGCTGCGGATGGTCTCGCTGCTCGCCGGGTCGCTCGCGGTGCCGGTCTCCTTCCTCGCGGCCCGCCACTTTGTGAGCACACGCCTCGCGCTCGTCGTCGCCTGGCTGTGCGCGGTCAGCCCGATGCTCGTGTCCTACGCGATCTACGCGCGCTCATACGCGCTGCTGGTCCTGGCGGGAGCGCTGTCGCTGTGGGCGCTCGGGGCGCTGCTGGAGCAGCCCTCGGCGCGACGCTGGGCGCTCTGGGGCCTCACCGCCGTGCTCTGCCTGTGGACGCACTACTTCACCGCCTTCCTGCTCGCCGGCGAGGTCGGCGTGCTGCTGATCCGCCTCCCCGCGGAGCGTCGGCGCCTCCTGCTCTGCCTCGCGGCCATCGCCGCCGCGACGGCCCCGCTGTGGTCCGTCTTCCTCGACCAGAGCGGGGACTCGGAGCGAACCGCCTACATCGCCGCGGAGCCGCTGGGCGGGCGCCTCGAGGGGGTCGTGCGCCAGTTCGCGATGGGCACCAACGTGCCGACCGCGTGGCTTGAGGGAGCGGGCATCGCGATCGTCGCGCTCGCGGTCGCGTTCGCGCTCGTGCAGACCGGCCGCCGGCGCTCGATGCTCACGCTCGCAACGCTCGCCCTGGCGGGAGCCGGCCTGCCGATCCTCTCCGCGCTGACCGCCATCGACGACCACCTGCTCGCGCGCAACCTGCTCGGGATCTGGATCTGCGTGGCGCCGTTCGCCGCCTACGGTCTCACGCGCCTGCGCAGCGTCCCGCTGGTCGCCTACAGCGTCATCTGTATCGCCGCCGTGATCGCCGTGCAGAGCAACTGGCGCTACCAGGCGTCAACGGACTGGCGCGGCGCGAGCGCCCGTCTGCGGACGCTCGCGCGAGGCGAGCCGGTCGCCGTGGAACCAGGGCTGGAACTGGCCGTCGCCGGCCTCTACATGCATCGCACGCCGCTCACCACGCCGCTTAGCACGACCAACCTGTGGGTGATGGTGCAACCGGAGCGCGGCGCCGGCGAGCGCGCACTGAACCCGGTCGCCGACCCGCCCCTCACGCAGCTCTGGGGCGCGCAGTTCAAGGCGGTCGGCGAGATCGACTACCACGGCTTCCGCCTGATCCACCTCCGCGCGCCCGCGGCGACGCTCGTGGCGCCCGCACCGGCGCAGAACGGCCCTCCGACGACGCCGCTCGCGTTCGTCCTGCGCCCCTGAGCGCCGAGCCGAGCACGCGAAGTCCCGCAGCGCAGCGACCGCGGGAGCGGTCGCGAGCAGATCAATCCTCTTCTTCCTCGTCGGGGTGCTCGCCGTTGCCGCGCAGCCAGTCGCTGAGCTGCTTGCCGACGTCGCCCACCGACTCGCCGGCGTCGCGGAAGATCGTCTTGAAGCGCTCGGCGTAGTGCGCGACCGCGTCGCCGGCCTCCGCCCGCGGGCGCGCCGGCTCATCGCGCGTCACGTAGGACCCCCCCACGATCCGGTCGTACTCGCCGCTGTGCACCCACTCCATCAGCTCATGGATGCGCCGCACCGGCATCGGGTGGGTGACGTTGAGATCCAGCAGCAGGCGCGAGAGGCGCTCCAGACCGCTGCCCCTCTCGCGGTACTCCTCCCCCTGCTTCATGAACACGTCGAGGTCCAGCCGCTTGGCCTCGGCGCCGGCGGCGATCACCATCAGCACGCGGCAGACCGTCAGCGGGTCGCGCGTGACGAGCGCCGCTGCACGGTCGCAGCTGAGCTCAGCCGAGCGGTACCACTCCATCAGCGCGGCGCGCAGCGGCATCAGCGGCAGTGGGATCCCGGGCAGGCGGCTGAGGCTGGTGAGGATGCTCAGCGCCGTGCCGTAGAGGACGTGGTCGGAGAGCACGTGCCCGGCCTCGTGCGCGAAGACCGCGTAGAGCTGATCCTCGTCGAGCAGCTTGACCAGCCCCGACTGCAGCACGACGATCGGGCGCCCGGCGCCGATCGTGGAGGCATTGGCCACCGGGAACTGCGTCAGGTAGAGGTCGGGGACCGGCTCGAGGTCGAGCGTCTTGTACGCCCGGGCGTGCGAGCGCCAGACCTTCGGCAGCTGCTCCTCGCCGAGACGCACCGAGGAGCCGAGAAAGGCCTGTCGCAGCGCCCGCTCATAGCCCAGTTCGATCAGCTTGCGCACGACGCGGTCGAGATAGGGGATCGACTGCAGCGAGGCCGTCGCCGCACGATCCGCGGGGTGCTCGTAGGCCTTCGACGAGATGCCCTTCAGCTGGTAGCCCTCGACTGGCAGCGTCATCGGCGCTCCTCACTGTTCGTGCGTGTGTCCTGCAACGGTAGCGGTGCGGACCGCGGCGCGGTCTGCGACCAACGGATTTCTTATGCGGCGCCGGCTACCGCCGGGCGCCGACCGTTCGTCCGAGTGCCGCAAAGCCGATGCTGAGTGCGAGCGCCTCGAAGATGCCCCGCTGCAATCCCTCGGACAGCGAGCGCTCGGCATGCCATTCGGCGAGCGTCACGACGGCGCCGGCGGTCAGCGCGGAGCCCAGGCACAGCGCGAGCGGATGACCGCGCAGACGCCGCAGCGGCGTGATGTCGTCGAAGATGTCGCCGGGCGGTCCGGCAACGAGCGCGACCGTCCCCGAGCTGCGGGCGAGGCCCGATCGCGCCCACACCAGCGCGAGTGTTGCGGCGCCAACGAGCGTTCCGCTGAGAGCGAGCCACCACGCCGGCGCGACGCCGATGAAGTTCGCCGTGTAGAGCGCCAGGCCGGCCATCGTCACCATCCCGGCCCCCAGTCCAACCTGCGCGCGGCTGCGAACGAGGGCGATCTCGGCGGCGGGGAGCGCCGCCTCGCGGCGGCGGCGGATCGCGCGCCAGGCGGCGAGCGCGCCGCCGACCAACGCCACCTGCGGCCCGACGAGCATGGCGAGAATCGCGGGCAGCGAGAGCGCCACGCTGAAGCCGCGGTCGAAGCCCGGGTAGCCGACGAAGCGCCCGAGCGTCACCTGCGAGAGCACCAGCGCCGCCGCCGCGGCGCACAGCGCGGCGAACACCCGCCACGCGCCGTGGCGCGCGTCATCGCTCGCGAGCTCGTCCGCGTACTGGCCGGCGAGCGCGCGCGGCTCGCCCAGGCGCGTCGCAGCGAGCGCCGGCGCGGCGTCTTGCTCGCAGGCGATGTGGTCGGCGAGCTCGGCGAGCAGGCGCTCGCGCACCGCCGGGCGTACCGCGCGCGCCGTCAGCTCTGCCTCGAAGTCGCTCAGCCAGCTCATGTCAGGACCGCCTCGACCGCGGCGGCGAACAGCTGCCACTCCCGCCGGCTCTCGCGCAGCGCACCGTCGCCCGAGCGCGTGAGGCTGTAGACGCGCCGGCGCCGCCCCGCCGCGGTGGACCAGACGCTGCGGACCAGGCCGGCGCGCTCGAGCCGGTGCAGCGCGGGATACAGCGTCCCCTCGGGAAGGTCGAAAGCGCCGTCACTGCGCTCGCGCAGCGTCTGGGCGATCGCGTAGCCGTGGGCCGGGTCCTCCGCCAGTGTGGCGAGGATCAGTCCGTCGAGGTGGCCCTTCAATGCCTCGGCCCTCATACACAGCTAGCCTATACATCGTGTAGCTATGTGTCAAGTGTGGCCGAGGGCCTGGCGAATCGCTGCCGCCGCCGCCTGCGGATCCGAGACGGTGATCACCAGGCGCGAGAACGGCGCGTCGGGCCCGAAGTCGACGCGCAACCCCGGGCGCTTGGCGCCGTGGACCAGCGCGAGGTCCCGGCCGCCCGAATACCGCCGCGTCCCGTAGGCGATCACGCCGGGAATCCCGGTGCCCGGCGCGCGGATCCCGCGCAGCGCCGTCCAGGCGTTGCGCTCGACGGCCACATCGGTCACGCTCGAGAGCGGGAAGCGGGCATCCGAGCGCCGGACGGCCGCGAACTTCTCGGCGGCGGACATCCGCACGACCAGCTCGGCGCCCTCGATCGCGATGCTCGCCATTGGCGCGAACGCTACAGCGGCCGCGGCGCGCAGGCCACCGGCTCGCTCTCAGGCGCGACTGAGCTTCTTGCCCGGGTTCAGGATCCCGCGCGGATCGAACAGGCGCTTCACGCCGTCGTGCAGGTCCAGCGCCGCGGGCTGCCACTGGCGAGCCAACTGGCCGCGCTTGACCCAGCCCAGCCCGTGCTCGCCGCTGACCGAGCCGCCGAGTGAGGTCGCCAGCGCGAACAGCTCCTCGCACGCCGCGCGAGTGCGGCTCAGCGCGTCGGCGTCCCCGGGCGCCACCAGGAACGTGGCGTGCAGGTTGCCGTCCCCGGCATGCCCCCAGCTGCAGGCCTGCAGGTCGTGGCGGGCGCCGATCGTGACCGTGGCCGCGACCGCCTCGCCCAGGCGCTCGAACGGCACGACGATGTCCTCGCTCACCTTTCCGCCCAGTTGTGCGCTGACGGCGAGCGACACGCCGTCACGCCATCGCCAGAGCGCCTCGATCTGCGAGCGCGTGCTCGGCGTCAGCAGCAGGCTCGCGTCCTCGCCCAGCGCCGCCGCGACCTCCGCCGCGAGGCGTGCGGCCTCCGCCGGCGACCCGTCGGCCTCGGCGATCACCATGAATCCGCCACCGCTCGGCAGCTCCGCCGGAAACCCGTGGGCCGCGATCGACACCGTCGGCGCGTCCAGGTACTCGAGCGCGGCAACGGCGAGACCGCTGCCGAGGACGCGCTCGATCGCGGCCGCACCGGCCTCGAGCTCCCCGTAGAGCGCCACGACCGGCAGCGCCGACTCGGGTGCGGGGATCAGGCGAAGCCAGGCGGCGGTGATGATCGCGAGCGTCCCCTCCGAGCCGATCAGCAGGCTCCGCAGGTCATAGCCCGCCACATCCTTGGTGATCGCACCCCCGAGCGTGATCACCTCGCCGTCGGCGAGCACGGCCTCCAGCCCGCTCACCCAGGCCCCCGTGACGCCGTACTTGAAGGCGTGCGGGCCGCCGGCGTTGGTGGCGATGTTGCCGCCGATCTGGGACTGCTCGCCGGCGCCGGGGTCCGGCGGGAAGAGCAGGCCGTTCTCGCGCGCGAGGCGCCGGACGTGCGCCGTGGTCAGGCCCGCCTCGACGCACATGCGCCAGCGCAGCGGTTCCAGGGCGCGCACCCGCGTCATCCGTTCCAGGCTGAGCAGGACGCCGCCCTCCAGCGGCACCGCGCCGCCGGCGAAGCCGGTGCCGCCGCCGCGCGCGGTGACCGCCACATCGTGTTCGTTGCACCAGGCGAGCACGCGGGCGACCTCCTGCGTGCTCCCCGGCGTCACCCAGGCATCGGCGCGGGCGGCGATGCCGCGGACCTCGGTGCTGTCGTACAGCTGGGCGGCGCGCGGCGCGGCGACGCTGTCGCCGTCGAGCAGTTCCGCGAGCTCCGCGATCAGCGGCTGCATGGCCGCGGGCGACTGGGCGTCTGGCACATCCCGCCCACCGGCTAGCCGAAGAAGACGGAGGCGAGCTCGAACAGCTTGGGGTCGAGCAGCTTGTGGGCCTTGGTGGCCTCGCTGAGCGGCAGCAGCACGATCTCCCCGGACTGGAGCGCGACCATCTCGCCGAAGCGCCCGGCGAGCACGGCCTCCATCGCGGCGACGCCGAAGCGGGTTGCGAGCACGCGGTCGAAGGCGGTCGGCGTGCCGCCGCGCTGGATGTGCCCGAGGATCGTGTAGCGCGTCTCGTAGCCGGTGCGCTCCTCGATCTCGGCGCTCAGCGAGACCGCGACGCCGCCGAGGCGCGCGTGCCCGAACGCGTCGACCTGCTCGTGGGTGACGCTCTCGCCGCCGTTCCTGGGCTTCGCACCCTCGGCGACGACGACGATCGAATAGGTGGTCCCGTGGGCGTGACGCTCCCACAACAGCTTGCACACCTCGTCGACGTCGTACGGCCATTCCGGCACGAGGATCGCGTCGGCGCCGGCGGCGATGCCGGCGTAGGCCGCGATCCACCCGGCCTCGCGCCCCATCACCTCGACCACGATGACGCGATCGTGGGACTCCGCGGTCGTGCGCAGGCGGTCGATCGCGTCGGTCGCGATCTGCACCGCCGTGTGGAAGCCGAACGTCAACTCGGTGCCGCCGAGATCGTTGTCGATCGTCTTCGGCACGCCGACGACGGGGACTCCCGACTCGCCGAGGCGCGCCGCCACACCCAGCGTGTCGTCGCCACCGATCGCGATCAGCGCATCGACGCCCTGCGCCGCGAGCGTCGCCCGGATCTGCTCGCTGCCGTCGGCGCCGTCGGCAAACGGGTTGGTGCGAGACGTGCCGAGGATCGTCCCGCCGCGCGCCAGGATACCGGCGGTGACCGCCCGCGTCAGCTCGAACGAGTCGCCGTTCATCACACCCGCCCAACCGTGGCGGAAGCCGACGGCGCTGGTGTCGGGATCATCCAGCCCCCTTCGAACGACGGCCCGGATGACGGCGTTGAGGCCCGGGCAATCGCCCCCGCCGGTCAGGATTCCAACACGTGCCATCTGGCTGCAGCATACGAGACTCGCGCGCCAAGGCGGCACGCGCGCGTGATCGCGCGAATTGTGCGATCTGCAGCGGCCGACCCGTCGTTACAGGGGATTTGCGCCACCAGCGCCGGTCGGTCGCGGCCGCCGTTCGCCGCTGGGGTGGCGACGATCAGCCGAGCGCGCGCAATTGCGAAGCCCGCCCGGCGCAGTCATAGAAGCTCGCGGACACAGCGGGAACGCTCCTGCATGCCCGCGCAACCGCGTCCAGGACCGCCGTCGCCCCGGGCCGCCGCCCGACGCCGGTCGTCGCGATGTCGCTGTCGAGCACCCAGCGAATTCGCCCCGACGCCACCTCATCGGCGAACCAGGCGATCGATGGGTCGCTCTCCTGGCCGCTGAAGCCGCCGATCCCGGCAACCTTCGCGTTGCTCGCGAGGATCGCGGTTGCCGCGGCCGACTGGTTGGCCTCGGCGATCGTGCCGCCGCCGTGGGCGCTGACGTAGCTCTCCGCCCCAGCGGGCAGGCCGCCGCCGCCAAAGCCGCCGGAGCCGGCGAAGGGGCTGGCGCCGCCAAGGCCACCGCCGAAGAGCCGGCGCTGGACGCCGCCGGAGGTCCCGCCGCCGCCGAACAGCCCTGCCGCCGGCCCGCCGCCAGCCTGCCCGGCGAAACCCCCGCCGGGCGGCGCGTTCGGTAGGAGCACCCCCGGCTGGGGTCCGAAGCTCCGCCCGGCGAAGCCGCCACGACCAATGCCGCCGGGGCCCGCCGCAGCGGTGTTGTCGATCGCGGGACCGCCGGCCGGGAACGTGGATTGGGTTGCGTAGCCGAGCGTGTCAAAGGCCCAGATGGTCGGTGCGATCAGCAGCGCCGCGACGCCGACGCTGATCGCGCAGGCGCGCGCGCGTGGGCCGCGGAACACGAACAGCGCGCCCGCCGCGCCGCCGCAGAGGAGCGGGAGCACAACTCGCAGCCAGCCGAGTTGCGGCGTGTAGTCGTGCAGGACGACGAACTCGCACACCACCCCCACCACCAGCGCCGCGGCGCCGGCCAGAGCGACCGGCACGTCGCCCTTCAAAACGCTCGCCATGCCGGCGCCGACCAGAGCCGCCGCGAACGGCGCGAGCAGCACGACGTAGTAGGGATGAAAGATTCCGTGGGCCAGGCTGAACAGCGCGCCGGTCACGACGAACGTCCCGCCGACGAGCACCAGCCAGGCCGTGCGCGGATCCCGCCGCCGCGCCCTGCTCGCCAGGCCGATCACGACGGCGCCGACGACCGCCAGGCCAAGCAGCCACCCGTCCTGGCCGCCGAGCGCCGCGTTCAGCAGGCGAAACGGGCCGGTGCCCTGCGCGAACACGCCCCCGCCGCCGCCTGCGCCGCCGCCTGGTCCGCCGTTCTGCCCGGTGACGCGCCCGAGGCCGTTGTAGCCGAAGATCAGCGACAGGATGCTGTTGTCGGACGTGCCGGAGATCCAGGGCCGGTCAGACGCCGGCGTCGCCATCACCAGCGCCGGCCACGCGCCGGCGACCACGAGCATCGCCGCCCCGCCCGCGAGCAGCTGGCGGATCGCCGCGAGGCGCCCGCGCGGAGCAATCCAGAACCACGCGAGCGCGATCGCCGGCACCACGACGAGCGCGACCAGCATCTTCGCCTCGAAGCCGAGGCCGACCGCCACCCCGGCGAGCACGAGCCAGCGGGTGCGCCCGTCCTCGAACGCCCGCACGGCGAACCACACGGCGGCCACGCAGCACAGCGTGAGCAGGGCGTCAGGGTTGTTGTGACGCGACATCGCGACGGTGATCGGAGTCGTCGCCAGCGCGGCCCCGGCCACGAAGCCGCCGAGGCGACCGAAGCGCCGCCGCACCAGGTCGTAGACGAGCACCACTGTGGCGATGCCCATCAGCGCCTGCGGAACGAGGATCGCGAGCGGGTGAAAGCCGAAAACGCGCACCGACAGCGCCTGGATCCACAGCGAGAGCGGCGGCTTGTCGACCGTCATGACGCCGCTCGGATCCATCGACGCGTAGAGGAAGTTGTGCCAGCTCGCGGCCATCGAGCGCACCGCCGCCGAGTAGTAGGTGTTGGCCCAGCCGTTGCGTCCGAGCGCCCACAGGTTCAGCACCGCGGCGAGGCCGACCAGCCCGGCCAGCTCAGGGGTGCGGCGCACGGCCGCGAACGTGAGAGCGATCCTCCGGCCGACCGGCGTTCGCCGCGGCGCGCTCAGATCGCCGGCGCTCGGACCGGCCGGCTGCGGTTCGAAGACACGGCGGCGGATCGCCATCGCGCTGAAGCTTGGCGGCATGCGTTTTCGCGCAGCTATGCGAAAGCTGAGAATCGCCTGCGCCGGATCGCGCAGACCATCCCAGCGCCATCTCAGGACAGCGTGAGTGCCCCTTTAGCGCGGTGGCGTTGGCTGGAGGCACACCACGATGCGACCACGCATACTCAGTGCGCTCGCCGTGCTCCCCGTCGCGGGAGCGATAGCGGGCGCCACGGTCGCCGAAGCGGCCTCGAGCACGACGTCAGCCACACCCACAACCACGACCACGAGCTCGACGAGCAGCGCCCAGACCAGCGCGAACTCGAACGCCGGCGCGACCGGCTCGACCGGCTCGAGCGGTTACGCGGGCTCCGCCGGGTCAAGCGGGCATCGCTGCCCCAACATGTCCGGGACGAGCGGCGCGCCCAACACGCCGCCGCCCAACACGACGGGCAGCTGAGCCACAGCGGCCCCCGGCCGGCGCCGGGGGCCGCGCCCGTCGTTGTGTGTGGACGGCCGAACCCCGTGCCGCAACCCCTCACGCAACCCTCGCGCAACGGCCGCGACCGATCTATACTGGCCGTCCCGCGGATGTAGCTCAGTTGGCTAGAGCGTCTGCTTGCCATGCAGAAGGTCGAGGGTTCGAGTCCCTTCATCCGCTTTTGAAAGCCCCGGAAATCGGGGCTTTTTGTTTGAGAGCGTTCGGGCGAAAGCCGGAATGTGTCCCGAATGTGTCCCGACGATCGTCTACTCTCGGGCCATGCCACCGCTCCCCTTGCAGCCACCAAGCGGACACGTCTTCCGCGTCGAGCGCAAGCGCGGAGCCGTCTGGTACGCGAAGTACCGGCTCCCTGACGGCCACCAGGCGCAGAAGAAGATCGGGCCTGCGTGGGCCGAGCGCGGCCGTCCACCTGCCGGCTACTACACGAAGCGCCAGGCCGAGGGCTGGCTGCGTGAGACGCTCGACCAGGCGCGCCGCGGCACGCTGCCGGGCGCCGTCCGCACCGGCGCTCGCCTCGACGACGCCGCTGCGGAGTGGCTTCGCTACGTGGAGCACGACCGAGACGTCAAGCCCTCAACGCTGCGCCACTACCGCTCGACCGTCAACGCCCACCTCCTCCCCGCCTTCGCCGGCCAGCGCATCGAGGACATCACGACCGCCCAGGTCGAGGCGTGGCGAGCGGAGCTGGTCGGAGCGAACGGCAGACCGATCAGCAACCGCACCCGCAACAACGCGATCGCCGTCCTCCACGGCGTCCTCGAACGCTCGCGCAAGGTCTTCGGGCTGCAGTTCAACCCGGCGGCTGATATCCAGCCACTGCGCGAGCGCTACGACGCGACGCGCTTCACGTTCTACTCGCCTGAGCAGGTGGCCGCGCTCGTGCGCGCAGCCGCGAGCGAGCAGGACGGCGCGATCTATCTCACCGCGGCCCTGACGGGTCTGCGTCGCGGCGAGCTGGTCGCGCTGCGCTGGTGCGACGTCGACTTCGAGCGCGAGGCGATCCGCGTGCGCGGCACCTACGCCAACGGCGCGCTCACCTCGCCGAAGTCGGGCAAGGGCCGCAGCGTTCCGATGGTGGCGCAGGTCGCGACAGTCCTCGCCCAACTCGGCCAGCGAGACCACGACATCGGCGAGGAGGATCTCGTCTTCCCCGGTGAGCACGGCGCATACCTCGACGGCAGCGCGCTGCGCCGCCGCTACGTCGCAGCGCAGACAGCGGCCGATCTCCCCTTGATCCGCTTCCACGACCTGCGCCACACCTTCGGCACGCTCGCCGCCCGCGGCGCCGAGTCGCTGGTCGAGCTCCAGCATTGGATGGGCCACGCCGAGATCCGCACGACTCAGCGCTACACGTACTACCGAGAGCAACGCGACGCGGCAAAGCGGCTCGCACGCGCCTTCGAGCCGGACGCGGTGACCGACGGAGGGTCCGGTTCGCCAGCGGCCAACGTCGAAGATCGGGACTGACAGATCAGTCCAAGGTCGGCTCTGCCGACTTGGATGCCAACCCAGCCGTAGGCGGAGTGCTGTCAAGGGCTGTCCCGTCAGGGGCACGCCGAAGGCGTGGGCGAAGCCCAGCCCTTTACAGCCAGCGGAGCCGGAGACTACGAGCCGACGTGAGCGCCTGCGTCATGGGCTGTCCGCGGTGTAGGTGCGAGCCTCGGCCACGAGCAGAACCAGGGCCCGAATCGTGAGAAGCATGTTGTCGACCGTGTCTTCCACCTCATCTGCTTTCCAACGCCGCTGCCACTCCGCAGCCGAGACCCCCGTCGCCGCTTCGAAGCCGGCGCGAGCGTGGGACGCACCCGTGAGCTCGATCGACACCGTATGCGGGCGCTTGACCAGCCGGCGCTGGTAGTCAGCCAGGGCCTCCTGCGGTACGCGCAGGCCCCGCTCGCTACGACGCACACCCTCCAGCTTCCCCCGCCTGATGAGCTTGTAGACGCCGTCGTTGGTCATCTCGAGCTCGGCCGCGACCTCAGCGACCGTGAGATAGCCAGTGTTCACAAAGCCCACATTAGCGGGGTTTATCTTCTTCGTCTAGTTAGTCTGCACTGTCCAGTGCGTACCGTCTGCACTGGCTTTTGGTTGTTCGAGGGGATGGAGCGGAGCGATATGGCCGCGCCTGTGAAACGGCGGCGCGCACTCACGCTTGGCGGCATCTGCGAGGGCCCGCGCGGCTGCTTTCACGCG